>WNGR01003881.1_pt1 | contig 16265 bp, 11 predicted proteins | sample 5407581 | NCBI WGS metagenome assembly WNGR01 (sample SAMN13153383, study PRJNA577476) | soil metagenome | isolation source: 80 cm soil or saprolite under Garry oak tree replicate 2 | place: USA:California | collected 2016-06-15 | reverse complement strand
CCTCGCTGCTCACGGCCTGGGCCGTCAGGCCCGGCGCGCCGAAGGTGCGCCCTTGAAGCCGTAGAGAAAGTTGTAACAGCCCCTGAGCAGGGCCTTTGTGCTATCCCGCTTGATGCTCTACACATGAGCTCCGCTTGATGCTTAACACTGCCTGTTTGGGCATGCCTCGCCGTGACGTTGTTCGTGGGAAGGCCTGTTAACTGATCCCATCAGGCCGAGGGTGATTAGGTGATCGGGTATGCAACGAAGTTGATCGTCGTGGATGGAGGAACGGTCACGGCGTTGTCCGGTCGCCCGACAACGTCGAAGCCCTCGTTGAGATCGTTCGAATCCCCCGCCAAGGCGGTGTAGGTATCTGGGGGAAGCGTGAGCGAATAGTACCCGTCAGCATCCGTCGTCGTATGCACGTTACCTCCGTAGAGATTCTTGAATTCCACGTAGGCGCCTTCATAAGGCTGGCCAGTGTCCCGGTATACAACCTGGCCGCTGACCGTTGTGCCCTGGTCAGCCGGTGATGCAGGTTCCGGCGGTGATACGGGGTCTGTAGTCTGGATGCCTGGTGTGACGGGCTGGGCTGATGTGATGTTACTTTCCGGGTCGCCGCTGGCTGATCCGCTGCCGCACCCCGCGATGGCGAGGACGGCCATAGCCAGGAGCGAGAAGAGAATAGCAAAGCGTAAAGTGGTGCGACGTGTGCTGTACATGGTTTCCTCCGTTTACTGAATTATATTAAATCCGTTTAATCACTACTTGTAAATTTTGAAATTCTATGAGCGGAATTTCGCTAATTACGTGGGCGGTAAAACGAGCAAGAAGAGGCGGAAACGGTTTTGCGCATTGCCCAGAAGCTAGCTCTTTTCCGCTCCGCAGGCCGAGTCTCCCCTTCCTGCGAACTCACTCGCATAATTAGCAAGATTCCGCCCACGTAATTTCAAAATTTACACCTAGCCAAAGATAGCGTTCACATCTCTTTGACTATGAGAGCATAGCAGAGATACTGTCCTACCGTCAGGTGACCAGAGTCCCCTTTAGGCTGGGAAGAATTCCTGGAGGAATTTGGGATTGTCCTGGTCAGATTAGGACAGGTGCCAAGGATAGCTGCGAGGTGTAGAACTTGCGGATAACTCGCGTTATTCGCGGTGAAGCCAGGCGTTTATTGCTGATAATACGCTTTTTGGCACCCTGAAACGAACTGCTTGGGGTGCTGATAATACGAAAGGCAGAAATGCATGGCTTTTTTCACGACCGTATCAGAGGCATTGGCGGCGTATGAACAATGGTTGCCGAGCCAGCCCCTATCCAACCACACCCGTCGGACGTATCTCACGCAAGTCAATCGCTATTGTAGCTATCTCTCGACACTCCACTGGGAGTATGGCCATCCCCTCCAGGAACCACATGCACGCGATTACGCGGTGCGTGACTACAAAACGGCTCTCAAGGTGGTTCACCACGCCAAGCCCAGTTCCGTCAATCTTGGCTTGGCTGCGGTCGATCATTTCTACCGGTTTCTTGAGCTGCCTCCTCCTCAAGTCGCACGCGAAGATTTACCGGAGCAGGCTCCTCGCGCTTTGGAGCCGCCAGAGCAAAAGCGTTTCTGCGGGCAGTGGAGCACTGTTCATCAGTGCGGGATCGCCACTGTGCAAATGCGTGAAATGCCGACTGAAGTGGATCAGTTGGTCGATCTCGATCAGCAATTGGGTAATCTTGATCCGTCGCACCTTGGCATACGCCTTGCGGGCCAACTCTTCGATCCCTTCCGGGACTCTGCGTCCAGCGGGGTAATGCGCACTTTGTTTTTGTCGATGCGCACATCAGGCAGGGCATTGTCCATGAGCAGCTGTCCGACCCGCGTCAGCTGCTCATGCAGCAAGGTTTTCCGCTCCGTCAAACATGAGTTATTGCACTTAATGCGGAAAATAGTGTATACTTTCGCTGAGGTTCAGTGTAGCGTTTTCGTCGTCGGTTAGCAAGCTATCGCACCTAATGGGCTATTCGCTGCGATACCAGCGAAGGCGGAAACAGACGCATAGTGATGTCGCTGTCTTCGCTACTAGATCAGCCGGCTGGCTGTGGGTGGGTGCAGCGCATAGGAGTTCCTATAACAAATAGAGAGAAATAATACGTTCCTTTGACGACAAAGAAAGAGCATGCTATGGGCCCATCCTTATGGTTCGATGACCTTCCTGTGGTGGGTGCACTTCTGCCACAAGAGGCCGCTGCCAAGCTCCGTGAAGTAGGCGAGCATGAGATTGCTGATCAACTGGATATGGTGCAAGATTATTCCTCCCAGGTATTCAACATGGGAGACCGAGTACGACGGTGGCCATTTCAAGACAGACCTTGGATGCACACTGCCCATGCATTCGGATACCTCGCTTCCCCAACTGAGAATACCGATGATCCGCTACCTATTCGCTCGGTCGGGAATCTACCCGCTGATCCCACCCTCAAGCATACCCGCATCAACCTTACCCTCAACCGCTTGCGCGTGGCATCTTATCCAGGTGGTGGTACACACCGTATCCTATTACACTTCTTCGCGCAGAACCAAATGCTAGATGTGACGGAGGATGTGCATTTCAATACCACCTATCGCGTGCAAGAGGGTGAACATGCAGGCCTCCAAGGCTACCCCATTTTCATTGGACTAAATGTTGGTGGCGAGGGGATGTCCTTCCGATGTCGCACGATCAACGTCAGTAATGATGAAGACGAAGCCTTTCTCAGCTTTTTAGAGTCGGATATCTTCAAAGCTGGTCTGAAACTAGCATCTACTGCACAGCCAGTCATTGCTCCTTTTTCGGTGTTGGCCTTTGGCCTCACAAAATCAATTGCTACTCGCCATCGCAATGTTGCGGTTCAAGATTTCGATTTGGGCCTCGACTTCAGCACAATCCCGATGGGTGCTCGCTTGGCCGAGGGTTCATACCTGGCAGTACAGATTCCTGAAAACCAGAAAGTAATCTGGAACTGGAATGATTGGGTTTATCATCCCAACATTGCTCAGGTAGTGAAGAGGTCTGAGCCTCATCAATTCATTCCCTATAACTATCTGATATTTAGTATTACTCGTTACAAGGGACCATAACAACTTTTTAGGAAGGAGCCAGAATGAGCCAGCTAGCAGATTTATACATCACGCTCACCAAACCACCTGCGGACTCGCCGCCCAATGTGATCGCTAGCATTGCCTTACGCTACGCATCATTGAATCATGCAGGTGATCTGCTGACTGACCCACTGATACCAAAGGAGCGCAACGACTTGCGCTGGTACCTGGAAGAATACTGGAAGTGGCCCTACTACGAGTTTGTCCAACGAGCTAGACAGGTCGAAGCACTGCTACCAGAATTAGGTAAACGACTGTATCATGCAGTGTTCGGAAGTCATGAGGCAGATAGAATTGTACAGAGGTGGTTGTCGAATACGAAGGGGCAACTCCAGATTAGTATCGTCAGTGATATACCTAAAGTACTCAGCTTACCCTGGGAACTACTCCATACTGAGCGAGGGTTCATGGTCTTACGAACCGGTCACCCGGTCTCGATTGTACGCTGCCTACCCCAGAGTGAATTATCGGAGATTTCGACATCATTCAAACCGCCATTGCGGATATTGCTGGTAACGGCGCGACCCGAGGGCACAGGCTTTGTCGATCCTCGTAGTATTGCACGTGAACTCGTCGATGAGGTGCAAGGTCAGGTGGAGTCCGGAATGATCGAACTGGAGCTTCTACGCCCTCCAACCCTATCCGCGCTCCGGAATCGTCTAAAAGACATCAAACGACCGATCCATGGACTACATTTCGATGGACACGGAACATTCGACGAAGAGATCGGCATCAATGATGAGCTACAATTGAGCGGGGGAGGGCAAGGCAAGCTGGCCTTCGAGAATGCTGAGGGCCAACTCCACGAGGTCGAAGCCGGGGAAGTGGCGCAAGTATTGCATGACAGTGGTGTGCGCTTGGCAGTGTTAACGGCGTGCCAGAGCGCCATGAGCGCATCAGACGATGCTTTTAGTAGCGTAGCGGCTCGATTGATACGAGGCGGGGTAGATGCTGTCGTAGCAATGAGTACTAGCGTCTTAGTCGCTAGTGCCACGCGCTACGCCGAAACCTTCTATCGTGAACTTGCAGCTGGGACTCCTGTACCAGTAGTCCAAGAACGGGCAAGACAAGCCCTGCATGATAGTCCGCAGCGCCATCTTCTGCGTCGCCGTCGAGATGAGGAAGGGAAGCCAGTGGAGCTACGCGATTGGTGGCTTCCTCACTTCTATCAACAGCGCCCTTTGAAGTTACAACCTTCGAAACCAAGACGCCGAGATAAAGAACCACTCAGGATTTTATCCTCAAATCTTCTAGAGGGAGGTATGCCAGTCGAGCCGCGCTATGGTTTCAACGGACGTGCGTATGAACTGCTCCAAATCGAGCGCTGGCTTATACGAGGTAAGATGGTGGTGATACAAGGCTTTGGCGGTGTCGGTAAGACAGCCCTCGCCCGCGAGGCTGCTGATTGGCTGACGCGGACCAAGATGTATGAAGGAGCATGTTTCGTCTCATTTGAGCATGGTGGTGACGCGACAACACTTCTGAGCGCACTTGGCAATTACTTGGAAGTCAACGACGGTAACTATAACCCAAATGAGAGTAAGACTGCATTGGCACGGCTGCAGCCTATCCTGAAAGAGAAAAGTGCCTTGGTGATTGCCGACAACCTGGAGAGTATCTTGCCGGGTGGAGAAGCCCCGCTGGAGGTAGGAGTACGCACCCAATTTTGGGATGTGTTGCTGGAACTAGCGAGGATGGGTGCTGGAGTACTGCTGACCAGCCGCGACACAGCCTTTGGCGATGGGCGGCTGGCACCTGGGGACAGAGTAGCATATCTAGCACTGGACGGTTTAGATCCCGAAGACGCTTATTCCCTCGCGATTCGTTTGCTGAATAGCCTGGGAATCGACCGCAAGCGTGCTCCCTATGCAGAAGTGCGTGACTTGCTTATCCAGATAGATCATCATCCACTAGCGATCCAACTGGTGCTGCCCGCATTGCATGAGTTTCCCCTTTCAACAATTAAGTCCGATTTCGCGACGCTGCTACCAAAGTTTGTAGACGACACAGAGAATGGGCACAATCGGTCACTATTGGCCTCGCTGGACTACTCGTTGCAGCGATTAAGCGCAAAACAGCGAAAGTTACTGCCTCACCTAGCACTCTTCGAGGGTGGCGCAAGTGAAGACAACGTGTTGGAGATTACGCAGGTAGCCGAAACCGAGCGGATGAAGCTGCGCTCAGCATTAGAACAGGCCGCACTACTGATGGCAGAGCAAGTGCATGAGAGCGATCCTATTCCGTTTCTACGGTTCCACCCAGTGCTGATACCGTTCCTTCGTAGCCAAACGGGTGCAGGTGATGCGGAACTACGTGAACGCTATGTCCGTCGTTACCTTAGCCTGGCAAAATATTTGTACAATCAAGACGATCACAATCCTCAGGCGACGCGAGCGCTGGTGCAACTGGAACTGCCCAATCTGCGACGAGCGCTGGAAATACTCCTGGAGAGCGGTGACAATGAGGCTACCTCCGAAATGGCTGCGTGCATCATAAGCTTTCTAAACTACTCTGGACGGGTACGGGAACGTAACGAGCTGAGGCACCAAGTCGCGGAGAGTATAGCTGCCACAGGCACTCACGGGGGTGGAACACTAACAGGTGGGGAGTACTTGCACGAAAGTGGTCTGGGCATCGACGAGGGTAAAAAAGGCAACATGCGTGCTGCCTTGTCCCGCTTCGCAAACCTGCTAGCACGTATTGAGTCGATGCCAGAAGGAACGCCTTTAGGTCGTGGGCCGTCTGAGCACTATCAAACACTCGGTCATCTGGCCGGTTGCCTCATTGACAGCGGGCAGTATGTTGCTGCTGAGGAACGGATACGAAAGGCACAGGCCATCAATGACGCGTTGATTAGGCACCACCCCGGTGAGCAATCCTTTGCCGACGAGCGCAATACGTTGCTGAACGCTCTAGCAGAAGCGCTGCTTGGCCAGGGCAAGTATCCACAAGCACAAAAGGTTTCTGAAGAGCTTCTAAAGGCCGCCGAACAACAAGTGGACCTGCGATCTCAGGCTACTGCTTTAGAGAGACTGGGCACGTTGGCGCTCAAGCAACAAAATTATGCCAAGGCAGAAGCTTACTGTACCGCGGCGTTTGAATGCTTCCGTAGTTTAGGAGAACCAATAGCTGAGGCGAACTTATGGGAAAAACTGGGCGTGGTTGCAATCGAGCGGAAGGAGTGGACCGAAGCCGAACGCTACCTCCGCGAGAGCTTGAAGATCAAAGAGCGGCTGGATAATGAAGCAGGGTCTGCAAGCATCTGCAGCAATCTTGGTCTTGTCGCGAAGGAAAGGGGTCATCCTACTGAAGCCGAGAGCTGGTTTATACGGGCATTGGAGTTTGGGGAGCGTGTTCAGCCTGATGGCCCATTGCATGCAAATATCCTCAATAACCTCGCCTTCTTATTATTGAGTGAGGTGAGGGAGGGCCATCCTTCGGTAGCACGTTTAGCTGAGGCTCGAGACTATGCCGAGCGGGCGTTGGTTATTATGGAATCACTCGATACTCCATTGGAAATCTGGCGAATGTTGGGTAACCTTGCCGATATTGCCGACTCGCAGGGCCGAGAAGATGAGGCTCGCACCTATCGCCGTCGTGAGCGCGAAAGCTTTGCTGCCTTCGAGGGCAATCGCTACAACATAAACCTCCAGGCAGGGCCACTTATCACTGCTATTGCTGCTATAGTGGGTAATATGCAGCAGCGAGAGAAGATCGAAGCGGCTCTACCGCAGATTGAAGCAAATGGCTGGCATATCACCACTGCCGTACAGCGCGTTTGGGCAGGCGAATGGGATTGGCATGTTGTTGCCGAAGGCCTGGACAATGTAGATGCACTTCTCATGCTGCGTGTGCTAGAAACCATCGCGGCGTCCTACTTGCGAGAAAACTACCAGGTGCTCGGCATGGGAAGTTTGGAGGAGGAGCTAAACACTCTGGACAAAGGGAAGTAGTTCAGGAATTTGAGCCGCTCCTGCAAAAAATTGCAGCGGCAGTCGGTTACCCTGCTCAGTAGAGTAAAATTGAAGTTGAACTGACTGGTTTAGAAGAAGAGGGTCGGCATCTAGGAGAAGCCGTGTAACATATATGGACTGGGAAACGAAATGCAGCAGTCTTGACGGCTGGATTAGACGAACAGGATACGGTGCTAGTGCAGCGAATACTAGAGATTATTGCCTGAGAGTAGCCTATCTGCCATCTCTCTTCCACTGCTGTAAAAGACCACCACAACTGTTGCACTAATTATGTGGACACATTCCGCAGAAATGTGTCCACATAACCCAGCAAATACGTCCTTGCTGCAATGCAAAATCGATGCTGCCCCACTGTAAAGTCACCATTCACATCCCAACTGGCTAGAATTCCTGTAGATATGATAAATTATGTCAAATGGCCCAATTTTGCTCGAATCGTTGCCATACTCCAGACGGGCTTGTGATTTGCCCTGACCCGCTGGGGTAGCGGAGTAAGAAGTTAAAGGACGCTCGGGCGTTGGTTCAGCAGTTTTGGCGTCCGGCAGGCGCAGACGCGTTCGGATCAAAAACCCTTCAACTGCCTCTCCCAGGTTCTTCAAGATGTGCCAGCGATCACAGACCTGGGTCGCCAATGGTGCTCCTTGAGTAGCCCCATCGACATAGGTCCCTCCACGATCACGGCTGACTATCTCAACTTCTGGGTGAGCCTCTAACCACTTCTGGACGCTCGCTGCCTCACGATCTGCCAGCAGATCAACGATCTTGTGCGTTTCGAGTCAGATAATGCTAGTGATATGCTGCATAGCAGAAACTCAGGAAAGTCGCCATTTTAGACCTTTTTCTCGGCTCTGTTTACAACATTCGCTTCGAGGTCGTTAGAACAGGTGAAAAAGTGGAGGATGGATGACAAAGATCCAAAGAATCAAAGGCCAGCCAGGTGCCCCTTACGAAGTCCTGTTTGTTGATGAGCATGGTCACCTCATTGTTGCTCTGACGGAGTGGTATCGGCTACGATAAGTTAGTGCTAGTCTTTTGAGCAAACCATCAATAACCCCTGAAAACAACAGATAGCCTATTTGTCAGGCTTTTACCTCCTTTGTTTACAACATCCTTCCCATAGTTGTATAGTGGTCGCCAAAGCACATGTATAAGCGAACTATGGAAGGAGAATAAGGATGTCCTCCGCTACTCCCAACGAATCCGGATTAGCTGCGTTGACCCGTATACAACGCGTACATGGCCAACCAGGAGATCGCTATGAGGTGATCTTTGTTGATCAGAATGGTCAGCCCGTCATCCCACTCACAGAATGGTATCGCCTACGTGCTTCCTACGGGCCTGTAACGACGCGAGAGACCTATCTCACCTGTTTACTGCCATTCCTCACGTTCTTAATCGAACAGGGCTACTCTTGGAACGCTCCTCCAAACCAATTGCGAACAGCACTTGTCGAGTTTTACAGGGATCGATTAGGCTGCTTGATCCAACCAAGGAAAGACCGAGATGGCATGGGAATTGTTCCCACACGGAATACACCGCTTCGCGATAGCACCCTCCGCGTCTTTCGCGCTGCGCTGCGTGATTTCTACCTGGTATTACGAGAAGAAGGTCTGTATGCTTTTGCGAATCCTCTCTCCTCCGAGAGGCTCGTAGCGCTTAAACGCATCCATGTACAAGCACTGGCAAATCGAGGGGCTCCTGATCATGCTGGCATCCGCGAAGAAACCCACGAACAATCTCGGCGTCTTCCGACGGCGTTCGTGCGATACCCAACCGCAAAAGCATGGGAACCCGAACTTCGCAAAGAAGTGGCTGATGTCCGAGAAGGGATGCACAAGGTGCTCGATGCAATGATTGATTGTGAACAGGTCCCGATACGAGAAAAAGCAGTACTCGAACTACTCCAAAATACGGGGGCCAGGCTGCACGAAATTGTGCTCATGACAGTAGGTGGCTTCAAAAATGAAGGCATCGCTGGGCAAGCATATGTGGTGAACAAAGGTAGCTATGGGCGCGAAAGTAAGACAATTTACTTCACGCACAATCCAAGAGTGAAGCAGGCGCTCACGGCGTATCTTGAGCGGGTACGACCACTTCACGACCCTCAAAAACGGAGACGCTTGACCGACGTTGGGAATGGCGAATCTTTCTTTTTGACGGAACGCGGCACACCCTATTCCCTCAAAAGTTTCTATTACCATTGGTACCGGCTCTATGAACCGCTACAGAATCTGTGCCCAGTACGGTTTTCGCCGCATGATATCCGGCATCTCTTCATTACCGAATTTCTCATCACGCTCAAACAGGAATGTGGTGCAGGAACAGAAGGTGGCATAGAGGCAGAACAATACAAACGTGAACGAGAAGCCTTTGGCCACACGATTATGGGCTGGCGCAGTTCCAACACAATTGATATCTATGATCACTCTCATGATGGAGAGCACACTTTGCAACTCCTTGGAAAACTGCAACAAGGTTTCTCTCAGCGACACTACGGATTAGAGCCAACGAACCAAACAGAGCGTTGGGACAATCAAGAGAAAATTCCACCAACGCATCAGAACGTTACATGCTCTCAAGAGCGCGAAACGGTCTGGCTGCATGATGCAGAAACGCTCGCATGGGTAAAAAAGATGCAGCAGCAAACAGATCAGCGTTAAAGTCAGGAAAAGAATCATGGCAAAGAAGATGACGATGACGTTAACCAACACAATCACTTCTCATGTACCACCGAGTGAGCAGACAAGTGCGCGCCCTCTCCGCCTCAGTTTCAGCAATCCCAATGAGCGTGCAGCGCATATCCGCGCGTTTCTGGAATGGCTTCCTCAACCATTACATGACGCGCCAGACATTCACTGGGAGCAATTGCCAAGCCCTGTCATGGGATACCTCATTCGTCGTGTCGCTGACAGTCCAGACGCGTTACCCATTACGCTTGCCATCGGCTGTTGTATGCATGCAATCAAGCAGCAGACGTTGTATGGGCATTGCAAGTCGCTCACCATCCTGTTTCAGCGATTACGTACTCAGTATGGCATGTGTGATCTTGCCCAATTGAAAACACGTGAGATCTGGGATCGCTTTATCAAAGAGCGTACGCTTGCGTCTGGCGATGTCTCTATGCTGGTGATCTACGAGACTCTGGCAGCTACTCATGTGCCTATCTATCTTGAAAGCCTGGATCGACGACAACGTGTGACCTGGGAGACCTATGCTCTGCCTCCACTCCCTACTGGCTTTATCGAGAGGCATGGCCTTGTCAAAACCGCAACCACAGCAGCAGAGAAACGACGCAAAGAGCAGAGCGACGTCTTATTACCGCTTTTCCCATTACTCATCGAGATTGCCCAGTTACGAAAGCAGGCTACAGAGCGGCTCTTCAGAGAGTTTTGTTGTCACCGAGACCGCGCCAAAAGCGGGGAAATAACGCTTCCCTACCATTTTCAGTTCACTGATCGCCAGTTCTCTATTCCCCAAGGGGCTACAAGTATCTCTGCAGTAGAGATCATCGAACACGAGATCACCCTCTCGCTTACTCTGTGGGATCGGGTCAGTTGGGTCAAAGAGCATCCGGAACGATATCATCGAGTGACTCGGCAACGAGCAGAGCGTCAGGTGGACGCTTACACTCCTGAACGGAATTTTTATTTTTTGCAAAGTGCGGCACCATCAGAAGATCTCCTCTGGTGTGGGGATCTCATTGCGAATCGGCTCCTGGGAAGACCACCTCGTTTCTCTCCTCAAAAACAAGAGAAAGTGATGGGACTTCGTGCGAGCCGGCCAGGTTTGCTTACCCCAGTAAGAAGTGACGGTCGATGGCTGTTAGTGAATATACGCCAGGACGAGATTGCTTTTGAACCTGAAAGTTTGTACCGAGGCGTCCTTTACGCAACGGCCTTGGCGACGCTTGCCCTCACGAACGGCAGCCGGGTAAGCGAGTTGCTCCAGGTGAGCGCCACGCGATTTGAGATGATTGCCGTTGATGAGATCAGGAATCAAGTGCCAACCGGGCGAAAGATGGGAATCCTGATTCAAAATCTCCTCCCCAAAGGGTATATGAAAGAAAGCGATCGGCAATTTTTTCTCATTGGAGATCTGGCTGGGCGACTTCTGACAGAAATTGGTCAACTTCTTGAAGCTACCCATGGCGGGAGCATTCCCATGGTTCAACCTTCCGAAAACACGAAGAAGGAGGATTTGTCCCCTGAACCGTATCTCTTTCAATGGGGTGCAAGTGATGATGGCAGACTCGGTTTACTCACTCCACGGGATGTTGGACATCTTTTGCGCTTTCTCTTCCACGGCTTGACCCTGACGACGAGAACCGGAAAGCCTATTCGTGTTGCTCCTCATCTCCTCCGACATATACTCGCGACCCATGCAAGGCACGTCAAAAAAGTTCCTGCCGAAGCAGTGGCCAATCTTCTCCATCATCGTGTGACTTTGGCCGATTCCACACGCACCCTCTCCATTTCCGAGGCCACTGCGTATTACAGTCTCATGCCTCTCGAACAGCTCCTCGCCTTGCTTTTTGAAGCACAAGCAACGCTGACAACGCATCGAGGGTGCTCATACGTGCAGGCGCCAACTCCACAAACGTTAGAGGAGATGGATACTGCTTTACGGCACATTTTTGAACAATGGAGTCTCATTGGTCCAACGGCTTTAGGTTACTGTAGCGCAGGATTGTGCATTCGTCCTGACAATCGTGCGCTCTGCTTAAACTGCCAATACCTCGTGCCTCATTACAGCAATTTACCGAAAGCCAGAACCTGGCGGAAGCTCTATGTGCTCCAAACCCAGATGCATGACGCTCAAGGGCATTCCATCGACGCTCAACAGTCCAGGCAGATGGTTCAATATCTGGACGATATCATGAACCTCATGCTGATTCAAATCCATGCCCGCCAGGATGGCGGCTATTTGCCGTTCGCAGATACCTTGCCGCCAGTTCAAGATGAGGATGGAGACCAACTATGACAGAAACGACGCTTTCTTCCGGCGATCAGTATGCTCATCTGCGCACCAACGCTGCAGTGCAAAAACAGACCACGGTGGATCGCCTCAGCAAGGCCATTACGCAACTTGAAGCTGAGGGTCGTCCGGTCAATACCTTCACCATTAAAGAGGTAAGCGGGATGGACTACATGGCCTATTACCGCAATCGAGAAGCTTTCCAGATCTTCCAGGAGCACAGCACCCATCTGCGCAAGGAACGCGAACAGGCACAGGCGAAGCAAAAGACTGCCAGCCGTGGCAGCTCACGGAGACCGAGAAAGGGTCAGGCGACCACTCACACGGTCAAGGTGTTACCACGCGACCCGCTGCTCGACTACAAGCGTCCGCGCTTGGTCGACCTCTTGCATGAGGCTCGCGCTGAACGCGATGAGGTCAAACGACAACTACGAACGGAACGGGTCGAGACTGAGCAGCGCGTGCAAGCTGAACGAGCTGATTTAGAACAGCGTTATGGGAAGCTTTTGCAGGAGCATACGCAATGTGGAGTGAAAATTGCTCGCCTGGAAGCAGAACTTGCAGAGTTCAAGGCATTCATGGAGCGATACCGGACTTCGCTTCAACGAGAAGAACAGGGATCGTAAACCGCGGCTTTCGATATGCCACTTGGGCTTTCGCCTCATTCACACGTTGTATATTACGTTGTATATTACAAAGTGCATTGGCAATCGAACAGCTCGTGAAAGAGGTATGTATGTCGGCTAAAGTTGGCAGGAAGCTGCATGCATTGTTTGCTCGGTGGATACGTCCACTGGGCCGCATGTGGAAACCTTTTGTGTGGATGTGGGGGGCCATCATTGTCGGGACTGGGATCAACGTTTGCTCGTCCTGGCTTACTACCCAGACTACAAGTTTCACGCTGTACGGCACTCCTCTTGGGTGGGTAGTCGATCCAGTGCATTTTGGGATCACACTTCCACTGGTTGGTACTTTCATCCTCCTCACGTGCCTTGCTGGTCTGGCTCATCGCGAGACCGCACGGCAGATGGCACCCGCTTCCCAACAACGTAGGCACTGGCTCCGATCACGCGACCAACGCTCTGTCCGTCAATACCTACTTGAGAAAGTGCGAGAGACCTGGATTACAAACGTTCTGGAGCATTCGCTTCATCACGCCGCCTGGATCGATTTGCACCTACAAGACCAACCTGATGCACTAGAGAATCCCTGGCAATTCGTAGTGCAGGAGTTGAACACGACGCCCCGTTCGTTACCAACAGGCACAAACATTTTTCAGATCTATGACGACTCACAGGGCCAGTTGCTCATTTTAGGCGAACCAGGCGCAGGCAAAACGACTCTGTTGCTTCAGCTTGCTCGAACGTTGTTGGATCTTGCCAAGGATGATGAGCAACGCCCTCTCCCAGTAGTCTTCCAACTTTCCACTTGGGCCGCATGGGCAAGGGCAGCCCGGAAACGCAATTCTCTCTTTTCCTTTGGGAAGTGGCTCATCGATGAATTGGAACTAAGATATGGTGTTCCACCCGAGGTGGCAAATCAATGGGTTGAGGGCCATCAGTTGGTGTTCCTGTTGGATGGACTGGATGAAGTGGCAGCAGAGGAACGAAGTGCCTGTGTGGAAGCGATCATCGCTTATCAGCGCGATTCTCAGCGTCAGGTAACAACAAACTTAGTCATTTGTTGTCGTAGTCAGGAGTTTGAGGAACTCGTACGACCTCTTCCACTCTTCACAGCAGTCAATATTCTTCCGCTCTCCGATGAGCAAGTGGACGCCTATCTTTCCAGCGCTCAGGGACAATTGGATGGACTTCGCCACCTCCTCCAAATCAATGCCGAATTTGCTGAACTTGCGCGTCGACCCTTAGTGTTGAGCATCGCGACTCTTGCCTTTGAAGGAAAAAGAGTTGTCAACTTCCCTTCTGAAAACAATTTCCCAGCCGAGGACAATTTTCCGGTTGCCAGCCCTTCTCAAGAGCAACTGCTTCAGATCGTTTTTACAACCTACGTCGAGCGGATGCTTTCCCGGCGTGGAAAATTGCCGTCCTGGATACAACCAGCATCGTTTCTCTCCTGGCTTAGTTTTCTTGCTAGACAACTCCAAGCGCGGCAGCAAACAGAGTTCTCTCTCGATATTTTACAAGCAAACTGGCTCTCAGGAGTGCAAAAATCTCTTTATCGATGGAGTATTCGGCTATTTGTTTGGCTGGTCGGGGTAGTGATTGGAGGACTTGCTGGAGGGCTATTGGTTGGACTGATCAGTGGGTTGTTCATTGAACTGGCCTACTTATTTTACAGTACATCAATTGGTGACTTTCTTTATGATACACTTGGCGTTATGGTCGAAGCCGTAGCAGGAGATAGAGTCGCAGAGCTACTCGGCATGGTATTCTATACATCAAGAAAAGCAACGGTAATGGAGCTGGCTCATGTTCAAGGTATCCGGAGTGCTGCAATGGATTCTCTGTTCGGAAATCTGCTCGGAGGCCCTCTCCTGGGCCTGTTGGCAGGGATAGTTGGGTTGGTGGTAGCTGGACCCATTGGAGGGATAGTCGGGTTGGTGGTTGGAGGGATAGTCGGGCTAATATTCCTGGTACCAGCTATTGGACTCCTTATCGGAACCTTTGTTGGACTATTCAGAGGGTTGTTCACAGGACCTTTGATCCTTATTGAAAACTTGTTTGTGCGTTTTTTTCTATGGAAAAGTCACACACTTCCCTGGCGTCTTGAGACTGCTTTGAATGAAGCGGCAACACGCTTGCTCATGCATAAGAGTGGGAACCAGTACCTCTTTATTCATCGATTTCTCCTTGACTATTTCGCTGCATTGGATGAGCCAATACCCCCAAGTGTTTCTGATACAAAGAGAACCGCCGAGTCGCCGCCCTCTGGGGTTTAGTGTGGTGGGTATCGTTTGCCTTTTTCTATCACTGTACTGCACTGTTCGTATCTCAAGCACTACACAGACGCCTTCAAGCGTTCAATGTCAGTGAAGTGGGTAGATGGATGTTCAAAACAGATGGACTTACCTCCTCAATTTTTGCTCGATATGTCAGAAAATTATACATGATGGCCTCAACTAGAAGAAACGCTCCTCACAAGGTCCGGCGAGTACACGAGATACGTATCTCTCCTGTTTGCTTCCTTTCTTTGCGTTCTTGAGTGAAAAAGGGTGTGCCTGGAATGCATCACCTGAGCAGTTGCGCCCCCTGCTCATCGACTTTTACCGGGAAGGCTTCTGCTGTCTGGTTCGCCCAGAGCGCGCGCAAGAGCGTGTTGCCATTCTCCCCACACGCGACACTCCACTGCAGGAGAGCACGCTTCAGGTCTTTCGGTCGGCGCTGCGCGATTTTTACCTCATCATGAGAGATGAGCGTCTGGATGCTTTTCCCAATCCGCTGACCTCCGATACTCTGCTCTCCCTCAAACGCCTTCATGATCAAGCCATCGTGAACAGTGGTGCGCCTGATCATGCAGGTATGCGTGGGGAAACGCATGGGCGCTCACGACGACAACCGACGGCTTTCATTCGTTATCCCAAGGCCAGGGAGTGGAAACCGGATCTGCGCAAGGAGTTGGCAGATGTGCGAGGAGGTATCCATACTGTGCTCGATGCCATGAGGGAGTGTCGGCAGATCTCTTGTCGGGAGAAGATCGTTCTCGAACTGCTCAGAAATACAGGAGCCAGACTCCATGAGATCGTTGGACTGTCGGTGGGGGGATACCGAAATGAGGGGATTGCTGGTCAAGCACAAGTGGTGAGTAAGGGCAGTCTCGGATGTGAAATCAAAACGATCTACTTTGCTCACAATCCCAACGTGATGCAGCTCCTTACTCACTACCTTAACCGACTCCGCCCACAATTGGATCCAGGGCAACGAGCCCGCCTGACAGAACTAGATTCTGCTGCGCCGTTGCTCCTGACTGAGCGAGGGACCCCCTACTCTGTGAAGTGCTTTTACTATCATTGGGACAAGTATTATCCACAGTTCCGCTCGCTCTGCCCTGTGGTATTTTCTCCCCACGATGTGCGACATTTGTTCATTACCGAGTTTCTGATCCTGTTACGAGGGTCGGAAGAAATTCCTAACAAGCAAGCAGTGATGCTTGCCATCACGACTTGACAAGCGCTCTGCCTCGCGGGCAGAGTAGAAAAAAACCGTTCACCTACTGAGCCAACGAGGAGCGTAGAGCTATGCTACCAT
>WNGR01003877.1_pt1 | contig 16276 bp, 19 predicted proteins | sample 5407581 | NCBI WGS metagenome assembly WNGR01 (sample SAMN13153383, study PRJNA577476) | soil metagenome | isolation source: 80 cm soil or saprolite under Garry oak tree replicate 2 | place: USA:California | collected 2016-06-15 | reverse complement strand
CCCCGTGGTGGATCCGGTAGTCGAGCACCGAGTACGACCCGCTGACGGCGCTGAGCACGTCGGACCCGCCGGCCCCGAGCAGGATCCAGCCCAGCGGATTGGCGGGCCGGTGCCAGGCGATCACCGCGCCCACCAGGCACAGCGCCGTCACCTCGGCGACCGGCCCGGCGTCGGATGCCGACCACGTACGGGCCAGCACGCCGAGCGACACCCCGGCGATGATAAGCGCGAGCACCAGGCCGCCCAGGACCGCCACGACGAGCTGGGGCGGGGCGGGAAGGCCGCGTCGTGGCGCCGGAACGCTCCTGACTGGCCCGTGCTGCACGCTCATGCCCGCCTCGATCCTGGCTGCGCCTACCGACGAGGGCAACGGTACGCGCGGATCGTTCCCGGAACGTGTACTACACGTCCCTGCTGGCCTGGGTGGGCTGCCACGTCGACGCCTACGAGCAGGCGAAGTGGTTCGGCGACGAGATGGCGCTGAAGTCCGACTTCCGGCACACCGATTTCGGCGCGGTCGCCGCGCAGCCGCTGTTCATCCTCCGGCATCTCGGCACGGGCCGCTCGATGGCGGAGCGCGCCCGGCTCGGCGCGACGTTCGCGGGTGACGGCCGCCGGGTGGCCGAGGCCATGATCGAGAATCACTGGCAGGCGGCGGACGGGCTCGGGGAAAGGCTGGGCATGCCCCAGCGGGTCAGGGACAGCGTCGAGCAGACCTTCGAGCGCTGGGACGGCAAGGGCGTCCCGAAGGGAGCCAGGGGAGAGCAGATCCTCCTCACTTCCCGGCTGGTCGCGCTGGCCGACGTGGTAGAGGTCTTCCACCGGGCGGGGGGCACGGACGCGGCCGTCGCGGTGGCCAGGCAGCGGCGCGGGACCCAATTCGACCCGCAGGTTGTGGACATCTTCACTGGGCAGGCCGCATCGGTGCTCGCCGGCCTGGACGAGGCCAGCAGCTGGGACGCGGTCATCAGCGCCGAGCCGGCCCAGGGGAGACGGCTGGCCGGCCCGGAGTTCGACGCCGGGCTGGAAGCGATCGCCGACTTCATCGACGTGAAGTCGCCGTACACCATCGGTCATTCGCGCGGCGTGGCCGACCTCGCCGGGGAAGCCGCGCGCATCCTCGGCCTGGGCGATAGGGCCGCCACGACGGTCCGCCGGGCCGGCCTGGTACATGACCTGGAGCGCCTCGGCGTGCCGAACGCCGTCTGGGACAAGCCCGGGCCGCTGGGGCACGCGGAAAGCGAGCGCGTTCGGCTTCATCCCTACCTCACCGAGCGGATGCTGACGTGCTCGCCCGCGCTCGCCCCGCTGGCCGCCGTGGCCGTGCAGCACCATGAGCGGCTGGACGGTTCTGGATACCCGCGCGGGCTGTCCGGCGGCGCGCTGAGCCCGGAGGGCCGGGTACTGGCCGCCGCCGACTTCTACCGGTCGCGGACCGAGCCGCGGCCGCACCGCCCCGCCCGTTCCGCCGGTGAGGCCGCCGCCCAGCTACGCGCCGAAGTCCGTGCGGGCCGGATGGACTCCGGGGCGGCCGAGGCCGTGCTGTCCGCGGCCGGCCACCCGGCCACCCGCAGGCCCGCCCGCCCGGCCGACCTGACCGGCCGCGAGGTGGAGGTGCTCCAACTGCTGGCCCGCGGCCTGTCCAACAAGGAGATCGCCGAGCGCCTGGTCATCTCGCGCCGGACGGCGGCCCACCACGTCGAGCACATCTACGCCAAGACCGGCACCGCCAACCGCGCGCTGGCCAGCCTGTTCGCCGCCAACCACGGGCTGATCCAGGACCCGGCCGCGGATGTCACTCCGGGAGAGGCTGGTAGCCGGAGCACAGGACACGCATCCAGGTGATGCACGGTCCCTCGGTGCGGTAGTAGGCCTGCTGCTCGACCAGGTAGTCACGGCCCGCCCCGCGCACGCGCACCCGGTAGGCGACGTGCTCGCGGTCGAGCACCCGGCCCGAGTTGACCGAGCACAGCTCGGTGATCTCGTCCCCGGGACCGAACCACCGGGCCAGGATGATCTCCTCCACCGCCTGCCGGCCGGTGCCGGCCTGCCAGTGGCGCCCGGGCGTCAGGGCCTGGAAGTCGACCGGATCGGCCAGCAGCGCGCACAGCGCGCCGGAATCCTTGACGGCCAGCGCCCGCGCGAAGCGCTCGCCCGCGGTCGCCGCGACGCCCGCGACCGCCGTCCTGCCGTCAGTAGCTGAACGTGGTCGCGGGTTCATTGCCAATCCATTCCCACAGCGGCACGGTGCCGCCGAGCGAAGCGTTCTCCACCAGGGTGTCCTCGGCCAGGTGCCGGGCGTTGAAGCAGATGGGGCAGACCAGGAACCGGCCTCCGGCTTCGGTGTAGCGCTTGGCCAGCTCCGGCAGGGGCGGGCAGCCCTCACAGGCCACGCCCTGGATCACGCCCGTCACCGCGAGCCGGGCAGCTTCCTTGGTCAGGAACATCAGGGTCGGCCGCTGCTGCTCGGCCGCCGCCACGGCGACCAGGAAAGCCACGGTGACCTTCTCGGGATCCTCCAGACCTGTCGTCAGGCTGATAACCGCCTTGCCGCTCATCGACCTCACCTCTCCGCATCGCGTTACTACGGACGAAGATGCCCCGGCCAAGATCACCGGCGCATGGGGCAGCTGCCCCATCTTTCATGGCAGGCTTGAGACGTGGTGCTCCCGGTCCACGATGAAAACCCGCTGCGCCGAACCCCGTGGGTCACCTACGCCCTGGTCGCGGCCAACGTCGTCGTGCTCCTGCTCACCCCGGCGTCGCGCGACTCGGTGACGGGCCCGTCCGCCCAGGCCCAGCTGTGCAGCCAGACGGCGTTCTACGACCACTACGCGGCGATCCCGCGGGAGCTCATCACGAACCACCAGCTTCCCCAGGTCGCGACCGGCCAGCCGGGACCTAGGCCCGACACCTGCTACGTGAGCAGGCCGCCGTACCACAAGGAGCCGGCCCTGTCCGTGCTGTTCGCCATGTTCCTGCACGCGGGCTGGCTGCACCTGCTGGGCAACATGCTGTTCCTCGTCGTCTTCGGCAACAACATCGAAGACCGCTTCCGCAAGCTCCCCTTCCTGCTCTTCTACGTGTTCTGCGGCTACGTCGCCGCGTACGGGTTCGCGTTCGCCAACCAGACCTCGGTGCAGCCCCTTATCGGAGCCTCCCCGCCGCCGCAGTACCCGGTCCACCCCCGAAACCGCTGAGCCCCGCGGGACCGCGTACCCGGCCGGGACTATCCTCGCGATCATGCCAACGCTGGCCGTCCTCGGTGCAGGGCCGAAGGGAATCGCGATCGCGGCCAAGGCCCGCGCGCTCACCGCCGCGGGCCTGGCCGCTCCCCGGGTGGTACTCATCGAGCCGGGTCCGGTCGCCGGGAACTGGACCGGCCGTCAGGGCTACACCAGCGGCCTGCTGCCGCTGGGCACGCCGCCGGAGAAGGACGTGGGCTACCCCTACGCCGACAGCTGGGGCCCGCGCTCACCCGGGGTCACCGCGGCGATGGCGGACTACAGCTGGCAACGGCACCTGATCGCCCGGGGTGCCTACGCCGACTGGGTGGACCGCGGCCGCCTAAGGCCCACCCACCGGCAGTGGAGCTACTACCTGCGGGACGTCGCGGACCGGGCCGAGGTCGAGATCGTGACGGCCGCGGCGGCCGGGCTCGAGGTGGACGGCGAGCGGTGGCGGCTGACGGCGGATCAGGGGGAGCCGATCTGGGCCGACGGCGTCGTGGTCACCGGCGCGGGCCCGCCGATCCGCGTCCACGGCCAGCCGCAGCAGCATCCGCGGGTCCTCGACGGACGGAGCTACTGGCTGGCCGCGCCCACGCTCCGCGGGCACATGGCCATGAACGCCTGCGTCATCGGCAACGGCGAGACGGCGGCCTCGGTCGTGGTCAACCTGCTGGAAAAGGCCCACAGGCGGTCGGTCATCGACGTCCTGACCAGCCGCGGAGTCCTCTACTCGCGGGGAGAGAGCCACGAGGAGAACCGCTGGTACTCCGACCCGGGGGACTGGCCCTCACTGGCCGAGGCGCACCGGCGCGAATTCCTCGCGCGCACCGACCGGGGCGTGTTCTCGCAGCAGGCCGAGGCGGTTCTCAACGCCTCGCGCGGCTACCGCACGCTGGCCGGGCGGGCGGCCGAGATCGACGCCGGCGACAAGCAGGTCGTCGTCACCATCGAGTACGGTCACGAGCGCGAGCGCGTCGCCTATGACATGGTCATCGTGGCCGTCGGCTTCCGTGGTCGCTGGTTCGAGACGCTCCTCGGAGACGAAGCGCGCCGCCGCCTCGGCCAGGCCGAGGCCGACGGCGGGCTCGAGCGGCGGATCGACGTCGACCTGTCGGTGGCCGGCCTGAACCCGCCGCTCCACCTCCCGGTGCTCGCCGGGCTCGCCCAGGGGCCGGGATTCCCGAACCTGAGCTGCCTTGGCCTGCTCAGTGACCGCATCCTGCGCCGGTATGTCCCGTCCGGGCCTCCGGACCGCATCGACCAGGAAAGGGGAGCACGTGACCGAAGTGCCCGATGAGGCGTGGGAAAGCGATGACTGCGTGCGCCGCACCGTGGTCATGCCGGCCGTGCTGGCCGAGCGGCTCGCGGCCCGGGCCGAGCAGCGCGGTCTTTCCGTCAGCGACCTGCTGACCGAATACGCCGAAGAAGGCCTGAACCGAGATACCTAGACATTTCCTATCGATCGTGGCAGGGCATTGGCATTCACCAGCGCTCCGCTGGTACGGGCGTGCCACATGGGACTTGAGGGGAGCGTGGGCTCAGGCGAGCCGTCGTCGCGGCGGTCACGGCGGCTGGTCCCGCTTCGCATAACCGGCACGATGTAACATCGTTGCGCATAGGACCGCCACGATGTTACATCGTAGCGGTTGCTCCTGACGCTGCGTCGGTGCCAGTGCGTTATCTGGGGCTGGAGCGCCAGGAGAGCCGACGAGGCCAGCTGCCCTCACCCAGGTCACCCAGCGTCCCGGGATCAGCACTGGCGCCGTGACCGCGGTGGTCCTGGGCGTAGACCACGAACCGGCCTCGTTCAGCGCCCGGGCGACGTGCTCGTAGCGCTGCGCGTGCTCGCCCATGCCGTGCGTCAGCTGGACCGCGGCCCGGAGACCCCGCGGCTCGCCTGCCGTATCCCACCGGTAGGCGGCGATCTGGGTGCCGTCGGCTGACGTATAACTGAAAGTGCTCGATGGCATCGGACCTCCTCTTCGGGAGGATAATCTAAGTTAAAAAACTGCAGGCCACAAGGTCTCGATAACGGCCTAACGGGCCGCGCGTGTGCTCCTCGACACAGCCGGGAGCCCGGAGGGCGGCTTCCGGGGGCAGCGAGGCGGCTCGTTATTCTAATGCTGGTTAAGTAGTACCGGGAGGAGGCGCACGTGACCCAGCTGCTCGACCCGTCCGCCGACCGCTGGCGGGAGGCCTGATGCCCCCGGTCACGGTGCCGGTGCCCATCGCCACCTCGTACTTCCAGTACGACCAGCAGGGCGTCGTGTTCAACATGTGGTACTTCGGCTGGTTCGACGACGCCATGACGCAGTTCCTCGGCGAGATCGGCTATCCGTACACGGCGCTGAACGCCGACGGCCTCGACGTCCAGCTGGTGCACACCGAGGCGGACTGGCGCGACGCGGTGCGCTACGGCGAGCAGGTGGTGATCGACGTGGCCACCGAGCGGATCGGCTCGACCAGCTTCACCTTGTCGTTCGCCGTGCGGGTCGGCGAGCAGGTGCGCTCGGCCGGGCGCACCGTCTACGTGGTGGTCAGCACGGACGGCTCGGGCAAGCGGCCGGTGCCGCCCAAGCTCCGGGCCGGCCTGGAATCCACGCTGACCACGGCCCACTGAAGGAGGCAGGATGCAGGATCCGCCCGGCGAGCTGACGATCACCGGCACGGCGCAGCGCGAAGCCTGGCTACGGCGCGTCATGCCGCCCGCCGAGCAGCTCGACCAGGATCTGTGGTCCCTGCCCGTGCCTATCCCGGCCAACCCGCTGCGTTACGTGTCGGTGTACGCGTTCGGCACCAGCGAGGGCCTGGTGCTGATCGACGCGGGCTGGGGCGCCGAGGAGTCCTGGCTGGCCCTGCGGGACGGGCTGGAGTCGATCGGCGCCGGAGTGGCGGACGTGCGCGGCGTCCTGGTCACCCACATGCACTTCGACCACGTCGGGCTGGCCGGGCGGGTCCGGCAGGCCTCGGGCGCGTGGATCGCGATGCACCCCGCCGACCAGGCAGTCTTCGCCCGGCCCGACTACCGCAGCGCGGAGCGGGCGGTAACCGTGGAGACGGAGTTCCTGTGCCGCCTGGGCGCGTCGCCGGCCGAGGCCGCGACCGCGGTCGGCACCGCGGCGGACTGGGAGAAGTTCACCACGATCGCACAGCCCGACCGGCTGCTGACGGACGGGGAGCTGGCCGACGTGCCGGGCTGGAAGCTGCGCGCGGTACACACCCCCGGTCATACCCCCGGGCACCTGTGCTTCGTGGACGAGCGGTCGCGCCGGCTGTTCTCCGGCGATCACGTGCTGCCCCGGATCACCCCGAACATCTCCGTCCAGCGGGGCGCGCCTCCCGACCCGCTCGGGGACTACCTGGACTCGCTGGCCAGGACGCGGGACCTCGACGTGGACGAGGTGCTGCCCGCGCACGAATGGCGGTTCCATGGCCTGCCCGGCCGGGTCGACGCCATCACGGCCCATCACGAGCGGCGGCTCGCCGAACTGCTGTCCGCGATCCGGCGCCGTCCCGGTTCCACCCCCTGGCAGCTGGCCGGGGACCTGACCTGGTCCCGGCCCTGGGACCAGTACAGCGGCCAGATGCGGATCTTCGCGGTCACCGAGACCGCCGCGCACGCGCACCTGCTGGAGCGCCGCGGCGCGGTGACCGCAAGCCCGGGCCGGCCGCCCGCGTACACGGTGAGGATCACATGACTGACACCGTCGAGTCGTGATCACGTGGCGGGGAAAAGGGTTCCGGCGTCGATCTGGTGGACGCGGTCACCGCGAGCACCGCGCTGCCCGGTCTGACCCCCACGCACAGCATCAACGGCACTCGCTACATCAACGGTGGCGTGCGCTCCGGCGAAAACGCCGACCTTGCCTCGGGCTATGCGAACGTCGTGGTGCTCTCGCCGTTCGGCGGACCGAACCGGACACCGCCGGAACGGGGCGCGGACCCGGCAGGCCAGTTCGAGGGCCTGCGCAGACCACCGGAATGGGGAACGGACCTGGCAAGCCAGGTCGAGGCCCTGCGCAAGCAGGGCAGCCACGTCGAGGTGATCACACCGGACGCCGGTTCCCGGTCCGCAATGGGCACAAACCAGATGGACCCGGCGACCCGCATCCCCGCCGCCCGTGCCGGTTTCGCCCAGGGCAAGCAGGAAGCGACCCGCGTGACGTTCCTGTGACGACGTCCCCGGCGGGCCTCACGTCCCGGCCCCGACCGGTTCCCGCGGGCCGTAGGCGGCGGCGAAGCCCTGGCGCCAGCTCGGGTAGCGCAGCGTCCAGCCGAACTCGGCCTTGGCCTTGGCGTTCGAGGCGCCGCGGGCCTCGGTCATCATCACCAGGCCCTCGCCCATGATCAGCCGGGCGAGCCAGCGCGGCACGTGGCGGGGCGGCCCGGCGCCGAGCGCCTCGGCTAGCACCGGCAGCCAGTCGCGCACCGGGGCGGGCTCGTCGTCGGTGATGTTGTAGACGCCGGGCCGGCCGCCTTCCAGCGCCAGCACGGTCGCCGCGGCCGCGTCGTCGAGGTGGATGAACGACATCACGCCGCCGCCGTCGCCGACGATCGGGAACTGCCGCTTGCGCACGGCCGGAACCAGCCCGTCATTGGCGGCGCCGTAGAAGCCGCCGTAGCGCAGCGCGATCCCGCCCGCGGCGGTGACCGCCTCCTCCAGGTGCCGCATTGCGGCACTGCCCCGCCGGACCGTCTTCGGCGGGGCGGGGTCGAGCGGGTCGTCCTCGGTCTTGACCGGCCCGCCCTCGCGTGCGTAACGGAAGGGGGCGAAACTCTGCGCGACGAACCGGCGCACACCCGCCTCGCGCGCCGCGGCCAGGAGCGTGTCGGTGCCCTCGGCCCGCAGCCGGATGGTCTGGGCCAAGGTGCGGTCGAGGTTCCTGGAGAAGCCCGCGTCGGCCAGCGCAGTCGCCTGATGGATGATCGCCTCGGGCCTGGCATCCAGAACGACCTGACGTGCCGCCCGCGCGTCCAGCAGATCCAGCGCGACCGGTTCGGCGCCGAGCGCGCGCAACTGCCCGGCCTTCCCGGGCGAGCGGGCGGTGCCTATCACCTCGTGGCCGCGTTCGCGCAGCCGGGGGACGAGCCGGACGCCGATCGCGCCGCTAGCTCCGATGACCAGAACTCTCATGGCCTGCTCCTGATCCTCGCGTGCTTTGCTATGTCACATCCGCCGTGTTCTGCGGGTCTGAACTCCAGGACACCTGGTGACCCGGGGATGTGACATATGGACGAAGAGCAGTGGCTGGCCGAGCAGTTCGAGGAGCACCGGGGCCACCTGCGGGCGGTGGCCTACCGGATGCTGGGCTCGCTCACCGAGGCCGACGACGCCGTGCAGGACACCTGGCTGCGGCTGAGCCGGTCCGGCGGGGACCAGGTGCAGGACCTGCGCGGGTGGCTCACCACGGTCGTGGCCAGGGTCTGCCTGAACATGCTGCGCGCGCGGAACGTACGAAGGGAAGAAGCCCTCGGCGTGCGCCTGCCCGACCCCCTGGTCAGCACGGACGACGAGCTGCAGCCGGAGCTCCAGGCGCTGCTGGCCGACTCGGTCGGCCTGGCCCTGCTGGTCGTGCTCGACACCCTGAGCCCGGCCGAGCGGCTGGCGTTCGTTCTGCACGACATGTTCGACCTGCCGTTCGAGGACATCGCGGGCCTGGCGGGCCGAACCCCGGCGGCGGTCCGGCAACTGGCCAGCCGCGCCCGGCGCCGGGTCAAGGGCGCCGGAGTGCCGGACCCGGACCCCGACCTGGCCCGTCAGCGCGAGGTGGTCGACGCGTTCTTCGCGGCCGCTCGCGGCGGCGACTTCGATGCCCTGGTCGCGGTGCTCGACCCCCGGGTGGTCCTGCGCGCCGATGCGGGCGCCGCACTGCCCGAGGCCGCCCTGCTGATCCACGGCGCCGAGGCGGTCGCCCGGCAGGCGCTGACCGGCCTGGCCCGGGTGATCTCCCGGCCGGCCCTGCACCTGCATCCTGTGCTGGTCAACGGGGCCGCCGGCGTCATCGTCACGATGCGCGGACGGCCCGTCACCGTGGTGGGGTTCACCGTCGCCGGGGGCAGGATCGCGGAGATCGACGCGATCGCTGACGCCGAACGCGTCCGCAGGATCACCGCGGCTGCCCTCGGCGACGGGTAACCGGATCCTCCAGGTCAGCCTGCCGAGGCTCGCCCGGCCGGGGCGAGCTCCGGCATGGTGGCGACGTCGGCCCTGCTCCGGTCCGGCAGCAGGGCAGCGGCGGCCAGGGTGATCACCACGCACGCGATGATGTAGACCGCGATCGCCTGCAGCCGAAGGTCGGCAGCATCCAGGTGGCGAGCAGCGGCGCCGGGCCGCCGGCGATCAGCGAGGCGGCCTGGTAGCCCGACAGGGATGGCGCAGGCCGGCCCGTCAACCGGACGCAGGCGGCTTGCGCGGCCGGGGCTTGCGTACGGTCGACCCGGGCGCCCCCGCCGTTCCGGGGTCACCACCCGCCTGCCGGAGACCGAGACCGTGCCTAACCAGCGACTGTGCCGTCCGCACCACGGTGTCGAGAGAGCCACGGCGCGGGTTCCACCACTCGGCGGCCCAGTTGAGCGCGCCCAGCACCATCATCCGGGCCGCCATCGGGTCCAGGTCGGGCCGCAGTAGCCCGGCGTTGTCCGCGTCGTGCAGCAGCTTGCGCCACATGTCGCCGTACTGGGACGCCTCGGCCGTGTACCGGATCGCGATGTTCTCAGGGACCTGGCCCGCGTTGCGGATCGAGGCGGTGGTGTAGTCCGAGATCTCCAGGCAGTACCGCAGGTGCGCCTCGACCGCCGCGTCGATGCGGTCCAGCGGGTCCGCGTGCGGCGGCAGGGCGGCCAGGACCCTAGTCATGTGCTCGCGTATGTGCGCGATGCCCGACCACATGACCTCCTCGATCAGGTCGTCACGCGATGGGAAGTAGTAATAGATGGCCGGTGCCTGGATCTCCGCCTGGTCGGCGACGTCGCTCAGCCGCGTGCCCGCGTACCCCTTCCGGCTGAGCACGTGCGCGGCGGCATCGAGGATCCGTTCCCTGGTCCGCGCGGACTTGGAACCAGCGTCTTCCGCCGCCGCCTCCTGTTTTCTAGGCACGAATCGAATTATAGGTGTCCGGCTCTTCCCGGCCCGCCGCCCGCCCTGCCCGCCGTCGCGTACCCACCCTGGCTCCCGATGACTTTTACCGAGCAATAGAAAGCATGAACGCGGCCATTGACGGCTGAGCCCTGGTTACGTTTAGGCTCAATTAGTCAGACCTTAGACGGGGCCCCGGCGGAGGACCATGTACCCAGGAACGTATGCAGCCGAGGCACCGGACCGGGTCGCGGCGGTCATGGCCGACACCGGCGAGACGCTCAGCTACGGGGACCTCGAGCGACGCTCGGTCCAGCTGGCGCACGTGCTGCACGAGGCGGGCCTGCGGCCCGGCGACGTGGTGGCCCTGCTCACCGAGAACAACCTGCGCGCCTTCGAGGTGTACTGGGCCGCGATGCGGTCCGGCCTGTACATCACCGCCGTCAACTGGCACCTCAAGCCGGACGAGGTGGCCTACATCGTCAACGACAGCGGCGCGACCGCGCTGATCGTGTCGGCCGAGCAGGCCGCGACCGCCGAGGCGATTACCGGACTGACCACGGCGGTGAAGCTGAGGCTGTCCTTCGGCGGCCCGGCCGCCGGCTACGACAGCTACGAGGAGATCATCGCCGCCGCGCCGGATGAGCCGTTCGCCGACCAGCCGAGTGGCTCCACCATGCTGTACTCCTCGGGCACCACCGGCCGGCCCAAGGGCGTCCGGCCGTCGCTGCCCGACCGCCAGGTGACCGAACCGGGTGAGGCCCTGGCCGGCCTGGCCAGCATGTTCTTCGGCGTCAATCAGGACTCGGTGTACCTGTCGTCCGGGCCGATCTACCACGCGGCCCCGCTGCGCTGGAGCGGCTCCATCCAGGTCCTCGGCGGCACCGTCGTCATGACGAAGCGGTTCGACGCCGAACAAGTCCTGGCGGCCATCGGCGACCACCACGTCACCCACGCGCAGTTCGTGCCGACCATGTTCGTCCGGATGCTGCAGCTGCCGCAGGACACCCGGGACCGCTACGACGTGTCCAGCCTGCGGGTCGCCATCCACGCCGCGGCGCCGTGCCCGGTCGAGGTCAAGCAGAAGATGATCGACTGGTGGGGCCCGGTCCTGTTCGAGTACTACGCCGGCACCGAGGGCAACGGCATGACGGCCATCGACAGCACTACCTGGCTCACCAAGCCGGGCACCGTGGGCCGCCCCATCATGGGCACAGTACGGATCTGCGCCGACGACGGGACCGAACTGCCCGCAGGCCAGACCGGCGGCGTCTACTTCGAGAGCGAAGAGATCCCGTTCGCCTACCACAACGACCCGGACAAGACCCGGGCCGTCCAGCACCGGGACCACCCCAACTGGACCACCCTCGGCGACATCGGCTACCTCGACGAGGACGGCTTCCTGTTCCTCACCGACCGCAAGGCGTTCACGATCATCTCGGGCGGCGTCAACATCTACCCGCAGGAAACCGAGAACGTGCTCGCGCTGCACCCGGCCGTCTACGACGTCGCGGTCATCGGCCTGCCCGACCCGGAGATGGGGGAGTCGGTGGCGGCGTTCGTCCAGCCCGCCCCCGGCGCCATCCCGGGACCCGGACTCGAGCAGGAGATCATCGCGTTCGTGAAGTCGAGGATCGCCGGCTTCAAGGCGCCCAGGACCGTCCGCTTCGTCGACAGCCTGCCCCGCAGCGAGGCGGGCAAGCTGATGAAGAAGGAGCTCAAGGCCAGGTACGTCGGCGGCTAGGGTGACCGAGGAGGTCGGCGACGCCGCCGAGCTCGATCTGACCAGGTACATCAGGCCCGGCGCCCTGGTGGCCTGGGGGCAGGGCTGCGCCGAGCCGCTCACGCTGACCGAGGCGCTGGCCGGGCAGCGCGAGGGACTCGGCGGGATCCGCTGCTTCTCCGGGATCTCGACGACGGCCGCGGTGCGCCCGGAATGCTGCGACTACCTGTCGTTCAGCTCGTACACCGCGGCGGGCGCCAACCGGGCGCTGAGCGAGGCCGGCCTGCTCGACATCGTGCCGTGCCACTACTCCCAGCTGCCGGACATCCTCGGCCGCGGCCCGCTTCGCGCCGACGTGCTGCTCCTGGCGCTGCCGCCGGCCAGGCCCGACGGCACGTTCGGCCTGGGCCTGGCCGCGGACTACCTGGCCCCGCTGATCGGCCGGGCTGGCACGGTGATCGCCGAGGTCAACGACCAGGTGCCGGATGCCGGCGGCGATCGCAGACTGGGCTGTGGCGAGATCGACGTGCTCGTGCACACCTCGCGGCCGCCCGCCGAGTACCCGGGCAAACCCGCCAGCGATGTCGATAAAGCGATAGCCGAGCACGTCGCGGGCCTGGTGCCAGATGGCGCGACCATCCAGGTCGGCATCGGCGGCCTGCCCGCCGTCGTGCTGCGCCACCTGCGCGCCCAGCACGCCCTGGTCGCGGTCAACTCGGCCATCGAGGTCGACCTGACCGGGCAGGCCAACATCGAGGTCGCGGCCGGCCGCTACGTCGGCGGCACCGGCGGCGCCGCGGATTTCCTGCGCGGCGCGGCCCGGTCGGCGAGTGGCGTCCCGGTGATCGCCCTCCCCTCGACCGCCGGGACGGCCAGCCGCATCGTGACCCGGCTCAACGGCCCGGCCGGCCTTTCCCGGGCCGACGCAGGCGTGATAGTGACCGAGTATGGAGTGGCCGACCTGCGCGGGCTGAGCCTGGCCCGTCGGCGTGAGCGGATGATCGCGATCGCTCACCCGGACCACAGGGCGGCGCTGAACCGAACGGAGGACCAGATATGAGCATTCGCCGGGCTGCTATCGTCGCGCCGGTGCGGACCCCGGTGGGCACGTTCGGCGGGGGCCTGCGGGCCGTCCCCGTCGAGGAACTCGCCGCCACCGCGATCAAGGCGGTGCTCGAGCGGACCGGGATCGACCCGGAGATCATCGATGACGTCTCCTTCGCCCAGTCCTACGTCAACGGCGAGACGCCCTGCATCGGGCGGTGGGCGGCGCTGCACGCCGGCCTGCCGGTCAGCGTGCCGGGGCTGCAGATCGACCGGCGCTGCGGCGGCGGGCTGCAGGCGGTCGTCACCGCGGCGATGATGGTCCAGACCGGCGCGGCCGACGTGGTGCTGGCTGGCGGGGCCGAGTCGATGAGCAACGCCGAGCACTACACGACCTCGGTCCGCTGGGGCGCCCGGGCCGGGAACCAGGTCCTGTACGACCGCATTGACCGGGGCCGGGAGCGATCGCAGCCGGAATGGCGGTTCGGGAAGATCTCCGGGATGATCGAGACCGCCGAGAACCTGGCCACGCAGTTCGGCATCACCAGGGACGAGGCGGACGCCTACGCCGCGCGCAGCCACCAGCGGGCCGCGGCCGCCTGGGACAAGGGCCTGTTCGACGACGAGGTGGTCCCGGTCCAGGTGCCACAGCGGCGCGGCGACCCGGTTACGGTCAGCCGGGATGAGGGCGTGCGGCCCGACTCTACGCCGGAGGCCCTGGCCAAGCTGCGCACGATCATGCCGGGCGGGACCGTCACCGCGGGCAACGCCAGCCAGCAGAACGACGCGGCCGCGGCGTGCCTGGTGGTGGCCGAGGACCGGCTCGGGCCGCTCGGCCTGGAACCGCTGGGCTACCTGGCCGGCTGGGCGGCGGCTGGCTGTGAGCCGGCCACCATGGGCATCGGCCCGGTCCCGGCCGTCGAGAAACTATTTTCCCGAACGGGCCTGGCTTTCCGCGACATCGACCTCGTCGAGCTCAACGAGGCGTTCGCGGTCCAGGTCCTCGCCGTCCTGGCCGGCTGGGGGTGGAACGAACCGGACCAGCTCAACGTCAACGGATCCGGCATCTCGCTCGGGCATCCCATCGGCGCCACCGGCGCCCGGATGCTCGCCACCGGCCTGCGCGAGCTTCGCCGCAGGAACGGCCGCTACCTGCTGGAGACGATGTGCGTCGGCGGCGGCCAGGGCGTGGCCGCGGTCTTCGAAGCCGCCTGACCGAAGAATCGAATGGAACTGTCCGGCACCGCCGACGCGCTGGAGGGCCTGGCCGCCGTTATCGGGCGCCGCGCACCCGTCTCCCGGAGCTGCTAGCGTCATTGGCCGGCGGGTCGACGTCGGCCGTGGCGATCACCTGGCCGAGCAGCCCGGCCAGCTCGCGGCACTGCTGCGGGCTCAGCCTGGCGGTGAGCTGCCGGTGGATGGCCTGCCGGTAGACCGGCCAGGCGCGTCGCAGCGCATCCTTGCCGCCGGCGGTGAGCACCGCGAAGCTCGACCGGCCGTCGGCCTGGTCGGGCTGGCGTTCGGCCAGCCCGGCGGCGGCCAGCTCGTCCACGACCCGGCTCACCCGGGTCCGGCTGAGCACGGTGCGCTGACCAAGCTCGCTCATCCGCAGCCTGCCGTCCGGGACGGCGTTCAGTTCGAGCAGCACGTCATACCAGGACAGTGGCACCTGGCCCGCGGCCCGCAGGTCGGCCTCGACCTCGGGCACCAGCCTGCTGTGCGCCACCAGCAGCCCGCGCCACGCGTCGACCACCGGGTCCTCGGCCGCGTTCCCAGCCGCGTTCCCAGCCGCGTCGCCGGCCCGCACCGGGCCGCTGCTCGCCACGCCTTCCGTCACGGCGTCAGCCTAGCATTTGCGTGCGTGCGCGAGCACGCATATTATGTGCGTGCGCACGCTCTTTTCTGACAGGAGGATCTCATGACCCAGATCGAGTCCGGGCCGGCCGTCATCCGGATCGCCGACGGAGCCGAGCTCCCGGCACCGGGCCGGTGGCAGATCGACCCCGGCCACACAGAACTCGCCTTCATCGGCCGCCACTTCATGCTGACCAAGGTCCGCGGACGGTTCACCGGACTGTCCGGGGTGATCGAGGCGGCGGAGGCGCCCGGCGACAGCACCGTCGCGGTCACCATCGACATGACCACGGTGGAATCCGGCAACGATGCGCGCGACGAGCACCTTCGCTCGGCGGACTTCTTCGACGTCGCGCACCATCCGACCGCTACCTTCTCCGCTCGCGCGGCCGGCTGGCAGGGCACCAGGGGAGAGCTGGCGGGGGAGTTGACCCTGCGCGGCGTCACCCGGCCGGTCACCCTGCAGGCCGAGTACCTCGGCTACACCGCCGACCCCTGGGGCGGCCACCGGGTCGTCTTCACCGCCGCGGGCACCATCGAGCGGGAGGACTGGGGCCTGACCTGGAACCTGCCACTGGAGGGCGGCGGGCTCGTGGTCTCCAATCAGATCCGCATCGAGATCGAGCTGGAGGCCGTGCTCCAGCCCTGAGCGCCGCCTTGGCTATGATCGTCCGGTGGCTGAGCAGCTAACTGCGAATTCGATCCCGGCGCTGCTGCGCCGAGGGGCCGTGACCGTGGCGGCCGGGCGCGTGGCGCTGGGCCTGACCGCCCTGGCCTGGCCCGCGGTACCGGCCCGTCCCTGGGTCGGCGCCTCAGCGGATGACCTGGCCGCCCGGGTCTTCGGTCGCGCGCTGGGTGCACGTGACCTTGCCCTGGGGCTCGGTGCGCTAGCGGCCCTGCAGGGGCCCGGCGCCGAGCCCGGATCGGCCGCCGCCTGGGTCGCAGCGGGTGCCCTGTCCGACGCCTTGGACGTGGCGGCCAGCGTGGCCTCGTGGCGTGACCTGCCACGGGTGACCCGGTGGCTGGTCGCCGCGTCGGCCGGCGGAGCGGCCCTGACCGGCGCGGCCGCCGCGCTGACCTCGCGCGCGTCATCCGGATCGGCCTAGCAGCGCCTACGCTGGACAGATGGCGGCACGATCGCGCCGGGCCCGGCTCGCGGACGTCCACGAGCTGGCCTTGCGCATGCCGCACGTCACGATCTGGCCAGGATCGCGCGAAAACCCGATCTACCAGGTCGGCGGGAAGTCCTTCGTGTTCTTTCGCAACCCGCGCCCGGACGCCGTCGATCCCGTCACCGGTGAGCGCTACCCGGACGTGATCGTGTTCTGGGTGCCGTCTGAGTCCGACAAG
>WNGR01003876.1_pt1 | contig 16278 bp, 16 predicted proteins | sample 5407581 | NCBI WGS metagenome assembly WNGR01 (sample SAMN13153383, study PRJNA577476) | soil metagenome | isolation source: 80 cm soil or saprolite under Garry oak tree replicate 2 | place: USA:California | collected 2016-06-15 | reverse complement strand
CTGCATTCGCGCACGGTACTGGCGCTAAAGCATATACTGGCGCGGGCGGGAACGCTGCCGGAGGGGACGTTGGCCGTCGTGAACCCATCAATTCCCCGACCAGCAAGAAAATGCCGTACCCTCGTCTCTCCCCTCGAGAGAAGTACGTTCCGACTCACCGCAGCACCGGAAAGTTCGCATCGAGTGGAGGGGGGCACCATGATGGTCTTATCGATGTCTGGTCTGGTATGTCATTTTAGCGGCCCCCGGTTATACTGAAAACACACCGCGTGCAGGAAACGGGGGTGATGGCGGTGACGCTTCGTCTGGGAACGCGCATGCCTATGGCCAGAGGGCATCGGCGTATTCGGGCCCCGGCGGTCATCCGGCTGGGGGGTCGGTGTCCGGTGGACGCCGTGACAAGGTCTGGAAACGAGGTACACACTCATTCGACACACTCGAACATAGAGGCCCACTATCTTTTTCTAGACGACAGTGGTGCGCATAACAAGGGAGCAGAAGCTTTCACTGGTCCCGGTGGGAACGCCTCTGGAGGAAGCGTGTTTGGGAACGGTGGCCTCATTGACCTCTTTTCCGGTGTGTATCGCGCTCCCCTTCGCGGTTTGGATTGTCCCCCCTCAATCAGTTCGTTCGCTAGGCAATGGTGGTGATGGCGGTGATGCTAGCTCGGGATTCGCGTATGCCCATGGCAGTGGAGCAAAAGCTTTCTCAGGTCCCGGAGGAGATGCATCTGGGGGTTCTGTCAACGAAGGAAAGCATAGACGCGAATATAGTAGTATACTTAATTTCGCATCTGGTGCGTACGCGGTGCTCGTCTTTTCGGAACCTCCCATAGCTAACTAAACGTTTACACCAAAGGCAACGGTGACGGTGGCGACCCTGGCAACGGAGGAGCTATCGCAGTGTAGTGGTGCCAAGATGTATTTGTAGCTTTTACCCTGACGCCACGTAATGAACGTATATGATCTTTTCATTTGCGAGGGTCGTCAACAACGCATGAGGCATGTCACAACGACAAGAACAACCTGATTTCGTTGTTAAACGTCAGCAGTAAAGAAGACAAGCGAACATTGAGTAGTGGAACTTTTCGGAAGTTAGGCAAGTAAAAGAAACAAAAAGAACAAAAAGACAGAAAGAAGAGCAAGCGAAATACTAGACAGCCTCGTATCAAAAAAATTGTGGTAGCTTCACATCGGAAATACATAGAATCACCGCAATAAGAGATTGGACAACGGGTTGACACATGTAGCCGAAAAAAGCAATGCGATGAAGGGAGAAGAGACCGTGTATCCGAGAATGAGCCAAATCAGTGGCCCTGTTGCACATCCGTGGCACCCTGTTGGCCAGCGGCGGCCTGCTGCGTGTAGTATCCTACAGATACGAAAAATCGGTATCAGCTCTCTACTGAACGAGAGTGACGGTCAAGCACGTACCACCCCAGTAGTTTGAGTAGTATGAGTTCGGATCGCTCGCCCACTGAGCCTGAGCTGCTTGTCCTACGGCACTGACATCCGCACCGGGCGCAGTCTGGCCGGCCGCAGCTCCTGCAGCGGGTTGCGGCATCCCGGGGGCAGCGCCGCCGGGGCTTGCCGGGTAGGAACCAAAACCGTACTGTCCATAGGTGTTGGGCTGCGGTATGCCGTACATGGGTTGCTGAACGGGACGGGGTCAAACAGAAATCAGATGAAGTACGCCATCAACGTACCATGTTGCCGTATGGCGTTGCGCTGGGTGTAGGACTCAAGGCCCCTGTTTGCAAAGTACCACCATCGGCTCTGTCCTTCCCCCAGCTGCACTTAATGGGTCGTCCGTGGACCATCTGTCCTTGGAGCTGGACAATGGCCATGGCAGCATGCTCGTGCGTGTCTAGCTTGACGAACGCGAATCCACGATCAGCCTGCATGCGGATCTCCGAGAGATATCCGATGGACTGGAAGAGGGGGATAAGGTCTGCCTGGGTGCAATAAGGGACGAGATTGCCAACGTAGACCGTCGTGTTGTACGCGGGAGTCTGCTGTACGACGGTCTCGTACGACAGGGGACCCCCCAAGAAATTCATAGGAGCAGGCGCAGTTCCACTACCGCTCATCGGGGAGCCAGAAGAGGTCGAGGAGGGTCCTCCCTGAGTCTTTTGATTGGCCCAGTTGACACGAATGGCACGTGAGCCGAGCCATTCGCCGTTCATAGTAGCGATGGCCTGCTCGGCGTCGGTCTTGTCACGGAACGCAAGGAAGCCATAGCCGCGAGACTTCCCAGAGTTCATGTCCCACATGACACGAGCATCGGACAAGGTACCAAAAGCGGAAAAGGCCTTGGCAAGGACATCGTCGTTTACCTCAGGGGAGAGGTCGCCAACGAAAACATGGTAGTGGTTGGAAGTGTCCTCCTTGTTCTGCTGGCCTTGGTACGCCCAGTTGACGCGGATCTCAGTGTCAAAGACCTTGCGACCGTTGAGGGTCTGGAGAGCAGTTTCCGCGGCACGCATGTCCATGTACTCGACGAAGCCATAGTTAAGGCCACCGTGCTGATAGTTACGGTCTGGGATGATCTTGACATGCTGAACAGGACCGGCTACGGCAAATATCTCCGTGAGCATGTACTCGGTCACTCGTGGACTCAAGTTGCCCACGTATAAGTGGGCCCTCTTCTGGGAAGAAGGTGGGTGAGAATTGCGGCGGATGGAGAAGAGGAGATACGCAACTGGAGCCTCAGCGGCAGGGATGCCAGCCATCGCGTTCATACTTTACAGTATAATAGAAAGAGATCTTTTGAAAAGATACGATCAGGCAAGTAAGGCGAGATAAGTGAGATATGACCTACGACAAGAGGGGGAGGAAGAAATGGGAGTCGAGAAAATGAACCGAGGCTTGATGAGGAGAAAGCAGAGAAGAGAAAACAGAGGAATAGAGGAATAGAGAGACAGAGAGAGAGGAAGAGACAGAGACAGAAAGAGACAGAGAGAGAGAAACGAGACCAACTCACAACTCGACCGATGTCCGTTGACGACGAGCGACCTTTAAATTTCTTTTTTTCGATTTAATATCCTTTTATTTTTATGTGTCCGGCTATCTCCGAAAACTCAGCCGTCACTTATCCACTGGCAAATTAAGTAATACGTTCCCCCCCGAACTCGGAACATACGTCACGTTTCGATTGGCCGACAGCGACTGCACAATCGCCTTGGCTGCCTCGATCTTCCTCAGAGCGACAAATGCCTCTCCTGCTTTATCCAGTGCCCGTGATATAGTCGAAGCGGCCTCGGCCTCTCCTTCTGCCCTGATTACCGCAGCTTGTCGCTCCTGCTCTGCCTGTTTACATACAAATGTTAGTTCCGTTGGGATCAGCTTGTCTTGCCAACTCACTTTTTCAACAATAAACTTGGCGCGCTCCGCATCTAAAAGTTGTATCTTAGTGTTGTCATTAGAAAAAAGACAACTAGGAACGCACCTTGCTGCGCAATTTGCTTCGCCTCTACGGCTTGCGTAAATTCCTGACCGGAGAGTAATAAGTAGGTGGTTTAGCCACGGCGTCGACAGATCATGCCTTTCCGAACGTGAGATGTGTGATGGACACATCTTCAAGCTTGATATTGAATTCCCCTGCACGTGCAAGTAGATCCCCCCGAATGCGCGAAGACACCTGTCGATGTAGTTGCGTACATATGTGTCAGAGATAAAAGCAAAGCACCCACCACTTCTCGCTGGGTTATCAACTCTGCGGCATCGAATTGGGCCACGATGCTCTTCAGAACCTCATTACCGATGGAGGGAAGCACCCTCTCGTCGTAGTCCAGACCGAGAGACTGGTAAATTTTGGGGAGATGGGTCGTGTCAGGACGTGACAGTACGCGAAGTGTGATGGAAATCATTTGAAGGTCCTTCGACCCCGTGATTGTGGTTATGTTCTACTCACAGTATTGTCAACCCCTGTACAGCCCAAAGCTACAACGAACTCACCCGAGGCTTTATGCGGCAGTCATACAAAATGGCGCGTTGGAGCCATGGAACCAGAAAGTGTGTTCCTTCCCCCGTGGCCTGGATGTAACCGTTCAGCCCACCCACACTCTGTGCTCAAAGAGGTCGAAAACATGCCTGATCCTTCACACCAGAGAATCTGTCGAACATGACCGCCCTGAATCCACCTGGCACGTCATACAAACTAGATTGTAACAACACCAACCCAAGGGCAAGGGGAACTGGTTACGGGAGAGTTATGGGAAATCAGACCCGAAACCACAAAAGGAACACGTACCTGCGATACGAGCTGACGCCATGGTGTGTCTCCTTGCAAGAACAGCACAACTAAACTGCTCGCTAAGTCGCGAGCTCGGGTGAGAGACAACTTCAAAGATCACGTGAACCAAACACGTGATGGAGGTGTGCCTTGGAATGTCTATTATTTTTCTACTTGCCTGCCAGTGGGTCTAGTACTAGTATTTAATAATGTACCCCCGCCACCCGCAACGCCTCTCTCCATCCTTGCAGAGTGGGTTCCGAACTGCATCGCACGCTTCTTCCTTGTACTCGCCTCGGTGAGACCCATCTTCCGCGCCGCGAGCCTGAGCAGCATCTTGTCACCCACCCCCACCTCAAGCCGTGGGTCTATCTTGACATGAACCGGGAGCCCGACGAGAAAATTCACAACATCCAGGGAAAGGAATGGATGTCGCGTCTCTTTACCGTGTGCAGAGATCACGCGATCGTCGCGGCCGAGATTGCGCATTGGGATGCGATCCATCTCGAGTTGGAGCTGGCCGTAGAGATGATGTCAGAATTTCCGAAACACAGTCCTTGTAAATCCTACCTCGTCTATGAGGGCTTTCCAGCCGCCTGTGCCGTAAACCGTACGATGTCGGCCGTACCCACCGAGCAGCTCGTCTGAGCCAAGTCCATTAAGCAACACACGAGCCGGGCTGGTGTAAAGTTCCGGCTCAGCTGTCACGCTCCTTCTCACTTTTCCAACACCACGCGATGCGAAGTACAGTGGCATCGAGAGAGACTGCGCCAGTTGCAAATCGATAAGTCAGGCAGGCTATGGCTATGGTACCACACCGCTAACCAAGTCCATGACCGTCTGGCAAGGCCACATAATGGATTTCACCGTCTCCTGCGCATCTTGATATTCCGTATATGGTACGTCAACTTCTACCTGAAGTTGCAGAGTTAGAACGACGCGCGCACATACGACCGTGGAGGCCTACAAAGTTCCATTGTCGTCCAGGGCACAGCCTTCGTAACTCCTCGAGTTCGCTCAAACCAGCGACCCTGTCCGGAACGAGATAGTCCGGGTTGTACTGCCCCGAGGGTTGTTCATCGATAGATATGGTATTCTTTGGGGCGATCGCCCCTTGCTTTTTCTTTTTAATACCGCCCACGTTGTCGTCTACCTGGACTCGTAATTTTCGAGGATTCTCGAAAGCAATGTTGAGCAGGTCTATGGGCTCATCCAATGGTATGTGTCTATAATCAATGAGCTTTTGCCACGCGCAAATGGGGGGCTATTGACTTATGAGCCAAATGGGCGCATATAGTGGAATCGATTCCGCCACTGAAAAGTACAGCTACGCGAGCCGGTACGGATCTTGCAGAAAGTGCTTGATCCGACGAAGGCAATTCTACGCCCCGCTGAGGTACATCGCTTACGTGTAGCGAGACGCTATGGTTCAAGTGATAAATTAACTCATCCACGGCCGACGAAAGGTATTGAGGAATGATGTCTAGCGATTGCAACCGGATATCCTGGGCGTCTGTAGGAGGTAGCGCCCGGCTCACCTTGTCAGGTTGTGCCTATGAGCATAAATTAGATTGTAGCTAAAATAAGGCCAGAAAGGCGGGAGAACACACATATGGTAGGCGACAAGATACATCCCTGTTGGATGCAACGCGTGGCAGACGTTCCAGACAAGTAACAAAGGACGTGACTGGGTCGCGGCCAAGACTACAGAGATCGAGCGCGTAGATATATTCTGTTGAGAGCTCAGTGAAATCATAGTGGTCGCTTTTCCCAGCAGACACCGAAGCTAAGAGCAAGTACGGCAGCTCAGGGCTGGGCACGTGCATGAGGAGAGATCTACGGCCAAGTGGATCGCGCGCAAAGAAGACCCTTCCTGACCGACGCTAAGGGACGAATGAACGCATAGTCATGACCCCAGGGCTAGACCCACATGATAGTGGACGAAAGCGTACCTGTGAACGGAGAGTTGGTGATGCATGGATGACATTGATCCCAAGTCCCTTACGGTCCCTCAAGAGTCCCAAGAAGTTGCACGATGGCAGAAGCATCCTCTAGCTCGCTCATAGCGGTAGAAAGCTTCGAACCGTCGTTCTCTTCGGGATGAACCTTGACTTGCTATTATCGATCGTCTCAGTATGACAGATCGAAAACATACATCCAGCCCTTTGAAGATCTTTTCGAGGAGATGAGCACGACCGAGAAGCCCAGATCAACGAACGATTGCTAACCTCGCCATTCCAGCAGAGGACATTGCCACACTCGTGTGTGTGAGGCTGGGCCACGGGTGCGTTCCCGCGTAGACGGAGCTCTGACGCAAAAAAATCGAGATAGACAGTTGCTTCTTGGTTACTCTTCAGGGTTATCTGGTGGTCGCGTTGCACATCTGGACCTGTACATGTACCCGACTTCAGGTCTGACAATGCCATCCACAAAAAGCGGGTGATAGAACTAGCCTCTTGCTGCACTTGCAGCTCGCAATTGTCCCATGAGTTCAATAAAGCCCTCATTACTCATATGACTACAGCGGTCGGCAGTCGCGGCGTGCCAGTCTGCTACGAAAACAATACCGCACATGATGTGCGCACGAGAGAAACTGAGACGCGGGAAAGCGGCCCGGGCCGTGGGACGGCTGCAGATTTTTTTGGAATAGATATGTACTTACATAACATCCTAAATTGGGAGTGACAGCAAGGGCTCTCTCTGGCACGTCTGCAACGCGAAGTACGCAAAGATGAATCACTTGGCCACGTTTCTAGCCCTTCTCGTCTCCATCAGCCTAGGCATACACCCTGCAGCCGCAGTGGACCAGTTTGTTATTCCTGCAGCCCCAATGGATTTCGGGCGTCCCTCCAACCTCCTTCCGACGCTCTTCGATCTCCTCACCATCGAGCCCACTACCTCCATATTCTTTTCCTATGCGAGAGAACTCGAATCAAGTCGCCTTCTGGTGGATTTAGACTCGAACATCACAGTGTTAGTCCCCACGAACAAGGCTGTGATGGCACTGGCTAGAAAGCCGTGAGTAGGGAATTACGACACACTCTTCCGACGATTCTGAAACATGTCGGCTGCTTGCACGCATATGAAGACACCAAGACTCTGTTCCCGTAGACGATAGCATCAAGCTGACCGAACAACAATTGGAGGAGCGGTCAAAGAAGAACGTCGAGCGCTGGGTGTCCTCCCACATCATCCCCGTCTGTAGATTCGTTTCCGTCCGTTGGTCCTCGGCTCATCCAGGCTTGCTTTAAGGAATCCCCTATTCCCCTTGCTTCCCGTACCTACCCGACGCTAGCAGAAGGAAGGACGACGATCGCCTTTGTGGAGACTGGCAAAGACACAACTTTGCCTGAATGGAAACGAGTTCTTGTCAATGGTAACATACAAATCATCAATGCAAAGGAGGTGTGTCGTACATAACCTAACCTTTTCTCTTGCCCCACCTAATGTCACCGTTTCTGAGGCCATCAATGGAGTCCTTTATGTCATTGACGGCACTATCCAAGACGACTAGTTATGTAGTGCCCCAAGGCTTTCGGACCCACATCCACGGAAACTAAAGCATAGATGTACTTGTAGTGCCGCAGCCACGCTTGTCTTCACGTATGGATTATTATAGTCTTCGAGAAGTCATACCAGGCCATCACGGCCTTGTAAGCGAGTCACTGTGTTGGCTTGACTGCTTGCTGAGAACTCTTTATTCGCTCTCGACACGTCCGCAAACGCCGACCATATCGTTGCGAGCGAAGAATCTCATCGCATGCATACCATTTTGTCTACTATGGCTACGGAACTAAAGATTCTGTACTACAGCAACTAGTGTCAGCTGTCTCGCTCCGAATTATCATTTTCCGTGGACGGGCTCTCAGATCCTGAAAAAATCTATCGGATTTCTGCGTGACATCATGACCATGTCTACGACATGATAATCTAGGTATAAAATTCAAAGAGGCAGAGATTCTCGCTGTGCACTTAGTTGGGTACACAGGATGCAATCGAGCTCGAGCAAGGAGGTAGCAACGTTCCGAAGCTTGCGGCAAAAACAAAGTGATAATGTAGTATTCGTGGCACTTGTGGATCAGTTACAATAATAATTCGTATCGCTTTTCAGACATTACAGTGCTCGGGGTACAAAGGATCTACTACTCTTTTCTTTTCTTCTACAGCCATCCCCACAGATGAAACAATCGCGTCGGAGAAACATATTTCCAACCCAATGTGCCAATGCAGCGCCTTGACGGTTTCTCTTAAGCGCTTACAACAATCACGCATTGTAACTGGAGGCGGAGACATTGCCACCGCGCCCAGTCCAGTTGACGTCTGCGAAGTGGCGGTAAGAAAAGTGGCCCACTGTACTGAGGGGAATACTCACGGATATCCTCGCCCGCCTTGAGTCTTGCGTTCTCCTTGCCTGGAAGGACACGGAAGGTGTGCGCACCGAAGTAGTCGCGCTGTGCCTGCAGGATGTTGGCCGGGAGAATTTCACTGCGATAGCCATCGAAGAAGGCAAGGGCCGTGCTAAACGCGGGAGTAGGGATACCCCAGAGCACTGCCTGAGCATTCACACGTCGCCAGCCCGGCTGGGCTTTGTGGACGGCTATAATATCAGGTCAGGTCAGCGCACGAGCTAACCAGTGCCAATGTTAGCAATACCCTTGTTGAAGAAGCCATCAAAGAGTAAGGACTCAAGGTCCGGGGTTTTCTCGTAAGCTGAGGTAATGTCGCCGAGGAAAACGGACTGTGGACCAACGGGGTGAGCGTGTCTGTAACCAGTAGTAGGTGGCTATCCTATACTCACTTTGATGATGCAACCACCGCGCCAGATGCGGGCAATACCGGCGTAGTTCAGATGCCAGCTCAACTCTTTGGCGGTCTCACGCATAAGCATGAAGCCTTGTGTATAAGAGATGATCTTGGAAGCATAGAGAGCTTGCTCTAGGTCATCGATAAACTGTTTCTTGTCGCCACGGAATACCTCCTTCTCAGGGCCAGCAATAACCTTGCTGGCACGGCTACGCTCGGCCTTGAAGGCGGACAACGTGCGGGCAAAGACGGCCTCGCCGATAAGTGTGACTGAACTTATTTGTAAGCTTGACTGAGAACTGGTGCAAAGAGTGTGTCATACCGGGCGTTCCAGCATCGAGGGCGTTGACTGCCGTCCACTTGCCAGTGCCTTTTTGACCGGCCTGATCCAGAATTTTAGTAACAAGCGGCTGGCCATCATCGTCCTTGAAGCGGAGGATGTTGTAGGTGATCTCGATCAAGAAGGAATCAAGGACGCCCTTATTCCATTTCTCGAAAATGTCCGCAATCTCGTCTTCATGAAGTCCAAGGCCGCGTTTCAAGATATCATACGCCTCAGCGATAAGTTGCATATCACCATATTCGATACCTTGAAAGGAGATCGTGTGCACGGGTGCGAATATGAAGGAATGAATGCATACCATTGTGCACCATTTTGACGTAGTGGCCGGCGCCGGACTCACCCATCCAATCAGCGCAGGGATCACCCTGAACTTGAGCAGAGGTTTTCTGGAAAATCTCCTTGATGGCAGGCCAGGCATCAGGCGAACCACCAGGCATGAGAGAGGGGCCATAACGGGCGCCTTCCTCACCACCGGACACACCAGACCCAACGAAGAGGAATCCCTTGGCTTCGAGTTCCTGGACGCGACGGATCGTATCGGGATAGTGAGAATTTCCGCCATCAATGATGATGTCACCCTTTTCGAGATGGGGGGTCAACTGCTGGATGAAGGCATCTACAGCGGGCCCGGCTTTAACGAGAAGGATAATCTTGCGAGGGCGCTTGAGTTTTGAAACGAGCTCTTCAATGGAGTGTGCACCTTGGACATTGGTTCCTGGGTGATAGTGAGCCTCGATTGGAAGTAGATCGGACGCGGAGTGAAAGTACCTTTGGCTTCATTTGCAAGGAAGTGGTCCACCTTAGAGGTTGTACGGTTGTAGGCGACGACGTTGAAGCCTTTATCATTCATATTAAGAATAAGATTTTGGCCCTATAACAATGGTGTAAGAAGAGAGAAGCGGGAAGGTAGATAAGAGAACCATGACAGCCAAACCAATGAGTCCGATATCCCCACTAGATATGGGGGTAAGTTAGGATAGTGGAAGTTGAGAAGGTACATACGTAGCCATTGTATTAAGGATAGCTTGAACACGCGAAGAAGCTATGGCCGAAAGACGAGTACTATGAGTGTTGAGGAAAGAGGAGTAGGTTGGTTTGATGGGGACATCCACACTGATTTTAATCTCATCACCGTCCGGTCCGCGCCGGAGACACGATTCTGCTCATTATCTTAATCGCAATGCCGAGAATCGCCTAATTAACTTGTTACCGGTCGAACAGTGTCTTACAACTCCTGTAGCGTGTCATACGTGGGTCCCTCAGCCTTTATGATTCACGCGGAACCGCATATAACCCCATTTGTGTTCTCTTCGCTAATCCACCACAGCTCCAGGTCCTTCCCGGGCTAGTTCTTCCCGGGAAGTCCCCCAAGGCAGTCAGAGAAAAGAGCAATGCACTCCGAGCCAAGTCACTCTCAACGCCGTCCTATCATGTCGCACACGCCTCCTGTGTCATTCCTCAAGATCGTGCACCAGGGATGGGTGCTGAAAAAGAGGCGGAAAAGGATGCAGGGTAACAATATCCACATCTTATATCCCTGTCATCTGAACTCGCGCAGGCTTTGCGCGGAGATACTTCATTTTGTATCAAGACGGTCGACTTTCATACTCTTTCGACCCCGGAAAGCCCACCAGAGACGAGCTGTCACTTTCTCAAGCTGCCATTACTTTTGCCGCTAGTTCCAAGGACATACATATTGACACCGCAACGGCAACATTTCACATAAAATGTTTAAATGCAGAGGACTACGACACATGGAGGAAAGCACTTCGGTGAGGAGTCCCTAGTCTCCGCCAACTTGCGCTGACTGAATCAAGTCAATTCATTATTTCCCCTCAGGATGCGCGATCACTGGGACGCAGGTCTTCTATTGGCAGGGTTGCATCGAGGATGAGCTTCAATCAAGCCAATAAGACCTCGAATACGTTAGAGGAAATAAGTGGCGTCAGTACAACTTGCATTATTTGAGTATCCACCTTATCCATCACAACAGACCATTTCAGAGCTGGAGGACGCGGTTAACGCCTTACGTCATATGCACTCTAAAAAGCGCGTTCCCAGCTCTTCCAAACTGAGGTCCGAAAAGGAAAAGGAAAAGCTGAAGGACATCTCAAAGGAAGGCATGTTTGGAATCTTCAAGAAGAGTATGGTCCTCTCTTCTCCATACCCCCAAAGTTGCCACTCTAACCTTGTTTAAATCGAAGATCACGGCTCTGGACATCCCCCGGCAGAAGCAGTTGTCCCTATGGACGAACAGCCGTCGCTACCCAACACGGGGACTTCTGCCGACCCTTACCATCACATACAATCGGTGATTGCTAGGTTAAAGAAACAGCACGCGGCTCTCACCAGCCTAATACCATTTACTGAGAACAACCCCTCTACTGTTCATGCCTCACCATTGCCGGCTACCGTCGAGGAACATTCTGAGCCAAACGACTCTCCGACGGCACGCTTCACGAATCCTATTGCCCGTAGAGCTTGGATGTCCACTGTCACTTCCTTGAGCGATAGTGGTAGCATCTGGTTTGATGCGACTGATGAAATTGATGGACCCGAAGAGTTCTTCCTCGATACTCCGCCTTTGGATGCAGGTGTGGCTGATGGCCGGATCGCCAGCATAGACGGGCAGAGCAACTCCCACGACTGTGAAGAAGCGTCGGACACAGACGAAGAGGAAGATGAACCCCCGTCATTGGCAGTCAGCGAACATCAAGTGTCAGTCGGCGTTCAACAGGTAGCACATCGAACGTCGCTACCAAGTGGCCCAGTCGCAGACGAGGGTAGTCTGTTTGCTGTCTTCAAGAAGAACGTGGGCAAGGTGCTGTCCATCCACCAGATCATCACGTATACTGAGCTTACCCTATTTTTGGATAGGACCTCTCCAGCATAGCTTTCCCTGTGACATTCAACGAGCCTATGACACTCCTTCAGAGAACAGCTGAGGAAGTTGAATACTATGACCTACTCAGTGAAGCCTCCCAAACTCGAGATCCTGTCGAGCGCATGTGTTATGTTGCAGCCTTCGCGGTATCCGGCTATGCACATACGCGACACCGGTCTAGTCGCAAGGGCTTGTGAGTTCTTACAAGTTTATGAATCAACATCTGTCCACCTGAACCCAACTAGCAATCCTTTACTCGCGGAGACCTTTGAGATCCCGCGTTTGAAGTTCATTTCCGAAAAAGTCAGTCACCATCCCGTAGTCATGGCTTATCACGCGGAAGGCGAGGGCTGGGAGCTCTACGCTACGTCTGCTGGGAAGACAAAATTTTGGGGTATGTGGTAGGCCGACGCCTGACTGACAAATATTCACGGAACCGCCGCTGCTCACAGGCAAGAGCTTGGAAATCATTCCTCTTGGCATAAATCACGTCAAGATCGGGAGCGATCATTATCAGTGGTAAGTAGGAGACTGTCTGACTACGTCAACCGGAGTGCGTGACGGAGTCACTCATCAGGAGAAAACCATCTTCCTTCATGCGAAATCTGATGATGGGAACCAAGTATCTAGAACACACGGGTAAGATGACGATAGAAAATGTCTCGACTGGGGCTCGTTGCGTGGTCGAGTTTAAGGAGACAGGATACTGGGGCGTTCCCAACCAAGTTTATGGCGCCGTTTATTCTCCTACCGGTGACACCGAGACTACCCTAGAGGGGAAATGGGATGAAGTTGTGGCCCGCAAACTAGGACCCAACCATCTCCAAATCTTGTGGAGAATGACGCCGTTCCCGAAGAACACCCAGGATCTCTATGGGTTCACATCTTGGGGTATCACGCTTAACGAGATCACGCCAGGGATGGAGGGTAACCTCCCTCCGACGGATTCACGCTACCGGCCAGACGTTCGTGCTCTGGAAGAAGGATACCTTGAACGTGCGGAGGCGGAAAAGGAGCGTTTGGAAGAGGTTCAACGAGAACGCCGGAGAGTTGGGAAGGATCGTGAGCCCAAATGGTTTAGACGCGAGGGTGACGAGTGGATATACGCAGGAGGATACTGGGAACAGCGGGCCAAGGGCTGGAAAGCTGTGGACCCTCTATGGTGACGCACGAGTCCGTCTCACTCGTTACGTTTACATAATACAACACACTCGCTTCACCCCATTGATCATCGACGACAAATTCGGGGTCTTCGTTCCTTTGCTTCGCGCAGCGTGCCAGCCGCGTTTGTGCACGACATCTACTTATTTGGGTGGGGGGAGGGCATTGTAGCCGCTAGGTGCTCCAACCTTTTGACAGTGACAACGTGTCCTTGTCACCCCATGACCAGTATAACTCGGCATTGTGGTGTTCGTTTCCTGTTATTGGTCCACCGCGAGCGTGAAGGTGTGCGACTCGCTGTGATTTTTCCACTACAGTCCGAATCCGTGGGAGGATTTCGTGCCGGTGCCACGGTCAAACGTCAAAGCGCGGCGTGGTGCTATTTTATGACAGATTGCATTGCGACGTCGCGCTAAGGGCTTGCGATGAATGCGTGCAGAGGATAGTCAGCATATGCAATGTTGTCAACTATGGACGAACGGAGATCTCGTCTCGTTACGAGACGAATTACATGTGTTACATGTGTACTCAGCATCGTGGGCAGACAGACCTGCCTGCTTAGTGGTGATCTATGTGAGATCTCGAGCACGCAAACGGCTGCCCGTGAGGGCTCAGAGACTTAGAGTTCCAAGTTCTTCCGACTCCCAGGCCTGCCAGTGCCGCAGTGTCAAACCAGAGATTCGAGATAGTCGTCACGGTACCGGCGCACGGTGCTCGCCGAGTCGACATAAGTAATGTATCACTCCGCTAGTCGCTCGGTTGTGAGCTTCTGGTTCGTGCGAGTTAGTCGCGTGTCCCGTTAATGTCGGGAGACATAACTCAGTAACATGTTCCATTCCCCCCGTGCATTCTTGTTGTAATCAATTGTGGAATGTTGAGTTGTGCTAACGCGAGTCACGCTCTCCGTTCCCCAGCGGTTTCTGGCGACAACAATGTGCTGCACATTTGTCCGTAGTTCTGTGCTGGACGGAATTGTAAGCTTGGATTCAGAGATACCCACGCTTTTTTTTCCTGTGAGACCACCAAGCTACGCAGCGTTGTTCCCTTTTCTCCTTTTTTTGCTCCCATCTTGTCTCGTGTCCCAAGAGCCTGTTTCTGTCTGTGCGTCTATGTCCTTTTGTGCAGACGGCTGAATGTCCATGAAAAGAGAACGCGAAACCGCAAGGACAGAGAAATACTTCGACAGCTTGAACCACGTCATTATTTGACAGAGCATTCTTGGCGACCTCATGTGGAGGGGAGCTCAGGTGAGGAAAAACAGACTGATAAAGTGTTTAAAGCACCGTTGATGCAGAGGGACATGGGTCTTACTTGATTGTCTGCTTGGTCCCAATCGATGCATAGAAGAGCTACATCCACGTCCTTGTGAGATGAAAGACGTCGTAGAAGAGAGTCAGAGAATCTGCAAGTACATGGTCAGGAGAAACCAACAGACAGGGAAGACAACCCCTTGCAGCAGTTCACGAAGGCACCGGCAACGTTGTTCAAGTTCTCTTGCACCCAGCATGGAACTGAACAGGAGAGGGGGCAGAAGTAGGAAAGGGTCCAGGCTCAACAATACAGACCAAGAGGATGGGGAGAGCGGAGCTATGTGAGATGATTGGCACACAATGTGAGCAAGAGTACACGCCTTGATGATGTCGCTCATCAGTGTGAAGTCGTTGTTAGACAGGGTAGTGCTGGCCACGTTGACGCCAGGACGAAAGGCGACAACCTGGGGAAATTGTGGTCCGTACAGGACGGGGTATGTGAAAGGCAGAGAGGACGTATAGATATCCACTCATCATTTCAATATTTATTTGCTGGTGGAACGATCGAAGCGTGGGTTCGTAGAATGAAGTTGGAGGGGATGTAGAGAGAGAAGTGGAAGGCAATAACAGGGAAAGATGAAGTAAGGGTGAGATCAACGTGGGCAGGAGTCAAACGTCGTAGAGCGATGGAGACAGGTTGATATTGTGGGCCACCGTGACCAGAGGCGACCGAAGAGAGTGATAAAAAGAATAAGGGGGGGATGGCGGGGGAATTAACTGACACCGCCTCACTGGGGCAGCCAATTTGTAAGGACGCTGAGGGGTCCTAGGTGAGTTCAAAGGCGGAGGGTTCCACCACCAGAGGGAAGGGGAAGGGAGATGAGAGTTGCCAGAGGTGCACGAGAAAGCAAGAACGAGAATCAAGACGAGACGACTCGGACGAGTGAGATGGTTTTCGAGTACCCTCGTTTGGGCCTGACTCGAACCGAGCTCACAAAAGAAAGGGGGAAAATGTCGCGACACGGCACTAGTACAAGACAGAGTGGTTTAAGTACAAAAGTTGCCTGTAGCTACTAAGCCGAGACGGTAGAGGGTAAAGCTCGGGCTGGCCTTACAAATGATTGAGGGTTCATTCTCTTAAGCATGAATATATCATGCTCTTTTGCCATCCTACCGCCTCTCTTGACGTCAGGATGCCAGTTGATGCCGTTCGTCGTGTCGCGAGCGTCGTTCAACGAAACCGGGTAGGTGTGCTCTTCATGCACTCCACACCAATCAAAGTCAATAAGGAGAACGCGCCCATCTTTCGTGATCATAACGTTTGGGTAACGAAGATCACCAAAGACGAAATTGCTCGCGTGTAGGGTTCCGAGGGCCTCCTCAACCTGATCGAAAATGGCTTGTGGAAGTTGTTGGTTGCCGTAATGCTGATGAGCAGTGTTTCCGTCGATGTATTCCATGACCACCATGATCAATCCGATAAGGTCGGGGGGATTAGGATCCTCCGTTAAACAATAAAGCAGTTTAGGAGCACGGTCTTCGGATGCAAGGAGGCGATGTGCTTCAGCATTATATCTTTGAACAAACTTGACAACAATCTTTCG
>WNGR01009838.1_pt1 | contig 16279 bp, 12 predicted proteins | sample 5407581 | NCBI WGS metagenome assembly WNGR01 (sample SAMN13153383, study PRJNA577476) | soil metagenome | isolation source: 80 cm soil or saprolite under Garry oak tree replicate 2 | place: USA:California | collected 2016-06-15 | reverse complement strand
GTCTCGAATTGAGTCCGTTCCTGATTCTCGATTTGCTGAGAAGTCTCATAGTCATTTTTGGCGCGCGCTGCAATCCGAGCACCCTCATCGCGAATCGCTTTCTGGGTGCTCGCCAGGCTCGCCTGTAACTCAGTCAGCTTTGGGTACTGCGGGCCGAACTTTTCTGAAAGCTGCGTCAACTGCGCTTGCGTAAGGGCTTCCTGACTGCGTAGATTCTGCAAAAGAGTGAGCGACCCCGTGATACCCGGCGATGACCCCGCAAGACCGCCATTCCCCGCCAGGCCCGAGATCAGTTCCGGATCGCCGTCCTTCACAACCTGGTACACCGCGCCCTTCATAATGCGCGATGTTTGAGCGCTGGCCACCTGCGTGGTCGCTTGCTGCAGCCTGTCCAGCACCGGCGTATAAACCCGCTGCCGACCCGTAGTGTCGGTCTGCCCATCTGAGAACATACCGGAATCCTTCTGCATGCTGACGACCTTCGCTTGAAGATCGTCACCCTCCTTGCGCAGGTCAGAGAGCTGATTGCTCAACCAACCAGACGCCTTCTGCGTAGCACCTTGACGCGTCTCAAAGTTGTAGTCAATCAGGTCCTCGACCAGCAGGTTAACTACCGCGGCCGACGTGTGCGGATCCGAACTGAGATACTCGATCGTGATAAGGCGCGTGCCGGCCATCGGCTTTATCTTCAGATTCGACTCAAATGTCCTGACGGCATGGCCCCTCCGGCTGGGAGAGTCTTCGAGAGCCACGTTTGAAGGATCCTGACTTTGACTGGGAGAGAACAGTCCTATAGCCCATCCGATCAGACTGAACTTTCCTTGAAAGTCCGCAGTCTTCTCCAGATGAAGCTTCTTGATCACATCCATCGCCAGTGTTTCCGACTGAAGAATTTGTGCTTCGGTCTGCAGGGTGATATTTGTATCCTGCGCATCTGCGGGCGCAACCGTATTTCCGATCATGTTATCGAGACTAAGAGCGTCAACGCTGTCCTTCTGGACCTGAATGATTGCCGTGCCCCGGTACATGCGGGCCGCAGTAGCGCAAAGCGAAATGGCGGCCGTGATGATGAGACCCATGACGCCCACAATCAGCCAGCGACGTCTGACGGCCACAGCCCACAGATCGCTGATCGTCGTTTCTTTGACCGGCTCAGGTCGAGAGGAGATAACGGGATACGTGCTCACCCTATTGTTCTGCTGTTTCGCTGTCATCTCGGTGGCATTTGTCATAGCTTTACCTCAGTTAAGTGATGATGCAGAGTCACGCTTGGCAAATTTCGCTTCACGTGGTCCGAGCCGAACATGAGACGAAGCCTTCCAGCACATATCTCACATAACTCAAACAAACGAAGAACAAAGAAAATGCCCCCCCGATAAGTCCGTTGGTTGTTAAGCGCCAGGCTGTTATTCGGCGGAAGAAGAGATGTCGCGCCTGACCCGGCTTGAACAAACAGGGCTTCGCCTATCCGACTTAGCAAGCCTCTGCGAATATTAAAAAATGTCACGATCTAAGACAGCTGGTATTTCCATTTGTGGTCGACTTCATCGTCACGATTCATGCACTAATCCCGCACGACGAGAACGCGGTTCCGTCTCAGTACTGCCGACTGGTTCGTCTTGGTTGAGATTCGCGCGATACGAAGTCAATTCTTAGCTGTGATGCTGAACAAGGATTGAAGCGCTCCATTAAGGGAAATCGGGTTAGGTCGAACGGCCTAAAGCAATCGATGCGGCAAGTCAATTGAGGGTGACAGCTGTGGAACGTCAGTTTCGCAATCCCGGCCCGGGTACTTATCCCGAACAGGCGTTAACTCACTTTAGCTTTCGATGCACATCACTGTCAACTGGTTTCGCTGTGAGGTGTTGAGACAATCGGCGGTATGCGTTAACGCACTAAATACTTCGATACCGATACTTACGAACCTGTGCCAGCGAACACCACGCCAACTGTGCGGGCAATAATTTTCAGATCGAGCCAGATGCTCCACTTCTCGATGTAGGAAACATCCAGCGAAATGTAGTTGTCAAACGACGGATCTTGTCGAGCCTGCACCTGCCAAAGACCCGTGATCCCTGGCGTCACATCAAGTCGCCGCAAATGACTTAATTTGTACTCCTTTACCTCGGTGGCGATCGGCGGACGCGGCCCGACAATGCTCATATCACCGCGCAGCACATTGATGAATTGCGGCAATTCATCCAGTGAATACTTGCGGAGCACTCGCCCGACCCGCGTTATGCGAGGATCGTTCGAGATTTTAAAGAGCACTCCGTCCCGCTCGTTCATGTGCAGCACTTCAGATCTGCGTTTGTCAGCGTCGCGAATCATGGTGCGAAACTTGAAACAGCGAAATACCCTGCCCTTTTTTCCAATGCGCTCAGAAAAGTAAAAGACTGGCCCTCGTGAATCGAGCTTCACCGCCAGGGCAATGGCTAGAAGTATAGGCGAGGTAAAGATCAGAATCAGGCTGGCGAGCGCGATATCCAACAGTCGCTTCACCACCAGGCTTATCTCCGGTACGTGGCCCCGGTGCAGAGCAATCGTCGGAAACTGACCGATGTATTCAATGGGGTTATTCCAGGCAAGGCCATCGTAGAGATGGGGAACCACTCGCAGGTCGACACCTTGTGTCCGCGCCTGCTCCAGCACCTCCTGAATGATCCCCCGCTCGCAATGTGCCGTGAAGAATATTTCGTCTACAAAATGCTTGCGCGCATACTGGAAGAGCGTTTCCATCGTGCCCACGACATCGCTTGGAACCGTCATCGATCGTGAGCCCGATCCGGGAAACTCGATAAATCCCTTGAACCCATATCCGAGAGTCTTGATGCTTTCCACATGATAGCGAAGCGCATGGGCCTCGGGACCCGTCCCCACAATCAGGATGTTTCGCGTGCCAATGCCGCGCGCAAAGCGCCGGTAGATCATCATTCGGTAAGCTAGACGCCGGATACTCAGCAAAACTGTTACAAGGCCCACCGTGATCAGCACGATGCTGCGCGGAATATCCTCGGCATACAGCAGATAAAGTGTCCCGGTCAGCAGCAGCCCAGACGTAAAACACGCCTGCACGCTCAATCGCTGTTCGTGCAAAACGCTGGTAATTCTGATGGGTGTATACAGATGCAGCGCTCGGCTCGTCATCACCAGCACAAACGCGAATCCGCATGAAAGACCAATGAGTGTTCCCATCGAACGGCCATGAAATAAGGTCTCGTGCCAGAACCGCTTTGTGCCGGCCAGTGGAGTGAGATGCATTTCATAAAGAGTCGCAAGCGCAGCAGAAATGAAGACGGTGATCCAATCCAACAACATCCATAACTTCGCAGTACCGCGCGAACTCCGCACAGATGCTGCAGCCGATCCTCCCGACGACTCAGGAGATACCGAGACAGAGGTCGATAGTGGTTGCCAGAATTCTGAAGTCGCCATATGTGCCCCCTTTTGACCGTCCAGCGTTTCGAGGTCAGCAAAAATGTAGTTAGGAGTTGAAGACTCAGGTGTAACTCGGAAAGCAGATATTCACACTAATGAAATGAACAATCCAACTTCCATGTGCGTCCATTGCGCGCAGTGTGACTAAACAGCAATCGAGTCGTGGGAAGCAGCCACATTTCGGGCAGCGGCTGCATTCAGGAGTCGTGACAGTCGGTCCTCCTCAAACAAAACCAATTCGGTCAATTCCGCCGCGAAAGTTTGTTTATCGATCAACCTTACAAAGACGTCGAGGAAAGATCGGCGTATGAATTGGCTGAAAACAATCGCGGCAAACTCCAGATTGCCGATCAAATAGCGTCGCCACATGCGTCGCGGCTCCTGGCAGAGCCGGTATAGCCATTCGCACCCAATGTTCTGCATCCACTTCGGTGCCCTGGGCACGATTCCGGCAACAATTTCGAACGTCCCCCCAACTCCCATGCAAACTGGAACCGAGAGTTTTAGGCCGTGTTCATATATCCAATTCTCCTGCTTGGGCGCACCTAGCGCTACGAACAAGATGTCAGGAGCGGTCGCGCGTATCGCTTCGTTAGTGCGGCGGATGCCTTCTGCCGTCTTCTCAAAATGCAGAGGAGGACAATATGTATCAATTTGTAAATTCGGAAACTTCCCCTTGAGCAATTCCGCCGTGAGCTCGGCTGAAGATGGACGGCCACCAAGCAGAAACACGCTAAGATTCTCTTCGGCAGCGATGCCACACAAGCTCTGGAAGATGTCAACGCCCGTTACGCGCTCCTGAAGTGAACGGCCATAAAGACGTGCCGCAAGCACAAGTGACATACCGTCAGGGACAACCAGGTCAGCCCGGTCATAGATCTGCCGAAGCCGTTGGTCCTTGGCCAGCAGCACGATATGCTGAGCATTCGGAGTGATAACAAACGCGGGCCTCCCTCCCTTCTTGCTATGCGACACGATCGCGGCACACGCCTCCTTCGACGAACAGTTATCGACAAGCGCATAGCCGATACCCACGCGAGGCATGCCGCTTCGGCGAAGGGATGATCGCCCCTGAAGCGAGGCGCTGGAAAATATCGGAACTTCGTTCATTCTGTTCACCTCTCAATGTGCCGACTCGATCGCGCCGAACCCTGGTTCTCAACGAGAACTCGCACTGGCACTCTCAATCGAAACGCGGGTCGCAATACCTGATGGAGCAGGATGAATAAGAGAACGGGTGAAGTGGCATATCACGGGCCGCTGTTGGCAAACAACGCCAAAGGCGATAATTCCTCTCTCGCGACTTATCGCATTGAGAAGACATAGCACGCGCGTGTACGCGTGCTATCGATCCCGCTCGGGGACTTTTGGATCATGCCGACATTTCGAGGTAAGGTTCGCTGCTGACGAGCGGCTCGACGTCGGAGCTCTGTACCGTGATTGCGATCGATCGCTGGATCATCTCAACTGACAGCACCAACTTTGATTCGGCGCCAATCCTCATGAGCGTACCTTCGATTCCCGCCAGCGGACCTCTCTTCATGCGGACCCGATCTCCGACATTCAAAAGAAGACCGGAGGTGCATTCAACACCCTTCGATAACACCGTCCGAACTCCTTCAATCTGTTCGGTAGGGATCGCCTGCGGTCCCTCTTGATTTCCGACAAATTTCACGATTCCAGGCACCTTCAGTACGCGCATTCGAACATCGCTCAAAAGAGGAATCTGCACAAATATGTACCCCGGGAATAAGGGCATATCTATCGTCTGCCTTCGATCGCTCCACTGACGCGTGACATTTATCAGCGGTAAAAAATATGGAACTCCGCGATACTCCAGTAGCGAGGCTGCGGCTTTTTCCTGCCTCGATCGAGTTGAGACTGCATACCAGGAAATTTCATCAAGAGTACGAAGGTTGCGCATCTGTCTGGTCCCTTTCAGATCGAAATCTTCGGGGGTAGCCATACATGGCTCCGCCCTTTCAGTCCCATCATCGCTATTTACGATGGATGTGGAACCGCGTCGTGAATGACAAATCTGGTTTAAAGTTCACTCGTTTGAGAGATGCTTGTAACGCAACAGGCCATTCTGCTGTGAAAAGTAGACAAACCGTTGAGCATCGAGTGGCAACCGTAAGACACTTATCGCTTATCTTCGGCGATTGCGCTCATATGGATTCGGGATCAGCCACGAATGCTAAAAGTTGACGACCGTTTCATGGGCAGAATAGTGATAAAGACACGTCTCCCTAAAGTCACGAACGATCGAGACCCACATCTGTCGAGGTTATCGATTAGTGAATCGTGGACGCGGCGGTGGGGAAGCACCGCACTGAAGCTAAGTTAACCTACTCGAGCCGAAGCAACAAGAAGTCAGAAGTAGTGACTGCCGGGGAGATAGCGGGCGTGTATCTTACTACTCCTGCTCTGAAAGTAACTCTACCTCATTGAGAAAATATTCCAAAGGTAATGAGACGTTCGGGCCTTCAGGTTTAGAGAAGAAAGTTTGATGCTCTAGTCATACGACGCCGCAACATTAATCTCCGCAAACTCGTTATCGGAGCCATCACCCGTCAGGGGACGACCCAACTTGCTTCGCGCAATTTCTTTGCACAAGCCCGTCCCCGATCGCGGGCAGTGACCGTCAACACGTCTAAAGGTCAGAAACAGGCGCGATTTGTTTGCGAAGGAACACAGTTGCTTGCGGGTTGTCGTTATAACGTTCACATCGAACGTAACCGCGCTTCTGGTAAAGAGCGATCGCGACTTTCAGATCATCGTAACTGTCCAGATAGATCCAACGCAGACCTTGGCCGCGGGCGTATTCCTCTTGTGCATTCAGCAGCGCATTTGCAATGTGGTGTCCACGCGCCTTGGGCTTCACATAAAGACGCTTGCACTCTCCTGCCAGCGGAACGGACGCGAGTTTCCGCAGTACGACGCATCCAACAGCTTCGTCCTTTAGATAGGCGAGCCACATGCCGGAAGGGGCCTCGTCGATGATCCTTTGAATCGATTCGGGACTATCCCTCTGGACGACATTCACCGCTTCGTAATACTCCTGCAGCAGTCGCAGCGCGTCATCGTTAGCCTCCCCCAAGCGAACGATCCGAACGCCAGGCCTTTGATCTTGACCCAGAATCGAACGCACCTTCGACAGCGACGCGATTACCGTATCTCGGTCAGCCGTACTAAGCGTCTCCAGCAACCGTTGAATCTGTAGCGCAGACTGCTCGTTCAGTGCGGCGACCTTCTTTTCTCCCGTAGCGGAGAGCGTAAGCAACTTCTCGCGGCCATCCGCTCTCGACGCTGTCTGCCGCACGAGCTTCCGCTTGATCAACGCCGCAATGAGGCGACTGATGTATCCCGCATCGAGCCCGAGCGTGGTCCGCAGAGAAGAAGCTGTCAATTTGGGGCTTGATCCTATCTCATAAAGGATGCGGGCCTCCGTCAGCGAAAACTCCCCGTCTAAATGACGCTTGCGCAATAGTCCCAATCGCGCCGTATAGAAGCGGTTGAATTCCCGCATCGCCGAAACCTGTTCTGCATCTCTGGCCGATTTCCTGCTCACTGGCATGACACAAAGGCTACCAATAGGTAGTTGCTTTTGGCAACTACTTATATGCCAAACGAATCTGGTGAGACAAGATGCCCCTTGTCGATGTCGCGGAGCCGATTCGGCGCGCGCTGGAGCAAGTGCCCGATCACAAGATCCTGCGGCCCTACATCGAGACCAGTTCGCCCGCGAGAGATCTCAAAACAGAGGCGAATGCACTTGACAAGCTCATCGCGAAAGCGAAGGATTCACCGAGGGAGCCGATTCCGTTCCCGAGTCTCTCATCTCCGTAGAATCGACCCCGCTGTCTGTTCCCATGCGAATTGCTGTGTTTGCTCTCCGCGGATCTGGAGTGCCCATGTTTAATCGCATACTGCCTCTCACCTTAGTCCTCAGCCTGTTTGCTGCCGTAACCGCACCAGCCCAGTCCGTGACGTTTTCGGTTATTCCTTACCCCGGCAACAATCTATGGACCGGAGCCGGTGGCCCTGATGGCGCGGTTCACGCCGACTTGAACGGAGACGGCCGCGAAGATTTTATCTCCGTCAATGTCGCATCCTTCAACAGCGGCTGTGCCGGGGCATTTGCGGTCACGCTCTCCACAGGCGGTGGCGCTTACGCTTCTCCGGTCTGTTACACCACACCAAGCGGCTCCGGATCGCTCTTCGCAGTGGGTGACTTCAATGGCGACGGCGCGCTCGACGTTCTCGTCGCTGATGGCTCGACCACGGCCTATCTTTTTCTGAATAATAAAAAAGGCGCCCTGCACCTCGACAACACGGTGACATTGCAGGCAGAGCCGAGCGGCATCGTTGCCGCCGATGTAAATCACGACGGGGCCATTGACGTCGTATATGCTGTCCCCAATTCTTCGGGAAATCCTCAGAGTGTTAGGGTTCTCTTCGGAGAGAACAACGGCTTATTCCACGAGGGCCCATCGTCCACGTTCAACATGGGCATGTTTGCCGGACAACTCTATGTGGGAGACTTCGACGGCGATGGCCACGGCGATCTCCTCGTCAATGGCCTGGGCTCCGTGGAGAGTGAAATCCTGTACGGCGACGGCACAGGCCGGTTCACTCACGGGCCGGATTTCGGTGGGTTCCCCGGCACATTCGCTATCTACGCCCCGGCCGACGTGAAGAGCAACGGCACCATGGCGGCGATCGCAATCGTTCCGGGCAGTTTCGGAACCGGCTCCAACGTCGTGGATATTGAGTATGGGCACTCGAATCGCACGGTTACATCACAGCAAATCGTGCTGCAAAACTGCGCCATGGACACTTCTCCGCCCGTGATCGCAGACTTCGATGGAGATGGCATCAAAGACCTCACCGTGCCCGAGGGCTCCGCCTGCGGCAACGATGGCGAAGAGGGTCCTTACACGCTCAATTTCATGCGGGGTAATGGCAACGGCACGTTCCAGCCCGAGCTGGTCATCTACTCCACAATCTACCAGTTTGCAGACGTTCGCGTCTTGCGGGCCACCCACAACAGCAGACCCGATGTCACCGTTACCACCTTCGACGATCGGCCATACTATCCTCTGAACCCGCAACAACTACTCTTCATCAATTCAACCATCGGCAATTTCCCGCCGTGTCCTCCGCTCAATTTTCGCGCGACGGGAATAAACGTTTGCGGACCCACCGCCACAGTTGTGCCATCCTCCCCGGTGCACTTCAGCTTTGCGGGCTCCAACCAAACTCCCGGCCGCGATATGGAGATCTGGATCGACGGAAAGAAGGTCAACGAGAATCGGAAGAACAGCTTCTCCTATTACGATTTTGCGAACGCCAATCTCTCTCTCAGCAATGGGCAGCACACGGTCTCTGTATTTTCAGTCGGCTGGGACGATTCGCTTCTGCTCTACCAACTCCCGCTGACTGTGGGCAGCACCATCTGTGCCCCGCCGGAGCAGCATGGCCTTCGTATCTGTGCCCCACTTGAAAATGGATCAGTGTCATCTCCTGTGACCGCATGGGCGGCCGGCAACGCTGGTGAACCGATTACGCGTATGGAGGTTTGGGTAGACGGCGTAAAGAAATACTCGACCTATGGGTCCAACACTCTTAAAACCCTGATCCCCCTGAGTTCGGGCATGCACCAGTTCGGTTATTACCTGGTCGGAATAGACGGCGCCAAGTGGAAAGAATTGCGTGATGTATTCGTTCCGTAGAACGATTGGCGGCCGTACCGCGCGATGATTCGTGACCTTGTGGAACTTGCTGTCTCGCTCCGCGAGTTGAGCGTGACCCGCGTTGCGCTGACACTCTACTTGTGCTCGCTGCCTTTGGCAATAATCCTCCGCGTAAGCTACACGCCCGCGCATGTTTCCTCTCCGACGCACTTCGTCACAATTTTGTAGCCAGTTCATATCCGCTCTTTCAGTAGCAGCCTTCGCAACTCTATACTGACCCTCGTACCCATTCTTTTCGGAGAACATCCATGTCCTTTCCCCGTCGACTTGCCGCCGTTCTTGCGGCTCCCTTGTTTCTATTGCCTGCCCTCGTCCCCGCGCACGCCGAAGACAAGTCTGCTGCGAAGACAGAAAAGCCTGAAGAGAAAGCGCCACTCGCCGAGGTCACCACCCAGGGCGCACTCAATGCGGGCAGCCTGCATATCTCCTACAACGCCGTTGTGGGAACCCTCACCGTCGGGGCCACCGATACGCAGGATGCGCAGCTTGGGATTGACGGAAAACCCCAGCCCGGAAGCCAGCTCGCCAATTCGGAGCCCAAGGAGGCGAAAGACGCAACTCCCATTGCGCGCATGTCCTATGTCGCCTACTTCAAAAAAGATGCCAAGCCCGAAGAGCGCCCCGTCACATTCTTTTTCAACGGCGGCCCCGGCAGCTCCACCGTGTGGCTCCACATGGGCTCGCTCGGCCCCAGGCATGTCGTGACCTCCGGCGATCAGCACCTTCCGGCCGCGCCCTACAAGATGGTCGATAACGCCGATTCCCTTCTCGATGTCAGCGACCTTGTCTTCATCGATATGCCCGGCACCGGCTGCGATCTTGTCTTCATCGACATGCCCGGCACCGGTTTCGGCCGCCTCCTTGGCAAAGACGCTGAAAAGGCCTTCTGGGGCGTCGATCAAGACGCCAATGCCTTCGCCCGCTTCATCGCCCGCTTCATCACGAAATACAATCGCTGGAACTCGCCCAAGTACATCTTCGGCGAGAGCTATGGCACCACCCGTTCCGCCGTGCTCGCAGACATTCTTGAAAACAACAAGAGCATCGACATCAACGGCGTCATCCTGCTATCCCAAATCTTCAACTTCACTACCGACATCGACGGCGCAAGCGGCAATCCCGGCGTCGATCTTCCCTATGAACTCGCGCTGCCAACCTACGCCGCTACCGGCTGGTACCACAAAAAGCTTCCGCAGCAGCCTCCCGCTCTCGAACCGTTCCTGAAAGATGTTGAAGACTTCGCCATGGGTCCCTACGCTCATGCCCTGGCCCTCGGCACCGACGTTACCGACGCCGAAAAGAAATCAGTAGCTGAAAAGCTGCACGAGTACACCGGCCTGCCTGTCAACTACCTGCTCAAGGCGAACCTCCGCGTCAGCGGCGGTCAGTTTGAAAAAGCCCTGCAAGATGAATTGAACTTGACCACCGGCCGTCTTGATACGCGCTTCTCCGGCCCCAGCATCAATCCCCTCAGCGAAGCAGCCGACTACGATCCGCAAAGCTCCGCCATCTCCTCAGCCTACGTTTCGTTGTTCAACGATTATGTGCGCAACGATCTGAAATATGGCGACGATCAGACCTATCTCCCCATGGCCCTCTTCGGCTCGTTCCAGTGGGACATGGTGCACAAGGGCAATCCGATCAGCCTCAACGTGGCCAACGATCTTGCTGAGGCCCTCAAGATCAACCCCAGGCTCAAAATCATGGTCAATGGCGGATACTACGACCTCGCCACGCCCTTCTTCGCCGCCGTCTATGAAGAGAAGCACCTGCCTATCCCTCAGTCGCTCACCAAAAACATCGAGTACGACTGGTACGAGTCGGGCCACATGGTCTATGTGCGCGACGAAAGCCTCAAGCAGCTTCACGATCGCGTAGCCTCTTTCATCACCCGCAGCCAGGCCGCCGACAAGTAGAACTCCAGCGGGCGTCGCCTACTTGTTCGAATAACCCACGACCCAGTTATTCGCAGCCACGTACACCCACCCATTCACCACCGTAGGTGGCACCCACCTGTGCACCGATCCCATCGAAGTGCTCACATACAGCGACTTGCTCACATCCGTCGCATCGTTCGCATGCAGGGTGGCTGTGCCGAAATCCACCGTCCAGACGATCCCATTCGTTGTTCCATTTGAAGAGACAACAGGGTCGGTGCCGGGCCACACGTATGTGGTCAAGCCGCTCGAATGAAACGAAAGTTGTCCGGTAGTCGGGCTGATCGTGAACATCTTCAACACGTCATGATTGGCTGCAAAGTACACATTGTTGTTCCAGACCGCCGGCGAGTTGTAGCAAGGCTGTCCCGAATCCGGTATATTCCCGGTGCCGCCAATCGCGTTATCGAGTCTCTGGATCACGTTGTCAGAAGAAGTGCCCACCTTGCCCATGTTGTCGCGATTGATGACGTAGATCGGCATCGGCTTACCGCAGGCAATCAGTTCGTGCTTGTATGGCCCCGGCTGATCAGGAACCACAACCACGCTTCCTGAACCCAGGTCCACATCGTTCAGGTTCAGCGAGTTGTAGTTATACGGCGTGAAGTAATCAAGCACGCTCAGCGAGGGGCTCAGTTTGACGGCACTCTCGCCGAAATTGGTCGTCCCATCGAAGTGCCCGTTGCCAAGGGATACGTAGATGTTCCCGAGGCTGTCGGCGGTCGGTGCTGCCCCGGACATCCAAATCCCCCCGCCCCCCATTCCCCCTGGCGTGGGGTTCCATTTTGCTTTCTGCACGAGGGTCGCCTCGTCGAAAGCAAAAAGGAGACCATGGTAGGGCGTTATATCTCCAACCGATCCAAATGCCACATAGATTGTGCCGTTCAGCAACAGCAGAGCGGGCCGCTGAAGTTGGTAGAGAGGCTGCATCGCGGAATCGCTGATCGTCACAGCCGTGAGTTTGTCGAGACCGGTCGTAATGTCGATTGCATGGAGACGGTAAGGGAAATAATTAGCATTGTTCTCGGCAGTCCAGACCACCACGTACATCGTCTTCGTCGCGGCATCGATCACCGGCGTGCTCAGGATGCCGGTAACCTCTACGCCGACATTGCCAAGGTTCACCGGAGTCACTCCGCTCGATAGGAAACTCCGCTTCCACAACTGCTTTCCTGTGTCTGCATCCACCGCGTACAAGCTGTCGTTGCTCGTGGCAACAAACGCCACGTTATGGCTCACTCCATTGACTGCCAGCCCATGCGTATAGAGCGGCTGTGCGGTGATGAAGGAATCCGCCTGAAATCCCCATCTCTCTCCGAAATGAAGCGAATTGACATTCTTCGGAGCCAAAAGGACCTCATGCGTATTCGCTCCCGTACCAGCCACGTCGCCTTTGTACCGCGCATAATCGATCACCGCTGCACTTGGAGGTGTCACCGTGACGAGAGTGGAGGCTGAACCTTTGCCGCTGCTATTGCTCGCCGTCACCCAATACGTCGTCGATACCGCGGGTGTGACCCCAAAACTCCCTCCGGTGGCACTCAGCGTATAGCTCGTGCCGTCCGATGCGGTAACCCACACCTGAGCCGAATTCGTCGCCGTCACGGTCAAGGTCGAGGACGCTCCCGCTGTGATTGAAGCAGGGCTCGCGCTCACGCTGACGGTCGGAAGGCTCGTGTTCGAAACCGCGATGTCATCGGTTGTGTAGGCGGCGCCGCCGCAGTAGTCCCACTCTTCGACGACCGTGTGCTCCGGACCCGCAGCGAGGCTGAGTTGCGTGTTTAATTTGGAGCCGGACACGGAGTAAACGAGCACGTTATTTACGTAAATCCCCACTGCCGCTACGCCTTTGGAACAAGTCGTGGCGGCTGTTGCCGAGTACGTCACGGGCGAACTTACGGTGCTCCCTGGAGTCGGCGATTTCACTGCGACGCCGGCCACCGTGATATCTACAGCAGTGAACGTCGCGCCTCCGCAGTTATCCCACTCCTCGACGACAGTGTGGTGTGGACCCGGAGCAATCGCAATCGCGGTATTCAGGCTGGCTCCCTTGACCACGTAGACCCAAACGTTGTCCACGTAGATGCCGGTGGATGCCACACCGGTCGAACAGGTACTCGTAGCGGAGGTCGCTACAAACGAGACCGGTGAATTCAAGGTCGCCCCGGTGACTGGAGACGTAACCGTCACGGTTGCGAACGCGGGCGATGCGAGGAACGCCACGAGCGGAAGCAAGCAGGGAAACGCCTTCATCACTCCTCCGATTCACCGCTGGCTTGGAGTAAATACCCTCTGGCAAAGCCGAAGGCTTTATGGTTGGTGGCCCCTCAAAGGGCCAGAACGTTCGCCGCAGCCGACTTTGGTGCTACTCTCCGCAGCCTGGGTTTGTATCAGGGCACGACTTCAGTCGTGCCGAAATTGCAACCAAAAACTTCCGGGCTTCAGCCCCTGCGGAAAGTAATGAGAACCGGGAGTTGAGTCGCGTCATCTTTCGAAGGAAAGGGCACCTTGCGTTGAAGGAGAATAGAGGAATAATTCAGCCTTGCGATTCCACAGTGCGATTGTTGCTCAATTTCGGCTGGACGACAAGAGGAAACTCACATGCCCTGCGAGACTGCCCTCGAACGGCCATCGTCGGGCCACCTAGCCGCGGCCGTAGGCCTGATCTCGCGCCGTTTGGTTCATCTGCGGCTGGACTTCCTAACTTTTGCAGGCCGCAATAGCAATCGAAAATGCTCCCGCAACTGCTTCACCGTGCGATCGAACGGTTCCACGGTCCCGTACGATCGTGACAGCATCACGCCGCCCTCCATCACCGCCAGCACATACGTCGCGAGCGCCTCAGGATCGGTCCCCTTGGGCAGCCGACTCTTGAGCTGATTCACGCACTCGCGGATCGCACCGATCCAGCCTTGAAAATTCTCCGCAATCAATTTGTGCGCAGGACGATTCTCCGGATCGATCTCCAGCGCCAGCCGTCCGAGCGGACAGCCATACCTGCACTCGGTCTGCAGAATTCGCCCGCGATAGCCGGCAAGAATCGCGAAGATTCGCTCCACAGGCTCATCGGTCTGCGCAAATGCGGGATCGACCACCATGGGCCGAAGCGCCTCAAGATATCCCTCGAGAACAGCCCGCAGCAGCGCCTCCTTGCTCTCGAAAAAGTGATAGAAGCTGCCTGAATTCACCTTGGCATGTGCCAGCAGGTCGGCCATGCTCGTTCCGGCAAAGCCACGTTCCCAGAAGAGATAACGGGCCGACTCAATCAGCCGATCGCGGGTTTTCAGAACTTTAGGCATTCTTGAAAATGTGCTTGACAGAGATAGTATGTCAGGATTTACTTGAACGATCAACTAAGTCGCTGGGAGCATCCATGAAGAATCTCTGCCTCGCTTTAGCCTTCGCCGCAACCACCGCCTTCGCCCAAAGCGCCGCCACCCCTTCCAAGCCTTCCGCTACTGAAAAAGTTCTCGTTCTCGAGCTCACCATCCCCGCTCCCCTTCCCGCCGTCTGGAATGCCTTCGCCACCAGCGAAGGCCTGAGCACCTGGTTGACCCCGAGCGCGGTAGTCGACTTGCGCCCCGGCGGAGAGTGGACCGCCCACTTCCCCAACGGCAGCACCGGCGGAGGCACCATCTTGAGCTTCATTCCGCAGCAGGAGATGGTGATTTCAGCCATGGCCCCCGACAAGTTCCCTAACGTTCGAGCCCAGCGAACCACCGCAAAGTTTCACTTCGAAGCGCGCGGTGAATTCACCCTCGTGCAGCTCACCCAGACCGGATGGAAGACCGGCGATGAATGGGAAAAGGCGTACGAATATCTCGCCGTCGGCAATGCCCAACTGTTAGCCACTCTGCATCACCGCTTCGTCAGCGGACCCATCGACTGGTCAAAGTAATCAGATATCTCAATTGAGTGAAGGAGAGCGAAATGGCATTCCACGGAATCAACCTTTGGGCTGTCCTCGTATCGGCTATCTCAGCATTTGCCCTCAGGGGCCTCTGGTACTCTCCGCTCATGTTTGAAAAAGCATGGATGAGAGCCAACGGCATCGCAGACGCTCAAGTCCCTGCCGCGAATGCGAGAATCTTCGGGCTCGCCTTCTTACTCAGCCTTGTAATGGCTGTGAATCTCGCCATGTTTCTTAACGATCCGAAGACAACCGTGGTCTGGGGTGCGACTGCCGGGTTTCTCGCCGGATTCGGTTGGATCGCGATGGGGCTCGGAATCGTTTCTCTCTTCGAGCGACGTAGTTGGGCGTATGTGCTCATCAATGGCGGATATCTGACTCTCGCATTGGTTCTGATGGGTGCGATTCTCGGCGGATGGCGATAGGCTGCTCACCGCTTTAATCGCGGGCGCAACCGTCACCGCGATCAATAGCTCAACGCCCCATCCGAGATGCCCGCCCTCTCCTGCTAAACTCCCTCTTGCAGCACGGAGGTCCGCACATGGCGGAGATTCAGACCGTAGGCGTCGTCGGCGCGGGAACCATGGGTTCTGGCATCGCGCATGTCTTCGCCCGCGCAGGCTTCAGCGTACTGCTTTGCGATGTGGAACAGCGCTTTCTCGACCGCGCCCTCAGCCAGATCCGCACCAACCTCGGCCGCGAAGCCGCCAAAGGCAAGCTCTCCGAGTCAGAGATCGATCCAGCCTTGGCCCGCATCACGACGACGACCGACCGCCAGTCTCTTTCCGCTGCCCAATTCGCCGTCGAGGCCGCAACAGAGCGCTTCGAACTCAAAGCGGAGATCTTCCGCACGCTCGACGAAACTCTTCCCGCGAGCGCTATCATTGCCACCAACACTTCTTCCATCTCCATCACCAGGCTTGCCGCGCAAACCCGCCGCCCCGCGCAGGTCATCGGCATGCACTTCTTCAATCCTGTTCCTGTGATGGCGCTCATCGAGGTAATTCGCGGCCTCGCCACCAGCGACTCAACCTACTCTGCCGTGCACGCCCTCTCGCTCCGCCTGGGCAAGACTCCCGTTGAAGTGAACGATGCTCCGGGCTTCGTCTCCAACCGCGTACTGATGCCGCTCATCAACGAAGCCGCCTTCGCCGTGATGGAGGGCGTCGCCACCCCTGACGCCATCGACCAGGTCTTCAAGCTAGGCATGGCGCATCCCATGGGGCCTTTAACCCTCG
>WNGR01008142.1_pt2 | contig 16281 bp, 13 predicted proteins | sample 5407581 | NCBI WGS metagenome assembly WNGR01 (sample SAMN13153383, study PRJNA577476) | soil metagenome | isolation source: 80 cm soil or saprolite under Garry oak tree replicate 2 | place: USA:California | collected 2016-06-15 | reverse complement strand
CTTCGGCTTCGTCGGTCTGGAAGTCCAGGCTGGTCCAGGTGTCTGGCTGGTCGGGCGTGGTGCCCTGGGGCCGGTACCTGCTGATCTTGCGGACGGTGAGCGTCAGGTTCTCCAGGTTCGTTCCGACGCGGAGGCTCTCCGCTATGAGGGTGCCCTCGATCATGAAGATCTCCTTCCAGCGTCCGCATGCCGTGTGGGCGTCCATGCGTTCCTGGTATCGAACGCCCCTGAGCCCGCCGCACGCTGAAGGCGCGGCCGCGGCTGGACCGCCCAGCCATTCGGTAAGCGGCCTATCTGATCATGGTGCCAACAGGCGCTGGGAGGGGTAACAGATATCGCTGAGAGTCACACCAAACTGTCGCAAACAACATTTAGGCGACAAATAATCTGAGAAAGCGACATCAGAAATGAGAACTTACCCTCTGCCTCAATGCTCAGGGCCCGGCATAGTGGCGCGATGTCTGGTTTGATGCCCGATGCCCGTTCCGGCGATGCCCCGTCTTTCCGGACGCTGGGCCGGAAAGACGGGGCACGCCGTGGACGGCTAGTGCTGGGAAACCTGGAAACAGGCCACGTCGTACTGGGACGTCTCGTTGTAGTGCTGGCCGCCGGTTCCCCCGGCGCTGGTGCTGCTCGGCTCGTTGAACGGTGAGCCCGGCGATGAGGCGGAATTGCCCGGTACCGTGCCTCCCGCGGCTACGATGTCCTGGCAAGACTGGCTGGGCAGCCCGGTGCCACTCGGGTTGCCCGCTGCGAAGGCGGGAGCCGCGCCAGCCATCAAGGTAAACCCGGCGATGAGCCCTGCGATCAGAGTTGCGCGCATGTTGACCTCCCCAATCGGTCCGCGGGGCGATGGGTAGACGCCCCCGGAACGGGGAACGTACGGCGGCCAGCAAAGGTTCAGCGCCAGCCGTGGCTCCTCACAGCGACGTGCTGCCGCCCAACCCCGCCCCTGACCACCACACTCACCAACCAGAACGCCCGGACCATGATCAAGGTCCGGGCGCCTTGACGACAACGCTGACGGGACTGAGGGGACTGGGGCAGTCAGCCGCTACTGATTCAGCATCACGCCACTATGCCGGGGCCCTGCCTCAATGCTCAGGCGACGATGCGGACCGCGCCGACCAAGGCGTTCCAGAAGACCGGCTGGACCTGCACGTTCTGGCCGGCGCTCGGCGCGACCACCATCAGGCCGTTGCCAATATACATGCCCTCATGGCTGATGTCGGGGAAGAAGAACACCACGTCGCCGGGCTGCAGCTGGCTGCGTGAAATATGCTGCCCCTCTGTCCACTGTGCGCCGGTGAAATGTGTCAGGCTGATCCCGAGATGAGCATAAGCCCACATCACCAGGCCTGAGCAATCAAACTCATTCGGCCCCGCGGCTCCAAAGACGTACGGGTCGCCGACCCTGGTCAGCGCCCACCGGACAGCCTGCGCGCCGAGCGAGTCGCCGGTGACCGCGATGTTGGGGTAGCTGCCCGTCTTTTGGAAGATGGCCAGGGCCTGGCTGAACGCGGAGCTGTTCAGCACGTTTTCCTTGGCCTGGATCTGCGCCACCTTCTTGCTCATCTCCGCCGTCAGCACTTTCGCCCTGTTGGCCTGCTGCGTCGCGGTCAGCGAGGCCCGGTTGGCCGCGGCTGTGGCCGCCGCGAGCAGGCTCACCGTGCTGCCCTGCTGGTGCTGAAGCTGAAGCATGATCGACGCACGATCCAGGAAACTCTGCGGATCAGAACTCTGCAGCAGCTGGATCGTGGGGTTGAAGCCGCCCAGCATGAATCCCTCGGCCGCGAGCTGGGCCACCGAGGTCTGCCCCAGGCCGAGCGCTTTCTCCTCGCGCAGCGCCGTCTCACGGGCGATCTTGCTCTCCGCGCGCGCCTGATTCAGCTGGATCCGGAGGTTGTCGTACTGCTGGCCGAGGCTGTCGATCTCGTTGGACAGCTTGTTCGCCGCGGCCACGGTGGCCTTCAGGCTGGTCGGAGGATTGCCCGCTGGCCCGGCGCTGCTGATCCCGCTGGGCAGCAGGATGCTGACCAGCGTCGCCGTGCCGGCCAGAATGGCCGCACGGCTCCAGCCCCGCCGTGAGCTCGTGCGAGCACGAGCTCCCCGTGAAACGGTCTTGCCGTACCTGCCGTGAGGCAAGAACTCCACGTGGAGTCTCCTTCTCTCCTAGGCCGCCTACCGGGTTAGCTGACGGGTTCGGGCCGGAGCAGCCCTACGGCGAGCCACGTCCCGCTTAGCAGGCCGTGGCTTGCCGATTCACCCCGGGGAGAATGGGTCCCCGGCTTCCCGGAACACGTTTCCGCATACCAGGAACTCGGCGGGTCGCGCGCGCGCCCGGGCAGGGCACGCTGCAAACTGGTGACAGCGTTGCAGGTTAATCTAAGTGGGGCATGGCGCACACGTGAAACGACAAATTCTTACGCACCCGCCGGGCGACAAGGCACCCCCCAAGGGTTACCCGGGCCCGGGATCGGCCCCGATATGCGGCAGGAAGCCGCTGTCAATACGATATGCAGGCACCCGTGATCGGCGCGTGATCGGCGCCAATAATGAGCCTGGGCCCGGGTGGCAACGCAATGCGTACTTGTTCGGTAACGTTCTGTGGGTGGATGAATTGGCAGGCCTGAGTGGCGTTTACGATGCTGCCGGGAGCTGCGCTGAGATGACAGTGATGATGACGGGCAAGCGAAGGTGCGGGGGATGGATTACACGGTCAGGCCGGCTCGTACCAGTGACGTCCGGGCGATCCGCCGCCTGGTGGATGCCAACGTCGGATCCGGGCGGCTGCTCGACAAGGCGACCGTCACCCTGTATGAGGACATCCAGGAGTTCCTGGTCGCCGACCGGGCCAGCGACGGGCTGGTCATCGGGTGCGGCGCGCTGCACGTGATGTGGGAGGACCTGGCGGAGATCCGCACGATCGCGGTCGACGCGAGCTGCCAGCGTGAGGGCGTCGGGCACCTGCTGGTGGAGGCGCTGCTCGGGAGGGCTCGCGAGCTTGGCGTGAGCCGGGTCTTCGTGCTCACCTTCGCCGTGAAGTTCTTCGGCCGCCACGGCTTCGAGGAGATCAGCGGGGACGCCGCCTCGCCCGAGGTCTACGCCGAGTTGCTCCGCTCTTATGACGAGGGCGTCGCCGAGTTCCTCGACCTCGACCGGGTGAAGCCCAACACGCTCGGCAACACCCGGATGCTGCTTCGTCTCTAGCGGGCTGACCTGCAGCCTTCCGATCCCCGGCCGCATCGGGATACCTTCCGGATAGCCGTGAGGTAAAGGGATCGGGCCGCCGGTGCGTATCTGGGGTGTGGAACAGGACCGGCTCGACTTCGCTGAGTTCTATGCGGCTGCCCGAGATGACTGCCTGCGGATCGTCCTGGTGAACGTGGGCGACCAGGACCTGGCCGAGGACCTCGTCGCCGAGGGGTTCACCCGCGCCTGGATGTCATGGCGCAAGGTGCGCGAGCACCCGGCGCCGCACGCGTGGGTGATACGGACCGCACTGAACGCGCACGTCTCATGGTGGCGCCGGCGCCGCAGGGAGGTAGCGCTGGAAGGCCACGACATGGCCGCGACCGCCAGCCGGGACCTGGGCCTGGACGGCGGGCTGGTGACCGCGTTGCGGCGGCTGCCGCTCAGGCAGCGCCAGGTGATCACGCTGCGGCTGCTGCTTGACCTGGACACCGAGACCACTGCCCGGGTGCTCGGGATCTCCGGCGGAACCGTCAGCGCACACCTGAAACGGGCGCTCGACGCGCTGCGGGGCGAGCTCGGCCCACCGCCGCCGAATCAGACACCACTACGAGTATCGGGGGTCAACCGATGAACACGAGAGCACCCATAAATGACGACGATGTCCTCACCGCGGTGCGGGGATCGCTCACCGCGGTCAGGGACTCGCTGGACGGGGTGCGCATGGAGCGCCCGGTCGAGGCGCTCATAGCCAGGGGCCGGGCCCGCCGCGCGCGACGTACGCTGGCCATCCGCGCCGCGGTGGCCTGTGGCACCGCCGCCGCCACCGTCGCGGCCGTGATCGCCGTGACCGGCGGAGCCAGCGGGCCGACGGTCGGCGGAAATGCGGCCCAGGCTCGGACCGTCGCGTACGTGACCAGCCGGGTCGAGCGCGCGCTCGCCCACGAGAACCTGGTCTTTTTCGGGCGCACCGAGGGCAACACCTGGGGACCCACCCTCACCTGGGCGTATGGCCCGCGGAGCCGCTTTGCGGAGTTCACCGGGAGCGCCTGCGGCCATGCCCTGGCCAGCGGAGAGTGCACTCACCGAGGCGGGTCCGAGCTTTACCTGGCTGACGGGACGGCACTCGTCAACGGGAAGCTCACCAGCGCCTACGTCACGTACTTCGACCGCAAATACAGCCTCTCCGGACCGCCGGCGTCGGCACCGACAAGTGCATGCACGCCGAAACTCGCGCTCGAGATAAGCGGCCCGCCGTCGGTCACCATCCGCTGGGCCGACTTCATCAACGGGACGCTGGCCTGCGGGGCCGCCTCTGTGACCAGGCATGTCCGAATCGACGGCGTGGAGACCACGAAGATCACCGGGAAGCCGGTCACCGTCGCGCTGCCGGCAGGTGAGGCCAAGGCCGTCCGCGCGAAGTGGGTGCGGGTCCGGTGGATCCTGTACGTGAGCCCCACGACGTACCTTCCGGTGCGGATGTACGGCTCGAACGAAACGTTTGGCGGCAAGGCGAGCCGCTTTGTCTCCTCATCCGTGACCGACGTGCAGTGGCTACCGCCGACGGCGGCGAACACGGCCAAGGCCCTGGTGACCATCCCACCCGGATTCCGCCAGGTGACCTCGCCAGCCGACCAGTAACAGTCGGCCGTTTATCCGTCGGCCGACTAGCAAGTGACGGCGAGGTGCCCAAGCGGGCCCTCGCCGTCACGTTTAGAGCAGCCTGAGCTGCCGGCTGGCGGGCCGCCTGGACCGGGCCGGCGTCCCGGCCCGGTCGAGCAGCGCGGCATCGATCGCGGCCAGGAACGGCGACGGGCCGGTCTCGTGAGTGCGGCCGTGCCTGGTCCGCCGGCTGGCGCAGGTCAGGAAGAGCCGTGCCCGTGCCCTGGTGATCCCGACAAACAGCAGCCGCCGCTCCTCGGCGAGTTCCGCCGCGGCCGCTGCCCCCTGGCCGGGGATCCACAGCGGCAGCAGGTCCTTCTCGCAGCCCGCCAGGAACACCACCTCGAACTCCAGGCCCTTGGCGGCGTGCAGGGTAAGCAGCGTGACAGCGTTGGCCCTGGAATCCATCGCGTCGGTCTCGGCGCCGAGCGATATCTCGGTGAGAAACCGGTCCAGGTCGGTGCCGCAGCGCCGGGCCAGCGGACCGAGGACCTCGCCCGCCGCGCGCACGTCCACCGCCGCCGCCGGATCGCTTGCCCGCGCGGCCAGCGTCCGCACCGCGCGGCGCAGGCGGCTGGCGACGGCGGAGCCGCCTCGGGCGGTGTCGCCAGACGTGGGGCCGGCGGGGCCAGTGAGCCGGGGAACCGTGCGGTCCGCGGCGAGTTGGGGGACCGTGCCGTCCGCGGTGGTGAGGCGCATCTCCCTGACGATCTCGGGCACCCCGGTCCTGCGCTCCAGCAGGTCGTGCGAGCTCTTCTGGAACGGAAGCCCCGCCCGGGTCAGGGCCTGGCCGAGCGCCCCGGCCTGCGCATCAGTCCGGTACAGCACCGCGATGTCGGACAGGCCAAGCCCGTCATGGCCGTGCCCTCCGGCGCGGCCGGTGTCCAGCGAGTGGAATGATGCCCCGCCGAGCAGTCGCTCGATCTCACGGGCGATCCAGGCGGCCTCGGCGCGTTCGTCTGCGGCCTCGTGCCAGCCGATCAGGGCATCGGCGGCGCGGGCACAGCCCCGGGCGCAGCGGGCCTCATGGGCGTTCCTGGCGCTGCGGGCGCAGCGGGCCGGGCGGCCTGCAGCGCCCGGCCGGGGACCAGCGAGGACGGCGCTACGGCCTGCAGCGCCGCGGTGACGATCGACCGGGTCGATCGGTAGTTCCGGGTCAGCTGCCGCGTGGTCGCGCCAGGGAAGTCGTCGCCAAAGCGGAGGAACAGGCTCACATCGGCCCCGCGGAAGCCGTAGATCGCCTGGTCCGGATCGCCGATCACGGTCAGCCCTCCGCCGTCGCCGGCCAGCAGCCGCAGCAGCCGGTACTGGGCGGCGTCAATGTCCTGGTACTCGTCCACGCTGATCCGCGGCCAGCGCTCGCGCAGTGATCCCGCGCCCGGGCGGCCAGGGCCTTGACGAGCAGCTCACGGGAACCAGGCCCGGTGGCCGATCCCGTGGCCGCCTCGGCCAGTAGCCGCCTGCCATCCCGCGGTGATCCCGTGAGCTCGGCGGCGACCTCTAGCTGTGCTGCATCGTCGGCCACCCGGAAACCGGCGGCCAGCCCGGCCGCCTCATGGTGCTCCCGCAGGACCATCAGGCCGAGCCCGTGGAAGGTGGTGACCGTGACGTGCAGCTCATGGCCGGGGAGCAGGGCCGCCAGCCGGGCGCGCATCTCCTCGGCGGCACGCCGGGTAAACGTGATTGCCAGGCTTGACTGCGCACCCGTCCCGCGCTGGGCCGCCTCATGGGCGATCCGGTGGGTCAGCGTGCGCGTCTTGCCGGTCCCCGGCCCAGCGATGATCATCAGCGGGCTTTCGGCTTCCGCCGCAGCCTGCTGATCGGGGTCAAGCCCGCCGAGCAGGAATCCGTCGCTGGAGCCGGCGCCCGGCCAGCGCGGCGCATGCCGCGCCTTATTCCTGGCCGGCCTGGCGGCCGAGGGTCCTGTGCCCCTGGCCGAGGGCTCCGCGTGCTCGGTTGCGGGCCCCGCATTCCTGGCTGCAGGCTCCGCCGGCTTGGTGGCGGGCTCCACCGCCATGTCGAACAGCGCGTCGGCCCGGTCCAGCTCCCCGGGACCGAACAGGGCGACCACCCCGTACTCACCGTCGTAACCGGCCTCGCGCCGCACCTCTCCCCGGCGCAGCCGGCCTACCGCCTCGGCCAGCAGGCTGCCGCCGGCCCGGCGCAGATCGTCGATGGCCGTCTCGGTAAGGATGCCGAGCTCGGGCCCGAGCGCGGCCACGAGCCTGCTCACCTCGGCGCCGACCTTCTTGCTCTTCGGGCCGGTGGCCATAATTTCCCCGACAGCGGGCCGGTCAGCAAGCTCGGCCACCCGATGCAGCACGCCGATAGTAAGTGGCTTTCCGCACTGCGGGCAGGTTCCCTCGTGCTCCTTGCTCTGCTCAGGCTCAAAGCGCACGCCGCATTTCCGGTGGCCGTCCAGATGGTACTTGCCCTCTTCCGGATAGAACTCGATCGTGCCCGACAGTCCCTCGCCCGTCCGCAGGGCGTCGGCCATCGCGAAGTAATCGAGTGACGTACCGAACGTCGTCGCCTCGCGGCCCAGCATCGGCGGGGAATGCGCGTCCGAGTTGCTCACGAGGCGATAGCCGTCAAGCGACGAGCACCTCCAGTTCATCGGCGGATCAGAGGACAGCCCGGTCTCGATCGCGAATACGTGGCTGGCCAGATCGCCGTAGCAGTCCGCCACGGCGTCGAAGCCCGATTTGGATCCGAGCACGGCAAACCACGGCGTCCACGCGTGCGCAGGAACCAGGTAGCAGCCCGGCCCGCCGCCGAGTGTGATCTCGAGGAGGTGGCGTGAGTCCAGGCCGAGAATCGGCCGGCCGTCAGAAGCCAGGTTGCCGATCTTCGACAGCGCTTGGGTGATGCGGTCCGCCGCCTGGAATGTTGGCGCGTAGAGAAGGTGGTGAACTTTCCTTGTCCGCTCGCCACCCCGGTAGATCGTGGATATCTCAGCGGAAAGCATGAACCGCACCTCGCCACCGCAACTCGGCGAGGAGGTGCGCCGCAACCGCCGTTCGGCGTCCTTACCGAGCCGGAACAGCCCCGGCTCAGCCGGGACCAAGGACTCCTTCAGCTCGTCCGCCCAGCCGGGATGCGTAAAATCACCCGTGCCGACGACCGTGATCCCCTTGCGGAGCGCCCACCAAGCCAGATGCTCGATGTCACAGTCCCTGCTGCAGGCGAGGGAGAATCTGGAGTGGATGTGCAGGTCGGCGTGAAACATTGCCGTAGCTGTCCGTTCTCCCGTTATTGTTTGCCTAGCCGATCCGATACTGCCATGCGGGACTGACAACGCGGCGCGGTTGCGACCGGATGGTGCGTATCTCTTCGGAAATCATTGAGGTCAAGCGCCTGCCGTTGCCGCGCGCGGGCCGGTGTCAGCACGGCCACTGCGATCGGCCAGAATGCCAATGAGACGGTTCTGCTGCTGGCGCCAGTGCCCGCCTGGGCAGGCCGGACAATGGCCTTGATAGCCGGCGAAGCTGAGGCGCCTCGGCGGCGCGGACGTGATGACGCGGGCCCCATGCAGGCAACCGGGACTTGACCAGGGCGGAGATCACGCGGCCGGAAGGGAGTGAGTCCGGTGCTCAAGGACCTGACCGTGCTGACGCCGCCGCTTCTCGTGTGCGCCGCATTCCTCATCGGGGTCGTCGCCTTCCTGCGTCATGAGATGGGCACAACCCGCAGGCGTCACGATCAGGATGAGTCTGACGATATTTCGGATGACGGCACGATTCCTGATACCGCAAGCCACCAAGCACCTGTGCAGTCAGATGATGAGGACTCATCCTGAGTCGATTGACAGTCCGATCCCGTGCTGATTACGGAGAGTTACTGCCGTCTTCCAGATTGCCATCAAACGCTCGCGATGGGGAACTCAGGCGCACGAATCTGAGTCACGCGAATTGGCAAACGCAAGACTTCTGGTATATGTTTTAGCGACTCCCTAAAGACTTGCTCAGCAGAAAGGCTGGCTCCCCATGGCACAGAAGGTCCAGGTGCTGCTCGTCGACGATCTCGATGGGGGCGAGGCGTCCGAGACAGTGTCGTTCAGCCTCGACGGCACGGCCTACGAGATCGACTTGAGTTCCGAAAACGCAGGCAAGCTTCGCAAAGATTTCACCCAGTACATCGACCACGCGCGCAAGGGTGGGGGCGGCGGCCGGCGCCGTCGCGCCAGAACGGGCCCGGGACGGGAGCGGAGCGCGGAGATCAGGGCGTGGGCAAGGCAGCGGGGACACAAGGTAAGCGAGCGCGGCCGCATTCCGGCCACGATCATCCAGGAGTACGAGGCCTCGCATTAGAAGCCGGACAGAGCAGTCAGAGAGGCCGGGCAGAACAGAGAGATCGGGCGCGCGAAGGCGTGCCAGCCGGCTTGGCCGCAGTCATCCGGCGGGCTGGTCATACGTCGTTTAGCTCACCCGGTATCGGCCAGCGCCGATACCGGAGCCCGGCAGCGGGCCAGCGCAGCCAGAAATGCCAGCGGCGCACCATGTCACGTTGTGAACGGTGCGCCGCTGGTTTATGCGCATGCCGCTGATTACGGCCGGACATGGCCTCGCCCGCCGAGGCGCCATCGGCGATCCGGGCCTGCTTCCGTCTCCCGGCAGCAGTGCGGCCGTCGCACATATGCCATCCCCTGTCCTGCCATCGCCTGTCCGGCTGCCATCCCCGTGCGGCGCTGGTGTTACCAGGCGCGGCAGTGCCTGGACTGTGGCCGGCGCCGGGGACGGGCTCCCGGCCCGCGCCCCGGCGCGGCTACGCCGGGCGTTCGCTCCCGGCGTAGCCGGGAACACTGCCCGTCTAGCACAGGTTTTATGGGGTGAACGACCGGCGCCCGGGGAACGTTTTACATGAGTGACATATTGCACGCGAGGCGTTGCCCGGCGCACCGGCTACCATGCGGTGGAAGGGGCAGCAACCTCAGTGCCTCCCCGACCGCCCTGTGAGGGAGCGACGAGATGTTCGAGAGGTTTACCGACCGGGCGCGGCGGGTCGTGGTCCTGGCTCAGGAAGAGGCCAGGATGCTCAACCACAACTACATCGGGACCGAGCATATCCTGCTCGGCTTGATCCATGAGGGCGAGGGCGTCGCGGCCAAGGCCCTGGAGTCGCTGGGGATCAGCCTGGAGGCGGTGCGCCAGCAGGTCGAGGAGATCATCGGCCAGGGACAGCAGGCGCCGTCGGGGCACATCCCGTTCACGCCCAGGGCCAAGAAGGTCCTGGAGCTTTCGCTGCGCGAGGCGCTGCAGCTCGGTCACAACTACATCGGGACCGAGCATATCCTGCTCGGCCTGATCCGTGAGGGCGAGGGCGTCGCCGCGCAGGTGCTCGTCCGGCTGGGCGCGGACCTGAACCGGGTCCGCCAGCAGGTGATCCAGCTGCTGCACGGCTACCAGGGTAAGGAGCCTGCCGCCGCGGGCGCGCCGTCGGAGACCGCGCCTTCCACCTCCCTGGTCCTGGACCAGTTCGGCCGGAACCTGACCGCCGCGGCCCGGGAGGGCAAGCTGGACCCGGTGATCGGCCGGGAGAAGGAAATCGAGCGCGTGATGCAGGTGCTCTCCCGGCGCACCAAGAACAACCCGGTCCTGGTCGGCGAGCCCGGCGTGGGCAAGACCGCGGTCGTCGAAGGACTCGCCCAGAAGATCGTCAAGAGCGAGGTGCCGGAAACCATCAAGGACAAGCAGCTCTACACCCTCGACCTGGGCGCGCTGGTGGCCGGCTCGAGGTACCGGGGTGACTTCGAGGAGCGGCTGAAGAAGGTCCTGAAGGAGATCCGCACCCGGGGCGACATCATTCTGTTCATCGACGAGATCCACACCCTGGTCGGCGCGGGCGCCGCGGAGGGCGCGATCGACGCTGCCTCGATCCTGAAGCCGATGCTGGCCCGGGGCGAGCTGCAGACGATCGGCGCGACCACGCTGGATGAGTACCGCAAGCACCTGGAGAAGGACGCCGCGCTGGAGCGCAGGTTCCAGCCGATCCAGGTGGCGGAGCCGACCATCTCGCACACGATCGAGATCCTCAAGGGGCTGCGCGACCGCTACGAGGCGCACCACCGCGTGTCGATCACCGATGACGCGCTGGTCGCGGCGGCCCAGCTGGCCGACCGCTACATCAGCGACAGGTTCCTGCCGGACAAGGCCATCGACCTGATCGACGAGGCCGGGTCCCGGATGCGGATCCGCCGCATGACCGCGCCGCCGGACCTGCGTGAGTTCGACGAGAAGATCGCCGACGTGCGCCGGGAGAAGGAGTCGGCCATCGACTCCCAGGACTTCGAGAAGGCGGCCGCGCTCCGCGACAAGGAGAAGCAGCTGATCGACAGGAAGGACACCAGGGAGAAGGAGTGGAAGGCCGGCGACATGGACGCCGTCGCCGAGGTGAATGAGGAGCTGATCGCGGAGGTGCTCGCGACGGCGACCGGCATTCCCGTCTTCAAGCTCACCGAGGAGGAGTCGCAGCGGCTGCTGCGCATGGAGGACGAGCTGCACCGGCGGGTGATCGGCCAGAACGAGGCCATCAAGTCGCTGTCGCAGGCGATCAGGCGCACCCGGGCGGGCCTGAAGGACCCGAAGCGGCCCGGTGGGTCGTTCATTTTCGCCGGCCCCTCCGGCGTCGGCAAGACCGAGCTGTCCAAGACGCTCGCCGAGTTCCTGTTCGGCGACGAGGACTCGCTGATCCAGCTGGACATGAGCGAGTACATGGAGAAGCACACCGTGTCGCGGCTGTTCGGCTCCCCGCCCGGCTACGTCGGGTACGAGGAAGGCGGCCAGCTGACCGAGAAGGTGCGCCGCAAGCCGTTCTCGGTGGTGCTGTTCGACGAGATCGAGAAGGCCCACCCGGACATCTTCAACTCGCTGCTGCAGATCCTGGAGGACGGGCGCCTCACCGACGCCCAGGGCCGGGTGATCGACTTCAAGAACACCGTCATCATCATGACCACCAACCTGGGCACCAGGGACATCTCCAAGGGCGTCTCGGTCGGCTTCGGCACGGCAGGCCAGTCGAAGGGTTCGTACGACCGGATGAAGTCCAAGGTCCAGGACGAGCTGAAGAACCACTTCCGTCCGGAGTTCCTGAACCGCGTGGATGACACCATCGTCTTCCACCAGCTCACCCAGGAGGAGATCTTCAGCATCGTGGACCTGATGATCGCCAAGGTGGACGACAGGCTGAAGGACCGCGACATGGGGATCGAGCTGCGGCCGGCCGCCAAGGCGCTGCTGTCAGCGCGGGGCTACGACCCGGTTCTCGGCGCCAGGCCGCTGCGCCGGACGATCCAGCGGGAGATCGAGGACAATCTGTCCGAGAAGATCCTGTTCAGCGAGCTGAAGGCGGGCCAGATCGTCATGGTCGACGCCGAGGGCACGGGCCCGGAGGCGAAGTTCACCTTCAAGGGCGAGCCCAAGCCCGACGCGGTCCCCGACGCCCCCCCGGCCGAGATCGAGACTAGGCCGGCCACGACCGGCGTCAGCCGGGGACAGGGCACCGGCACCGAGGGGCGGCTAACCGCCGAATAGCCCGCCCGGCCAAGCGCGGTGAATCCCGCGACCGGTCACCATCCCAGGTGAGCGGTCGCGGGATTCATCACATCAGGGCACGGGGCCAGGCAGATCAGGCTGCGCTGACCTGACGGCGGGTTCGCCGGGCAGCGCGTACATCTGGTGCTCCAGCGCCGTGGCCAGCCCGTCGGCGACCAGCGCGCGAAGCGCCCTGGCTTGCTGCGCCCGGTCGGGCCAGGCCGCGTCAAGGCGGGCCGCCGGTACTGGACCTGATGCCTCCCGCAGGATGCCGAGCAGCCGGCCCCGGCACTCGCGGTCGCTGCCCAGGTAGCGCTGAGCGGCCGGGCGCACCGTGGTGGCCGGGCTTCCCGCGCGGCGCCACGCGCACTGGCGCGCGACCGGGCAGCTGTCACAGTCCGGCCGGGTAGCGGTGCAGACCAGCGCCCCGAGTTCCATGACCGCGACGGACCACCGCGCGGCGCGCCCTGCCGCCGCGGGAAGCAGCGACTCGGCCAGCCGTACCTCAGCAGCCGAGGTGCTGCGGGGCGGCAGTTCCTCACCCCGCGTCAGGCGGGCCAGGACCCGCCGCACATTGGTGTCCAGGACGGCGTGGCGCTGCCCGAACGCGAAGCTGGCCACGGCGGCCGCGGTATAGCTGCCCACGCCAGGCAGCTCGCGCAAGGCCTGCACCGATTCTGGAACCTGCCCGGCGTGATCGTCGGTCAGAATCCTGGCTGTGGCGTGCAGCCGCAGCGCGCGGCGCGGGTAACCAAGCCGCCCCCACTGCCTGACGGCGTCGCCGGGAGCCGCGGCCGCCAGGGACGGCGGGGTCGGCCACCGGGCCAGCCAGGCCGCATGCGCCGGCAGCACCCGGGCCACCGGCGTCTGCTGCAGCATGATCTCGCTTACCAGCACCGACCACGCGGAGGCACCGGGATGCCGCCACGGGAGATCGCGGGCGTGGGCTGCATACCAGCGCAGCACCGGCTCGGCGTACCCGTTTGTCATGTCAGGCACGATCCTGGCACGGCCCCCGCGCTGCAGAACCAGAAAAGTGGTCATTCTCTGCTGCGATAACGGCGGAAAATGACCACTTTTCCGAAGGCAGGTCGGCGTAGCGCGCGGTTCGGGTGGGATCGGGGCCAGCTTCGACGCAGGAGCCGGGATCGGCGCCGGCCCGCATCCGGATCCATCCGGCGGAAACAGGCAGCACGCCAGGAAGCCAGCGCACCCCTTGCGGAGGCCGCGGTTGCGGCGGATGACGGCCTTACGGGCCAGTGCCCGCAACCCGGGCAAGGCTCCTACCTGCGATAGCGTTCTCATCGCCGGGGCCGGCGGGTCGGCCGCTGGCCCGCTGGGCACGCTTGCATACTCTTCGCATGGGCATGAACACGTTCCGTTACGAACCGCGTGAGAGCCCGCCGCCGCCCGCGACCTACTGGAAGAGGCGGTTCCTGGCGCTCGTCGCCGGGCTTGCCATTCTGGCCGCGATTGCCTGGGCCTTCTCCGGCGTTCTCGCCGCGGACGGGGGCGCCGCCGCAGGCACCGCCGGCGGATCGCGCGGGCCCGGAGCCAACGCCGGCGGCGGAGCGGGCACGGGCGGGTCGGGGGCTCACGCGGGCGGAACGGGCAGCGCCGGGTCTGGCGGCCCAGCCGGGAGCGGGTCCTCGCCCGGACCAGCCCCGAGTGCCGCCGCATCGGCGGCGGCCGGGGCGGGTCACAGATCTGGGGCGGGCAGCACGCCGGCACCGAGCCTGACGCAGACGACTGCGCCCGCATCGGGCCTGCCGGGGCACTGCAAGCCAAGCCAGATCGTTATCAGCGTGTTCTCCAGCCGCAGCAGCTACCGCCGGGGCCAGTTGCCCGAGTTCGACGTGGACGTGGTGTCGACCGCCGACCGGACATGCGCCTTCAACGTTGGCCCCAAGTTCCTGGCCCTGGTGGTCACGGCGGACGGGAAGCGGATCTGGAGTTCGGCCGACTGCGTCGGGGGGCGAGGCTCGCTGATGACCAACCTGGCCCGGGGCGTGCCCACGGTCCTGCCGGTCTCCTGGGACCGCGAGCGATCGGCGCCTGGGTGCGCGGCGACCTCACGCCGGGTGCGGGCAGGAAGCTTCGCGGCGGCCGCGTCGGACGGGGGCATAACCAGCAACCCTGTGCCATTCAAGCTGCGCTCATGACGCCGGTCCCTGGTGGCGCTGCGGGACGGAGCTAGAAGTAGCGCTCCATGATCGACGACTCCGCGAGCCTGGAGAGGCCCTCGCGGACGCTGCGAGCGTGCGACGGCCCGATGCCCGGCACCTGGTTCAGGTCCTCCACCGTGGCGGCCAGCAGCTTCTGCAGCCCGCCGAAGTGCTCGATGAGGCTGTCCACCGCGGGCCTGCCGATCCGCGGCACCCGGGCGAGCAGGCGGTACCCGTGCGGGCTCACCAGGTCGTCGAGCGCCTTGCGGCGGTCGAAACCGAGCACGGCGGCGACGGCCGCCATATCGAGGAGCTCGCCAGGGGAAAGGCTCTCCAGACTGGTGAGCACGGCGGCGACGGCCGCCGCGCGGCCGTCGGGCGGGGTGTCCACGTAATCCTGCACCAGCAGCACACGCTCCTGGGCGGTGCCGGCTACGAGCTCGTCGAGGTGCAGGGCGAGCAGCCTGCCGTCGGTGCCAAGCTCCACCATGTAGCCCTCGATCTCGGCCGCGATGCGGCGGACCATCTCCAGCCGCTTGGCGACGGCCGTGACGTCCCGGACGGTGGCGAGATCCTCGATCTCAAGCGCTGAGAGCGCGCCGGAGACCTCATCGAGCCTGCGCTTGTACCGCTCCAGGGTGGCCAGGGCCTGATTGGCGTGCGACAGGAGGGCGGCGGAATCCTCGAGCACGAACCTGGTCCCGTCGATGAACAGCGCGATGATCCCCATCGACTTGCTGACCGCGATCACCGGGTACCCGGTCTGCCTGGCCACGCGTTCCGCGGTCCGGTGCCGCGTGCCTGACTCGTCGGTCGGCACGCCCGGGTCGGGGACGAGCTGAACGGCCGCGCGCATGATCGTGCGCGCGGCACTGTCGAGCACGATCGCGCCGTCCATCTTCGCCAGCTCGCGCAGCCGGGTGGGCGAGAACTCGACGTTCAGCTCGAATCCGCCAGAGCACAGGTCCGCCACGGCCGGGTCATAGCCGAGCACGATCAGCGCGCCGGTGCTGCCGCGCAGAATCCGCTCCAGGCCATCCCGCAGCGCCGTGCCCGGCGCGAGCGCCGCGAGCGCGGCCCGGCGACGCTCCTCTTGGCCCTTGCTCGCGGCAGGCACAAGACCCCAGAAAGATCCGGTCATTACTGTCAGTGTATCGGCGGGGGGCAGACTGTGCGCACCGGTTAAAGCTTGCCCGCCGGCCCGCCATTCCCGCCCTGCCGTCCCGGCCCGCCGTTCCCGCCCTGCCGTCCCGGGCCGCCCAGGGCCGCGGCGATCGCCTGGGCGATGTGTGCGGCCTCGGTGACGGCGATTCCCGGGTTCTCGCCAGAAGGCAGGCGCGGCGAGCCCGGCGGCACGACCGCGTGCCTGAACCCCATCCGTGCGGCCTCGGCCAGCCGCCGCTGGACCCCGGTGACCCGGCGTATCTCGCCGGCCAGGCCGACCTCGCCGATGGCGATGATGCCCGCGGGCAGGCTCAGGTCGGCGGTCGCGCTGGCCAGCGCGAGCGCGACGGCGAGATCCACGGACGGCTCGGTGAGCCGGACTCCGCCCACGGTGGCCGCGTAAATGTCCTTCTTGCCGATCGTCACCCCGGCCCGGCGCTGCAGGACCGCCACGACCATCCCGACCCGGGAGTAGTCGAGGCCCGACGTCACCCGGCGGGCTGGCTCGTTCGCTACCGCGTCGCAGATCAGGGTCTGCACCTCGGCCAGCAGTGGGCGGCGGCCCTCTA
>WNGR01003872.1_pt1 | contig 16283 bp, 18 predicted proteins | sample 5407581 | NCBI WGS metagenome assembly WNGR01 (sample SAMN13153383, study PRJNA577476) | soil metagenome | isolation source: 80 cm soil or saprolite under Garry oak tree replicate 2 | place: USA:California | collected 2016-06-15 | reverse complement strand
CTTAGGCACCTGGCCATGGCCACGTCCGGCGGCCAGGTAACGAGCATGAACGGAGGCCAGTGGATGTCACGGGGGCCAGAATCTACCGCACGTGGTTACGGCAAGGTTTTTGACGAGATAGCGGCTGAGTACGACCGTCACCGTCCGGCTTATCCCGACGAACTCATCGACCAGGCTTGTGAGGTCGCCGGGATCGGGCGCGGTGATCAGGTGCTTGAGGTCGGGTGCGGGAGCGGCCAGCTGACGCGCGCCCTTCTCGCCCGGGGCCTGCGCGTCACGGCAGTCGAACCCGGCCAGAACCTCATCGCCCTAGCCAGGCAGAACCTGGGCGGTGCTGGAGCGGTGGAATTCGTGAACGCTCAGTTTGAGGATGCACCGCTTCCCCGCGAGCAGTTTCGGGCCGTGTTCTCCGCATCCGCGTTTCACTGGGTTGACCCCGAGGTCAGCTGGCAGAAGGCCGCTGACGTGCTTGTTCCCGGCGGGACGCTCGCCCTCGTGCAGTACTTCGGGCTTGAGGAGCCGCGTAGCGAGGAAGACCAGCAGGCAGTACTCGCTGCCATGAGAAAAGTCGCCCCGGATACTGCCGCTAACTGGCCGGCCTACAGGGATCTCGACGGCACGCTCGCCGGGATAGAGCAACGCCGTGGCAACGTCTCGCAGGCATGGGCCTGGCTCGGCAGCTACGACATCGGGCAAGATGATGCCGGCCGCTTGTTCGGTGATGTTCAGGTGGCGGTCATGCCCAAGCTGATCGAGCAGAACCCCGACGAACTCAACGCTCTTATTCGCACGATGTCGTTTTACGCCAGGATTTCACCGGACCAGCGTCAAGCCCTCGAGCGTGAACACGACGCCATCTATGAACGGCTCGGGCGGCCGATTCGCGCCAGCATCGTCGCGGCTCTCGTCACGGCACGGCGCAACGGGCCTGAATGAGCCCGGCGATGGACGGTCCCGGGCGACGTACCGCTAGCGCGTCGGCCGCGGCGCGTGTCGTCTTGGCGAATGCCCGTTCAGGCTCATGTGCAGGCGGATGGTCGTGCCCGCCTGGCCGGTTCTGGCCTGGACAAGATCACACACCTGGTTGACGAGCCACAGGCCGTTGCCGCCCAGCAGCTCATCGGACGGGGGCCGGTGCCAGGCGAGCGGATCGGTGAGGTGGCCAGTGTCGGCCACCTGGCAGATGAGCTCTCCCCGGGTCTGCCAGACCTGTAGTGTTCCGCCGCCGTCCGTGTGGCGCACGGTGTTGGCGGCAAGCTCGCTGATGGCGAGCACCAAGTCGGGGATGCGCGACGGTGTGAGCCCGGCACATGTGGCTCGGCTGGTGACGAAGCTGCGAACCGGGCGCAGGTCGTCACAGTAGCCCAGCGTCTCGGCGTGCACGGGGGGGCGGGACAGAGCCCGGTTACATCGCGGCGGAACGTCCCGCGGTCCCCGGTAGCTGACGCTGGCTGTGGCCTGGCGGTCCTTGATGACGGCCGGGTGCGTGCGTACCGCATCGGCAATGACCGATCCGGGAAGCCCGGCGCTGTCGTAAGGGCAGATAACGGTAACCAGGCCGTCGCGGAAAGCCAGGTTGATGAGCGCCTCGTGCCTGATCGCCTCTTGCACCTCTGCGGCCGTGCGGCCGGGCCAGATCGGCTCGCCGATGCAGCAAACGTGCCGGCCACTATGCTTACCGGCATAGACCTGGAGCGCCGGGATGATCCGCGCCGGGTTACGGCCCAGCTCGGCCATGTCAACCAGGTCCACGTGCGCTGAGTCGTCACCAAGCTCTTGGTGCACCAGCTGGGCGTGGTGGTGAGGGACCGCGACGAACACCGCGTCACCGCGTGCCTGGCTGGCCTGAATGAAGCCACAGAGCGCCACCAGGTACTCGCCACGCCCGTGGTAGAACAGCGCCAGATGACGGAACTGGTCACTGGAAGATGCGGTAACAGCCATCTCAACTCCCACGCGCCTCCGGGCCTGGCCAGGGTCGGCCGCCCGCCGCCAGCACCGGGATGCGGCATGTGAGGACGCTACGGAGACTCCAGGCCATACGGGTACACCGCGCACTTCGCGGATCCGTCTGCCAGGGTCCGGAGCAGCACTACCAGGATACAACCCGGCCAGGCGCGACCCCAGGCCCCCTGCGCACTCGGGGCGACCTCGCCCGCAGATCAAGCCCGGCGAGTCACCCGCCCGCGATCAGCTGGCTCCTTCGTCAACTCCGCCAGCGCTGGGCTGCCTTTCAGGTCCGCCATCGGCTCGCCGATGACCGTTCGGTCCGTTCGACCCGTTCGGTCCGTTGGCGGACGTTTGCGCGAGGGCCTGCTCCAGGCTCGTGAAGTTAGGGATTATGCGGTCAACGCCGGTGATCGTGAAAACGCGGAGCACGGCGTTGCCCTGGATGACCAGCAGCATTTCACCGCCTGCGGCCGTGGCCCGCTTGTGCGCAGCCAGCAGGGTATGAAGTCCGGAGGAGTCGCAGAACTGGGTCCGGCTCAAGTCGGCCACGAGTGACCCGTGCCCGTGCCCGGCCGCCTCGAGCAGGGCCGAGCGCAACTCCGGGGCGTTGGTGATGTCGATCTCCTCGGGTGCCGTTACCACGGGCACGCCGTCGATCACCTCAAAGGGGAACCTGCCGTCTTGCATCTGCGTCACCTCCGGTGGTCGTGAGTAAGCCTGCGCCGAACTGCCGCGGGGACGCGCCGCCGTGCCTGTGCCGCAGGGAGCAGGTAGCAGGTAAGGGATAACGGGTAGCAAGTAACCGGTACCGGGGAAGGGGGCGAGGGGACGGGAGGCGAGGCGGCTGCCCCGGTCAGGGCACTACCAGGATCGACCCCAGCCGGAAAGCTGTCAATAGAAACGCGAGATAAATCTCGCGTGTTTTCTCACGCGAGGATTCTCTCGTGAGTTATACAATCTGCAGGCATGGGTGACCCTGACCAGAGCGGCGGCAGCTGGACGCTCCTGACCGGGCACGGGCACGTGCTCGTGGAGATCGCCCGTAACCCCGAGGCCCGGATCCGGGACATCAGCGCCGCCGTGGGACTAACCGAACGCACCGTCCAGGCCATCGTGGCTGACCTGGAGGCCGCCGGTTACATCACCCGCAGCCGCACCGGGCGGCGCACCCGGTACACCGTCAGGAACGACAGCCAGTTCCGGCATCCCGCCCAGGAAGGACTCCAGGTCGGCCCGTTCCTCGCCCTGCTCGCCGCAGAGGACGGGAACGGGCGCACCACCCCGGGGCCGGACAACAGCTGAGACCAGCCAGCCTCGGACGCCAGGTCGGTCCGCCACGTCGTTGCCCGGATGCGGCCAGGGTGCGGACCAGGGATGTCACTGGCGCGACACCTCCGCCCATCTGCGATCGTGGGCAGTACCACAGTCCGAGGAGGTGGGGACTCATGTCCAGCGATCCCGAAATCCGTCCCTTCCGGGTCGACATGCCCGACGAAGCGATCGCCGACCTTCGGCGGCGCATCAGCGCGATGCGCTGGCCCGGCCAGGAGCTGGTCGCAGATCGGTCGCAAGGTGTGCAGCTGGCGACGCTGCAGGCGCTGGCGCGCTACTGGGCGACCGACTACGACTGGCGCAGGTGCGAGAAGAGGCTGAACGCACTGCCGCAGTTCACGACCGAGATCGACGGCACCAGCATCCACTTCATCCACGTGACGTCGCGGCACGAGAACGCGTTGCCGCTTATCATGACGCACGGCTGGCCCGGCTCGGTCGTCGAGCTGCTCGAGTCGGTCGGCCCGCTCACCGACCCGACCGCGCACGGCGGCCGCGCCGAGGACGCGTTCGACCTGGTGCTGCCGTCCCTGGCCGGCTACGGCTTCTCCGCCGCGCCGACCGAGGTCGGCTGGAACCCCGACCGCATGGCCCAGGCGTGGGCGGAGCTGATGCGCCGCCTCGGCTACACCCGCTACGTCGCCCAGGGAGGTGACGTGGGCGCCTCCGTCACCGACGCGATGGGTCGCCAGGCACCCGAAGGGCTGGCCGGCATCCACATGAACCTGCTCGTGACGACGCTGGGCGGCGCCATGCCGCCGGTGGAATCAGAGCAGGAACGCGCGGCGGCTGCCGCGATCGCCACCTTCAGGGCGAGCGGCTTCGGCTACTTCCTGGAGCAGGCCACTCGGCCGCAGACGATCGGCTACGCCCTGCTGGATTCACCCCTCGCCCTGGCGGCCTGGATGCTCGACCACGACACCGACGCCTACTACAAGATCTCCCGTGCCTTCGTCGACGGGCAGCCGTCGGGGGGCCTCACCCGGGACCACATCCTCGACAACATCACCGTGTACTGGCTAACCGGCACCGGGGCCTCAGCGGCCCGGTCGTACTGGGAGAGCGGACGAGCCCAGGCGCTCGCGGCCGGGCAGGCTCCTCCGCAGGTCACCGTCCCGGTCGGCTTCACCACGTTCCCCGACGAGATCTTCCCGGCCCCGCGCAGCTGGGTCGAGCAGTCATACCCCACCCTCACCTACTTCAACGAGGCCGACAAGGGCGGCCACTTCGCCGCCTGGGAGCAGCCCGAGCTGTTCGCGACCGAGATCCGGGCGGCGTTCAGGTCGCTGCGCGCCTAGCGGATAGCGGAGCACGTAAGTGACATGCTAGGACCGCGAACCGGTGAAAGGAGGGCGCGTTGACCCGGGTGGACGTGGACGGAGTGGGCATCGAGTACGAGGTCACGGGGGAGGGGCCGCCGGTGGTGCTGCTGCACGGCTTTCCCGATTCCGGCCGGCTCTGGCGGTACCAGGTGCCGGCCCTCGCCGGTGCGGGATTCCAGGTCATCGTGCCCGACCTGCGCGGATACGGGCGCTCGGATAAGCCCGAAGCAGTCGAGGCCTACTCGCTCCTGCACATCGCCGGGGACGTCATAGCGATCCTGGCCGACCTGAACGCCGGCCGGGCGCACGTGGTCGGCCACGACTGGGGCGCCGCGCTAGCCTGGGCGCTCGCCTCCTTCCGGCCCGACCAGGTGGATCACCTGGTCACGCTCTCGGTCGGCCACCCGGCTACCTTCCGCCGCACGCCCCGGCAGCGCGAGAAGTCGTGGTACATGCTGCTGTTCCAGTTCCCGGGCATCGCCGAGCGCTGGCTGACCGAGGACGACTGGCACAACTTCCGGACCTGGGCCGGGCATCCCGACGCCGACCAGGTGGTCTCCGAGCTGGAAGCGACCGGGTCGCTGACGCCGGGTCTTAACTGGTACCGGGCCAACGTCCCGCCCGAGTCGTGGGTCGGCCCGCCGCTGCAGCTCCCGCCGGTGCAGGCCCCCGTCATGGGCGTCTGGAGCACCGGAGACCCCGCCCTCACGGAGGCGCAGATGACCGACTCCGCGGAGAACGTGGCGGGCCCCTGGCGGTACGAGCGCCTGGAGGGCCCCGGCCACTGGATGCAGCTGGATGCGCCGGACCAGGTGAACGCCCTGCTGACGGATTTCCTGCCCGCGGGCGTAAAGTAACAGCGTCGAGAGGCGCTGCGACGGGCCGAATCCGCCACGCTCGACACCCTGCCATCGGTAAGGGCGCCTTCGAGTCAATGGAGGCGGTCATGACCGTGGTCGGTCGCGTCGTCGCGCTGCGCCGATATCCAGTCAAATCCATGGCGGCCGAGGAGCTGGACGGCGCCGAGGTCTCGTGGCACGGCCTGGCGGGTGATCGCCGGTGGGCGTTCGTCCGGGACGGGCAGGTACGCAGCGGCTTCCCCTGGCTGACCATAAGGGAACGGCCCGAGATGGCGCGCTACCGGCCCTTTTATACCGAACGGGCCCGGCCCAACGCCTCTGCGACGCTGGTACGCACGCCCTCCGGCGGCGAACTCGACGTAGCCGACCCCGCGCTCGCGGCCGAACTCGGGCCCGGCGTCCGCGTGATCAAGCAGGACCGCGGGATCTTCGACACGCTGCCCCTGTCGTTGCTGACCACACAGACCCTGGCCGGCCTGGGCCGGCTGACCGGCACCCGGCTGGCGGCGGGCCGGTTCCGGCCCAACCTGCTCGTGGATGCGGCCGGGCCCGACTTCGCCGAGGACGCCTGGGTCGCCGCGTGCTGCGGATCGGCGGGCTGCGGATGCGGGTGGACCTGCGTGACCAGCGGTGCGTGATGGTCACCTTCGACCCGGTGACGCTGCACCGGGACCCGGCGATCCTGCGCGCCATAGCGCGGGAACGGGACAACCGGCTCGGCGTCTACGGCTCGACCGTGGAGCCGGGCCGGGTCGCGGTGGGCGATCCCGTCGAACTCGAACCGTGAGCCGGGCGACCGGATAGCCCCCTGCCCGCCTGGACCGGTAGGGGTCCAGGCGGGCCGGGGGCGCCCCCCCAATCGCCCTTAGCCCTGTCCCGCGCGAGCTCCGTCACTATTACGCGCTCCAGGGCTGCAGGTCCTCCGCGGGCAGCCACGGAAAAAACAAGATTATCTCTGAGACCGAAGCAACGCCCGTACCGGCCGGTAATCGGGCAGATCCTTGCCTGGTCCCGGGTAGTCCATGCAAGAACTTGCATGCTCAGCCGGGCGGGGCGTCGCGCCCGCGGTCGTCCGCCGGGGCCGCCGTAATCCGTGTCGCAATGTCGCCGTAACCATTGCGGCGGCACCAGCTCAAAATGTACGGCGCGTGTTCACCGCACCATCGGTATACAACTTCCGGCGTCATCTTGAGATCCTGGCTATGCTCGCGCCGGGCTTTGATCAGCGGGCCAAGGTAGTCGACGAGCTTGGCGGCCGTGTCATATCCGACATGCGCGGTGCTGGCGAGCGTTTCGTGGTTGACCGCACGACCCGAGGCGATCGCCCCGGCCAGCCGGGCCGCGGTCGCGCCCCTGCCCTTCTTAAAATAGGCGTGAATCCGCATGATGCCGGGCGGGCTGCTGCCCGGCGGAAAGCGGGAGACATCAAGGCGGCCTCCGCTGGCGGCGATGTCAATGGCCTCCATAAGCGGTGCCGGGCCCGTCGCCTTCCGGTAGATGCCCACCACCTCGGGCTGCTCAACCGCCTCGTCCAGGTGATCTCGCTCGAGCCCATGGCCTTGCGCGGCGAAGATTACCGGCGTTTGCCTGCCCGCGTGACGAAGGGCGTCGAGCACGTCAAGCCCGTCGAACGAGTACTCGACGGCATAGTCCATCCAGGTGAGGTCGATGACGGCCACGTCAAATCTCAGCCGGTCCCCGATGGCGCGCAGGACCGCGTCTTTGTCCTCGGCGATCCGCACCTTCGCGTCAGTCAGGGACTGCCGCAAAATGGGCTCGATGATCTTTCCCAGTGCGGCAGCGACCAGAATGCGCGGTCCGTCTTGCATTGACCTCCCCCACACTACAGATAACGATTATGCCATGCGCCGCCCGATACGCCTCTGTCGGCCGGCGGATGAACGATTAATTAGCTGCGGCGGGGTATCCAGGTGTCCATTCGGGGGGAGTCAGGGATTTCGTTGCGGCCCGGGTGATGGCGTCGGGAGCCCGGCAAGGCGGTATCGCAACCGCGCCAGATGCCCTCGAACCACTCACCCGTGGCCGGCCGCACGACGTGCTCATAGAGCCCGCAGCCCTCCGCACTCATCGCACCCAGCCATGACCCGCCGGACAACCGGGTTACGCTTTTACGAGTTGTCCCGATTAGCAGTTCCGGGGAGGTGCCCGTGGCGACAGGTCCATGGGACCCGCACGCAGCGGCGATCGGCCGGCTGCGCGCGTCCGACGCCGACCGCGACCGGGTGGTCGACGCGCTCAAGGCCGCGTACGTCCAGGGATTGCTCACCACGGACGAGCTCGCCGCGCGGACGAGCCAGGCGCTCGCGGCGCGGACCTACGCGGACCTGACCGCGGCCAGCGCTGTGCTGGCCGAACGCCCGGCAGCGCCGGCCGCCCGCCCGCCCGCCAGGACCCGGGTCAGCAAGAAAGCCGTGGCCTACGGGACCAGCGCGATCGTGCTGTCGCCCGCCCTGGTCGCCGCGTTCCTCACGTTCTACGGCGGCTTCATCATCTTGTTCCTGGTGGCCTGCGTCGGCGTGGTCGTGTCGGCCGCACCGATGGCCCCGCGGCGGCCGGGTGCGCTGCCGTCGGCCGGCCGCCGCTGACCAGAGCCGCCGCCACCAGTCGCTTCGGCCAGCTCGCGGAAGATCCGCGGCTCGATCATCCCAGAACCCCGGCCTTCCGCGGCGTCATCGGGCCGTTGCTCTGGCATTATCGATTGGTGGCTAGTATCGATCTCGACCGTCTCGCCAAGACCGCCTACGATGCCCACCGCGGTGCTCATGCCGGCCCGCTCCCGTCCTGGGACGACATCAGCGACCAGGAGAAGAAGGCCTGGCGGGCCGCTGTCACCGCGGTAACGGGCTCGGGTGAATCCACCCTCACCGAGGGCCCTTCCGCCCAGTCGATCGTCGTCCAGGCCGGCGACAAGACCCACGTCTTCCACACCGAGTTCACCGCCGGCCGGCAGGGCAGCCTGGTGCTCAGCGACGAACACGCCTCCAGCCACCACGCCCTGTTCCAGCCGGCTCACGGCTTCTGGTTCGTCCAGGACCTCGGCTCGACCAACGGCACCTGGCTCAACGGCCGCCGCATGTTCGCGGCCCAGCGGCTGAAGAAGGGCGACAAGATCAAGATCGGCCGCACCATCGTCGTCGTGGTGTCCACCTGACGGGCCCGTAAACGCAGAGGGTCCGCGTTGATAGGGCTGCAGGGTTGCCCTATCGACGCGGACCCTTCCAGGTCATCCGTGGGGCCGCTGCAGGGTTGCGGCCCGCACCTTTGAGCAAGGAACTCTGGTTTCAATCATGCCCAACGACTTACTAGGACCCAACCCCTAAGCGGTTCAGTTGTGGTTAAGATTTCCGCCGCCCGCGCCCCGCGCCGGACCCCAGCCAGAAAGCCCAGCCAGAAAGCCCCTCCGAGGTCCTGGTGCATCGGTAACCATTGTGTTACGGTAGCCTGGTGGTTACCAATGCCGCCGGGGATCCGTTCGAGGCGCTCGGCGACCCGAACCGGCGTGACATCCTGCGCCTGCTCAGCGAGGGCGACAAGCCGGTCAGCCAGATCGCCGCCGCGCTGCCGATCAGCCGTCCCGCGGTGTCCAGGCACCTGCGGCTGCTGAAGGAGGCCGGCCTGGTCGCGGAGCAGGCCCGGGGCACCAGCCGGATCTACCACCTGCGGGGCGAGGGGCTGCGCGCGGTCCAGGAGTACCTGGAGCAGGTCTGGGGCGACGCCGCCCAGCGCTTCCGGCTGATGGCCGAGAACATACCCGAGAACACAGTGCCGCCCGAGAACACAGTGCCGCCCGAGAACACAGTGCCGCCCGAGAACACGCCCGAGAACGCCGGATGACCGCTCCGCTGCGCATGTCCTTCGACGTGGCTTGCTCCGCCGGCCACGCCTTCACCGTCTGGACCGCCGGCATCGGCGCCTGGTGGCCGCCCGATCACACGATGACCGGGCGCGCCGAGGAGGTTGTCCTGCAGGGCGGCGTGGGCGGCCGGATCTACGAGCGGACCGCCGACGGGACCGAGCACGAGTGGGGCGAGGTGATCGTGTGGCAGCCGCCGGCCCGGCTGGCCTACCTGTGGTACCTCGGCCGGGACCGCGCCGACGCCACCGAGGTGGAGATCCGCTTCCTGGCCCGGGGGACCGAAGCCACCCGGGTGGAGATCGAGCATCGCGGCTGGGAGCGGCTGGGCCTGGACCCGAAGGCCGCCAGGTCGTGGCGGGACCGCAACCAGGCGAACTGGCAGACCCTGCTACCGCATTTCATCAAGGCAATCAACGAAGGCCAGTAAAGAAGGCCAGTAAATAAGGGGAGCGCTAATGGCCGCAGGCACGAAGGAAGACCCGTGGGAGCTCAAGACACCGCCGGGCACCTCCAGCTACACCATGTACCGGGACGAGCAGGCCGATCCGCCCGCGCTGGTCTGCCAGGTCGGCTCGACCACGCTGAAGTACCGGCTGCGGGCCATCGAGGACCTGCACGCCTGGCTGAAGGCCCGGGGTGACTGGGTCCCGCTGGGCGCGGCCGACGAGAAGAAGCCCGCCGCCGACGGCACGGTGGAGGCCTGGGGCCGGTCCGCGGACAACCCGGCCGGCGGCTGGTACGGGCTGCGCAGCGGTTACCGCGGCCGGTTCGGCATGTACCTGCCGCCGCTGCTGGAGGAGCTCGGCCTGGCCGAGGTCAGCCACGACGCCCGCAACAACCGGATGCGGGCGATCTAGGCGCTCTCGTCGACGGTCACGTGGTCCAGCCGGTCCAGGCCGCGGGCAACGTCAAGCAGGCCGGCGAGGAGGTCAAGGACGCGGGTAAAAGCCTGAAGCCGTGAACTGGTGTGGACCGCTGATTCCGGGGTAACCGGATTCCGATCTGGTGGCGGTCACATAGAGAGGAGGAAACAGTTCATGGGTATCATCCTGCTTGTTCTCCTGCTCGCCCTGATCCTGGGCGGGCTGGGGTTCGCGATTCACGTCCTGTGGTGGATCGCCCTCATCGTGCTGGTGATCTGGCTCATCGGGTTCGCCGTGCGCGTCGGCGAGGGCGGATCGCGGGGTCGCTGGTACCGTTGGTTACCGGCCCGCCGCGGCTAGCCCGCGGTGGCCTCCGGCTTACCCAGCTCACCCGGCTCACTGGCTCCGGGGCCGTTCGCGGCCCCGGAGCCAGTTCCGGCCAGGGCGGCGATAGCCTCCCCGACGGTGTCGTACATCGGCAGCCGCTCGGCCAGGCCGGTGATCCACAGCGCCTTGGTGTAGCGGTAGCGCGCGCCGGCCAGCAGGAACACTCCGCCCTCTTCCGCCTGCCGCCGCCAGTGCGTCACGATCACGGCCAGCGCGGTGGTGTCCATGAAGTCCACCGCGGACATGTCGAGGATCACCTGGTCGCTTGCTGCCGCGGCTTCGGACAGGCAGTCGTCGAACCGCTGGCTCGAGGTGATGTCGAGTTCGCCGTGCGCGCTCACGACCACGGCGGCGCCGTGGGCTTCCATCGAGAAGCGTAGCTCGGCCACTCTGCGCTCCCACAGGCTCGGCTCGGACCGGGGTAGACACCCAGAATCGTATTCCCGGACCCGGTCTCGTGCCGCGATACCGGGACCGTTAGCCCGGATGTACTGTTGGGCGGTACATGCGAAGCCGCCCACCGGATGGAGAAGCTGCTGCGGCTGCGCGGGCTGGCCCGGCCGATGGCCGAGGGTAAGCCGGTGGAGGTGATCGTCAGCGCCGACGGCGACCCGGATACTCCGGTCACGATCCTGACCGACGAGGTTGCCCTGACCAGCATCCTGCGTAATCTGCTGTCTAACGGAATCAAGTACACCGATCACGGCGAGGTCCGGCTGAGCGTACGGATAGCGGGTCCGAGGCTCGAGATCAGCGTGGCCGATACCGGCATTGGCATACCGGCCGGCCTGCACGAGCATGTCTTCGAGGAGTTCTGCCAAGTGCCGGGCCGGCGCCGGGGCGGCACCCTGTTGGTCGCGGTGCGCCGGACATGAGCGAGACAACCGAACCCGTAGCCGGCCTGGAGGCGCGGTACGCCGCGCTGCGCCAGGCGGCCAGATCGGAGGGCGGCGATCCCGGCGACGTGCTCGAGGCCGCCTTCACCGAGCTGGAAGGGGCCATCGACCTGCTCCGGGCGGTCGCCCCGGTTCGCCGCGACGAACCCGCCGGCGTGCCCGCCGACAACACCGAGCGTGGCCTGCTGCGCGCGGTGTTCCAGGACGCGCCGGTGCCGCTGTTCCTGCTCACCCGCGACGGCACGGTCCAGCGGGTCAACCGTGCCGCCGGCGACGTGATCGGCGCCAAGCCCGGCTACGCGACCGGCCGGCCGTTCACCGCCTTCGTCGCCCAGCCGTCCCGTGCGGCGGTGAACTCCCAGCTCACCGCCGTCGGCCGGACCGGCAAGCCGCGCCAGATCCGGTGCAGCCTGGTCGCCGGGGACGGCCTGGTCCCGTGTGAGCTCGTCATCGGCCGGGTCAGCGTGAAGGGCAACCCGGACGAGTCCGATCCCCTGCTGATCGCGGTCCGCGACGCCCCCGCGGTCCCCGTGCCGGATGCCGAGACCACCGCCAGACCCCAGCTGGGCGCGGTGCAGGCCATCACCCGTCGGCTCGACCTGGTCACGGCGGTGGCGAGGCTGCTGCTGGAGAACGAGGGCTACAGCGAGTCCAGGACGCTGCAGCGGTGCGCGCGGCTGATCGCCCGTGAGCTCACCGCCTGGGTCATCGTGGATATGGACCGCAGGTACCGGGTACGGCGCCAGTTCGTGGCCGGCCCGGACGATCCGCGGCTGACCGAACTGACCAGCGCGCTCGCCGCGGTCGACCCGCCGCCGGGCTCGGTCCCGTGCACCGTGCAGGAGTCCGGGCACCCGGCGCTGGTGGCCCACGCCGATGACGCCGATGCGCTCGGCCGGGACGTGGACGGCGAGTCGCTGCTGACCAGGCTGGAAGCCACGTCGCTGCTGTCCGTGCCGCTGACCGACGGCGAGGTCAGGTACGGCGTGCTGACCCTGGCCCGGCGGGCCAGGGACGGGCACTTCAAGATGGCCGACCTGGCCCTGGTGCAGGAACTCGGCGAGCAGATGGGCCTGGCCATCCGCGTCGACCGGATGTTCCGCCGCCGCGCCGATACGGCCGACGCGCTGCACGCCAGCTTGCAGCCGAGGAGATGGCCGGACATCCCCGGCGTGCAGATCGCCGTGACCTACCTGGCCGCCACCGATGACGCGGACGTCGGCGGTGATTTCTACGACGTGTACCGGACCCCGGACGGCTGGGGCCTGGCCGTCGGCGACGTCTCCGGCAAGGGCGAGGAGTTGGCCGCGGTCACCGCCGCGGCCCGGCACGCGATCCGCGTCCTGGCCCGGCGCTGCGCCGACCCCGGCGAGGTGCTGGCCGGCGCGAACGAGATCGTGCTGGCCGAGGAGCTCGCCCTGGACGGCGGCTTCGTCACCGCCAACATAGCGCACCTGACCTGGCAGGAAGACTCGCTGCGGGTGGTGCTCGGCAGCGCCGGGCATCCGGCCGCGGTGCTGCTCAGGTCGGACGGCCGGGCCCTGATGACCAGCGGCGGCGGCCTGCCGCTCGGGCTGTTCCCCGATTCCGAGCCTGCTACCCAGGAACTGGCCCTGGACGACGGCGACATCTTGTTCTTCTACACCGACGGGGTGGCCCAGGCCCGGGGCCCGGACAACACCTACTTCCAGGACCGGCTCACCGACGAGCTGGCCGCCCTGGCCGGCCGCGAACCCGACGAGGTGGTGGCGCTGATGCGCCGGGCGATGAACGACTTCACCGGGGAGCACTATGTCGACGACGTCACGATGCTGGTGATGCGGGCCAGCCGGGACGCCAGGGCAGGCCGGCGGGACCGGCACCGGGCCTCGTCGCGGCGGGTGCCCGGATGAACCGGGCAGCGACGGAGCTGTGGTCGGCGGCCCTGGGCGCCGCCGGTACCGTCATCCGGTACGGCCACTGGGGCCGCCCGGTCCTCGTGTTCCCTTCCGAGCGCGGCCGGGCCTGGGATTTCGAGAACAACGGCATGGTGGGCGCGGTCCAGGACCTGATCGACGCGGGCCGGGTCAAGCTCTACTGCGTGGACAGCTACGACGCGGCGTCCTGGTCCAACCATGAGATCCCGCTCGAGGAGCGGGCCCGGCGGCACGGCCGGTACGAGTCCTGGATCGTCGGCGACGTGGTGCCGTGGATCTACCAGGACGTCGGCGGCCACGCCGACGTGGTCACGCTCGGCTGCAGCCTGGGCGCCTTCCACGCGGCCAACTTCGCCCTCAAGCGGGCCGACCTGTTCCCGCTGGCGATGTGCTTTTCCGGTAACTACGACCCCGCCTCCTGGAACGGCTGGGGCGAGCGCGGCAACGAGGCGTACTTCAACAACCCGCTGGATTACATCGGCCAGCTCTCCGGTGACCACCTGGACTGGCTGCGCGGCCAGGTCAGCCTGCTGCTGGTCTGCGGGCAGGGCCAGTGGGAGGACACCACGGGCGCGCTGGCCAGCACCCGGCGGTTCGCCGCGCTGCTCACCGGCAAGGGTATCAAGCACGAACTCGACCTGTGGGGGTATGACGTCCCGCACGACTGGCCTTCCTGGCGCGCCCAGCTGGCCCACCACCTGCCGCGATTCTGCTGAGACCGGAGGAAGCCATTGACCAGGCACACGATCGGGCTCCTGCTCGGCACCGAGGACGACTGGCCCTCGGCCTTCACCGAGATCCTGCGCCGGCTGGGTCCGGTCGAGGGACCGGGCGGCCCGCACGCCTTCGACGTCGAGCGGATCACCATCGAGCCGTTCAGCCTGCGCGACCGGCCCCGCTACGACCTGGTCATCGACCGCCTCGCGTACTGGTACTACGTGCCCAGGGAATGGCTGAAGAAGGTGGCCATGATGGACAACGTCTACCTGCTCAACAGCCCGTTCACGTTCCAGTCGATGGAGAAGCACGCGGCCTACTGCGCGATGATGCGGCTCGGGCTCAAGGTGCCGGAGACGGTGCTCGTACCGTACAAGAACCCGATCGACAACGCCCGTTACGCCTACACCGCGGCCCGTTACAACCAGCCCTTCGACCTGGACGCCATCGCCCAGAAGATCGGCTACCCGCTGTTCATGAAGCCCTACGACGGCGGGGCCTGGCGCGGCGTGTCCCGGATCAACAACGTGGCCGAGCTGCACGCCGCCTACGACGCTAGCGGCGAGATGCTGATGCACCTGCAGAAGGCCATCGACTACGACGTCTTCGCCCGCTCGCTGTCCATCGGCGCCGAGACCATGGTGATGAAGTTCCAGCCGGACCAGCCCATGCACCTGCGCTACGCGGTGGAGCACGACTTCCTGTCCCCGGACGCGGGGCTCGAGGTGGTGACGATCTCCAAGCTGGTCAACGCGTTCTTCCGGTGGGAGTTCAACTCCTGCGAGACCCTGGTCTCCGGCGCCGGGGTCTACCCCATCGACTACGCCAACGCCTGCCCCGACGTCGCCCTGACCAGCCTGCACTACTACTTCCCCTGGGCGATGAAGGCCCTGGTCAAGTGGATCGTCTTCGCGCTGGTGACGGGCCGCCGGGCCCGGCTCGACCTGGAGACCGACCGCTACTTCGCCATCGCCGACGAGCCCGGCATGTCGTACGGGGAGAAGCTGGGCGAGTACCGCAAGCTGGCCGACGCCTACTTCGACGCCGAGCGCTACCAGGACTTCTGCGCCAGCAGCCTGGCCCGGCTCGACCAGCTCGTGCTGGACTGGGTGACCGGCCCCGGCTTCGACCAGCTGCTGGTCCGCACGGTCCAGGCGGTCTACCCCGAGCACGAGCACGACCAGTTCATCGCCCACCTGCGCGGCCTGCTCCATCTCTGGGTCCGCGACGAGAGCACCCGCCTAGCCGGCGTGTGAATGGGCAAATAGGGGGACTAGAGAGGTAGATGGCCGGTTTATCTCGTTGAGCGGAGGCCGGACGTGGGCCGTGACATCCAGGCGATCAAGATCAGCGGCGAGGACCGGCGCAAGTACCGGGACAAGGTGCGGCGCTCGCTCGACGCGTTCGCCCGCATGCTCCGCGAGCGCCTGTTCGACGAGAACCCCAACACGGTCGGCCAGGAGATCGAGCTGAACCTGACCGACGAGCACGGCATGCCGGCGATGCGCAACGTCGTGGCGCTCGAGGCGATCGCCAGCCCGGCCTGGGACACCGAGGTCGGGCAGTTCAACCTGGAGATCAACGTGCCGCCGCGGATGCTCGACGGCGACGCGCTGGACCAGCTGGAGACCGAACTCCGCGCCGACCTCAACGCGGCCGACGCCAGGGCGCGCACCACCGGCAGCCACCTGGTCATGGTCGGCATCCTGCCCACGCTGGCCGAACACGACGTGCACGAGGACTCCATGTCGGCCAACGAGCGCTACAAGGTGCTGAACGAGCAGATCTTCGCCGCCCGCGGCGAGGACATGCGGATCGAGATCGACGGCGCCGAGCAGCTGCTCACCCACATGGACAGCATCACCCCCGAATCGGCCTGCACCAGCGTGCAGCTGCACGTCCAGGTCAGCCCGGACTCCTTCGCGAACTACTGGAACGCGGCCCAGTCCATCGCGGGCGTGCAGGTGGCGCTGGCCGCGAACTCCCCGTTCCTGTTCGGCAGGCGGCTCTGGCACGAGACCAGGATCACGCTGTTCGAGCAGGCCACCGACACCCGCTCGGACGAGCTGAAGGAGCAGGGGGTACGCCCCCGGGTGTGGTTCGGGGAACGCTGGATCACCTCGGTGTTCGATCTGTTCGAGGAGAACCTCAGGTACTTCCCCG
>WNGR01003871.1_pt1 | contig 16284 bp, 24 predicted proteins | sample 5407581 | NCBI WGS metagenome assembly WNGR01 (sample SAMN13153383, study PRJNA577476) | soil metagenome | isolation source: 80 cm soil or saprolite under Garry oak tree replicate 2 | place: USA:California | collected 2016-06-15 | reverse complement strand
CCCCCTAGCTCTGCGCCTCGACCGCCGTCTTCAAGTCCTAAATCATCACCACCGGCCCCCCTTACGATTCCTGCTCCTCTTCCTCCTTCATCGTCTCCGCCTGCACCACCGCCGCCTTCCCATCCACCACCGTCACCACCACCGCCCCCTCCAACGTCCCAACCACCACCGCCCCCACCACCTCTAGCTCCAGAACCGCACCCACCTTCATGTTCTACCCGTCCACCTTCCACATCTCCACCGTCCCTGCCGCTCCCACCTTCCATAGCCCCACGGACTCATCGACCCACATCCTCTTTACCACCCGCCCCTAGCATACGAATACCTCTTCCTCCACGTCCCGACACTTCGCACTTATCTGCGTCCTCGTCGACACGGGTAGCCTCACCGGCTCGATCACCACTACCACCACATTCGTCTAAGCCTTCGTCACCTCGTGCCCAGCCGCCGCCCTCTTCGTCACCAGCGCCTGTCTATTCTCTCCCACCGTTACCACCTTGGCCACCCGCACGGTCAGAATACCCGTCCGATAGGAACTTCAAGGTTCTGTTCGACTCCGCTCTTGACAAGGACAAGGACTTGAAGTTTGCGCTGCTCATGGACAAGGTGAGGGAAGCAGGCGCGGCTGGAACGAGAATCAAGACGAAGGGTGGAAAAGAGACGTTGCTGAGATTTGAGGGGGAGGTTGTACCTGGGGAGCCTGAGATCATTCCGGCAGATCCACGCAAGGCAGGGGGGTTCAAAAGACAGGTCAGTCTTCGGCCATTTAGGACAGAGTTGTACGAAGTCAAGTATGAGGTGCGTGACATTTTTTTTCCATATATTGTGTTCAACTGAATTGCCGTGCTTTAGCATGACGAAAACTCCAGCGGGCCTCCACCCCCCACCTCGGTCCTAGTAACTAACGTCTCACCATTGGCACCGAAAGAACAAATCCGACGACACTTTTCCGCGCACGGATCGATCCTCCTATTTGAACCTCAAGTGGACAAGGCTACCGGTGGTGCGCTAGGCATCATCTTCATTAAATACAGCTCCCACGCTGAGGCTACCCGATGCGTCGAGCGCGAACACGGACGGAAGCTTGGCCGCGCCGTGCTTGGACTAAACGTCGGTGGTGAAGATTTCGAGATCAAAGTCGTATTTGATGGCGAGCGCAAACGGCTTCGCGCAGTATTACACGAGCTTGAGGAGCGGAAGCGGTTGAAGCGTGCGACCCCTATGCCCGGGCATAGCCAGGCGAACCTGCAGACACCCCCCACTCCTCGGCACGGTTCTCATGCCAGCGCGCATGGCCCGGCGGCCCCATCCCACCTCCGCTCACAGGCTAGCGCGTCTACCCCACCAGTCTCGTCGACTCTCTTACCGCTTGGTCCCGGGCACGGACTCCCGCCTAAACCAGTCACGCCCTCTAGTGCACAAGCCAATGGTGGCTTTACAGGTGGTCCACTGGCGCCTATGGGCGGCCGTATGCGCCGACCGCCGCCGACACTGGTCAAGGCGCGGCGGGCAGCTGCGACCGCACACCCGACCTCACATACTGGTGGAACGTCTGCCGACTCGACGCCTTTACCTTCACTGCGTCCTCATACATCTCGTGGCAGACGCGGTGGGCGAAATCGGATGCACGTGGCGGTCGACCACTATTCCCCGCCTCACTCACGCTCACGATCTCGTTCGCGTTCGCGTTCTCGTTCTAGATCGCGGTCGCGATCACCCTCTCCTGCATTACGCAGACCTGGACAGTCAAGTCGGAACGCGCAGGCGCGTCAGCGCGAAGCCGTTCTTGAAGCACTAGCGAGGAATCGACTCGAGCACGTGAAGATCGATGGGAATGGTGGACTTTTGGGAGGTGCTGTGACAGAGGAAGACGTTCGGGCATTTGTCAGGGAGTTCCAGGTCGATCAGGTACGCTTGTTTTTTTTTTCTCCCCTTCACCGAAAATGACATTCGTAACGGCATTGAAAGGTGCTCCGAGATCATACTGGCTGGTACGTCACCTTCAAGGCCGCGGGCGTCGCACGTCGCGCCGCAATGGTCCTCAACATGCGCTCGCTCGCGCACCACTCCGTGACGCTCACCGTACACCCACCGCCTTCATCCACACATGCACCGGCGGCCAAATCGAGCTGGAGCGACACAGAACTAGTGGACGAGGCAAGTCAAGTGATCAGGAAGGAGCTACGGCAGTTGCTCGAGAAAGACATCATCGACCGCCTTATCACTGTGCGCTTGCGGCGCCTCGTAGTCGACCATAAGCGCAACGCAGCAGTGGTCAAGAACAAGGCCGTAGTCGCGGCGGCAGATGGCAAGCCTGGTGCAGAGGTGCCGCTTTTTGGGGCTGGTGCGGGGCTCAAGGGCTTGTCATTCAGGAAAGCGAACAAGCGCGCCAGAGAGGAATCCAGGTTCGCACCTGTACTAGACGTCGAGGCGGAGGTCGGAGGAGGGGTACAGACTGAAGAGAAAACTGTCGAACAGGCAGAAGTCGTCACACCGCCAAAGAAGAAGCGGAAGAAGGACGCCCGACCATTGGTCACTGAGGTCGAGTCTGATGGAGAACAGGAAAAGCCGGAGCAACTCCCTCTTGCCCCAGCTCCTGTCCCTACCCCTGCTTCTACTCCTACTGTCGTAGAAGAACGGAAGAGACCGCTGACCAAGGACAGCGAGGACGACGAGCCTGCGATCAAGAAGCCAAAGACAGATGTAGTGGACGAAAAGGAGTTGGTCGAGATCATTGAGACGCCTGTCTCAATCGTGTCGGCTAAACGGCCACCACCACCGGCGGAGGTCAAGAAGAAATCAACGTCAAAGGTCAAAGCACGGCCAGTTAAGAAGGCTGTCTCTGAGACGCCGGTTGATCAATTCGTCCTACCCGATGACCACGAATTTTCCGTTCCTGCTGTCACTCAGCTTCACTTTCCTCCCGATCGACCTTCTGTATCACCTCCGCTGTCACCTGTGCTCAAGCCCAAACCCCGACTTCCCACCCCGCCTCCAGATCCATATGGACCTGGTCTCTGTGAGGATGACGAAGACCTGTATTTCGCCCGTCTTGCACTCGCAGAGTCTATGGGTCTTCCCATTCCAGAGCCACCGCCGACACCCGAGCCGGATCCCGACTCGCCTCCTCCGTTCCGCGTGCACCTTACTGGTTCCGCCCGGACAGAAAGCCATTACAAGATCTCGCACGCCGAAAAGTCAGCGTATGTCACACAGTACGCGACGCGCGGCGCCGTGGCCGACCCCGCCGAAACGCATGTACAACAGCCCAAGCCCGCGATGACGTCCTCGCGTTCCAATCGTGCAAACGCACGGCGTCAGGCACAGGGATTGGAGGAGATCAACCAGGTGCAGCGCGCGATGGCGCTGTCCAAGGGCGAGACGGCGGCGGCGGAACTGTCGATCAAGTTCAACCAGCTGCAGACGCGCAAGAAGCACCTGCGGTTCGCGCGCTCGCCGATCCATGACTGGGGCTTGTATGCGATGGAGCGCATCTCGCGCGGAGAGATGGTCATCGAGTACGTTGGTGAGGTCATCCGGGCGCAGGTGGCGGACAAGCGCGAGAAGGCGTACGAGCGGCAGGGCATCGGTAGCAGTTATTTGTTCCGCATCGATGAGGACTTGGTGGTGGATGCTACGAAGAAGGGGAACCTCGGGTACGTTGTCGTTGTGTTGTCACGCCACCTAGGCTGGCGTCCCACTCACTGAAACACCTCTCTTTGTAGGCGGTTGATCAACCACTCGTGCGATCCTAACTGCACCGCTAAGATCATCACCATCAATGGCGAGAAGAAGATCGTCATCTACGCCAAGCAAGACATCGAGCTCGGCGACGAGATCACTTACGGTACGGAGAGCGCCACATTGTGCTACCGGGTCAAACCCAGGGCTGACGACGCACTGGCCACACAGATTACCACTTCCCGATCGAGCAGGATAAGATCCCTTGTCTGTGTGGCTCCGCCAAATGTCGCGGGTACCTCAACTAGTGCAGCGGACAGCAATACTTACACGTCACTTATGTATCTCGCAATACCCTCTCTTCATCCCTTCCTCCCCTCTCTTCCCCTCTTCGTCGTTGCTAGCTGTCATCTCTTTCTTTCATGGGTTTACGCGATTGCGGATTTTGTATCATCTATCGTCCATTCGCTCAAACGCTGGCTCTCGCACTGCATCGTAAATGTGATTTATTATAACTTTTTTTCTTTCTTTCTTTCTTGTAGACTGTACGTCCCCGTAATGTGACCATCCTCCCTCCCCCCAAGGCAGCACACACGCCCATACAGAAAAAATTGTAACATTGTTTTTTTTTTGTTATCACAAGCTAGTGTGGGATGAGGGGTATGGTGTTTAGTCATGGCGATAATGGGGTGAAGTCGACGCCTTGCGCGAGGGGTGCCTCGTCAGAAAAATTGATTGTACATGCGCTCCAGCGAACATATTGCTTCCAAGCGTCGCCACCGGATTCGCGGCCCCAGCCAGTGCTCTGATAGGGAGAAGAGGCGGACACGTCAGTCAGTGCTACAGCAGTTACAGTAGTAGAATCTAACCTTGTTCCCGCCGAAAGCGGCACCGATCTCTGCTCCACTTGTGCCAACGTTGACCTGTGCGACGTGTAAATGGATCGAACAACACCCGATAGAGAAGGAACTCACGTTGACGATCCCTGCGTCCGAGCCGGCAGGGCCGATCCACTTGCCGACGTTGCGCAAGTCGCGCGTCCAGAGGCTACTCGACAAGCCCTGCGGCACCGCATTATTCCACGCGATGGCCTGCTCAAGTTCATCAAACTCTGCGACGAGCAACACTGGCGCGAAGCGCTCCGTCGCCCACAGCGCTGCGTCTGCAGCAGCAGGGGGAGGCACCGCGATAGTCGGGCGCACAAAGTTGCCGCCCTCGAGGTCATGCTGCGCGTACCGGGCGCCGCCGACGAGGATGCGCGAGCCGGCGGCTTTGAGCTCCGCGATGGAGCCGTCGTAGGCGTCGGCCGCGCCGCGCGTGTGTAGGGGCCCCAATAGCGTGCGCGCGTCTAGCGGGTCGCCGGGCTGTAGCGCGGCGTAGAGATTCTGTAGGCGCGCGAGGAACTCGGGCGCGATGGTGCGGTGGAGGTAGAGGCGGCGTGTGGAGGTGCAGCGCTGGCCTGCGGTGCCGACGGAACCGAAGAAGACGGCGGGCACGGCGAGCGAGAGGTCCGCGTCGGGCATGACGATGGCGGCTGGATGCGAAAAATAAAAATAAAACGAATGAAAAGTGCTGGTTGTGTCATGACGAGGAGGGGAGCGAACCGTTGTTTCCGCCCAGCTCGAGTAGCACTTTGCCGAACCGGGACTGGACCTTCTTGCCGACGACCCTGCCAACGCCCTCGCTCCCAGTGAAAGAAACTATGTAGTAGGAAGTGAGCTCGAGCCCCGTCGCGTGTTAAGTTCCATTCGAAGGGGCACGCACCCATGTCTACTTCTCGGCTCTGCACCAACGCTTCTCCGACATCTTTCCCGCCTGTGACAAGACCGGCAACGGCTCCGGGTATATCGTTCTTCTCCAATACGCTAGAGACGATTCTGGTCACGGCGATGGAACACAGCGGAGTAGTTGGGGAGGGCTTCCAGATGGTGGCATTTCCGGCCGCCATCGAGATGGAGAGGTTCCTGGATAATTCATGCGTTCATCCTCTTTTTTTTCAAACTCGGAGGTTTAGTGCGAAGCGTCAATACCAGCCATATACAGCAACAGGGAAGTTGAACGCGGACAAAACACCGAGGACGCCGAGGGGATTCGGAACTGCACACGAACGGATAAGCAACGCGGGCAGCAAGCACTACAAACCTCCGAGTCTTCACCTTCGAGTATGGTATGGCCCGGCCGTTCGGAGTTGATTACTCTTCCATTGAGCATCCTCGAAAGCCCCACTGCGTAATCGCACTTCGGAAGGACGCTTTAGGGACGTGAACAAACATGGCCAGTCCACAACAGACTTACGATGTCGACAAATTCTTGAACCTCGCCTACTCCCTCCGTTCGGATCTTGCCCATCTCGAGAGACACGAGCGCACCAAGTTCGTCGCGCTGCAACGAGAGCGTCGCATGACCCGGGTGAGACACACGACATGACAACGCTCGTACCTTGGCAGCCAACGCCTCCCGGATCTGGCGAATTATCTCGCCTCTCCTAGGCGCGGGTATGCTCCTGAAATATACGTAGGCCTCCCTGGTCCTCTCCAATGCAGCATGGAACTCAGCTGGTGAAGCCTGTGGGTTGAAGCGCCACCGCGTTCGCACTCAAAACTGCTGATGTATACAAAAGAAAAAAAAAACGTACGGACTTGACATGCGCCAGGACCTCTCCAGTTGTAGGACAAACGCTCCGAAGTATGTCACCAGAGCCCTTCCACTCTCCGTCGTAGACGCCGGGAAGCTCAGTCGGGGTTGTCGGGATGTCTAATGCGCCGAGCACGGAAGAGGCCCTGCTTGAAAGACGACGCGTCAATGGCGTAGTGTATGCTATCCCGAGCGACCTGCGGGTGAGAAACATGGTGTTAACGAACAAAGTCTCGAGGTTGTATTGGAGTTGCGTTGGGGTCGTTGATCCGTGCCGAAACGGTTCAGATCACATGCCCGGACCAGTCTCATTACGTCGTGTCATTATCGGGTATTTACACACCACCAATAGAGATACGAAAAACAATTGTGAGAGATGATGATAACAGATGACTTTTGAATGCATGACGAAAACAAATGCTGCGAGTCAAAAAAACAAGGGTATATGTGACAATGACAATGCAAGTGAATGTTCATGCCAGGAGAAGCGCCTATAATACCGAAAATGAGGCAGGGCTCCAAGGACGTGATGTAACCTCAGGTGAACAGCATAGCGTCAAGATTCTGATTCTGCGTGAAGTCCAGAACAACGATCCTCTGATCGTGCGATGTACTAAGTGGCGCACGTAATGAGTATTGTTACCGGCGATCGCAATCACAGCATCAAAAGTGACGCACCTAACAATCCGGTGAACGTCAAACTTGACGTCAAAGATATAGCCCAAATGGTGCTGCTTGTACTGCTGCACAAGCCGCCCGGTCCGAAGGTCCCACACCTTGACAGCCTTGTCGTAACTCGCGCTGACGAGGCGCCCCGTAGCGGGATCGAGTGCAAGTGCACGCACGAGTGCGTCGTGCCCAACGAGTGTACGTATACATTCGCCTGTCGTTGCATTCCACACTTTGATTTGACAATCGCTCGAGCCGGACACGATGTAATTGTCCTGTCATCGCCAAATTGTGAGCATGTCATAAGCGAGATAATAACAAAACCGATATGAACGAACCTTGAATTCAATGCACGCGAGCCCGCGATCGTGCCCGTCGAAAGTGCGCAAACAGGTGCCGCGTTCGATGTCCCAAAGCATCATCTTTGTGTCCCCGCTGGCGCTCACGACGAGCCCATTCTGCAAACCAATAGCATTGACAGGACCTTGATGTCCGGAAAGCGTGCGGTGCAGCTCGAGAGTTTCCCGATTCCACACCCGGATCTTTGTATCTTTCGAGCTATTGAGAAAAAAAAAAGTCCGCGAGTTGAACGCCGCTCTGCGTGGCCGAGACGAAGGTGCCACTCACCAGCTCACGATCCATTGATCGTCAACGCGAAGGTCCAGAACGCCATCGAGGTGCCCTTTCAGCACCGCCCTCACTCGTGCACGAATCTTGCCACCCTCACCGATCCACATATCCCAAACGCACGCCCTCCGGTCGCTGCTGCCACTAACCATAAAACCCTTCTTCTTGTCACCTTGGATGTCCCAGTCCTTCTCGAACTTCAGACAGAGAACACTTCCATAATGGCCCCTGAACGTGCCCAAGCAGCGTCCAGTCTTGATGTCCCAGGCCTTGATCGTCTGATCACGAGAACCAGAGATGATTCGCTGGCTGTCAAACTCGAGACAATAGACGCTGTCGGCGTGTCCCCGGAGATGCCTAGGGTTTGGGGTACCCTTAGTCCAGCGTGCGTCCAGGGCAGAACGTCTTTGGTACAAATCGCGCCAAGGGAGGAACAGCGGCGCATGGACCGAAGCGGGGCTTGGGAGGAATGAGTCAGTGAGATGCTCGGGACTCCAGGGTGATGGTGTATGCGGAAAGGAGGGTATGGGGACGGGTGATCGTGTGAGCACGTTGAGGTTGTCGGTTCGTACGCTGGTAGACGAAGGGGTGGGTAGATTGTGGAGACGCCGTCCTAAATTCCGGCCCATTGGACTGTCTGGGGGTGATGTGGGGCTGTCGGGACTCTCCAGGAGCTCGTCCGGGGCAGGGTGTGTCCGGGCGTGTGCGATGGCGCGTTCAAGATTGATTCCCCACCCCTGGCGGTGGTAGAAGAGCTCGCGCCAGACAGCACTGTCATTGGCGAGGATGTTCCATCTGCGTGAGACGCTCTGACAGGCGATTATGGATGAAAGATCGAGGAAGCATAGAAGGTAGATAGCTATTTCGGGAGGGAGGCAGGATAAAAAGTCTACTAGGGCTTTAGAAGATGTCCGTGAGAGAAGATGGGGAACGAACCGGCAAATTTCGGAGGGGAGTACAGGACATCACCGGAATCCACGTAGCATGCCTCGTCGACGAGCTCACCCTCTTCCCCATCGAGGGGCAGAAGGTCTGCGTAGCTGATGTTGGAGGGCATTGCACTGTAGGCCTTACGACGGGTTGCTTTGCGTCTTCCTTTGCGCGTTTGGGAGGACAATGCTCCCCAGAGGCGAGGGATGAGGCACTTCATGGTTTTGCCGGTGTGAGGCGATCGTTGACCTAACGTACGATACGAGGGATGGCCTTGAATAGTGTTATAACGTTTGTCACTGGTAGAAGTGCCGAGCCAACGTAATGAAGGGAGGGAGATTTGAGAGCTGCCATGCCTTGAATGCGGGAAAGAGGGGAAAGAATTGCGATCTGGACCGGGGCTGGGTGGACTGACAATGGAGAAGTCGAAAGAGAATGATGGGGAGGGTGGCCTTGTGACGGTCATTGCGTGCTGTACGGAGAAAGGAGAGCCGTCGATGAAGTCGAAATCATCGGAGGAAAGGTCGGTGTCGATGGTGAGCGTTGGAGATGACATCTTGGTTAAACAGCAACCAGTATGAGTCGCCACGAACCTCGGGATTCGTCGCTCGAAAGCAGATTCACAATACCACAATCCTGGAAAGGTCAAGATAGCGTCGGTTGGTGTCCCTCGTCGAGTTCTTTTATTCATTCTGCTCATTCCCTTGGTGAACCACAGACGGGCTGGCAACCGGGGGCATGTTTCTCGCCGGTCTCATCATGGTCACCCGAAACAGGTCGCTCTCTTTCCTGTTACCCTATCACCGCCACTTCTCGCTCATTAGCTGAACAGGATCCTTGCTTGGCCCTCCCTTCTTCTTGGTGCGAGCGCCTGGATCAATCAGCATCCCCTTCGCACCAAAGAGGGAGGTACACCGCCGATCGGCAACCTGATGTCCGTCCTGCCCCCTCGTGTCTCGCTTGCGATGCTCAATCCATTCTTCTCGTCACAGGCTGGCTTTTTTTGCCCTGGTCTCAGCCTATCTCCCCCTCTTCGTGAAAACCGGCTCTGCGGCCGCCGCGAAACAAGTCCCGCTGAACTATACTCCGTGACCGTGTTTCCTCACGGGGCACCCCTTGTCCATACGCTGTAGCCCCACACTTCTCATCTTCCCGTGCTGCGTCACGATCGCACTATCTACCATAGTAAGCTTTTTTAGAGTAAACCATGGGTGCTGGTGTGCCCCTCACAAAGCGAGATAGCACGATCGGTAATAATACATGCGGCTTTACAGCATCGATGCGGGAACTTCCCGTGGTTACCCTGGGTCAACATCAACTTAAGCAGCTATTGATGAGTGTCGCCTGGTTGGCTCGCGGGGGTCATAATGACATATAGAATAGGAGTGACAGACGCTACAGTCCTGAGAAAAACGAAGGATCGGCATCGATCTGATTCCTCCCCTTTTTCTGCGGCCTCCCTTCGAGTTCACTCTTGTCCATTTTTCTCCTCTTCTTCGGTTTGAGGACGTCTGACTCCTTGCCTGCCTTTTCCTCGTCGCTTGAAGTGTTGTCTTTCTCTTCTTCGTCCTCTGTCTTCGCATCGCTCGCGTCTTCATCCTCGAACACCTCGCGCAAATCTGTCATCCGCAGCGCCTCGTCATGTCCAACGCTCCCAACCCACCGGCCCTCACCAGCACGGTCAATTGCGATACGCTCAATAGGGAAATCACCATGGTCTGCAATAACGCCTACGAGGCGCGTGGGTAGGAGCTCAATGACGCGCAAAAGCCCGTCAGAGGAACCCGTGAGGATGGTGTTGTGCGAAGAGGGGTAAGTTGAAGGAAGTGCGCAGAGGGCGTCAACGGAGTTTGGGTGCCTGCAATGCGGCTCGCGTTGGTAGTGCGATAGGAGCTGCGCTCATGATGTCTCACCCTGGCACTCGATCAACGCAGTCACCCCAACCTTTATTGCGGTTGAAGATGGAGATAATGCCGAGCTGTGTGCCGACGGCTACCTTTGTGTCTCTGCAATCGGCGGATGACAGGGGTAACGGAGCGGAAAGGAAGAAGTTATTCACCCTTTGAATGGTACAATTGACAGCAGCTCGTCTTCTTGATCTTCCGAATGGGCGAACGGCTCGGGCTTTTTCGACCGCACGTCCATGACAGATAGGGTGCCATCACCACTTGCGTACATTAACTTACTCACAGTGCACGGACGGAAAGGGGAGCCATCGACACACCTCGTCGCGACTAGCTGCTTCTTATCTTGCAACCACATGAAGTCGGAGATAAAGTCAAAGTGCTGTGTATATTGACGAACAGCGTCTTGTTTTCGTGGGTCCCATAGCTTTCCTTAACCTTTCCGCATCTCGTCAACAATGGGTAACAGTATGAGACCACTCTACCTTGATCACGCCATCATCATCGCCAGTGGCGAGGAGATGCGGGGTAGGGTGCGCGACGCAGTTGATAGGTGCGCTGGGGGGAAGTAGACTGGGTTCACGGACGCACCACGGACCTTGTGTGCCGTAGGACTCACTCGTGTACCCCCTGGCGTGTCTCAGACAGGGCTCCGGTGCCTGTGTCAATGATACTTTAACACCGAACCGCGTAAACGAAGAGATCGATTATATTTGATGGTAGCAACACACTGCAGAGCTTTGTTCTTTCCTACGGCATAGAGAGATGCCCCGTCCGGACTCAACGCAAGGCCGCGGCACGATCGTTTCGAAATGCGCAGCTCAAAAGCTGGGGCATGCACACCCTGGTCATCATAGGTGAAGGCTTTGACCTTGCCGTTGAGAAGACCCGTGTAGACGACGTTGGAGGTTGGATGGAAAGCCAAGTCAAAGATTTGGGAGCCAACCGGAACGACTGGCATGACGCAGACGTTGTACGGAAGCGTGTGAGCGTGAGAGACTCGCCGCGGCCGATTCGGAGCGAGGCTGTACCGCACCGCGACCCCGCAACCGAATACCGTTTCATCGTCGTTGGTCGTCGCGGCATGCAGAGCGTCTTTTGAACGCTCATCACAATGCGCTCCTCCTCCTTTCTCCTCCTCCCTATCCTCTTGGTCTTGGCCACGGCACTCGCAGAGACTGTCACTCTCCGTCGTGATGTCGGCCTCTACGAGCGTGGCCTCGATGCTCTTCACCATCAGACCCCACGCGGACATTCTACAACTGCCGACGATGCCCTCGAAGTCCTCAATGTGGTCCTAGTAGCTTCAGTAGATGGCAAATTTCATGCCCTCAACCGCACAACTGGTGGAAAACTCTGGTCCATGCCTTCTTCACCCCCGCCCTCTTCAACACATGGCGCCTCCCAGACCGTCCCGTCTATCCTCGAGCCTCTCATATCCACCAAGCACCTCGACGCTGACCCCGACCTTGGTGACGATTCGTTTGCTCACGAGACGTACATAGTCGAACCCCAGTCCGGTGATATCTATGTAACTTCCTCAAGTTCCCCCACCGCACCTCTCCAACGCCTCCCATTTTCCATGACACAACTTGTCGACATGTCTCCCTTCTCGTTTGACGAGAGAGATGGCCGCGTCTTCGTGGGTAGCAAGAAGACCTCTATCTTACTCCTTGAGCTCGAGACCGGACGCGTGAAGGCTGCTCTTGATTCGGAGTGCCCATGGGATGCCTGGAACGATTTCGCTGAGCAAGATGTGATGGACATCGACTTGGACGAATTGGAGGGTATCAAACCATCCCGGCTTTACCCGTCTGAGATTTTCATCGGTCGCACTGGTAAATCATTCTCTTGCACCATCTCTACAAACGTTCGCGGTGACCAACAAGTACCACAGATTATCGTGTTTCTATTATTACTCGTCCATCCTCTCCTTCATCACAACCTCCGCCAGTTCAGCATCTGTCATTCTCCACGTATGGACCCAATAACCAAGACCTCGAGCGGCAGGCTGCATATCATCGCAGCGTAGACGACCTTTACGTTGAATCTCTTCCTAATGGGGAGGTCATATCCTTCAAGTCCAGTGGGGACATCAGCCCCACTACATCTCTCCGAGAAAACCAGCCTGTTTGGGGCCAGAAGTTCTCGAATCCTATGTACGTTCTTGTCTCGCTCTTCTGTTCGGGCGCTTAACGTTCTGGTGCAGTGTGGCCATTTTTGATGTGGTCAAATCTACCCGACGTACCTCTCCATTTGTACTCCTCCAACCCCGCCTTCGTCTCCGAGATATCATTCCCACTACCCCGCGTCAGCCTGATTATCCAAGCGATGAGACCGCCTTTGTCGGACTTGTCCCCGAAACTGGCTCTCTCTTTGCTCTCGGCCCAGACAATTTCCCACTCGTCGCCTTTAGTGGGCCTGCATCCGCGCAGCAAGTTGAGAGCATAGAGGGCACGTCAGAAGAGGGTGTTCTTATCTCGCACGAGGATGGCAGGCTGCAATGCTACGAGGGCACCACCGACCGGCAATGTCAGACCGGGGTGCGGACTCTCAGAACTGACAGCGCCTCGCACATTGCGCGCCTGCTCGATGGCGTTCCAAGTCCGGCGGCACCTCCTTTACCTTCCGCCTCTGGGAGCGACAGCCGCCCCGGGAATACCAACTCGCAAGCATATGAAGAGAACGAGCAGATCGTTTTCGGCGAGGGGAAAATTCCGGCAGTCCCGTGGCAATGGCTCTCCAATGTCCCAGAGTCGGTGATGCTCGCACGGGCCTCCTGGGCACCATCTAGCTCTGCACTACTCCTCACGTTGGCGTCTGTGGTTGGGACATTAGTATGGTTTAAGAAGAAACCACCGCAAAAAGCGCACGTCGCCACTGAGATATCCGTCCCCGATGAAGTGGACCACAACGAGACTTTGGTTAAGGAAGCCACCGCAAATCCTCCATCACCGGAGCCTACTAATAATTTAACGCATATTCTCCACTCAGAGTCGCCGGTTGTTGAAACTGCGCCTAGTGCGGTTGCAATATCGCCTGAGAATACCCTCCATATTTCTTCAGAACCCTTACTTCCGACACCAGACTCACTGACCGTAGCCCCGGTGGCTGCACCTGATACTCCTGTGACACCCCTTGCGACAGATGATGACGACAAACCGTCTCTTGTTAAAGCGGAGCCCGCAGAAGGTACAGAAGACGCTGGCGAGGTCAAGAAAAAGCCCCGAAAGCGGCGACGGAGACGGAGAGGCGAGACAAAGGATGCCGCTGCGGAGGGTGGCGACGACCCGGAGAATGAAGACGGCGAAGTCGGGGAGGGCGATAATGTGGCCGTATCTGGCACACAATCACTGATTCCTCCACCAACGCCAGTGCCGCAGGCTTCGCCTTCGCTAATTCTTTCCGAAACTGTTCTTGGTACGTCTCCTACCCCATTTTACCCCCCGAAGGATCTTATACTGATTGAACCCAGGGTACGGTTCACATGGCACCGTTGTTTACCAGGGCTCCCTGCAGGGCCGCGCAGTAGCCGTCAAACGTCTCCTTCGGGACTTTGTTACCCTTGCCCACCGCGAAGTCAGTCTCCTTAAAGACGCAGACGACCATCCAAACGTCATTCGGTATTACTACCAAGAGGCGCATGAAAGCTTCCTTTACATCGCTCTCGAGCTGTGTCCTGCCTCGCTCGCGGATATCATCGACCGTCCTGATCAACTCCGCGAGATCGCTGTCTCCTTCAATCCCAAGCGTGCCTTGCGGCAGATTACCTCTGGCCTAAGGCACCTGCACGCACTCAAAATTGTGCACCGCGACATAAAACCACAAAACATCCTCATCTCAGGCGGAAAGAAGGGGGAATCGAGCGGGCATCGGATGCTGATATCCGACTTTGGGCTCTGTCGGAAGCTCGAGCTAGACCAGACGAGCTTCTTGCCGACCACAGGTGGCGCGATGGGCGTAGGGACGTTTGGGTGGAGGGCACCAGAAATCTTGCGGGGCGAGGTCAAGCTTGACGAGCCTCTCACGGACGACCACTCACACAGCTCGCGGGGCAGCGTCGGGACAGCTACTGGGAGCAACTACTCGGGGACGGGCAAGTCGACGACGCGGCTCACAAAGTCGGTCGACATTTTCGCGCTCGGGTGCCTATACTATTACTGCCAGACGAACGGCGAGCACCCATTTGGCGACCGTTTTGAGCGGGAGGTCAACATTATACGAGACCAGAAGTCGCTGCAAGGGCTAGAGGGCTTTGGGGAAGAGGGTTCGGAGGCAGTGGATCTCATTAACGCCATGCTCGCCCCTGAGGCTGCAGACAGGTGCGCTTTTGCTTTCATAGCTGTCCGTCCAACACCATGACCTGACTGGCGTGAAAAGGCCGGACACGACGACGTGTCTCATGCATCCCTATTTCTGGGATCCCGGTCGTCGTCTGGGATTTTTGCAGGACGCTTCAGATCGCTTCGAGATCATGTGTCGCGACCCCCGGGATCCTCACCTCGTCTTGCTGGAGAACAACGCCATCAACGTGGTGGGCCCCGACTGGCCTTCGCGGCTAGACAAAATCTTTGTAGAAAACCTGGGAAAGTTCAGGAAATATGACGGGCGATCGGTGCAGGACCTCCTCCGTGCACTTCGGAACAAGGTGACCGCACAAACACAACGCATTTTTGTCTTACGTCTGACACGCCGTCTGCTTGCTATGTTAGAAACATCACTACCAGGACCTACCCGAAAACGTCAAGCGCCACGTAGGCTCCATGCCTGAAGGATACCTGTCTTACTTCACACGCCGTTACCCTCGCCTCTTTCTCCACGTGCATGCTGTCATTGCCGGTTCCTCGCTTCGCCAGGAGTCCATGTTCCGCTCGTACTTTGATCTTACTGATTGATATCCAATCACTTTCGCTATCTATTCCTAGTCTTGCATTGGGGGGAGTCATGCCCATGTTGTTACAAGTAACATTTGTATTATCATTTAGGTCTTTGCGTAGTTTATACTTATTCATTGGGGCCCATCGTGGCGCAAATTGGAGTGCTGTAGTAGTGAGGCCCGTGTGAAGATGGCACGATCGAGTGCTAAAAATACATGAGGTGTAGTACAAAGAAGATTAACACCCAGAAAAGCGTCCGCCGATTGCGCCTGTCCCGAGCTCATTCCGTCGTCCTGTGTAGTAAGTACATGTACATACAGTACGTCTAGAGGGTAATAAAAGCACCGCCGCACGGCCAGAACCCAATAATAGAATAACGAAATGAAAACGGGAAACCATTAGAGTGCGTTCTTATTGGCTTGAACCTCCCACGATGACGAGCGTGACGATGAAGGCCGTCAAAAGCATCACGGCGCTGATGACCGCGGCAAGCCGACAGCGGTAGACCCAGACCTCCGCGCTATACGGCTTCACAAACGTGATCACCTTCTCCTTCTGCACCGCATCGCCATCGCCCGAAGGAGAAACCCCGTGCCCGGCGTGCGTTGCCAGCAGTGTCGACGCTCGCGGCGCGCATGGGTTCCAGAAGGCCCACGCCCAATGTCTGTGCGGAGCGGCGGCGGCGGGATCTCCGACTCCGACACCGCCCACGACCTGCTGTTGCTGTCCTTCCTTCGCCTCGTCGCCTCGCCCCTTCTCCAGGTCTTTCCCAAGAAGAGGACCCCCGCCAACGGATGCGGATGCGGATTTGCCCTTGCTCTGTGTGCCCTGACGTTTCCGCGGTCTCCACAACGGCAGTGCGGCGCGCGCCTTGCCGTTCTCCTCCCAGCGGCCCTCGGCGATGAGCCAGCCGCCGATGAGCCAGCACCACGGGGCGACGAAGCCGGCCCAGAAGAGGAGGA
>WNGR01006603.1_pt1 | contig 16288 bp, 15 predicted proteins | sample 5407581 | NCBI WGS metagenome assembly WNGR01 (sample SAMN13153383, study PRJNA577476) | soil metagenome | isolation source: 80 cm soil or saprolite under Garry oak tree replicate 2 | place: USA:California | collected 2016-06-15 | reverse complement strand
GCCGCGCTGCGCGCCGGGATGACGCCCGAGAGGACGCCTACGGCGCCGGAGAACCCGAGCGCGGTGAAGACGATCCAGGGGGACAGCTGCACCGGCAGCTCCGGCACGACGAGCCGCGCCAGCCCGATGATGCCCGCGCCGAGCCCGAGCCCCACGAGCCCGCCGAGCGAGGCGATGACGACCGCCTCGACCAGGAACTGCATGAGGATGGTGTTCTTCGTCGCCCCCACCGCGCGGCGCACGCCGATCTCGCGCGTCCGCTCACGCACGGAGACGAGCATGATGTTGGCGATGCCGATGCCGCCCACCACCAGCGCGATCGAGGCGATGGCGAGGAGCACGCCGGTCATCATGCTCATGATGGTGTTGACGGTCGCGAGCAGGTCGTCCTGCGAGATGATCGTGAAGTCGACCTGGTTGTTGTGGCGGCGCTTCAGGACCTCGGTGATCTCGTCGATCGCGGACTGGGTGTTCGCCTTGTCGCGGGCGCGCACCATGACGCTGCTGTACCCCTGGAGCGCGAACAGGTCGAGGGCGCTCGTGCAGGGGATGAGGGCGAGGTCGTCGAGGTCGAACCCGAGCGAGGTGCCGCGGTGCTCGAGGATGCCGATCACGCGGAACTCGGCGTCGTTGATCTTGAGCGTCTTGCCGAGCGGGTTCTCCTCCCCGAACAGCTCCTGCTGGATGACGCGCCCGATGACCGCGTAGCGGCGGTGGGAGGTCACGTCCTCCTCGGAGAAGAAGCGGCCGGCGTCGACGTGCATGTTCCGGATCTCGGAGAAGCGGTCGCCGACGCCGAGCGCCATGGCATCGCGGCGGCGACCCTGGTAGCGCAGCGTCCCGGTGCCCTGGACGATCCCGCTCACGCCGTCCACCGCGAAGACCCGGTGGACGAGCGCCTGCTCGTCCTCGGGGGTGAGCTTGTGCGCGACCCCGCTCATGGGGCCCATCATCCCGCCCTTCGTGTCGCGCTTCCCCGGGGTGATCTGGAGCACGTTGGCGCCGAGCGACGCGAACGTGTCGCCGACGTAGGTGCGCACGCCCTCGCCCAGCGCCACGAGCAGGATCACGGCCAGCACGCCGATGATCACGCCGAGGGTGGTGAGGAAGGCCCGCAGCTTCGCCGCGCGCAGCGTGTCGAACGCCGTCAGGAGCAGCTCGGCCAGGTTCATCGCAGCACCTCGTCGGAGACGATCGCGCCGTCGACGATGTGCACCCTCCGGCGGGTGCGCTTCGCGATCTCCGGGTCGTGCGTGACGAGGACGATCGTCACGCCCTCGCGGTTGAGCTGCTCGAAGAGCGCGATGATCTCGGCGCCCGTGCGCTGGTCGAGCGCACCCGTCGGCTCGTCGGCGAGCAGCAGCTTGGGCTCGTTGACCATGGCCCGCGCGATGGCCACCCGCTGGCGCTGCCCGCCCGAGAGCTGATCCGGCCGGTGGTCGAGGCGGTCGCCCAGGTCGACCCGCTCGAGCGCACGCCGCGCCGCGGCGCGCCGCTCGCGCCGGCCCACCTCCGCGTAGACGAGGGGCAGCGCGACGTTGTCGAGCGCGGCCGCGCGCGGCAGGAGGTTGAAGCTCTGGAAGACGAAGCCGATCTTCTCGTTGCGGATGTGCGAGAGCGAGTCGTCGTCGAGCAGCGACACCTCCTCGCCGTCGAGCGCGTAGCTGCCCGCCGTGGGGGTGTCGAGGCAGCCGATGAGGTTCATGAGCGTCGTCTTGCCGGAGCCGGACGGGCCGATGATGGCGACGTACTCGCCCGCGTCGATGCGGAGGTCGACGCGCCGGAGCGCCCGCACCGTGGTGTCGCCCATCCGGAAGTCGCGCTCCAGCGCGCGGGCCTCGATCACCGGCCGGGCCGCCGCCAGGCTGACGCCGGCGGCCTTCATCGGGCGCGCTCCGCCGCGGGCAGGACGGCGACGCCGTCGGCGAGCCCCTTCGCGTTCAGGTTCGCCACCACGCGATCGCCCGCGGCGAGACCTGAGGCGACCTCGGTCCGCTCCCAGCTCGACATCCCGATCTGGATGGACCGCTCGCGCGCGACGCCCTGGTCGATGAGGTAGACCGACCGCTTGGTGCCGCGGCCGATGATCACGTTCGTGGGCAGGCTGAGGACGTCCTGCTTCTCGGCCACCCGCACGTCGACGTTGGCGGACATGCCCGGGCGCACGCCTGCCACCACCGCGCGCGCCAGGTCGGCCACCTCGACCTCGATGCGCAGCGTGCGCGCCCCCTTCTCGTCCTTGCGGACGGTGGGGTCGAGCTTCGACACCACCCCGGCGATGGGGTGGTCGGGCAGCGCGTCGAGCCGCAGGGTCGCCGGCTGGCCGACCTTCACGCGCCCGATGTCCGCCTCGTCGATCGTCGCCTCGACGTGCAGGCGCGCGTCGTCGACGAGCTCGAACACGTTCGCCCCGATCTGAACCTCGTCGCCCGGGTCGACGAACACGTCCGCGAGCAGGCCGTCGAAGGCCGCGGTCAGCTCGGCGTGCGAGCGCGCGACCTGCGCCACCTGCAGCGCCGCCTCGCTCTGGCCGAGCTGCCCGCGCGCGACCTCCACCGCCGCCGCTGACTCGCGGGCCTGGGCCGACGCGTCCTCCGCCACCTTGGCGGTCTCCGCGCCATGCTCGGCGAGGCGCCGCTCCCGCTCGGCGGTCCGCAGGGCCGCCTCGGCGTGGGCCTCGGCCTGCGCCAGCTGGGCGCGCTGCGCCGCGAGCGTCGCCTGCGCCTGCTTCGATCGTGCCTCGAGGTCGGCGGCATCGAGGGCGACGACGACCTCGCCGCGCTTCACCCGCTCGCCGCGCCGGTGCCTCACGGCGAGGACCCGGCCCGACAGCTCGGCGCGCACGGTGGCCTTCCGCTCCGCCATCACCTCGCCGGCGGCAGAGGACGAGATCTCGTCTCTGACCATGCCGCGCTCGACCGCCGCCGCCTCCACCGCGAGCGGCTTCTTCCGCGAGCCCCGGATCACGAACCCCACGGCGAGGAGGAGCGCCAGGAGGAGGGCTAACCGCATCGGCCACGGCGAGCGCCGCTTGCGCAGGGAGCGGCCCGGCGCGGCGCGCGGGGACGGGTCGATGGGAGACACCTTCGGCGCTTCGATCTCCGTGCGGGTGCCAGGGCTCATCGGGTGATCTCCTCGTCGAGGGTGTGGCCCGCGTCGAGGCGGAGGCCCGCCCGCGCGTAGGAGAGGTCGGCGTCGGCCTGGATCCGCGACACCTCGGCGCTGAAGGCGTCGCGCTCGGCCTGCACGAGCTCGAGCTGGGTGCCCGCGCCCTGCCGGTAACGTTCGCGGGCGCGCGATACGGCGGCGCCCGCCGCCTGCGCCTCGGCGCGAGCGGCGCGGCTCTTGGCGATCCCGTCGTGGACCCGGAACCAGGACTCGTGCACCTGGTCGAGCGCGCGCTGGCGGGCGGCCACCTCTCGGGTCCGCGCGATCTCCGCCGCCGCGTCCTGCGAGCGGAGCGTGCCGTAGGTCGTCACGTCGAGCTTCCAGGCGGCGGTGACGTTCAGGACCCAGAGCGCCTCGTGGCCGGTGAACCCCGGCGCGTTCGTGAGGTGCTCTTGAGCCGAGGCGGAGAGGGTGGGCAGGAACGCCAGCTTCGCCGCGAGCGCCGTCGACTCGGCGGTGCTGCGCTGCTCGACCGAGGCCGCCACCGAGGGGATGGCCTCGAGGGGCCGCCCCTCCCAGCTCTCGAGCGAGGACTCCTCGTGCAGGTCGTCGCTCGCGGCCGAGACGTCCCCCTCGGCGGCGACGCCGGAGAGGGTCCGCAGGGCCCGCCGGGAGAGCTCGAAGGTGAGCTCGGCGTCCGAGATGCTCTGCCGGGCACGTTCGACCTCGGAGGCGGCGCGGTAGACGTCGAGCTCCGTCGCCACCCCGCCGGCGTGGCGCTCCCGGGCGAGGCCGAGGTTCTGCTGCGCCGCCCGGAGCGTCCGCTCCCCCGCGGCGTGCAGCGCCGCCGCGCCGACGAGCTGGTAGTAGTTCCGGGCCACCTGCTTCTCGACGTCCAGGATCGTCGCTGCCGCGGTGCTCCGCGCGGCGCGGGCGTTGGCGCGCGCGGCCGCGGTGCGGGCCCACCCCGCGGCGTCGATGATCGGTGCGTCGAGCTGGAAGTAGCCGTCGAGCTGATTGGCCGACTGGATCACGAGCGCGCCGCTCGGCAGGGCCGAGCCGCTGGGAGCGCCCAGCTGGCCGGGCGTGAGCTTCGACTCGAACTCGTTGCGCGTGTACACGCCGCGGGCCGTCGCCGAGGGCAAGACGCGGCCGAGGGCCGCGAGGGCCTCGGCGTCTTGCTGGACGGCCGTCAGGGCCGCGACGCGGTCGTCGGTGCTGGCGCGCCGGGCTCCCGCCACGAAGGTCGAGAGGGGTTGCAGCGCGAGCGCCGGGGGCGCGGCGAGGAGGGCGACCCAGCTGAGCCCTCCCAAGGTTATGTAGCGAAGACTCGATAAATGTAGGTGCGGAGTCGACACGGCGGAAACCTCGGAGGTCATTCACGGGCGGACGGCGAGGCGCCCCGCGGCACGAGGCCGTGGAGCAGGACGTCGATGAGCGCGCGAACGTAGTCGGAGCTGACGAGCGGAGGCACCTCGGGACCGCTCCACCAGTACTGCTGGATGACGTGCTGCATGAGCGTGCCGAGGTAGATGCGGGCCAGCGACTCGGAGCTCACCTTGCGCAGGCGGCCGCGCTCGGCCTCGGCGTTGAAGTACCCCGCCATCAGCTGGACCGCGCGGAGGTGGGCGGGCGTCGGCTTGCGCATGCGTTCGCGCAGCCCGTCGAGCTTCCAGCGCGACGCGCGCCCCAGCATGGAGGCGACCATGAAGAACGGCATCATCGCCCGGGCCGCCTCGATGACGCCCATGCTCGCGTCGAAGAGCGTGTCGGCGATCTCGCCTCTCCCCGCCCGCGCCGCGAGGTCCTCCAGGACGGCCGGGACCCGCGCCTCCCGGTCGAGCACGGCACAGAACAGCGCCTCCTTCGTCTTGTAGCGGTGGAAGATGACGCTCTCGGCGACCCGCGCCTTCCGGGCGATGGCGGCGGTGGTGGCCCCGACCGCCTGCTCGAGAAAGACGGCCTTGGCCGCGTCGAGCAGCTCGTCGTCGCTGATGGTCTGGGGTCGTCCGCGCGTCGCCATTTATGATGTACCCACTCCAATAAAGCGCGGGCAGGCCCGGAGGTCAAGGGCGATGACGGCGGCGGCGCCTCGCGCGCGGCGTTCATGCGAGCGGCGGGGATTGCCGGTCGAGGGTCGCGCGCCGCGCTCGGGTTGGGATATCCTGGCCCGCTCCGCCGCCAGGAACCGCAGCACGAAGGAGCGCGATGCCGCTCGAGCAGCTCTCGGTCTTCCTCGAGAACAGGTCAGGCGGGCTCGCCGAGGTGGTCCAGGTGATCGCCGACGCCGGCGTCAACATCCGCGCCGCCTCCGTCGCGGACATGGCCGAGTTCGGCATCCTGCGGCTGCTCGTCGACGACACCGAGGAGGCGCGCCGCGTGCTGCAGGCGGCCGGCTATACCGCCGCCAAGACGAAGGTGGTCGCGGTGGCCGTGCCCGACCGCCCCGGCGGCCTCGCGCACACGCTGGCCGTGCTGCGCGATGCCGGCGTGAGCGTCGAGTACATGTACGACGTCGTGCGGCGCAACGAGGGCGACGCCGTGCTCGTCTTCCGGTTCGAGGAGACCGAGAAGGCGGTCGCGACGCTCCGGGCCGCCGGCCTGAGGGTGCTCGCGGCCGGAGAGCTCGCGTAGTGGACGCACGCCCCTTCCACCGGAGGTCACGATGAACGCACGAAGGCTCGTCCTGCTCTCGCTCGTCGCCCTGGCGGCGCCGCTCGCCGGCGCGCGCGCGGAGGAGCCCCTCAAGATCGGCGCCTTGCTGGCCGTGTCGGGGCCCGCCGCGTTCCTCGGCACGCCGGAGGCGCGCACGCTGCAGATGCTCGTCGACGACATGAACGCCCGTGGCGGCGTCGGCGGCCGCAAGCTGCAGCTGGTGCTCAAGGACACCGGCGCGAGCCCGGAGAAGGCGGTCTCGTTCGCGAAGCAGCTCATCGACGAGCAGAAGGTCTTCGCCATCATCGGGCCCAGCACGAGCGGCGAGACGATGGCCGTCAAGCGGCTCGCAGAGGAGTCCGGCGTCTTGCTCCTCTCCTGCGCCGCTGCGGAGGTCATCGTCCAGCCCGTGGCGCGCTGGGTCTTCAAGACGCCGCAGAAGGACAGCCACGCGGTGGTGAAGATCTTCCAGCAGATGAAGAAGATGGGCCTCTCCCGCATCGGCGTGCTCACCAGCAACACCGGGTTCGGAAAGGCCGGCAAGGAGCAGCTCGAGAAGCTCGCGCCGGAGCACGGCATCCAGATCGCGCTCAGCGAGGTCTACGACAAGGCCGCCACCGACCTGACCGCCGAGGCGACCAAGCTGAAGGCGGCCGGCGTCCAGGCGGTCGTCAACTGGTCGATCGAGCCCGCGCAGTCGATCGTCATCAAGAACGTGCGGCAGCTCGGCCTGCGCATCCCCATCTTCCAGAGCCACGGCTTCGGCAACGTCCAGTACGCGAAGGCGGCCGGCGCGGCGGCGGAGGGCGTCCTGTTTCCGTCAGGCCGGCTCGTCGTCGCGGACGTGCTGCCGGAGAGCCACCCGCAGAAGAAGGTGCTCCAGGCGTACAAGGCGGCGTACGAGAGCAAGTTCGGCGAGGAGGTCTCGGGCTTCGGCGGCTACGCCTACGACGCCTTCGGGCTGCTCGTGCGCGCCATCGAGTCCGGCGGCGCCGACCGCGAGAAGGTGCGCGCCGCGCTCGAGGGGACGAAGGGCTTCCTCGGCACCTCGGGCGTCTTCAACCTGTCGCCGGCCGACCACAACGGCCTCGACCTCGACTCCTTCGAGATGCTGACCGTCAAGAACGGTCGCTTCGTGGTCCTGGGGAAGTGAAGCTCGAGCTCGTCCTCCAGTACCTCGCCGCGGGGCTGACCTACGGCGCCATCTACGCCGTCGTCGGAATCGGCTTCAACATCATCTACAACACCACCGGCGTCATCAACTTCGCCCAGGGCGAGTTCGTGATGCTGGGCGGCATGCTGGCGGTGTCGCTCAGCGGGCGCCTCCCGCTCCCGGCCGCGATCGCCGTCGCGGTCGCCCTCACCATGGCCATCGGCGGCCTGGTCGAGGTGACGTTCCTGCGCTGGCTCGGGAAGGCCTCCGTGCTGCGCATGATCCTCATCACCATCGGCGTCGCCATCCTGCTCCGCGAGGCGGCGCTCGTCGCCTGGGGATCGGCGGTGCGCGCGCTGCCCTACTTCACGGGCGACGAGGTGACGGCGCTCGACGTGGCCGGCGCCCGCGTCTCGCCGCAGGTGGTGTGGACGCTCGCGACCTGCGCCGCGATCGTCGTCCTGCTCGGGCTCTTCTTCCGCCACACGGCGCTCGGTCGCCAGATGCGCGCTTGCGCCTCGAACGGCGAGGCCGCGCGGCTCTGCGGCCTCCCGGTCCGGAACCTCGTCACGCTCTCGTTCGTGCTGAGCGCCGGGATCGGCGCGCTCGCGGGGTGCGTCGTGTGCCCGATCACCTCCACGCACGCGGGCGTCGGGACGGGGCTCGCGCTGAAGGGCTTCACCGTGGCCGTGCTCGGCGGGCTCGGCAGCAGCTTCGCGGCGGTGGGCGCGGGGCTCCTCGTCGGCGTCCTCGAGGCGTTCAGCGTCTCGCTGCTCCCCGCTGCCTACAAGGAGACGGTCTCGGTGACCGTGCTGCTCGCGATCCTCTTCCTCCGGCCGAGTGGGTTGTTCGGGGCTGGTGGGACGTCGCGAGCTGGAGGCCAGGGATGAAGCGCCGCCTCGTCCCGGTGGCGGCGCTCGCGGCGGCGACGATCGCGGTGGACGCGCTGGCCCGCGCGACCGGCAACGCCTTCCTGCTCACGCAGCTCACCATGGCGGGGTACGCCACCGTCGTGGCCGCCGGGCTGTCGTTGCTCATGGGGTACGCCGGCCAGATCTCGCTCGGACACGCCGGCTTCTTCGCCATCGGCGGCTACGCGGCCGCCGCGCTCACGACGGCCGGCCTCGGCCCGCCACGCGGCGGCGGGGCCTCCGCCCTGGCCACGCTCCACGTCCTCGTGCCGCGCGCAGATCCGTTCGGCGGCGCCGACGTCTGGTCGGTCCATCCCTGGGCGGCGCTCGCCGCCGCGGTGCTGCTCGCCCTGGCGATCGCCGTCGTCCTCGGCGTGCCCATCCTGAAGCTCCGCGGGCACTACCTGGCCATGGCCACCCTCGGCTTCGGCACCATCGTCCAGAGCGTGGTGGTCGGGACCGAGTGGCTGGGCGGCGCCGACGGCCTCTCCGGCGTCCCGCCGCTGCCGATCCTGCCCGGGATCGCGGTGTCCGGCGCCGCCGCCGACCGGGTGGTCAACTACTACGTCGCCTGGGGTCTCGTCGCCCTGGCCGTCCTGTTCCTCGACAACCTGGTCTCCTCGCGCGTCGGGCGCGCGCTCCGCGCCATCCACGGCTCCGAGGAGGCAGCGGGCACCATGGGGGTGGACGTCGCGCGCTACAAGCTCGGCACGTTCGTGATCTCGGCGGGGATGGCCGCCGTGGCGGGCGCGTTCCTCACGCACTTCAACGGGAGCATCGGCCCGTCGGAGGCGTCCGTGATGAGGTCGATCCGCTACGTGGCGGTGGTGGCCGTGGGCGGCATGGGCAGCCTCACCGGCACCGTCGCGACGAGCGGCGTGCTCACCTTCCTGTCGTTGCGCGGCACCTTTGGTTCGCTCGATGACGCTGTCTTCGGCGCGATCCTGATCGCGGTGATGCTCTTCGCACCGGAGGGCGTCCTGCGCGGCGGGGGCGTCGCCAGCGCGCTGCTGCGCCGCGGCCGCAGGCCCGAGGGGGCGGCCTGATGCCTGCCCTGCTGGAGGTGCGCGGCGTCGGGAAGCGCTTCGGCGGCCTCGAGGCCGTGAAGAACGTGAGCTTCGACGTGCGCGAAGGTGCCATCAAGGCCGTCATCGGCCCGAACGGCGCCGGCAAGACGACGCTCTTCAACGTCGTCTCCGGGCTCGTCGCGCCCGACGGCGGGGAGATCGTGCTGGGGGGGCGCCCCATCCACGGCCTCGCGCCGCATCGCATCGCCTCCCACGGGGTCTCGCGCACGTTCCAGAACATCAAGCTCTTCGCCGGCATGACGGCCCTGGAGAACGTCATGGTCGGGCGGCACGTCCGCAGCGGCGCCGGGTTCGCGGCGTGCCTCTTCGGCACGCCCGCGACGCGCCGCGAGGAGGCGGAGGTGCGCGCGCGGTCGCTCGAGGCGATGGACCTCCTCGGCATCGCGGGCCTGGCCGGCGCCGACGCGACCAGCCTCGCCTACGGCCAGCAGCGCGCGGTGGAGCTGGCGCGGGCGCTCGCCGGCGAGCCGAAGCTGCTCCTCCTCGACGAGCCGGCCGCGGGGCTCAACCTGCGGGAGACGGCCGATCTGGCGAAGCTCATCCGCCGGATTCGCGATCGGGGCGTGACGGTGCTCCTCGTCGAGCACGACATGTCGCTCGTCATGGGCATCTCCGACGAGATCGCCGTGCTGTGCTACGGCGAGAAGATCGCGGACGCGGATCCCCTCTCGATCCAGCGCGACCAGCACGTGGTGCGGGTCTACCTCGGGGACGACGATGCTGAAGGTCCGTAACCTCGACGCGGGCTATGGCGGGCTCACCGTCCTGCGCCGGGTGACCTTCCATGTGCGGGCGGGCGAGATCGTCGCGCTCATCGGCGCGAACGGCGCCGGCAAGACGACGCTCCTCCGCACCCTCACCGGACTCGTGCCGGCACGCGCCGGGGAGGTCTTCTTCAAGGACCGGAGCCTGCGCGGCGTGCGGACCGAGGAGGTGGTCGCGATGGGCTGCTCGCTCGTGCCGGAGGGGCGGCAGGTGTTCGCGACCATGCCGGTGAGGGAGAACCTGCTGCTCGGGGCACACGTGCAGGTCCGGCGCGGCAGGCGCGACGAGGTCCGGCGCGACCTGGAGCGGGTGTACGCGCTCTTCCCCAGGCTGGCGGAGCGCCGCGAGCAGCACGCGGGAACGCTCTCCGGCGGCGAGCAGCAGATGCTCGCCCTTGGACGCGCGCTCATGGCGCGCCCGTCGCTGGTGATGCTCGACGAGCCTACGATGGGGCTGGCGCCGCTCGTCGTGAAGGACATCATGCGCATCGTGAGGCAGCTCGGCGAGGAGGGGACGACGGTCCTCCTCGTCGAGCAGAACGCGCGCTGCGCGCTGCGCGTGGCGCGGCGCGGCTACGTCATCGAGAACGGCCGCATCGTGATCGAGGGCTCGAGCGAGGAGCTGCTCGCGAACCGCGACGTTCAGCGCGCCTACCTGGGCAGCGACCTGGACGCCGAGAATCGGGAGGTGACGCGATGAGCGCCCCCACGTACTGGCAGCCCGAGGCGGAGTGCCTGGAGCGCGGTGAGCTGGAGCAGCTCCAGCTCGAGCGGCTCGAGGCGACGTTGAGCCGCGCCTACCGGAACGTCCCCTTCTACCGGCGGTCGTTCGAGGCGGCCGGTTTCGACCCGGACGAGTTCCGCGCGCTCGACGACCTGCGGCGGCTACCCTTCACGACGCGGGAGGACCTCGCCGCCAACTACCCGTACGGCCTGTTCGCCGTGCCGCTGCGCGACGTGGTTCGGGTCCACGCCTCCTCGGGCGCGGCCAGCGGCGCGGCGGTGATTGGCTACACCCGGAACGACATCCGGACCTGGTCGAACCTGGTGGCGCGCGGGCTCGTCGCCGCGGGGGTCACGAAGGACGACGTCGTTCAGGTCGCGCTCGAGTATGGGCTCTTCACCGGCGCCTTCGGGATCCACGACGGGGCGGAGCGGCTCGGCGCGTCGGTCATTCCGGCCTCGAGCGGGCACGCGCGCCGGCAGATCCGCATGATGCAGGACTTCAAGACGACGACGCTCGTCGGCACCCCCAGCTACGCGCTCCTGCTCGCGGACACGATGGCGGAGCTGGGCATCGATCGGAACGCGCTCTCGCTCCGGCACGGCGTCTTCGGCGCAGAGGCCTGGTCCGAGCCGATGCGCGCCGAGATCGAGGACAAGCTCGCGATCGGCGCCACGTACCACTACGGCCTGAGCGAGGTCATGGGCCCTGGGGTGGCGGGCGAGTGCCTCCAGCACAGGGGGCTGCACCTCGCGGAGGACCACTTCGCCGTGGAGCTCGTGGACCCTGCGACGCTCGAGCCGGTGCGGCCGGGAGAGCGCGGTGAGCTCGTCCTGACCACGCTGACGCGCGAGGCGTTCCCGGTCGTGCGATACCGGACCCGCGAGCTGACGCGGCTGCTCGACGGGCCATGCCCGTGCGGCCGCACCTCCCTGCGGATGGCCCCGGTCGACGGACGCAGCGACGACGCCGTGGTCGTGCGGGGCATGACCGTCTTCCCGGCGCAGATCGAGGCCGAGCTGCGCGAGCTGGAGGGCACGGACCCGCGCTGGCAGCTGGTGGTCGAGCTCAGGGGCGCGCTCGACGAGGCCACGGTGCTGGTCGAGGTGTCCGACGCCATCTTCTTCGACGAGATGCGGCGGCAGGCGGAGCTGCGCGATCGCATCGAGCGGCGGCTCGCCTCCGAGCTGGGCGTCCTCCTCAAGGTGAAGTTCGTGCAGCCCAGGTCGATCGGGTCCGCCGCCGGGGGCGGCCGGTGGGTGGTGGATCGCCGATCCCGGTGAGGACGGCGTCGCATTGGGAGGCGCCCGGACTTGGTCGAGCGCCACCCGCGAGGTTGCGTCGTCGGGCTCAGGGGCGACCTGGCGCTCCCTCTTCACGAGAGGCGGTCTCGGACCTCGAGGCGAACTGGCTCATCCATGGTTCACCGAACACCTGCTTCGCGGCGAGCTGATTGTGGAAATCGCATAGGACCCGAAGATTACTCACCGTGGACGTCCCGCCGCGGGCGAGCGGAACGATGTGGTCGAGCTCGAGGCGGGTCGTGGAGCCGCAGACCCCTCCTGACGCGAGCGGCCACCGGCAGCACCCGCCGTCGCGGGCCCAGACGGCCCGCTTCACCTCGGCGGGGATGTGCCGCGGGCTGGCGGAGGGACGCGCTGGAGAGGGCCTGGGCTTCTTCACGAGCCCCTTCTTCTTGTCGTTCGCCGCGAGGAGGAGGTCGAGGGCAGCTTCCAGCACCGCCTCGGTGTCGGCCCCGGGAAGGCTGTGCGAGAGCGCGTCGCGAGCCGCGGCTAGCTTGGCGAGAAAGCGCTTCGATACGGTGAAGTGGTACCGGCGCAGTTCGGCGGTGAGCGGTTCCACCTCGTCAAGCGCAGTTCGGCGGTGAGCGGTTCCACCTCGTCAACAGGCCTGGTGGTCTGGAGAGATGCGGAAGGCGGTGAGTGCGGCGGGCAGGCAGATACCTCACCGCTTGGTTCGTCTGGATGAACCAATGCGCCGCCGGGCATCGCATGGCCGGTGGCCACCTCCAGTCGAGTCACGGCTTTCGCCGGCACCGCCAGCGGCAGGGCCGTGACGACGTCCCGATGCGGTGCAGCCTCCGCGGGTCGCAGCTCCGCCGCGACCGCCTTGGCCTCCCGCTTCGAGGCGTGGAAGAAGCGCGGCACCACCTCGCCCCGATTCTCGGGGGTGATGACCTTCGCGAGCTCCACCACGCTGGTGATACAGAGCCTGCCCTCCCGGAGCGGCTCGACGACCTCCGGGTACCGCTGGATCAGCTCGGCGGCGGTCTTTCGGTAGAAGGCGGCGCCCTTCGAGAGCCCCAGCTCCCGGTGCAGGAAGTAGAAGAGGCTCGTATGGCCGAGCTCGACCCACCGCCGCTCCCGGTCAAACTCCGCCAGGGCGACGAGGAAGTCGGCCAGCGCGCCGTGCTCGCGGCGGAGCAGCTCGGCGAGGCGCTTCGTGAGATCTCGCGTGTCGTTCATGACGGTGAGTGTCGCATGCGTTTTTGAGGCCCCGCCAAACGCACGCAGCGGCCCGCTGGAGCGAGATCGAGCGGCTGGGCTCGAGAGCGGGTTCGCAGCCTCTCTGCGTCTGCCAGCCGGCGGCTGGCGCTGCGGGAGAGGGCTTCTGGCGGGTAGCCCACTTCCGTAGCGTGATTCGCGCAGGAGGGCGTCAAGAAGAAAGTCGGAACAAGGTCACTCCCAGTGGGGGCGTGGCATGCGGCGGGTCTCGCAGCGTCGGGCGACTGCCGCTGACACTTGTATGCCGATCTTGCTGGAGCCGCCTCGAGACGTCGGTACCGCCTCGTGAGCGGCGTTCGTCCGACCAGAGCGATCGGCCGAGGAGCAGCGCCCGCCGAGCGCCCGCCTCACTTCATTGCCGCGACCGCGTCGCCCACGTCCGCCGCCTCCCATGCAGGGAAGTGTTCAGCGCGAGCGTGGAGCGATGGACGTCAGGGCGACCGAGCAGCTCGGGCCAAGAAGTCAACGAGCGCTGCCGCCGCCTCGCCCGGACGGCGCTGCAGGACGAGGTGCGGTGCTTCGAGGAGACGGACTTCCGCGGACGGTAGAATCGCACGGATCTCGCCCGGAATGGCCCGCCGGAGGAGACGGTCCTCCATTCCTCCAAGGTAGAGCAGCGGCAGCCGGCAACCCGCGAGAGTGCCCGAGGCATCGACGTCGAGCGCGGCTCGAACGCGCGCGGAGAGGACCTCGGGCCGCACCATGGCCACGGCGGCCCGGACCTTCGCCACGAGGTCGGCCGGCGCGTTCGGGCCAGCGAGCAGGTGCCGGACGACAAGCTCCGGCGGCGGGCGCGAGAAGATCGCGTGCGTCATCGGGCGCAGCGCGGCGAGCCAGGGCGCGACCGGGCGCCGGTGAAAGGATGCGGCGAGGACGACCGCGGCCAGGCCGGGTGGAGCCTTGGCTGCGACCTTCAGCGCGATCGGGCCCGAGAACGACTCGCCGAGGAGGACGAACGGGCGGCGTGCCGGAAGCTGTCCCTCCACGAGCGAGGTGAGCGCCTCGTACCCGAGTGAACGGTCGGGGGGATACCGAACGACTCTCGCCTCGAACGACCCAGGAAGCTCCGAGATCAAGGGCGCGAACAGGTCGCCCGTCCCGTCGAGGCCGGGGAGGAGCATGACGAGGGGCGCCGTGGCCATGGACCGATCATCGCATGCACGTGCCCGCTCCGGATCGTCGCGATAGACGACGGGAGGGGAGCCATGGACAAGGTGAACATCTCGGAGAAGCTGGCGCTCTTCAGTGACTACTGGAACCCGCGCATCGTGGCCGATCTGAACGGCCAGCAGGTGAAGGTCGTGAAGCTGAAGGGGCCGTTCGTGTGGCACCAGCACGCGGGCGAGGACGAGCTCTTTCTCGTCGTGAAGGGACGCCTCCGGATGGAGTTCCGGGACCGGGCGGTCGAGCTCGGCGAAGGGGAGCTCATCGTGGTCCCGCGCGGCGTGGAGCACCGGCCGGTCGCCGAGGCGGAGGTCGCGGTGCTGCTGTTCGAGCCCGCCAGCACGCTGAACACCGGTGACGTCCGGAACGAGCGGACGGTGGCAGCGCCAGAGCGAATCTGAAGCTACCGCGCCGTGCGTGATAGCGTCCGCGGCCATGGACCTTCCGTCGCTCGCCGACCTCGAGGCAGCCGCCAGCGTCGTCTACGCCACGATGCCCCCGACCCCACAGTACGAGTGGCCACTCCTCTCGGCGCGCTGCGGAGCCCGGGTGATCGTCAAGCACGAGAACCACACACCGGTCGGCGCATTCAAGGTGCGTGGCGGGCTCGTCTACTTCGAGTGGCTCGTGCGCGCTCATCCCGAGGTCCATGGCGTGGTGACCGCCACCCGCGGCAACCACGGGCAGTCGGTCGGGTTCGCGGCGCGCCGCCACGGCCTGCGTGCCGTGGTGGTCGTGCCGCACGGCAACAGCCCCGAGAAGAACGAGGCCATGCGCGCGCTCGGGGCCGAGCTCGTCGAACACGGTGAGGACTTCCAGGACGCCGTCGAGCACGCGGCGAAGCTCGCGGCCACCGAGGGGCTGTGGCGCCTGCCATCGTTCGATCGCTGGCTCGTGGGCGGCGTCGGGACCTACGCGCTGGAGTTGCTCCGCGCCGTGCCCGCGCTGGAAAGGCTGTACGTGCCGATCGGTCTCGGTTCCGGGCTGTGCGGGGTCCTCGCCGCGAAGGCGGCGCTCGGCCGGCGGCTGGAGGTGGTCGGCGTCACCTCCACCGGCGCGCCCTCCTACGCGCGCAGCTTCGCGAGCGGCCGGCCCGAGCCGCACGCTGTCTCGACGCAGGTGGCGGATGGCATGGCCGTCCGGACGCCCAACCCCGAGGCGCTGGAGCTCATCCGGCGCGGCGCAGCGCGCGTCGTCGAGGTGACCGACGCCGAGGTCGAGCGGGCCATGGCGGCGATCTTCACGGACACCCACAACGCCGCGGAGGGGGCGGGCGCCGCGGGGCTCGCAGCTATGCTGAACGAGCGCGAGGCCAACCGCGGCCGGACCGTCGGGTTCGTCCTCACCGGCGCCAACGTCGACGCGGCGCGCTTCGCTCAGGTCCTGAGCGCAGCCGTGCGCCGGAGCTGACGCGGGCCGGCCCCTCAGCCTCGCCCCGACGGTGTCCCGCCCGCGTGGCGCCGCCAGGCCCGGCGCATGTCTCGCGCGGAGCCGAAGCCGGCCAGCTCGGCGGCGCGCTCGACGGTCATCCGCTCGTCCTGAAGGAGCCGCTGCGCCTGCGCGACGCGCAGCCGGCGCTGGTACTCGCCGACGGTCACGCCGGCGTGCTGGTGGAAGAGCCGGGCCAGGTGGCGCTCGCTCACGTGACCGAGCGCGGCGAGCTCCGAGCGCGATCGGCTCCGGACCGGGTCGCGCGCGAGCTCGTCCTGGACGCGGTGCACGGCCGGGTGGACGTGGTTGCGGTTCGAGAGCCAGGGCGAGAGCTGCGGGTCCTGACCGCTGCGCCGCATGAAGACCACCATCTCGCGCGCGACCGCCTGGGCGATCTCCGGCCCGGCGAGGCGATCGATGAGATGGAGCGCGAGATCGATGCCCGCGGTGATGCCGGCGCTCGACAGCACCGGTCCGTCCTCGACGAAGATCCGATCCTCCTCGACCCTCGCCCGCGGCGCCTCCTGGCGAAGGCGCGCGACGAGGGTGTGGTGCGTGGTGCAGGCGCGCCCGTCGAAGCGACCGGCGCGACCGAGCAGCATGGCGCCCGAGCAGACGCTCGCGACCCGCACCCCCTCCGGAAGCCTGCGCAGCCAGCTCACCACGCGCCCCGCCTCGGGCCGCGCATAGTGGCGCGCCGAGTCCTCGCAACCAACCACCATCACCACGTCCCCCGGCTCGAGCGCCTCCGGCAGCGGCTCGAGC
>WNGR01003870.1_pt1 | contig 16288 bp, 11 predicted proteins | sample 5407581 | NCBI WGS metagenome assembly WNGR01 (sample SAMN13153383, study PRJNA577476) | soil metagenome | isolation source: 80 cm soil or saprolite under Garry oak tree replicate 2 | place: USA:California | collected 2016-06-15 | reverse complement strand
GACAGGACAACTCGCTTTTTCTTGCTCAGAGCTGGAAGAAGTTTGAAAGTGGTGTGTTTGCTTGGGTATTGTTCTTGTTTCCTCTGAAGGTCTCATGAAGTGGGAGACTCATCCATTGAAGGCCTTTTTCAACACTCTGGGTAGTTCTGCTACGACTTTTCTGCGACGAGTGTACCATATATGCCTGAGCTTCATCAAGTGTTTTCTGCCACTCTTTTGCTGCGAAGCTGTCTGTCCTATTCGCTTGCTCTTCTGGCTTCTTTTCTGCTATCGTAGCGCCAGTCGCCACTGGTGATGGACTTCCTCGAACAGGGGGATTACGATGTATGCCCACACGCGAACTGCTTTCCCCAGCCCAACGCGCCCAATTTCTCAGTCTTCCTGCCGAGATGAGCGAACAGATGCTGGCTCGCTACTACTCGCTCTCATCGGAAGACCTGGTACGTATTCGGCGTCACCGTCGGTTGCATAATAAGCTGGGCTTCGCGGTTCAGCTCGCCTATCTTCGCTTCCCAGGGCGAACCTGGACGGCGAGCGAAGAGGTTTCACCCCTCGTACTCTCCTACATCGCCAACCAGCTCAAGGTCAATCCGATGGGCATTGTGCAGTATGCTGCTGAACGAGAGGCCACCCGGTTCGAGCATCTGGCAGAGCTGCAGAAGGCGTATGGTTTTCGCCAGTTCACCGTGCGAGACTATCGCGAACTCTCCACATGGCTCATGCCGCTCGCCCTCTCGACCGATGTGGGTCCTGCCCTGGTCGGAGCTCTCATTGAGGAAATGCGTGACCGCCAGATCATCATTCCTGGCATCACGACGGTAGAACGTCTCGGATGGGAAGTGCGCCGTCGCGCTCAGCAGCAGGTGTTTCGCTTGCTGACGGAAGGGTTAACGGATCTCCAACGCGCACAACTCCAGGCGCTGCTCACGGTCCCTGCCGCGTCCCGTCAAACTCTGCTCGTCTGGCTGCGACAACCGCCGGGTGCTGCCTCACCCGCCAACTTTCTCAAGGTGGTGGAGCGGCTGCGCTGGATTCGAGCATTGGGCCTCGATCCACAGGTGACCTCGCGTGTTCACCAGAACCGCCTGCAACAACTGGCACGCGAGGGCGCACGCATGACGGCACAGCGCCTGGGCGAGTTCGACGTGGCACGACGTGATGCCACGCTCGTCGCCTTTCTGCTGGCTACCGCGGAGGATCTCGTCGATCAAGCGCTCGACATGCATGACAAACTCCTGGGGCAGCAATTCAAGAAAGGGGAGCGTAAGCAGGAGGACCAGATCAAGAAGAGCCGCAAAGCCATCAACGAAAAGGTGCGTCTCTACGCTCGTGTAGGCAAGGCACTGATCACCGCAAAGGAAGCCACGCAGGATGCCTATGTGGCCATCGAGTCGGTCCTGCCCTGGGAGCGCTTTGTGGGTACAGTACAGGAAGCGGAACAACTCTCGACCACCACGACCGAGGTCGATACCGTCGAAATCCTGGTGAGTCGCTACCCTCAACTCCGTAAATACACCAAAGAGTTGCTGGCCACTTTCGAGTTCCAGGCCACCAAAGCCAACGAACCGCTGCTGAAAGCGCTCACGTTGCTCAACAATCTCAATGAGGCCGGGCGACGGAGCATCCCGAAGTTGGCTCCAACCGCGTTTGTCACCGGGAAGTGGGAGGATCATGTCTTTGCCGATGAGGGCATCGACCGTCATGCCTACGAACTATGCGCGCTTTCAGAGCTACGCAGCGGGCTGCGTTCGGGCGATATCTGGATCGCAGGCAGCCGCCAGCACAAAGCCCTGGAGGACTACTTGCTCTCGGATGCCGCGTGGCAGCAGCACAAGCAGGCAGGAACGACCGAGGTGAACATCCCCGCTGACTTCCCGACGTACCTGGCAGAGCGCAAAGAGGAACTCCACCGGCAATTAACGACCGTCGAGCAGCTTCTGAAAGAGGAGAAGCTGCCCGATGTGCGCCTGGTGAAAGGGGAACTGGTGATTACGCCGCTCGTCAAAGCCGTTCCCGATGAGGTGGACGCACTGACGCGACAGGCCTACGACTTACTTCCGCGCATCAAACTCCCGGATCTCTTGCTCGAAGTCGACACCTGGGCACCATACAGTCGGCACTTCACCCACCTGCAAACCGGCGATCCTGCCAAAGACCGTACCGCGCTCTTCGCCGCGCTGCTGGCAGATGCCATCAACCTGGGGCTCACCAAGATGGCCGAGGCGTGCGCTGGGATGACCTTCAATCGACTCGCCTGGGTGGTGGACTGGCATGTCCGGGACGAAACCTACACCAAAGCGCTGGCCGAAATCATCAACTATCATCACCGCGTCCCTTTTGCGGCCTACTGGGGAGACGGCACCACATCCTCATCTGACGGTCAGCGCTTCAAGGCTGGAGGAAGACCAGAAGCCACTGCACAAGTCAATTTGCGCTATGGGACCGAGCCAGGCGTGACCTTTTACACGCACCTGTCGGATCAATACGGTCCCTATCGGGTGAAAGTGATCAGCTCGACGGTGCGTGATGCGCCGCATATGATAGACGGCCAGCTCTATCACGAGACCGATCTGCAGATTCACGAACATTATTCAGATACCTGGGGCTATACCGATCAGGTTTTTGGCATGGCGCACTTGCTGGGCTTCCGCTTTGCTCCACGTATTCGTGATCTGGGAGACAAGCGCCTCTACAGTTTTGAGAAGCCAGCAACCTACCCGGGGCTGGAGTCCTTTCTTGGCGGAATGATCAACGTCAAGCAGATGGAGGCTCATTGGGACGACCTGCTGCGCCTGACGAGTTCTCTGCGCAAGGGCACCGTGACCGCCTCCTTGATCCTGGGCAAGCTCGCCTCGTACCCCCGACAAAATGGTTTAGCGTGGGCACTTCGAGAGGTCGGGCGGGTTGAGAAAAGTCTCTTCGACTTGGCATGGCTACAAAGTCCACCCTTGCGCCGACGTGTGCAGGTAGGACTCAACAAGGGCGAAGCACGCAATGGGCTGGCACGAGCGGTCTTCTCCAACCGCCTGTGTGAGATCCGCGATCGCTCCTACGAAGATCAACGCTATCGGGCCAGCGGACTCAATCTCGTGGTAGCGGCCATTATCCTCTGGAACACGGTGTACCTGGCTGAAGCAGTAGAAACACTCAGGAACAAAGGAGTTGAGGTCAAAGAGGAGTACCTCCAGCACCTCTCTCCACTCGGCTGGGAGCATATCAACCTGACGGGTGACTTCCAATGGAACATGAAGCAGCTTCCTCCCGCAGGGCAACTTCGTCCGCTGCGAACCAAGACAACCTGATCGGAAATGGCTTAGCGTAGTCCTGAGGGTACTTGTTCAGGGGCCAGGGTTCTTAGCGTATGTTTTCCCCGAAAAAATATGGTGACCCCCATATGAGTGCACGGTCCGGAGCCGCTCGAAACTGCTCCGCACGTCCTCTGGGACCGCTGCGACGAGATCGGCGGCCGCGATGCAACGCTGCTGGAACTCCGCAGCGTTCTCGGGGCTGAGCTTTCCGCCGGTGGCAAGACCCAGCGGCGTGAATCTGAGCGACCGTTCGTCTGGGGTCGTCAGATCAGCGAATGTTTGAATGTCCATTACCCACTCCAAGATCGATCTAGCTATAGCTAGCCGCCGCCGGGCGATCCAAACCAGGTCGTGAGCGCGTCGCGCAATCCGGCATCGCTGCCCTCGCCAACCCAAGCGACGTGTCCATCGGGCCTGATCAGCACGGCCGACGGTGCAGCCACCTCGCCGACCACGGGAAGCTCCCAGGCGCCGGCGTACGAGGCATCAACGAGCTGAACGCGGTCGGCCCACGGTGCGATGTCGAGCCCACCGGCCTCGCCGAAGTTGAGCAGCACCGGCTTGGCGCCATGCAGTAGCTCGTAGACGCGCACCGTGCTGTTGGCGTTCACCAGGTCCAGGTCGGGCATGCGGCGCCCCAGCAGCGGATGTCCCTCGCCGAGGTCGTAGGCGACGTCGAGGCCCGAGATCATCGCGGCGATGTGCTTGCGCGGTTGATCCATTGTCAGCACCTCGGCCAGGATGGCGCGCAGTGCGACCGTGCGCTCGTCGTTGGCGCCCACCGCCCTCTGCGCCATGGTGTTCTGCAGCACGCGGGCAGCAACCGGATGCCGTTCAGCGTGGTAGGTGTCGAGAAGGCTCACCGGTGATGTTCCCGTGACAACCTGAGCCAGCTTCCAGCCCAGGTTCACCGAATCCTGCACGCCGATGTTCAAGCCCTGCCCGCCCATCGGAGCATGCACATGGGCGGCGTCACCGGCGAGCAGCACGCGTCCGCTGCGATACGCAACCGCCTGACGCGTCATGTCTGTAAAGCTGGAGATCCAGTGCGGGCGGTGCACGCCGTAGTCCTTGCCGTCAACCCGGATGAGCGCGTCGCGGACGTCCTGCAGGGTGGGCTCATCGGTGCTATCCAGATCGGGCACGATCAGGGTGACGCCCACCCGTCCCTCTTCGGCCGGGCCGATGCCACCACCGCCACGCAAGCCGAATTCCGGCTTCTCCTCCATCTCGACCTCGGCGATGATCCAGCGCGTGGTTGGATCCCAGCCCGCGAATTCGATCCCGGTCGCCTTGCGCACGGCACTGCGTCCCCCGTCGCAACCCACAAGAAATTGCGCCCGCAGCGATGTGCCGTCGGACAGCGTGACGTCGACACCGCTGTCGTCCTGCGTGAAACCGGTCACCTGGCGCTCGCGCAGGAAGGGAACGCCCAGCTCATCGAGCCAGCCGGCCAGGATGCGCTCGAAGTGGCTCTGCAGCAGCGCCATCCCGTAGTTGTGGCGGGTGGGGAAATCGCTGATATCCATCGGCACCCCGGCGAACGCCTGCACCTGCATCGCCTTCCCCTCGGCGAGGAAGCGATCAACAACGCCGCGCTGATCGAGCACTTCGATGGTGCGGGAGTGCAGACCGCGGGAGCGCGAGCTCTCGAGCTTGAAGCTGGGGCGTCGCTCGACGATGAGGACGTCGGTTCCCGCCAGCGTGAGCTCCGCCGCCAGCATCATCCCCGTCGGACCGCCGCCGGCGATCACAACTGCATGCTCGGACATACACCACTCCTCGTTTCCCAACGTATGTCAGGAAACTCTAGCTAGCACCGCACATGGGCGTGCGGTGACTACGTGTCGTCATACGATGGCGACGTCAGCTCGCTCGGTGAGCCGGCGAACCGTGCGTCACTCTGGGTCAGCTTGGGCCCAGTCCGGGGGCAGGTCGTCCATCGGGCCAGCCCACACCACTTCTGCGATGTCTGCCGGCGGCTCGAAGTCTCCCGCGAAGAGCCACCTCCCAAGTCCGGGCTTTTCCCCAAGGCCGAACCAGTAGTTTTGACCGTCGACCTTCCGCACGGCGGCGTACGACTGACCGTCTCCCGAAGCACGCATGGTCAGCTTAGCCTGCTCGACCCGTGACCAATCGCCATACTCCGGGGGCAACGCAGCGAGGTCTGTTTCGTATCGGCCATGGTGTTGGAGCCGACCGCCCTGGACGAGCGATACCCACTCCAACGCCTTCTTCGCCCGCCCAAACCCTCGTCGGTCAAGCCAGCAGCCTTGGTCGTCCCGCTCGGTGCTCCCACTGTATTTCGTCTCGCGCTCAGTTCGACGTTTCTCGACAAGCCTTTGAACAGGCGCCTCGGCCCAGTCCATTACTGCGAGAAGCAGAACAAAGCACTTCGTGCTGTTGATGAGCGTCCCGTACCCGAGTTCCCGCCCATGGAGAATCCCATGGCGTCGCAAGGCTCCCGACGTCATGGTGTCTCGCTGGCTCTCGGCCAGCAATGGCGCCAGCACACGCAACCCCTCGGGGAGGCCCGCCAGAGTCTCGCTATCTGCAAGGTGCTTCGTCTTGCCGGCGACGAACAATTGTCTGCCGGTCATTTCCAAGACTATGCCATCCGCCTGAGCCAGGACGATGGGAACTGACGCTTCGTACGCACCATTACAGTGGTGCCCGAGCGCCTTCTGCACTAGGCTGTATCGGTCGCGAAAGACGGAAGTCAACTCTTCGTCGTCGCTACCCAGGTTCAGCAGGCGTCGCAATCGGAGGGCCAGGCCACCGTCCGCGTTCCACCCATCAACCAGGACCTGCTCGGCCATGTCAGCGGAGCCGGACCGGTCATAGATGCTGAGTGCTTCCTCATACACGGGCACTGGTGCCACCTTGGTTGGTGCCCATCCGAGCGGGGTAAAGACCGCGATGTAGCGCGCCATGCCGCTGATCAGGGTTTGAACTTGTTGATCGATCGCTGCGGCCGCGTCGAGGTCCACATCCCTGCCTCCGAGCAGCCGCATCAGCCCACGACCGAAGGCATTTCCGGTGAGGGGGCGAAATGCAGCCAACATGGTGCCGAGCTCGCCCCCGGGGTCGAGACGGGTAAAGATGCGTTCCTCGAGATCCTCCTGACTGCTGCGAGTCATGGTCGCTCCGTTTCTACTGTGACTTTCGCTTGGCTCGCTCAGGCGACAGATGGTGAATGGCGTCTGGATGCCCTGATAGCGCAGCAGGAAGAGTGTGCCGCGCATTGGCAGGCGTTCGCCTGCCTACCGCGCCAGGTGGACTCACGGGCGAACGACCAGCCTACGTGCTGAGACGCAAGGCACTCCGTGTGATGTCGATGTGGAACTCCAAACCAAGCACACGAGCAAGCCGTGCCAACATAGCGAGGGAGGGCTCATGCTCTCCCGCCTCCAGCCGTGCGATGTGGGGCTGGCGCATCCCCAGCATGCGGGCGAGTTCTGTCTGGGTGAGTTGGTGCTCCACGCGGTAGCTGATGACCCGCAGGGCGACCTCGTGCGCGAGTTGGGTTCGCTCCCAGTCTGCCCGGTATTCAAGAACATCGAGCTCGCCAGTAGACAGCTCCTTCGTCGTCGTCAGATCCCTCCCCTTCATCACAGCCTCAAGTATACCATGCATGGTATAGATAGGTCTACAGTGTCACGAGTGGCACCAAGCGGCACTCATTTGCTCACGAGGTGGCAGGAGGTGGAGTACTCCTGAGCAGCCGCTCGAGGTTGACGGCCGCATTCGGGGCGGCCTCGGCATGCCTACTGTCGATGGCCTGCTGGTAGGCGGCCTTGGCCCCTTCCACATCACCCTGCCCCTCTCGCAGCACCCCGAGGTTGAACGCCGCTCTGGGGGCCACCTCCGAGTTACCCTTGTCGGCAGCCTGCCGCCACGCAGTTTCTGCCGTGACCAGCTTACCGGTTCCGTAGGCGGCTAGGCCGACCACAAGCAACTCGGAAGACTCCGCCTGCTCCAAGGCAAGGGCCCACATCGGGTCAGGAACCGAGGTGTTGGTATGGGTGAGTTGGTCGATCAGGTAGTCGAAAGCCTCGAAGACAGGCCCGTCCGAGCCGGTGAAGATTTGGCCGAGCAAAGCAACCGTCTCGTTGATCTTCGCCGTGGCCCATGCCAACCCCTCATCGATCGCCTGATTGGTTCTCGGTATGTTGTGCCGGTCGGCGAGATAAGGCCTGTAAGTGTGAAACTGACCAAAAGATACATTGTACTATATAACTGAGGCTGAGCTTATGGCCTGTAAGTGCGATTCTGACGGAAAGATACGACGTGCCATATAACTGAGGCTGAGCTTGCTCTTTTTCTACTTTCATGCATGTACAACCAGTTCTTCTCCTCCGTGATGTAAATCCCAACATTATCATGGTGAAAACCCCACAATTATCCTGGTGAGCAAGCGGTTCCAGAGTAGTTTGCCCGCCAGGATAATTGTTGTAAAAGGACCAGTTTAATGTTGGGATTTACACTGTAAGGCCGCTTCTGAAGTGCTCTCAACTTTTTGCCAGGTAAAATGGTGCACCATCAAAACATGAGAGAAAAGAGATCGCTTCTCGTAGTTGCCCTGCTAGGCCTTATGCTACGAAAGCTTTTTAGCCATTAGCGTTAAACGTGACGTTAACGTCGGAGGCAAGCGCATCGAACCATGAACTACCAGCATATAAAGGTTCCGTCAACGACTCGCATAACGGCATGTGAATACTGAACGTCTTTATGAACTACCAGTTCATGGCTGATGGGGCTTCTCAAGAACGTTGAACGAAACGTGAGCGTCAAGGCATTTACTGATCTGACACCAGGGACAAAGTAGCCGTCTTTACGGACAATAAGATATTTAAAAAGAAAACGTGCAAAAAAGACTTGCCTAGATGAACTAGCGCATTGAGCAGCGCGTAAAAATGGAACAGGCTTAACAGAAGACCATTTCATTTCGGGGCAAACCGCTGTTACCCTCGATAGTTGAACTTGTTTCCGTTCTAGAATGGTTCCCTCATTCCACATAACAGATTTATAGATTCCACACAATACTAATGAGCAGCGCCGCCAGCATGACCGTTCCCAGGGCAAAGAGGACGTTCGCGAGCCTGAGCCAGCCCACCTTGCGCCGGATCATTGTAGTCAGTTCTGACTGCGAGCGAGTAACGTTGTAAGTATAGCGGTGATAGAAGCGTACCTGTGTGGCCCACAACGCCGCACCGATTGCCAGGAGATAGCCTATCAGTGCAGCAATGAGCAAGACCTTGACCGGTGTATTGCCCTTGAGATAAGGTGGTGGGAAGTTATTGCTCAGGATGGAGAGACCGAACAGCACACCCAGAAACGTGGCGATGCGTTCGATGAGTGACTTGCCTGCGTCGTTGAGATTATCAAGCTGCTTACTCTCCATCTCGTCGAAGGTAGCAGTAACACGCCTGCTCGCTTCGGATGGCTCATGGGCATCGTACACCGGGATGGATTCTTCCTGCTGCTGGGCGCTCATTAGTAGCCCTCGCAATCAACATCGACAGCCATCTCGACGCCGCAGCTTGGAACTGGGCAGGTGATGATCAGTTCGTCCAGTCCCCGCATGATCTCCCTACGCTCTGCACACACCTTGCGCTTGTCAAACGTCGTGATATGCCCGTTCTTGCAACGCACAGCGAAGAGATGACGAGCGTCTTGCGGGCGTGCGGATGCGGGTGGAGATACTGTTTGCTGCTGCGTCGCGGTAGCAAGAACGTTCTGTGCCTTCTCGCGCACGCCGCTCATGAGATCATTGCGTGCGAGATACTCCAGGATCGCTAGCACTTCTTCGCGATGTTCGCCTCGTTGCAGCATTGCCTCTGCCTGATCAATTGCCTCTTTCCGCACGCGAATAAGTTGATCTGCCGCTTGCTCACCCAGCGCAAGCAGTGGATCAGTAGTGCCAGGCGCGGGCAGGCGCGGCAAGAGGTATGCTACAATCCCGCTGCAGGGCCCCTCACCTGAGAGACTCTCCACAAGGAGTGTACTCGGCAGACTCGTCTCGTCCAGTCGCACCGGGATGAGCGGCTTGAAGAACTGCTGCGCGATGAGGATATGGCGTTTCGTCCAGGGGAATGATGCTGCTTTGTGACTCCACAACACGATAACGGCGGCACTGCCCAGGATGCCGTTCTCGACGACATACGGATAGGATTGCTCACTCGGCGTGGGAAAGTCCGGCTCGCGCCAGAGGCTATAGCTCGACTGCTCCAATCCCTGACGTATTTCGCTGGCGCAGGCAGAGTCTTCGTTGGCATATGAGAGAAAGATCGTGGTCATGCTACGCTCCCTTCGATGATGTTATGCTCCATCCGGCGGCGTCTCCAGTGATAAATCGTCCTGCTGCACACCCGCAACGATCATCTCCCACACCTGCCGGGCAAGTCCGGTCAGATGATCGCCCAGGTGGATGAGATCGCCGCCAAAGAGGGCAAGCTGAAGCGCCTGGAATAACGCCTTCATCTCGTCGTCTGGCGCTTGCCCTTGCAGAACGATAAGTTGCTGCATGTACGCCATTTTCTCCTGGGGATTCGTGCTTCGCAGCGAAGCAACGCACGCCTGCACAAATGCTGCTAGCTCCTCTTCTGGCACGTCGTCTTCATTGTCTTCGTCTGATGCAAGCCCGCCTCTAGCAATACCATCCTGGATAGCGGTGATGGCCCGAGCATAGGGATGATCGGCAGGAAGCATTGGTGATTGCCCGTCCAGGATGGCGAGGATGGCCGTGAAGAACTCCGTCTCGATCTGCCAGGTGGCTCCGCGTTGCTTCGCATCCTGCATTGCCTGGATCATCGCCTCACGCCACTCAGCGTGACGTTCCGGCATACTGGTTATGACAGCAACGGTTTGACCGACGATGGCCTCAATCTGCTTGGCGAGCTTGGTTGATGAAGCGCCGGATTGCCCACGTGAGAATGTGCCATCCCGCATAGCCTGCAACACCTGTGCGAGTTGCTGCGGTGTCCGACCAGTCGCGTCATGTAAGAGACCAGTTTTGTGCATGATGGCAAGGGCTTGCTCCATCTTCGTGATGGCCTCTGCCTCCTGATGGAGATGGCGGTACAACAAAAGGGCTAGTCCGACCAGACCCGAAACCTCGCCTGCGGGATGAGAAACGTCCTTCGCAAGCCTGATGAATTGCTCAAAGGCGTCACGCGCTTCACCGAAGCGGTGCAACTTCTCGTAGAGATACGCCATGCCATGCAGCGTGGCCGCTTCGCCTGTGCGGTTGCCCACCTCGCGTTGTATAGGCAAAGCTTGCTCATACAGGCGCAAGGCCTCCTGCGGGCGGTTTATCGTATTGTACGCTTTCGCCATGCCATTCAGCGTGGCCGCTTCACCCGCGCGGTCGCCCACCTGGCGCCGTATGGGCAAGGCTTGCTCAAAGAGGCGAAAGGCGTCCTGCGGACGGCCTATTGTCTGATACACCAATGCCATGCTGCTGAGCGTGGTAGCCTCCCCGGCGCGGTCGCCCACCTCGCGTCGCATGGGCAGGACTTGCTCGTACAGGCGCAAGGCCTCCTGCGGACGGCCTATTGTCTGATACACCTGCGCCATGCTGCTGAGCGTAGCTGCTTCGCCTGTGCGGTCGCCCACCTCTTTTGTGATGGGCAGGGCTTGCTCGTACAGGTGCAAGGCCTCCTGCGGACGGCCTATTGCCTGATACACCCCCGCCGTGTTGTGAAGCGTAGCAGCCTCTCCCGCGCGGTCGCCCACCTCACACCGTATGGACAAGGCTTGCTCATACAAGCGTAAGGCCTCCTGCGGGCAGCTTATATCGCTGTACACGTCCGCCATGTTAGAGAGTGTGCCCGCTTCGCCTGTGCGGTCGCCCACCTCTTTTGTGATGGGCAGGGCTTGCTCATACAAGCGTAAGGCCTCCTGCGGACGGCCTATATTGCTGTACACCTCCGCCATTCTGCTGAGAGTGATAGCCTCCCCCGGGTGGTCGCCCACCTCTTTCGTGATGGGTAGAGCCTGCTCAAGGAGGCGCAAGGCGTCCTGCGGACGGCCTATATTGCTGTACACCTCCGCCATGTTGCTGAGCGTGGTAGCCTCCCCCAGGCGGTCGCCCACCTCGCGCCGTATGGGCAAGGCTTGCTCATACAAGCGTAAAGCCTCCTGCGGGCGGCCTATAATCCTGTACACCAATGCCATGTTGTACATTGCGAGGAACAGCAGTCTCTGATCCAGTTCCTGCGCGCTCTCCAGTGCTTGCTCCGTCAAGGCGAGACCTTGGACGCGATCCCCCAAGCGTTGCAGTATCCACCCCCATTGCAGGAGATAGTATCCTTGCTCGATTCCTGTTACCTGCTGGCAGCCTCGTTCCAGATCCTCATAGAACAGCGCGGCTAATGCAGATGTGAGAGGGCCCCGATCCAATTCATCGTGGAGATAGCGGGTCAGTCTTGCATACACGCTCCCATACTGCACCAGTAGCGGCACTCGTTCGCTCTCTTCCGCCAGATAGCGCTCGATATATGGGCGGATCACTGGCGGGACACGATAGAGCAGCATGCCCTGCTCCGCTGATCTCTCGCGCGCGAGTAAGCCGCGTTGCCAGAGCGCGTGCAACTGATCGGCAACCGGCGAGCGTTCCTCTCCGCGCGTCTTAGCGTCCGGGTCAACGATACCAATCGCTGTTTCCGGCAAGAACGACGCGTGGAAGAGCCAGAGCTTGCTGAAGAGGCTCCGCAGGTCAGGTGACAGATACCGCACGCTTGTGTCGATACTGGCATAGAGTGTGCGTTGTCGGTGATCGATATCCTTGTATTTGTCTTGCGCGGTGAGTAACTGTACTTCATACTCAGCAATGAACGCTTGGAGCGAGACTGGACTTTCATTGAAGGTTTTGCCAAGCAAGAAGAGACTGAGCGGATGACCATCGAGTCGTTCGCTTAACTGCCATACCTCCACAGGGTCGATCTCATGAAGACGTTGCGGGGCACTTTGGCGAAACAATGCCGTTCCTTCCGCCGGCGGGAGTCCTTTCAGTTCCAGGAACTTCTCTCCGCTCCAACCCAGAAATCGCCGTGAGGTGATAAGTAGGCTCACAAAGGGAGAAGGGAATTGTTCGATAAAGGCCACCAAGTCAAGCGCGCTCCTCTCCTGAGCCTCACTAGCCTCGACCAGCGTTTCGGCATTGTCGAGAATGATCAATGTGCGTCGTTGTCGCAGACGAAGTAGTACTTGTCGTTCAAGATCCGCAAGTTCGACGCTGTCATGATGGGCAAAGCCCAGGAAGCGAGCCAGTGACCCAACAAATAAGGCGCGGGTGGGCAACGTTTCCAGTGAGATAGCCCATACGCCACCGGGCCACGCGTGGGCGAAGCGCTCCGCTGCCACGCGTGCCAGCGCCGTCTTGCCCTGCCCACCACTGCCATGAATGGTCATGATACGCGGGCGACGGTCGCCCGTGAGCCAGTCGCCAAGCTGTACCAACTCCTCAAAGCGTCCCTGGAATGCCCCTTCCACCTGCGGCAGAGCGCCGATCACGCCACGCAGGGCATTCTCCTGCGGTGCGTGGACGACGGGCGTTCCCGGTTCGGCAGCAAAACCACCGGCAGGAGTGGTGAGTGCTGTGTACAGCACCGGTACACCAATGGCCCAGGGACGCATGCTTTTCCCCAGCGAGAGCCGCATTTGGAACACGGCTTCCTCGACAGGCACGCTGCGTGCCAGATTGGCATAGAACGTGCGGGAGAAGGTAAGCGCATCATCGTCGTGAATTGCAAAACGCATTCCTAGAGCATAAGGGACTTGTTCGCGCACCAGCGCACCAGCCAGATTGCTGAAGTGTGTCTCGCCTGGCTCGGCGCTCTTACAGGCATTGAGCGTGACCAGCAAGACGCTGCCGCGCAGACGTTTGGTGAACTCTCGCGCATTGATGAGTTCGAGCGTACCGTTGTCCTGTTCAAAATACAGTACCGCTTCCTTCCGCTCATTCTGGCCGCCATGCCCCATAAAATGCACGACGCGCTGCTGCTGGTTGGCAACCAGCGTGCGCAGGCGCTCGATAGTCGTCGGCCATACTCGTTCCAGCGTGACAGCAGAGTTTAATCCTCGCACACTGTCCGCCAGGCGCATCCATTCGCCTTCGATGTTGAGCGGAGCAAGATGCGGATCTAGCGGATTGGACGGCACGGCAAGGATGTGCAGGCTTCCGACCTGCTCTGGCGGGGGGATACGCTGTTCCGGCGGGAGTCCGCGCACAAAGGGGACATTGCAGACGACAAAGCCATCCGGGCCATGCAGGTATTCCCAGGGAACAGCATCCACTTGCTCATCATGGGCAACGAGCAGGAGGCGCTCGCTTTCCTGTGTCAGGGCCTTGTGCGCCAGACTATCTGGCGGAAAAAGCGCGGCGTAGAGGGCCGTGCCATAGGCAATGGGATCCGTCATGGAATGCGGCAGGCCATTCGCTTTCGTGGGGATGAGCGAAGAGAGATCAAACGTGTGCGAGACCTGCCCATCGCAGGTGACAGTGACCTGCAAGGCGGTCGCATCCGGGCGCGTAAGGATCAATTCCATGCCACTATGCCTTGTTTCTCTTTTGATCTCTCGGGCATCGCCGAGAAGGAATCGGCACTTCCCGCTTACGCACGAGTATAGCTGATGTGCTTGATGAACACAACAAGCAAGCGAAGAATTAATGGAAAGGGTCGAAGTTCACTTTCCTGGGATCAACATATCTCAACTTGAAAAGTGTACGCTAAGCAAAACAAGATATCCCCTTGATTTACTCATTTAGCTCCATAACCGGTTTAGATATGTTGATCCCATTGACAGGAGATACAGCTTCTTTCTGCGTACTCATGAGATGCTATTCTTGCTCCTTCTAGACTAGTTTGTGGTGCAAAATGGCTGAAGCCAGATGAGAAGCTGATTTAAAGCAAGCGAGTGTCATTCTGCTGAGCTTTCTCTCTGGAATGCTGCTGTTTTTTCTTAGGCCGTTTGTTTTTTTCGGGAGCGGGTGACCTGAGCCTGGGCAATATGGTCGACATTGTTGGCCAAGATGCCCCACCCAAGCCAGCGTTTGAGCCCGCTCATGCCATGATACGCACAACGACGCAGCCCATAGTCCCGTCGCAAGCTATTGATACGCCCTTCGATACCTGCTCGCCAGCGATACGCTCTGCGAAAGCTCGGCGAGCGCTCTACCGCTCGTCGCTGTGCTGAGACCTTCCCAACAGCAGGAATGGCAACGGTCTTCACTCCTGCCTCCTCCAAGGTGTGCTGCGTCGTAGGTGAACGGATGCCACGATCCCCAGCCAAGATACGGCTCATGAGCGGATTTGGTGAATCCGCCTGCTTGTAGAGGTGGAAAGATCTTGCTCTCTCCCTGGCAAAGGGCATCGTGATCTATACTACAAGCAGGTCTTTTCTCTCGTCGCTATGCTAGCGAAGACGAAATGCTAGGAGGTCGTATCAGTTGATTGCACGCTTGTGGAGAGGCTGGACATCGATTGAGAACGCGGACGCCTATGAGAAGCTGCTCCGAGAACAGGTTCTGCCTGGCCTCCAACAGATCGATGGCTATCGAGGGGGATACATCCTCCGACAAGAGGGCAACGCTGAAGTCGAATTCGTCGTGATGAACCTCTTTGACTCGTTGGAGGCCGTGCGAGCCTTTGCAGGGCCTGACTATACCGTCCCCGTGTTTGAACCGGAAGCCAGGCAGCTTCTTTCCAAAGTTGAGCCACTCGCGCACCATTATGAGGTCAAAACCGCCCCGTAGGAGAAGGAGAAGAGCCCGCTTGCGGGGGAAGCGGCGGCTCTACCGTCGTGAGAGTGACGTTCTCTCATCTGCTTCTCCCTGCTTGAAAAGGTCCATCCAGCCATCATGTTACAGAGCATGGAGCACGCGTTGGCGCAGGAGAGCAAACCCAGCTCTTCCGTACATTTGTCTTTTGATGAGCTTTAATTTGGTCACAAACCCTTCGACCATTCCATTGTTGACGGGCCAGGTAAGGCCCGCTTTCACCGCGGCTTTGTCTTTCTCGACTCCCGAGGCAAAGGACTGGAGTTCGGGAAGATCGCTCTCTGCGATCTTTGCCAGCCAGGTATCTAAGCGGTGTCCTTCGCGCTTGTGGACCATCGTCAAGAACTCTTGAACAAAACGATACGCTCTTTGGAGTAGAGGGCTGGTCTGACAGAACGTGGCCAGGTCCTCCCGCTCGCCCTCCTCCAGCGTTTCGGGGTCACGCACGAACAGCCAGACTGCGGTGTTCGCCGAATACTTCTGGATGCGCGCAGGATTGACCGAAACCCTCACCTCGGCTTGCTTGAGGGTCTCCAGATAGCGGTAGACGCTCCGCTCGGAGCCAGTGTAGCCTCGCCTTTGCATTTCCCGGAAGATCTGGATGCCGGTGCGCTCCCCGTCTTGCCAGCGTTTGAGCACGTAGGGAGCAAACCCATCGAAAGAACTCTGCCTCTTGCGCCGCCTTTTCGCTTCGGGGAAGGTTCCAGATGCCAGCCATCGGTGCACCGTGCGATCGCTGAGGCCAAGCTGGTGGGCAATTTCCCTTGGCTTTATGCCTTGCATGTGCAACTCCACCACCTGTTGATAGCGCGCGTGACGGCCCGCACGCCGCGCCAGACGCACTTTCTCTACATGAGCTGGTTCTTTGGGACGCCATTCGGCAAGGGGGATGATGGGTTTGCTCTGCTGATCCTGACCTTGCTTGTCCGGTGCGCACATCGCCAGGATTTCCGCCTGACAGCGAGCCAGAAGCACCTGGACGGCTTCCGTCAAATTTTTAACAACATGAAACCGGTCGGCTACCTGAATGGCCTGGGGAGCGCCCTCAGTTGCTGCCGATGCAAATGGAAGATGAAGTTTGCCGCAGTGGCAACTTTTACCTTCCGAATTGGCAAACACTGAACCATTTTTGTCTCACGGCTCAAGCCCTCGTTCGCGGCAAATAGCTTGCCATGTGGCTTTCCCTTCTGGCCTGCGC
>WNGR01020023.1_pt1 | contig 16289 bp, 13 predicted proteins | sample 5407581 | NCBI WGS metagenome assembly WNGR01 (sample SAMN13153383, study PRJNA577476) | soil metagenome | isolation source: 80 cm soil or saprolite under Garry oak tree replicate 2 | place: USA:California | collected 2016-06-15 | reverse complement strand
CGGCGCCCGGCGTCCGGACGAGGAGAAGGAGGACTGCGGGTTCGTCTACTACGCCCCGGCACTACCGGTCGGCGGACGGCTCCTGCCCGCCCGCCAGGGAACGGCTGCTGCAGCACTTCGAGGGCGTGTCGATCCTCACCCTGCCGTGCGACTCCGGGACCTGGGGCGTGGCCCTCGTCACCTCCGCCCGGGACAAAGAACTCCGCGCGCTGCGCGCGGTGCTCGCCTGGGAAGCCCGCGCTGAGCCTGTTCCCCAGCGTCGCGCACTGGGGCGACGCCCAGCCGATCACCGGCGTGCAGGTAATCGCCGCCATCGAGGACCGGCACCGCAGGCACGTGGTCGACGGCGAGCCCGTCGTCACCGGCCTGGTCGCCCTCGGCGACGCGTGGGCCTGCACCAACCCCTCGCTCGGCCGGGGAGCCTCCATCGGGCTGCTGCACGCCTGCGCGCTGCGGGACCTGCTCCGCGAGGTCAGCCCGGACGAGCCGGAGCGGCTGGCCCGCCGGTTCGACGAGGTCACCCAGACCACGGTCGGCCCCCTCTACCGGGCCACGCTCGAATTCGACCGGCACCGGCTGGCCGAGATCAACGCCGAGATCACCGGCCAGGCCTACGAGCCAGGCGACCCGGCCTGGGACTTCAGCAAGGCCCTGTACGCGGCGGCGGCGTGCGACCCGGACGTGCTGCGCGCCTACACCTCGGTGGCGGCGCTGACCGCCATGCCGGCCGACGTGCTGGCCGAGCCGGGCATGCTGGACAAGGTGATCTCGCTCGGCTCGGCGGCGCCCCGGTACTCCGCCCCAGGCCCAGCCCGGGCCGAACTCCTCGCCGCCCTTGTCCCCTAGCCTCAGTTTCCGGGCTAAGTCGATCTTGATGTGACGGGCTGAAGGCAAATCGGGCCTGACCTGCCGCAACGCGGCGCGTGGTGCCGACTTGATCCCGGATTCTCCTATGACCTAAAGTGAGCTCGTCATTCTGGCTACCCGGGATGGGTCATGGCGAGCCTGTACAAGAAGATCATCAGCGGGAAACCGTACTGGTACCTGCGCGAGATGGGCTGGGTGGACGGCAAGCCGAAGCTGGTCTCCGAGCGGTACCTGGGATCGGCCGCCGACATCGAGGCTCTGCTGGACGCCCGGGAGGCGGCCGCGCTGCCGGACCGGACCCGCCATCTGGGGTTCGGGGACGTAGCCGCCGCGTGGGGGATGCTGGAAGATCTGGGCGCGGCCGGGATCATCGACGAGGTGACCGGGGGGCGCAGGTCCGATGCGGGCGCCAGCGCGGGAACCTACCTGGTTCTGGCGGCGCTGAACCGGCTGGTCGCCCCGTGCTCCAAGCTGGGCTTCGCGGGCTGGTGGAAGACCACCGCCGCGGACCGGTTCACCAGGATCCCCGCCAGCGTGCTGGATCACAGGCGTTTCTGGGATGCGATGCACGCGGTGTCGCTGGAGGACCTGGAGGAAATCAGCCGCCGGATCGCGCTGCGGATCGTGGCGGAGTTCGGGCTGGACTGCTCGGCGGTGGCGCTGGACATGACCAACTTCGCTACCTTCATTGACACCCGCAACCAGAAGGCCCCGGTCGCGCAGCGCGGCAAGGCCAAGCAGAAGCGCTCGGACCTGCGGCTGGTCGGGCTGGGCCTGGTGGTCACCCGCGAGGGCGGGGTCCCGCTGACCTGGCACGCCTACCCTGGCGACCGGCCCGATGTCACCCAGTTCCCCGCGATGATCGACCAGCTGCGTGACCGGCACGCCGCGGTCTGCGCCGCCGCCGGTGCCCAGCCCGCAGCGGACATGACCGTGGTATTCGACGCCGGCCAGAACAGCGAGGGCAACTTCGCTCACCTGGCGGGGACGGGCTTGCATTACGTCGGGTCGGTACCCGCCTCCGACTGCCCGGACCTGACCAGCCTGCCCGCCACGGTGCGCGTCCCGGTGGACGGGCGCTTCGGCGGGCTGACCGCGGTCGACACCCGCCGCGAGGTCTACGGCGCCTCGCGGCGGGCCATCGTGACCCACTCCCCGGAGCTGCACGAAAGCCAGGCCCGCGGGTTTGACGGCACCACCCTCGCCAAAGCCGGCAAGAAGCTGGACGAGCTGGCCGCCACCCTCGCCCGCGGCAAAACCCGCCGCAGCAGGGACAAGGTGGAGGCCGAGATCGCCGTGATCACCCGCAAGCCCTGGGTGCGCCGGGTCGTCACCTGGCAGCTGGACGGCGGTCAGCCGAAAGACCTCCGTCTCACCTGGGGCATTGACCAGGACGCCCGCGCGGCCCTGGAAGAAGAGCTGTTCGGCAAGCACGTGCTGATAACCGACCACGACGACTGGCCCACCGCGGAGGTGATCGCCGCCTACCGGTCCCAGTACGAGGCCGAGTTCGGCTTCCGCCAGCTCAAAGACCCCCGCGTGGTGTCCTTCTCCCCGATGCACCACTGGACCGAACACAACATCCGCGTGCACGTATTCACCTGCGTGCTCGCCCTCCAGATCGCCCACCTGATGCGCCTCAAGGCAGCCCGCGCCGGGCTGCGCGCATCGGTCCGCGAGCTACTGAGCCAGCTCGCCGGCATCGAAGAGACCGTGCTGATCTACCCCTCGGCCGGCGGCCGGCCCAGGGTCCGCCGCATGACCACCGAGCTCACCAGCCAGCAGCGGGAATTGCATGAGCTCTTCGGCCTGCAGCGCTCGGCACCACGGACTTAGGTCATAGGCAGCCGACCCGCTAGCACACACTGCCACCTGCGAAAACACACTCAAGATCAACTTATCCCGGAAACTCGGGCTAGGGCCCGGGGCCCGGGGCTAGGCGGTGGGCGATGGCGGCGGCTTCCAGGCGGTTGGGGGCGTCGAGCTTGCGCAAGATGTGCGAGACGTGGACGCCGGCGGTCTTGACGCTGATGACGAGCGTGGTGGCGATCTCGCGGTTGGTGTAGCCCCGGGCCATCAGGGCCAGGACGTCGGCCTCGCGCGGGGTCAGGCCGAGAGCCTCTTCCAGGGCGCGCTTCGTGCCGGGTGCGCTCGCCTCCGGCGGGGCGAGGTCAAGGCGGGCGCGCTGGGCGAGCAGCTCGAGCTCGGCGGCCAGGGGCCGGGCGCCGATCCGGGCCGCGACGGCATGCGCGCCGCGGAGCGGCACGCTCGCCTCGGCGCGGGACGCGCCCGCGGCGAGCAGGGCCTCGGCCAGGCGCCAGCGGCAGTAAGCCGCCAGCGGCGGGCGTTCGAGCCGGTCCCAGGCCGCGGCGGCGTCCGCCCACGCCTGCGGCCGGGCGGCACCGCGGGCGCGATCGTGTTCGGCCCGGGCGAGCAGGTGCCAGCCGGCCGCGTTCGGCGTGATGGAGGCGGCCTCGGCCGCGGCGCGGCGGGCGGCGGTGAGCAGCTCCCGGGCACGGTCGAGCCGCGCCCGGAGCGCGCCCTCGTCCCGTCGGGCGCGGGCCAGCGCGGCCAGCTCAGCCTGGGCGCGCAGCCCTTTGGCGCACAGCTGGACGCGGATCTGCGCCGCCTCCTGCGACTGCGCCTGGGTCAGGCCGTCGTCGATGGCCTGGGCGGCGTCGGCCCAGCGGCGCTCCCACAAGGCGAGTTCCGCGAGGTAGCCGTCGTACACTCCCAGCCCGCGGTCCTCGCGCAGGGTGGCGCGCGCGGCCTCGAGATGGGCGCGGGCGACGTCGAAGTGACCCCGGCCGATCTCCACGTCGGCGCGGATGATCAGGGCCATGTACGAATAGCTGGCGCTGAGGGTGCGCAGGGCGGTCACGCTGGCCCGTTCGGCTTCATCCCAGTCGCCGACGGCCAGCAGCGCCTCGACCTGGTTGGCCACCAGCACCGTGGCATCGGCGCCGTAGCGGCGGACGGCCGCGAGCCCCTCAGCAGCCACCCGCGCCGACTCCCCGGGCCGGCCGAGCATGGTCAGCACGTCGGTAAGGGTGATGTACACCCGCTGCAGGGCCATCGGATCGCCGATTTCCCCGGCGAGCCGCACGGCCTGGCCGAGCCGGGCCAGGCCCTCCTCGCCGCGGCCGACGTAGGCGAGGTCGCTGCCGAGCTCGGTGAGCGCCCGAAGCTCGGCCGCTCGCGCCCCGGTCGCCCGCGCGAGCGCGAGCGCCTGCTCGCAGACCACGAGTGACTCCCGGTGCCGCCAGGCCATGTGCAACCCGGTGCCGAACGCCGCGAGCGCCTGCGCTCGCTCCGCCGACGGCGGCGGGGCGAGCTCGACCGCGCGCTCGAACGCGGCCAGCCCGGCGTCGTTGCTGCCGTTCGCGTACTGGTACACCCCGAGGCGCACGTGCAGCAGGGCGGCACCGGCCGGGTCCTGGTCTCCGGTGAGCTCGATGGCGCGCCGGGCGAGTCCGGCCGCACGGGGCGAGGCGCCGGTCTGGCTGGCGAGTTCGGCCGCCCAGGAGCAGAGCCCGGCCAGGTCGAGACCGGTCAAGGCGGCCGCGTCGGGGACATCCGGCCACAGCGCGAGGGCCCGTTCGAGATGGCCGGCGGCCTCGGCCAGGCCGAACACGGCTTCCGCCTGGCGCGCCGCCTCGACCGAGGCGGCCAGCGCCTCGGCGGCGCGGCCCGCCTCCGCCCAGTGCGGCGCGAGCTCGGCCGGCGAGGCGGCCGCGGTGCGCGACAGTTCCCCGGCGAGGCGGGCGTGCAGCTCCTCGCGCTCGCCGGGCAGGATCGTCGAGTAGACGGCTTCGGCCAGCAGCGGGTGGCGGAACCGGAAGGTGCCCGCGGCCTGGTCGGCGACGAGGACCTCGTGCTCGACGGCCTGGCGCAGCGCCGCCCGCACGTCGGGCTCGGGGACCGCGGCGAGGGCGCGGAGCAGCGGGTAGCCGACGTCGCGCCCGGCGGCGGCCGCCAGCCGCAGCAGGCCCTGCGCCGCGGCGTCGAGCCGTTCCACCCGCTGCAGCAGCAGGTCGCGTACGCGGCCCGGGAGTTCGGCGGTCCGGCTCGGGCCGGCCGCGAGGAGCTCTTCGGCGAAGAAGGGGTTGCCCGCGGAGCGGGCGATGATCGCGTCGGCCAGCTCAGGAGCGAGCCGCGCGTCCGGCGCGGGGGCGAGCAGCGCCGTCAGGTCCTCGGGCGGGAGCGGGCCGAGATCGAGCACGAGGCCGGAACCCGAGCGGCGCACGCCGTCGGCCAGCCGGGCCATGCGCCCCTTCGAGGATGGCTCGTCCCGGCGATGGGTGGCGAGCAGCACCACCGGCCGTTCGGCCAGGTTGTGGGCGAGGAAGACGACCAGGTCGAGGGTTGACGTGTCGGCCCAGTGCAGGTCCTCGAGCACGAGCAGCACCGGCGCGGCGGCCGCGTGATCGGCCAGACGCGCGAGCGTCTCCTCGAAGACCCGCAGCTGGGAACCTGCGGGCGTGTCGGCCGGCCGGCGCCCGCCAATCGAGCGCAGGGCCTCGGCGAACGGCTGGTAGGGCAGCTCGGTCCCGACGAGGTCGATCGACCGCCCGAGCAGGGTCGCGAAGCCGCCGTCGCGGGCGCGGCGGATGAGCTCGGCGGCGAGCCGGGTCTTGCCGATGCCCGCCTCGCCGGCCACGAGGATGGCCGCGCCGCGGCCCGCCCGCGCGGCGGCGAGCGCGCGCTCGAGCGTCCCGAGCTCGCCGGCGCGGCCCACGAACGCCTTGGCGCGAGGCCCCACGCGGCCAGTATCGCGCGGCTGCCACCAGCGCGGAAGGCGCTCGTAAGTATCCCGGGGCCGGCAGATAGGGCGCCCGGCCGCGGAAGATAAGGCGCCGCGCCCGACGCGCCACGGCGGTACCGCCGACGATCGTGAGTGGTCACGACTACTACGAGGAGGCCGGAAATGACGACGACGATAGCGGGGCGGATGCAGGTCCACACGGTGACGGGCGGCGGCGGGGTCCGGCTGCATGTGCGCGAGTGGGGTAACGCGGACGGGCCGCCGATCCTGTTCATCCATGGCTGGTCGCAGAACCACCTCTGCTGGGACAATCAGTACGAAAGCGCGCTCCGCGACGAGTTCCGGCTGGTGGCCTACGACCTGCGCGGCCACGGCATGTCCGAGGCGCCGGCCGGGGCCGGGCCCTACACCGACGGCACGCTCTGGGCCGACGACCTGGCGGCGGTCATCGACGGGCTAGGCCTAGAGCACGTGGTGCTCGTCGGCTGGTCCTACGGCGCCTTCGTGATCTGCGACTACCTGCGCGCGTACGGCCAGGACCGGGTGGCCGCGGTCAACTTCGTGGAGGGCGCGGTCAAGCTGGGCGAGGCGGCGTTCGGCACGCTGATCGGCCCGGGTTTCCTCGACCACTTCGCGGACGCCACGGCCGACGACCTGCCGGCCAATATCCGCGGCATGCGCGGCTTCGTCCGGGCGTGCCTGGCCAAGCCGGTCGCGGCCGAGGACTTCGAGACCGCGCTGTGCTGGAACATGGCGGTGGCCCCGCAGGTACGGGCCAGCCTCGGCGCGCGCGATATCGACGACGACGACGTGCTGCGCGACCTCGGGGTGCCGCTGCTGGTCACCCAGGGACGTTCGGACACGGTGGTGCTCCCGGCGATGGCCGAACACATCCTGGCCACCTGCCCGACCGCCGAGGCCTCCTGGTACGACGGCGTCGGTCACGTGCCGCACCTGGAGGAGCCCGGGCGCTTCAACCGTGAGCGTCCACGGCTGATAGGTGGGGAGCCGCGTTGCGGGGGTAGGAGCTACTGTGACGCTGACCAGGAACAGGCCTGGCCCTGGCCTTTGACGGGAGGGGCGGATGCTCCCACCCAGGGTGATCCGGCGGCTCGTGCTGGCGCCGCTGGTGATCGTCATCGCGTGCGGCTTCATCGTGCTCTCGCCGTTCCTGGCGCTGCTGGCCCTGGTGTTCGGCCTGCTGGCGCGGGCGCGGGCCGGGCACATGCGCAGCCTGCGGCTGGTCGGCTTCGTGCTGGTCTGGTTCGTGGCCGAGGCGCTGGCGCTGGTGGTGCTGGCCGGGCTGTGGGTGGTGAGCGGGTTCGGCGGGCGGCTGCGCACCGAGCCGTACCAGAGCCGCCACTACGCGGTCATGCGCTGGTTCCTGGACACGCTGTACGAGGGGGCCGAACGGACCTACGGGCTGCGGGTCGAGGTGGACGAGCCGGACCTGACCGGCGACGAGCTGGCCGCGCGGCTGACCCGGCCGGTCATCGTGCTCAGCAGGCACGCCGGGCCGGGTGACTCCTTCCTGCTGGTGCACCAGCTGCTCAGCGTCTACCAACGGCGGCCGCGGGCGGTGATGAAGGCCGCGCTGCAATTCGACCCCAGCGTGGACATCGTGGGCAACCGGCTGCCAAACGTGTGGATCAAGTCGCGCCAGGCCGGCGAGCACATCTTCCCCGAGCAGATCGCGCGGCTGGCCCGGGGGCTCGACGAGCGCAGCGCGCTCGTCATCTTCCCGGAGGGCGGGAACTGGACCCCGGGCCGGTGGCGCCGCGGGATCCGGCGGCTGGAGCACGTGGGGCGCCCGGATCTGGCCGAACGGGCCAGGGATATGCCCAACCTGCTCCCCCCGCGCCCCGGCGGGGCGCTGGCCGCCATCGCGGCCTGCCCGGACGCCGACGTGATCTTCGTGGCGCACGCCGGGCTCGACAACATCGTCACGGTCGGCGACGTGTGGGGGAAGTTCCCGATCGACCAGGTCATCCGGGCTCGCTGGTGGCGGGTGCCTTCGGAGCAGGTACCCCGTTCGGCCGACCACGAGGCCCAGGTGCAGTGGCTGTATGCCTGGTGGGAACGGATCGACGGGTGGATCACCGAGAACCGGCCGGGCGGCGTCGCGCTGCCGGCCGCGGCTCCGGCTACCGGAGACGAGACCGCCGGCCCGTTCGGCCCATAATCGGGGCCTGCCGCTGCTGCGAACCCGAGCGCTCTTTCTAGCTATGACCAGAGTGTGGATACAGGTGCGGCGACGATTCGGTCGCTGACGGGGAAGGCATGCGGGCCGGTGTGCAGGACGATTCCGGCGGCGAATGCGTCGCCGGTCTGGTCGCGGAGCCAGGCCAGGTGGCGTGCGTCAGAGGCCGTGACGGTGGCGGCGGCCTTGACCTCGATGCCAATCAGCCGCCCGCTGGCTGTCTCGATAAGCAGATCCACTTCCTTGCGCCCTTGCTCTTCGCGCAGGTGGTACAGACGCGGGTCGTTGCTGCTTGCGGCGAGTTCCGCGCGCAACTGCGCGGCGACGAAGGTGTCGAGGAGGCGGCCCAGCATGTCGGGGCCGTACAGGATGGCGTCCCTGCCGAGTCCGAGCACGGCCGTGACGAGCGCCGGGTCGACCAGGTAGCGCTTGGGGGCCTTGACGAGCCTCTTAATCCGGTTGGAGAACCAGGCGGGGACCAGGTCCAGGACGAACATCCGCTGGAAGAGCGCCTGGTAGGCCTGGGCGGTCTTGGCGTTGATCCCGGCAGCGGACCACAGCGTTGACTCGGCCGCGATGCCAGCGGTGTTCACCGCTAGGACGGATAGGTACCGGCGCAGCAGTTCCGGGTCCCGGCGGGGCGCCACCGCGGGCACGTCGCGAGTGATCATCTGCTCGACGTAGCCGGCGAACCACCGCCGCCGGGCGGCAGCCGGTATCCGCAGTGACGGCTCGGGGAAGCTCCCGGCGAGCATCAGATCGAGGTAGTCACGCACGCTGAACGCGTCGTCTGGTGCAGTGACCGTATCCGGCCCGCTGTCTATGACCCGGTCGATGAACGGCGGCAGGCTGGCGCGTCCCCGGAGCTCGCGGACCGACATTCCGTACATGGGGACCTGCAGAAGGCGGCCAGTGCCTGGCCAGACCTGGTTCTCCAGTTCCGCGCGGACGGAGCCGGTCAGGATGTAGCGGCCGGGTGAGGGATCCTCATCCACTGAGCGCTTGACGGCGCCGAGCAGTTCCGGTACCTCCTGCCATTCGTCCAGGATGACCGGTGGGCGCAGCCCCGCAAGCATCGCGTCGGGCGAGGCCGCTACCGACTGGCGAACCTCCGGCCGGTCCATTCGCAAGACCGTGCCGCTGCGCCGGACCGCCGTGGTGGTCTTCCCTGCTGCCCGAGGCCCCACCAGTGAGATGGCCGGGAAGGACAAGAGCAGCTCGTCGAGCAGCCCATCGACGATCCTGGGCACATAGAGGTCGCTCACCCGTTCAAGAGTACCTGTTTCCCGCACATCTAAATACCTGTTTCCCGCATACGTGACTGCCAGTTTCCCGCAACCTGGCAACGTTGATGCAAGCCCAAATGTCGGCATGATCACCGGCTCATTAACCGCTCGGGGGTGGCGGGCCATGTGGCCCGCCACCCCGAACATTGGCCGGACTCTCGCCCCCCCAACGGTTTCCCGGGAGTCCGGCCAAGGACCTAGATCCTGAGTATTACGATTTAATACTTAACAATTAGTAACCCAGGGGCTAGGCTGATGTCAAGGGGGTGAGCGGAAACACGATGACACGCCAGCTAGGGAAGCAGGCGCTTCTCGACGCCGCCGCCGTCCTCATGGACGAGCGGGGGGTCGACAACGTCACGGTCCACGACATCAGCCAGGCGAGCGGGCACCGCAACCGTTCGGCCGTGCAGTACCACTTCGGATCTCGGGATGCGGTGATCCGGGCCGTGATCAGCCGGAACATGGCTCCGGTCGACGCGGAACGCAACCTGCTCCTGGACCACCTGGAAACCACCGGGGCCCCGCTCACCACCCGCGGCGTGCTCGAGGTCGTTGTCCTGCCGCTCGCCCGCCATCTGCGCACGCCGGAAGGGCGGCGGTACTTCCGGATCGGCGCTCAGCTCATCAACCACCCGCGGTTCATGACCGATGCCCGGGACGCCATCACGGTCAATACCAGCATCACCCGGTGCGCCGCGTACCTGCTCCCCAGCCTGGACCATCTCCCGGTGCCGATCGCCGTCGAGCGGACCAGCCAGGTGACCAGCTTCATCATCCGGGCCTGCGGCGACCAGTCTCGCCTGATGGACAGCGACCCGCCGCCCCGGCCGGTCCTGTCCGTCGAGGACTTCACCGTCAACCTGGTCGACACCATCATGGCCATCGTCCAGGCGCCGACCAGCGTCGCGTCCGGCCCGGCCGCGGCCGGGGGATGACGGCGGCGGGTCGAAACCGCCCGGAAAGGCGCTCCTGGGCATGTTCTTTCCTGCTTCACGTATTTATGGTGGTTCTGTCGGCTCCGTAGGGAGAACGGTCCGACCTCGAGATATGTGGTGGGGGTTTTCGCGTTGGCCAGGGAACTGCAGCCTGACGATCCGCAGTCGATTGGGCCGTACCGGCTGGTAGGACAGCTTGGCCAGGGCGGCATGGGGCGGGTGTTCCTCGGCGTCTCGCCCGGCGGGCGGCCGGTGGCGGTAAAGGCCATCCGGGCCGAGCTGGCCGCGAACCCGGAGTTCCGGGCCCGGTTCGGCCGTGAGGTCTCGGCGGCGCGGCGGGTCAGCGGCGTGTTCACCGCCCAGGTGGTGGACGCGGACGTGGACGGCCCGGTGGCGTGGATGGCCACGGCGTACGTGCCCGGCCCCTCGCTGGCCGAGGCGGTAGACACGCACGGGCCGCTGCCGGAAGCATCGCTGCTGGCGCTGGCCGCCGGGCTGGCGGAGAGCCTCAACGCGATCCACGCCGTGGGCGTGGTGCACCGGGACCTCAAGCCGTCGAACGTGCTGCTGGCCGAGGACGGGCCGCGGGTCATCGACTTCGGCATCTCCCGCGCGGCCGAATCAACCATGCTGACGCAGGCGGGCCTGGTGGTCGGGTCGCCCGGGTTCATGTCGCCCGAGCAGGCCATGGGTTCCGACGTCGGGCCGCCGAGCGACGTCTTCAACCTGGGTGCGGTGCTCGCGTTCGCGGCGACGGGCGAGGGACCGTTCGGTACCGGGACTACGGCCGCCCTCCTGTACCGCGTCGTGCACGGCGCGCCCAGCCTGGACCGGGTGCCGCCCACCGTGCGGCCGCTGATCGAGCACTGCCTGGCCAAGGACCCCCGGCAGCGCCCCACCGCCAACGGCCTGCTGGCCGAGGTGGGCGCCCTGCAGCCGGGCGGGACCTGGCTGCCCGAGTCGTTCACCCGCACGTTCGCCCAGGGCACGCCGTCCCGGCCGGGTTTCGCCTGGTCGGGGCCTGTGGCCGCCGCCGCGGCGAGTGCCGCGGCGAGTGCCGTGGTCGCCGGGTCGAATCCGGCACTCCCCGGGGCGGGGGCGCTGACCGCCACCGCCGGCAGCGCGCCGCCGACCCCGCCGATGGGGGCCTATCCCCCGGCCACGCCGCCGCCCATGCCTGCGGGCACGGGCCAGCCGCCGCGACGGCGCCGGATCAAGCCGCTGGTGGTGGCGCTGATCCTCGGCGGCATCGTCGGGGCGGGCGGCGCGGCGGCGTTCGCCATGACCTCGTTCTCCGGGCAGCCGTCCACCCAGCTGGAGCAGCCGGCGGCGCAGACGTCTTCGGCATCGGCGCCCGCGTCCGTGGGCCCGGAGGTCACGTCGTCGACGACCGTCCCGTCTGCTTCGCCGAGCGCGTCCTCGTCGGCGCCGTACACGTCGCAGCCGGCCAGCACGTACTCGTCGCCGACCGTGCGCCACTCCACGACACCGCCGACGTCCACGTCGGCGTCCGCATCGACCTCTTCGTCCGCGCCCGCGAGCACGTCCTCGTCGGCAGCGCCGCCGTCGTCGACCCCGCCCTCGTCCTCGTCCGCGTCTACGTCGTCAGCGAGTTCACCCGCGTCCCCGCCGTCATCCGCCCCGGCGTCGTAACCGCGGGCTCATCCGTGCGCGATGTGATCGCTAGCGCGCTGAGGGTGGCGAGCAGGGCGAAGCCGGCGCAGGCGGCGAGCGCCGGCTTGAACCCGCTGGTGACGCTGGCCGGCGTGCCGAGGTTCCCGTGGGCGGAGAACACGGCGGTCGAGATGGCGATGGCGAAGACCCCGCCGAGGCGCTGCGCCATGTAGTTGATCCCGGAGGCCTTGCCCATCTCGTCCGGGGCGACGGCGCCGAGCACGGCGGTGGGCACGGTGGGGAGCGCCATCGAGATACCGACGCCCGACACGAGCAGGGCGAGCGTGAGCTCGACCCAGCTGGTCGCCAGCGAGCCACGGATCGCGACCCAGGTGAAGCCCGCGGTGAGCAGGGCGAGCCCGGTGACCATCACGGGCCGCCGGCCGGTCTTGTCGGACAGGGCCCCGGCCAGCGGCGAGATGATCATCGGCATCCCGAAGAACGGCAGCAGCCGCAGGCCGGTTGACACCGGCGAGTAATGCCGCGCGAACTGGAATTCCTCGGCGACGAGGTAGGCGCCCGCGAAGATCGCCCCGGACATGAAGAAGGTGGTGGCGTTGCCGATCGCGAACGCGCGGCGGCCGAACAGCCGCAGCGGGACCATCGGCTGGGACACGCGCTTCTCCCAGGCGACGAAGGCGGCCAGCAGGACGGCGCCGGCGCTGAGCGTGCTGACGATCTCCGGGCTGGCCCACCCGGCCTGGTTAGCGCGGACCAGCGCCCAGACGATGGCCACGACGCCGCCGGTAACCAGCCCGACTCCGGTCAGGTCGAGCCGCTCGCGGGCCCCGTAGCTCTCCGGCAGCAGCCGGAGCGACGCCGCGACCGCGGCCACGCCGATCGGGACATTGATCCAGAAGATCCAGTGCCAGTTGATGCCCTGGGTGACCGCCCCGCCCACCAGCGGCCCGGCGGCAACGGCCAGCCCGGCGAGCCCGCCATAGATGCCCACGATCGTCCCGCGCCGTTCGGCCGGGAACGCGGTCGTCAAGATCGTGAGGCTGAGCGGCAGCACGATCGCGCCGCCGAGCCCTTGCACCGTGCGGGCGGCGATCAGCTCCGACACGTTCGGGGCCAGGGCGCAGGCGCCTGACGCGACGGTGAACAGGGCCAGGCCCATGGTGAAGATGAGGCGGCGGCCGTAGCGGTCGCCGAGCGCTGCCGCGGGGATGATGCCGGCCGCGAAGGCGATCCCGTAGGAATTCAGGGTCCACTGCAGCGACGTCAGCCCGACGTGCAGGTCCGCCTCACTGCAGCGACGTCAGCCCGACGTGCAGGTCCGCCTGCATCCGCGGCAGGGCGGTGGCCACGACGGTGGCGTCGAGCGCGACCATGAAGTAGGCCGCCGAGGTCAGGACGAGAACCCAGCCGAGACGGCGCCGCCGATCTGGGTTGATGTGTGTGGTCACGAGCTCCTCCATTCATTGCTGGGTACTGATCCCGAACGGGCGGGAATCCGGGCGCCGCGCCCGGTTTGAAGTCGCTCCGGGGTCAGTACGTGTGGACGCGGCACGGATGACGGAGGGATGACGTGGTGACGGAGGACCTGATCGAGCGGGTCAAGACCGGAGACGAGCATGCGTTCCGCCAGCTCGTCGGCCCCTACCAGGGCGAACTGCAGCTGCACTGCTACCGGATCCTCGGGTCTGCCCAGGACGCCGAGGACGCGCTGCAGGAGACCCTGCTGGCCGCCTGGCGCGGCCTGGCCCAGTTCGAAGGGCGCTCCTCGGTCCGGACCTGGCTGTACCGGGTCGCCACCAACTGCTGCCTCAAGGCACTGCGCTCGGCGAGCAGGCGCCCGCCGGTGAACTGGCCGCCACCCGGGGTGGAAATACCCAAGCCCAGCCGGGTGGGCGAGGTGATCTGGCTGCAGCCCTACCCCGACATGCTGCTGGAAGGGCTTCCCGACGCCACCCCCGGCCCCGAGGCCAGATATGAGGCCAGCGAAACCATCTCGCTGGCCTTCGTCACCGCCCTGCAGACCCTGCCACCCCGGCAGCGCGCCGTCCTCATCCTGCGCGATGTCCTCGGCTTCCCCACCAGCCAGGTCGCCGGCATCCTGGACAGCAGCGAGGACTCGGCCGCCAGCGCGCTCAAGCGCGCCCGCGCCGCCATGCGCGCCCAGTACCCGGCCGCAACCGCCAGGCCGCCAGCCCCGCGCCCGGGCTCTCCCGGGGAACGGGACCTGGTCGACCGGTTCACCCGCGCCTACCAGGCCGGCGACGTAGCCGCCGTCGTCGCCCTGCTCACCGAGGACATCGCCGTGACCATGCCGCCGCTGTCGCTGGAGTACCATGGCCGCGAGCTGGTCGCCAGGTTCCTCGCCGCCACCGGGCTCCGCCCCGGGCGCAGGTCCCGTATCGTCCCGACCCGGGCCAACGGCCAGCCCGCGTTCGGCCTGTACGCCCAGGATCCGCAGGCCGGGATATTCCACGCGGCCGGGCTGCTCGTCCTCACCCTGACCGGCGACAGTATCTGCGCCATGACCGGCTTCGACACCAGCGTGCTCCCGCATTTCGGGCTCCCCCGCACCCTGCCGAGCTGATCTGGCGGCTCGCTGTCAGCCGAATATGCAGTAGTTACTGTTTTACTGCGGATCGGGCCCTGCGGTCAGGCGGCGCGGCGGCGGACCAGCCAGATGGTCGCGGCGATGAGCAGCACCGACAGGGCGAGCAGCCAGCCGCCCTCGATCCACTGGAAGGGCCAGAACCGGCTGCCGGGCTGGTAGCTGCTCCACTGCGTGTAGCCGTGCCGGGCGAGGCACTGCGCGGGCGAGACACCGGAGTTCCCCGGGCAGAGCCGCGAGACGGCGCTCACGAGCTGGGGGCCCTGGGCGGAGAACGCGAACCTGCCGTCCCTGGCGTACCACTGGCTCACGACCCACGCGGAACCGGGCAGGTTCGGCTGGCTGGTGAGCAGCGGTGCCATGTAATGCTCGCGCAGGTACACCGCGGTCGCGAGGGCGAGCCCGGCGTAGACGGCCAGGGTGGCGGCGATCGCGGGGACGACCCGGCGGATGAGCATCCCGGCCAGGGCGCCGATCGCGAAGGCGGCCAGCGTCCAGGCGGCGAACGCGACCCCGCCCAGGTCGAACACGCGGGTCGAGAGCGGGATCGCATAACCCGCGGCGAAGAACGGCTGGTCGTACCACGAGAACAGCACGCTGAACGCCCCGGCCGCAGCCGCCACCGCGACCGCGAGCAGCACCAGCTTGCCGAGGGTCCAGCGCCACCGGCCGAAGGCCTGGGTCCAGGCGTACCGGAAGGTGCCGGTCTCCAGTTCCCGGGCCAGCACCGGCGCCCCGGCGAACGCCCCGATTAGCGCCGGCACTGCCTGCAGGGCGATGCTGACGAATATTGCGGTAATGCCGTACCGGCCGGTGAAGTTCATGGCGCAGGCGAGTGAGCCCGCCGGATGACACGCGGTCGCGTAGGAGTGGTGTATCTGAAGGCCGCTGAGCCACAGGTACACGGCCAGCGCGCCCAGCAGCACGGCCACCCCGGCCAGCGCGAAGCGGTGCTGCCGCCAGGTGACCCAGGCCATCCGCCGCCATGGCACCGGCCTTAGCCGGGCACCCTCCTCCGGGCGGGCGGGCACGGTCAGCGCGGTCATCGCGTCACCTCCGACGGTTCGCGGGCCGGGCCGGACAGCGCCGCGGCGCCGGGCTCGCGCAGGTAGGCCAGGACGAGTTCTTCCAGGCTGACCGGGTGCGCCTCCCAGCCTGGCGGGACCGGATCATCCGCGGCGGCCCTGACTAGCAGGTGAGCCTGGGCCTCGGCGCGGCGGACGTGCACCACGGACCGTTCGGCAAATGTGCCGGCCTCGGCGGCCGGGCCGGTCAGCACGCGGTGGCCCGCGAGCAGGTCATCGACCTCGCCGGCCACCTGCACCCGGCCCCGCGACAGCAGGATGAGGTAGTCGGCCACCCGCTCGAGCTCGGCCAGCGCGTGCGAGGACAGCACCACCGAGACCCCGTCGTCGGCCATCGCCGCCAGCACCGTGGCCATGAAGTCGTGCCGGGCGAGCGGGTCCAGCATCGCCACCGGCTCGTCCAGCACCAGCAGCCGCGGCCGCCGGGCCAGCGCCAGCGTCAGCGCGAGCTGCGCCTGCTGCCCGCCGGACAGCCGGCCCGCCTTCCGGTTCAGCGAGATGCCCAGCTCGTTCAGCCGGGCCTGGGCGTAGGACTGGTCGAAGCGCCGGTTCAGGTTGCGGGTCAGGTGCAGCATGTCCGCGGCCGACAGATTCCGGTACACCGGCGTGTCCTGGGCGACGAACGCGATGCCGCCCAGGGCCTCCGGCGACCCGGCGGGCAGGCCGCCGAGCACCGTGACGCCGCCCGCGGACGGCGCCGCCAGGCCGACCGCCAGGTTCAGCAGCGTGGTCTTGCCCGCGCCGTTCGGGCCGACCAGCGCGGCCACGTGACCGGCGGGAATCGCCAGCGAGCACTCGCGCAGTGCCCACGTACCGCCGTACCGCTTGCCCAGGCCGCTGGCCTCGACGACGTTCATGCTCATGCGACGCCCTCCGTTCCGTCGCCTGCCGCGCCGCCGCGGGTGCGC
>WNGR01017931.1_pt1 | contig 16291 bp, 14 predicted proteins | sample 5407581 | NCBI WGS metagenome assembly WNGR01 (sample SAMN13153383, study PRJNA577476) | soil metagenome | isolation source: 80 cm soil or saprolite under Garry oak tree replicate 2 | place: USA:California | collected 2016-06-15 | reverse complement strand
CCGTTCGAGGCGCCCAGCCTTCTCAATTCACTCCGGCAGTGGTGGGTGGAATCGCCGGCGAAGTCGACCCGCGATTCTTTCCCTTTGCCGCCAGCCCGACGATCACAGCCAACTCGCTTACCGCGTCGGATGTGAATACTATCATCTCGCACGGCGCGCAGCAGGCGAACATTACTCGCGCGGCTATTCGCCAACCGCTGGGCAGCAATGCTCGTGTTTCCATCGCCGTGGTTGATCCGAACGGCGTGGTGCTGGGAATATTCCGCCAGTCAGATGCCCCGGTTTTCGGATTCGATGTCGCGGTGCAGAAGGCCCGCACCGCGGCATTCTTTTCGCGCGCGAATGCCGGCGCATTACTGAACGCAGCGGGTTTTGGATCATATGTCAGCCGTGCTGCGGCCGATGGATTGCAGCTTAACGGCGCAATTGCCTACAGCGACCGGGCGATCGGTTTTCTCCATCGTCCATTCTTCCCGGATGGAATTAACAACACCGCGCCGGGGCCCTTCAGTCCGGCAATCGATCAATGGAGCGTTTTCAATGTTGGCCTGCAACTGGATTTGATAAAAGCAAACTTACAGGCCGACCTGACGGGAAGCACGCTTCCGTGTACCTCTTTGCCGAATCTCCCGAACGGTTTGCAAATTTTTGCGGGCAGCATTCCGCTGTATCGCAATGGTGAGTTGATTGGCGCGATCGGAATCAGCGGCGACGGTATCGATCAAGACGACTATATCGCGGCCGGCGGTAGTGTCGGTTTCACACCACCTGCCGCCATCCGTTCCGATCAGTTCTTTGTGCGTGGCGTGCGCTTGCCGTTCGTTAAGTTTCCGCGCAGCCCGAATCTATGAAGGCAAAAGGAAAAAGGTAAAAGGCAAAAGTCAATACAAAGTCTTCAGGATCAATCAGCCGGTTAGGTGAAGTCTTCTGTCAGTGTACTCAGACATTCAGCAATAGAGATGAGATTCACCATTAAGCGATCAGTTCTTCTTTTTGCCTTTTTACTTTTTCCTTTTGCCTTTTCCTTCGTCGCTCACACCCAGCAACCTGAATATCCCGCGCGCGGCGTGCTGCGGCTCAAGGTGAGATACAAGTCGGGCGACGTCACCAAAGATCTGCCGCGAAAGCGCTTCTTCATGATCATCGGCAGCCTCGACGAAAACAAGAGTTTGATCGAGCAGATCAAATCACAGGCGCCGATGACCCGCGAATGTTATTACCGCAGCAAGGGTGCCAGCGAACCTTTGATTAAATGGCTCCAGCAAAGCGATTGCGATTCCGTCTACTGCCGGCAAATCGAAGAAAAATATGTGAGGGGCAGCGAAGCCGTGCCCGAGTTTCGGACCGCTTACGATCAAGCCTTGCGTGATTTCAAATCTCCTGAGATTGCGCGTCAATGGCTGACGAATAATCTTCCTGCAGATCTGCGCTCTGGCTTTTACAACGAGAAGCAGCGAGCGTTACAGGCCCTGCTGACGCAAATCGAGCAGGCTCGAAGCATGAAACCAATGTCCGTGATGACCGACCGAAAAGGGACGGCCTATCTGACGGATATCGAGCCGGGCACTTATACGATTACGAATTTGCTGCCCAGCGAAACTGAGAAAACAACCATCCTATGGGCCTGCGAGAAACAAGTGAAGGCGGTAGACCTGGCAACGGCAATGCGGCGGCCTTTCACCCTCCTGAACGAAAACGATCCGAAGGTGAAATGCGCGATCGTCGAACGGTCGTTGCCCGTTTGTGCGAAATGATGGACGACACAAAAAGTCGGACTTGCCGCGTAGCGGCGAAATGTTTATAGAAAGCATTTCGGGAATCGATGAATTAGCTCCGTAGGAGCGAAATCTTTCTGTCGCCCATAAATGGGCTCAATCAATTCGGACGCTGGCGGTGGCTATAAACATTCCCGTGCCTAACGGCACTAAGCGGTGCCTGACTGATTTATGACCCGAGCTTTCATCCTTTCGCTTTGTGGTCTGCTCGCGATCACCATCGCGCCCATTCATCAGAAAAGCATAAGAGCCTCGAATGCAGCACCTGTCACAGAATCCCGACTGTCTGGACCGCAAAGCGCGAATTCCCCGATGTCGCTGATTTTCCCGATCACGATGCCTGCGTGCGTTGTCATCGCCAGCAATTCTTCACCGGGCAAACGTTCATCGCGACGGGTCCGGCCATTTGTACCGTCTGTCACCTGCGCGCGGCGCCGCGCGAAGATGCGCGCTTCAGCTTTGGCAAGCCGAACAATTCGATGCAACAGTCAAAAGCGAAGGACGAACGCCAATTCGCGATCGAGTTTCCGCACGACAAGCACCAGAACGTGATTGCCTTGCTGCGCCCAGCCCGTGATTCATCTGCGCGAGTTTCGGCTTCTGCCGGTGAAGTGCGGTTCCTTCGCGCTTCGTTCAGGCAACTTGAAGTCGCCGGCGACAAACCGAAGGCTGATTACAATAACTGCTCAATTTGTCACGTCACCAATATGAATCCGGTCAAACCGCCGATTGCCGGGTGGCCGGATTCTTTCATGCCGCCGGCGGGGACTTTCAAGACAAGACCAAATGCTCATGACGCATGTTTTGACTGTCATTGGAAGAATCAGAAACCGGCGAGCAACGACTGCGCCGGATGTCATAGGCCTTCTCAAACCTTCGCACCTGACGATCTGCCAAAACGAATTTCCGTCAAGTTCAGTCACGAGGGCGGCAAAGGCGAACATGTGATGGAGTGCACGACCTGCCACATCAATATTACAAAGGCGAGCACCCTGCGCGGATTGACGCCCGATGTTCCAATTACCATCTGCGCGACCTGTCACAAAGACAACAAGAAGACGACCTATCCGAAAATTACGACGATTGAAGAAGAGTTCGAGCAGCGGAAGAAGACAAATACATGCACTTATTGCCATACCTCGGAGGTCGGCAAAAGGAAACCGCCGCTGAGTCATGACGCGGCAGTGCAATGAGCAAGGCAAAAGGAAAAAGTAAAAAGGCAAAAAGCTAGAGACGGCAAAAACGAGAATACGAGTTCTGAGATGAAATCACGTGTAATATTTTCTGCCCTGATTTTTTCCTTTTGCCTTTTGCCTTTTTCCTTCTCCGCTTTTTCCCAGGGCAACGATCTCGATTACTCGAAGTTTCTTCACACCAGTCAAAAGCACGCATCGATCGCCTGCACGGCTTGTCATCACCGGACTGACAATTCAGATCGGCCGACTTTTCCCGGACACAAAGACTGCACTGGCTGTCACTTGTCGCAGTTCACGACGCCGAACATTCCGATGTGTTCGATCTGCCACACAGACGTGAACGGCAACAACCCGCCTCTCAAGGCTTTCTCGGATCGATTCAAAGAGAGCTTCAATATGAAGTTCGATCATGCGCAGCATATGACGGGGGCGGCACGGCCTAAGAATGGTTGCAATGCCTGTCATACCTCATCACTGCGCCGCGGCGCGGCAATGTCGATTCCGGCAGGACTCTCTGCCCACAACGGTTGTTACTCATGTCACACTCCGAACGCCCAATCGAATGGCCGCGATATCGCCTCGTGCGGGGTCTGCCATGCTCAGAAAGCCTACTCGCGCACGCCAACTACATCGGCGGCTTTCTCACTGGCGTTTAGTCACGCGCAGCACGGCTCCCGGCAGCGGCTTGGGTGTAATGATTGTCATAACTACACCGCCGGACAGCCGCAACGCCGGCAAGTCAGCTCACCAAGAGCGTCGGAGCACTTTCCGGTTAGCAACAGCACCTGCGCGACCTGCCATAACGGCCGGCGTGCATTTGGCAGCGATTTGGATTTCAAGGATTGCCGGCGCTGTCATGCGGGACAATCTTTTCGCCTGGGAGGGCGCGGCTAGTATCGGAAAACCGTGGGGCAAAGGAAAAAGGCAAAAGGCAAAAAAGAGAAAGTGTCCGCTGAGAAAGAGCTGCTTGCCGCAAGAGACAGAGACTGATTATAAAGGGGGCAGTTTTTCTTTTGCCTTTTGCCTTTTCCTCGATCCGGTTTGACAGTTTTGGATCGCCTTCTTAAGATCGGGCGACGTCAAGTTTATTTTCACAGGGGAGAAGTAACAACATGAAGCGCTTGCTGTTCGCGATGTGTCTTTTGTCGTGTGCTGCCGTCCTGACGGCTGTTAACAGCACATCTTTGACTTCGGCTACGTTAACTCAACAGATTCCCAAAGAGAGCAAGGAACAACCGAAGAAGGTCAAGCTCGATACCGATAGTGTCGACGACAAATGGGGCGAGGTCGCTTTCGATCACGAGACCCACACGCTAAAGAATTACACTCCGGACGGCAAGGCGCCGGGCACTTGCATTGAATGCCACCACACCGATCAACCCAAAGAAAATCTGAAAGCGCCACTCGTTACCTCAGAACGAAACGTCGTTCTCACGGCGGCCGTCCTGAATGACGCGGCTGCCGGTAACGTCAAAACCTGCCGTGCCTGCCATCTCCAGGCCGGAGACGACAGCAAACCCCTTCCGGTGATCACGAAAGACGGCAAGCAGCTAAAGCTGGACAACGAAGTTGCTTACCATACCAACTGCTTTGCATGTCACGATGCGGCTCTTAAAGCGAGGCCGGATTTAGCCACAAAAATTTCCGGCTCAGATCCCAAGGGCTGTAATAAGTGTCACGTCGCGAAGTGAGCTGTTCGGAGTACCGCCTTCAGGCGGCCGCCTAAAGGCGGAACTCCAAACGAAAGCAAACTCGGATTCCAGTGTCGTTGGTCCTTCGGATGCTGAACGTGACATGAGGTGCAGTTAGGTTTGTCGGCGGCAATCACCTGATGACCTGCGCGGGGATCGGGTTGACCGTTATGACATTTCGCGCACGTTGTCCGCGGCGTCGTCAGGTCAATCGGATCGCGCGTGGCGTGACAGCTCGAACAACTCAGCTCGCCTTCTTTGTTTCCCGCTAGACCATTGATGGCACGAACTCGATATAAGTGTATCGCGTGAAATTGCTTGCTGCGCCATTGATCTTCAGTGTCGCCCGGCAAACGCTCGAGTTTCAGCGCGGCCTTTCTCGACTCGATCTCGTCGGCGTCGAGGCCTTTCCATTTCCAACGCCCATCAAGCACCGGATAACCGAAAATTCCGCCGTGAGGAGTGCCGACGCGTCTGCCCTCGTAACTATTTGGGTTGCGATCATTGTGGCAGGCTGCGCACGATAACAGCGCGCCATCGATGGCGCTGAACTGCGCGCCGCGATGCTCTTCGTGACAGGCCACGCATGTAATTCCGGCATTTGTGTGGGGCTTAATCACCGTGGCTGCAAAGGCCTCTGTGGTGTGGCATGACGAGCATTTCGTTTCCATGTTGGCTCTCAGCGCGTGACAAGAGGTGCACGCGCCCGCGTTGGCATGATTGGCGATCGGCGGTGATACCAACAGATTGCGGCGGGTATGCGCATCGGCGATTGGCCCCGGTGAAAATGCCGAGGCATAGAGGAATGCTCCGGCGACGGAAAGGATTGCCACGACGATCAACCCCCACGTCAGCATCGCCACGGGCCATCGTCGTTTCAGATCGCTTGTAGGTGTCCAGACCGCCTGCGCCTTCCCTGTTGCCCGACTGCCAAGCGGAAACAGCGGTGAAGGCTTAATCATCTTCGTCGCCGCCGTGATGCGCTTGTCCCAGAAAATATCCAGCGCTTTTGACGCCGGCGGCGCCGGTGGTTTCGCCTTCGGCGGGTGATGTTTTTTCACCGTTCCGTCAGCGGCTGGCGTCACTTGAGGTTCAGCAGGTAATTCCAACCGCTCAGTGGTGGGCATATTCCACAACCCTGCGCTGAGCGCTTCGTATTCTTCCAAAGACTTGCCATTCAACAGAATTGGATTTCCCGGTCGAAGATTACGGATATAGAAGGTATCGTCGGCGTTGGTAATGCCCGCGTGCAGCCGCGAGACGGAAGGGTGATTCAGCAATAACTCACAGGTCGGCAGACGCCCGATCAAAATGCCGTCGGCCACGATCGTTATCGGGTCAACCTGCAAATCCTCGCGAATGATGATGAAGGTGGACTCCATTTGATAAGTAGTCAGTAGTCAGTGGTCAGTTGTTAGTTGTTAGTTCGTTATTAAAGGCGAGTGTATGTTTCCTCAACAACAAACTACTGACCACTGACTACTGACCACTGACCAGAACACCACTTGCACAATGTGCACCAACATCAGCGCCAACATGACCGATGTCGAGATAACATGCGGCGCGATCCACGCCTTCAACAACCGATGCAGGTAAATCAGAGCCTCGACGCGTCGCAGAGTTACCGCCGCTTCAATCGCCTCCAAAAGCAAGCCACGCTTCTCCTTGTCATTTAGCCCGCTCATCTCAGTCTTGAATTCCAGACGCCCCTTCGCCAGCGCTGCTGATAAATCTTCTCGCCGCCAATATTGGCGGAGCAAATATGAAAACGATCCAAATCGGGGCCCCACTTTGTTGTCGATCAACTTGCGCAAACCTTCGTCGCTCTTTTCGCGGAGGGCGTCAAGCTGCTGGAGCAATTCATTGCGCCGGCCTTCCAGGTCTTCAATCAGCAGCGGATCACCTTCGATGTTCGTCATGATGCGAGGAACGATCAGGTAACAAGCCAGCCCAAACAGTCCCGAGATGATGACCAGGTCGAAAGTGAACATCAGCGATGAGGTGAGAAGTCCGCCACCGTGACTGCCGCCATGGAACAGCAAAACAATTCCCGCGATCACTCCCAAATAGACGTGCGCCAGCAACCAGTAGCGCAACGCTCCGGCGCGGCGGCGATAGACGGGCTTACGTAATGGATAAGACATCACGCCGGCAACGCCAACCAGACCTAACAACCCAGTCAGCCAACGCATCGTCAGCCAGGTGCCTGCCAAATGAGCGTTAAATCCGTAACGCCGAACGGCAAAGATTATTAGCGCCGTGATAATCAAAGTTCCAACTATACCGCCGGTGTGCCAAAGCCTCGCGGTCGGATCACTTTTATGAATGTCACGGCCGATGGCGTGTGTCTGGTCACGAAAGATTAGGCCGAGTGTCTTTTCGATTTCACCGAAATACTCTTGCGGATTCACCCGCACCAGAGCACCCGTCGGGCAATTCTCTTCGCACGAATATGCGGGGCGCGAAGTGCCTGATGGATTGAGTGGCGTGTTCTCGCAAAGGTTGCACTTAATTGCGACCATGTCCTCGCCTTCCGCAGCGGTGGCTTCGGCTGCAGGCGAGCCAATACCAAAGACAGTCTTCAGCCGATCAAGAAAATTCGGAGAGGTAGTGACTTTTTCGTTGCGCGGCACCATCGAGATCGCGTTGTACGGGCACTGTGTCGCGCAATCAAAGCAGCCGATGCACGTCGCGGGCTCAATATCAACATGCCCCTTTGGATCACGAAAGATCGCGCCCGTCGGACAGCCTGTCAGGCACTCGGGATCTTTACAGTGCATGCAGACCGAAGGAGACAGCACGTGTTGTGTTTTCTCACTCTTTGGCTTGATCGGCCGCTCGACATGAATTCCGCGCCGCAGAAGACGCGACTGGCCGTGGACCTTGTGACATGCGAGCGAGCAGTTCCCGCAGCGGATGCACAAGTCCATGTCCATGACGAGCAGGTTGACCCCGTCGACGATGCCCGTGGCGATCTCTTTCTCAGCCGCAGCCAGGACATCTTTGTCGGCCCGGGCGCGCAGGCTCGTATCGTCATCAGCCAGCGAAAACTGCGAAAAAGTGTTCAGAACTTTGTCAGCGAGTTCTCGATCGGCCAGCAGCTCAGCCAGGGGAATTTCCAGCAGTTCAGTACGCGCCATCAACGCTGCCGAATATTGCCAGGTGCTTTGGCCGCTGAGGGCCTCGAGTCCGAGACAGTTGCCGGCGCCGAGAAAATCTTCAGGAACAAATGCGCTCGGTCCGGTGCCTTCCGTGATGTCGTGATAGATGGGAATTCCGCGTACTCTTCTGATCCAGCCGCTCTTAATCACAAAGAGTCTATCGATCGGGGTCCCTTCCTGGATCAGCACATGGTGCTTGCCATAGGCCATGAACTCCGCAAGATTGGCAAGCGCGACCAACTCTGTCTTGCTCAACGACTGATCAATCTCGTCTCGGATCTCAACCAGCGCATTGCCCAGACCGTGAAGCCGGTAAGTGTTGTCGACTGTTTCAGCAAACTTCTTCAAAGATCGCAACAACCGCAGAGCTGGTCTCACTAGCTCAAGCACGGTGGCAACGGCGGTATTGTCGGGCACGACGATCGTGGCGTTGCGCGGAACGCCTGCCAGGACGGACATCTCGCCAAAGCAGGTGCCGGGCGCGATCCGACCGACCTTCTTTTGTTGACCTGATTCGTCCCATACATAGACGTCCAAATCGCCTTCGACTGAAAGATAAAAAGTATTTCCACCCCACTCGCCTTCACGCATGATCTTTTCGCCCGGCGAGTAGGCGAGCAGGCGCGCGTAGGGTCCGATCTGCTTGCCACCGGAAACCTTGCCCTCAACGACCATCTTCAGATTGTTCTTGTTTTTGTCGTCCAGTAATTCAGAGATGATATTGATCTTCTTGACGGCTTCGAGGATTGCTTGCGGGGTCCGATCTTCTTTAGGCATGACGTTTTCGAATTCGTCTTACGAAAAACTGCCAACGACAAGAAAGCGTGGCATGACTGTGCGGCATCGTGGCGCAGCTTAGCACGGCTCAAGGAACTGTGGGAATATTGTTGATCGTGGGTGTGCCCTCACTTACAGAAATTGTCGGTCCGGATGATTCGAGCACGCGCGCCGACGAACTAGCGATCGGCGGCGCCTCGTTTTGCTCGGCTGACAAATCGCGAATCCAAAATCGCCACGGCTTCATCACCCACTTTTCCGCATAGTCAATTCCAATTCGCGGCCCGCGCGCAATCTCGCGCGGCGAGACCGAAACGCCTTCTTCGAGCCAAACACGTTCGCCGAGTAAATCAGCTTTGTCGAGACGGCGATCAATTCCCATCGCCAGACACAAACGGCCGGGACCGCTGGTTAATTCGTATTCGGATCGGCCGAGGCGCCGGCGGCGAATGGTGTTGATTCCTTCAACCGGCTCCAGCGCGAAACGAAATAGACATAAGCCGTGCCGCCGATGTCGTACATGGTTTCCGTGCGATTCGTTCGCCGGCCGCCGTAGGCGTGGGACGCGCGATCTTCAGGACCGCGATAGGCTTCGGTTTCGACAATGATGCCGGCGACACGTGAGCCGTTTCGGTTCGGTACGACGAGCTTCCTGCCCAGGAGATCGCGGGCGACTTCGAGGACGTCTGCCCGCGTGTAGAATTCGCGAGGAAGTTTGTTCATATGATCCAATAGCTTGGGTTGGAAAACTATTTCTCCCTCTCCCTTTGGGAGGGATGGGGAGACGGACTACTTGTATGCGCCGCCTAAACCCTCTTCCCCAACCCTTCTCCCAAAGGGAGAAGGGAGATACTTCCGCCATCCTAAGATTACTTCTAAAGAAATAGATGACTCGTTACTCAGCGCTTGTCATGCGTAGCCTGCGATTCAACTCATCTCATCCGCCACAACAACACCACCGTAATCACCAGTCCGATCCCGACGATCGCGCGGCGAATGAATACTCGGCCGACGCGTTGGGCGCTGCGGGCGCCGAAATAACCGCCCAGCAACGCTCCGACCGCCATCAGTAAAGAGCGCGGCCACGAAACGAGGTGTGAAATCGAAAACGCTACGACGGCCACACTGTTGATGCAGATGCCGAGAAAATTCTTGATGCCGTTAGCCCGGTGAATATCGTGCAGGCCGAGCAGTCCCATGGCCGCCAACATCCAGATACCGTTTCCGGCTCCAAAGTACCCGCCGTAGATTGCCGAAAAAAACTGCACGACAATCGCGATGGTCCACCAGGCTCTCTGTGAATCACCGGAAGCCGACGGCAGTCGCACCCAGCGATTGACCGGCCCCTGAAGCATGAACAATACTGTCGCGAACAAAATCAGAAACGGAACCAGGCGCGCAAAAGTCAGAGAAGGAGTTTTGATTAAGAGCCAGGCGCCGATGCCGCCGCCGATTATGCTAATCGCGCCCAGCCGCATCAGGATCAACGAGCTGTCATTCATCTCGCGCCGATAACCAAAAACTCCGCCGAACAATCCGGGCCACAACGCCACCGTGCTCGTGGCATTCGCAACTTTGGGATCGAGTCCCAGCCAGATCAGGATTGGGAAAGTAAGCAAGGTTCCGCCGCCGGCGATTGAATTCACCACCCCGGCAAAGAACGCAGCGAGAAACATCGCGGCGACATGAAGGAATTGCACGCGCGCTAGTCTAAAGGAAAAATTCCATCAACGCAGCAGCAAGAATCGTATGCGCCGTCGCGGCTCTGCCGCCTGATGTGCGGAAGGTCTTCGACCTTCCGGAGTTGGTTATCTAGTTGATATCGGGGCTTCGCCCCAATATCTTAGACGCAGCCTCCTCGGGAGAACTAACGAACGATCCGGAAAGCCAAAGGCTTTCCGCACATCAAGCGGCCGAGCCGCGGAGCGTGTTAGAATGCATCCACGCTATTCATTACCAAGTCTTCAGGAGCAAAACATGGCAGACGTATCCATTCGTCCAAAACCAAACGGACCGTACCTGATCGAAGGCCCGGTCGATGTGTACGACACGGCGGGAAACAAAATTGCCACTGACGATCGGCCGCGCATCGCGCTCTGCCGGTGTGGTGCGTCATCGAATAAACCTTTCTGCGACGGCACGCACAGCAAGATCGGATTTCAGGCTGCCGAAACCATCAATCCTGAAAGCGCCGAACCGCAGTCTTAATTGGTTCCCTCACCAATGGACGAGGGAAATGCTTTGTCCAATCTGTGAGACTCATCCGCTCTCTAATCGCCGGCTTTCTTCCTGCGCTTCTGGTTTTCGGCGCCGGATTGCCGCCGAAGGCGCGTGACACGAGTGAATCGCGAGGGCGAACGCACAAGCTGCGGGTGATGACTTACAACATCCACGTTGGCGTCGGCATGGACAAAAAACTCGATTTGTCTCGCATCGCCGGCGTGATTAATTCTCAGCATCCGGATCTGGTCGGCTTGCAGGAAGTTGATCGCGGCGTCGAACGCACGCAGAAGATCGACGAAATCGCTGAAATCGCAAAGATGACCAGGATGGACTATGCCTTCGCTTTCAACCTGCGTTATCAGGGCGGCCAATACGGAGTAGCGATTCTTTCCCGGTATCCGATCAGGGCAATCGATCATCGACTTTACAAGAACCGGCGAGAAGCAGAACGGCGTGGTTTCATTCGCATTGAAATAAACGTTGCCGGCTCAGTTTTGAACTTTGTTACCACTCATCTCGACTATCAATACGAAGACGGTCGCATCTTTGAAACGCAGCAGCTACTGGGCGCGTTGGCGGATGTGAAGAACCCGTTGATTGTCGTCGGTGATTTCAACGAAGTTTCGATTGGCGAGGCTTATAAACTGATGCGGCAGGCTTTTGACGATGCCTGGTCTTCCACCCGACCTGATGACCAGGGATTCAGCTACCCCGCGGACAAGCCGGCGAAGCGGATCGATTATATCTTTACTCGACAGCTAGATCGCATAAAAGCGAGGCGCGCCTGGAACGTGGATACAGTGGCTTCAGATCACATTCCTGTAGTTGCCGACCTGGAAATTGGAAGTCACTAATTGGTTTCTTCCTGACGTATCCGCGGAAAGAAGTCAGTCTTTAGTTTCTTCCGTTTTGTCAAAGGGCCACTCGACGCGCATCCTGGCGCGGACGAAGTAAATAGTGAGACCGACGACGACGAGGACAGCAGCGTAGCGTATCTCTCTCAGAAAGTTCTTGCGTGAAATAAGTACGTAGATGAATCCACCCAGCGCGAGGAGCGCCGGCAGCGGATAAAGCCACATCCGAAACGGGCGCGGCAAGCCGGGCCGGCGCACGCGCAAGACGATCACGCCGACAATCTGGGCGAGGAACTGCACCAGAATGCGAATCACGACGAGCGCCGCGATTACGTCGGCCAGCCGGAAAAAACAGAACAGTGTTGCTATTGCGCCCATCACCAGCAGCGAGACATAAGGAAAGCGATGGCGCGGGTGGACCTTCGCGAAAATGCGGAAGTAGTTGCCGTCACGCGCTGCCGCAAAGGGCACGCGCGAGTAGCCGAGGAGCAGAGAGAAAACGGACGCGAACGCCGTCCACATAATTAGCACAGTGGCCATCAGGCCGGCCCTCGGCCCGTACAGTCGTTCCATAAACGACGAGATTACGTAACGCTGCGCGGGCGTGTTGGCCGTGCCTGCAAACTCCCGCCACGGGATGACGCCGAGGACCGAGATGTTCATCACGATGTAAATGATTGCGACGAACAGGATCGAAAGCAGCACCGCGCGTGGGATCGTGCGTCCCGGATCTTTCACTTCGCCACCGAAGAAGCAGACGTTGTAATAGCCCCAGTAATCGTAAACCGAGACGAGCAGCGCCGCGCCCAGCCCGGTGAAAAATTCGGGGCGCAGGGTGAATGCGTCAGGTGGAAAGTCGAATGCGAGTTTGGGATCAAAGTGTGTGACACCGGCCGTAATGACCCAAAGAATGGTCAGCATCACGCCGACCCACAAGAACTTTGACAGCCGTTCGATCAGTGTAATCCGGCGATAGAGCAGGAAGACTGCCAGACCGACCGCCGCAATCGCGACGAGCGCGACCGGAATCGCGTTAATCTCGACGCTCCCCAGGATGGGAAGCGTAATCTTTGTTTCATGACCGAGCCGGGGGAAGATGTACGTGGCGTACTGGGCCAGCCCGATGCTGCCCGATGCAATCGAGAGCGGCGCGCTGAATGTGAGTTGCCAGATAAAGAGAAATGACATCAGGCGCCCCAACTTCTGCGGACCATAAATCTCCGCGAGATACCGGTAAGAACCTCCTGAACCAGGCAGCGCCGCTCCGAGTTCAGCCCAGACGAGCCCGTCGCAGATGACCAGCAGCGCGCCCAGGATCCAGCCGAGCATCGCTTGCGGCCCGCCCATCGCGGCGACAATCAGCGGAATAGTAATGAACGGCCCGACGCCGATCATGTCGATCATGTTCAGCGTGGTCGCGCCCCAAAGGCCGACGCCGCGGATCAGTTGTTGTTCCTCGTCGCTGACGCTAGCGGACGCGGGCAGTTCTGTGGGCCTGGACATTAGCCAGACTGTTTACGTGAAAAAAAACCGCTTGTCGAGTTTGGATTCAAGTCCGCGGAGCGGACGACAGCAAGTTAATGATCTTAAGTGATCGGTCACAACCTTTGGCGCTCGCTTCGCGAGCTCAATAATGATCCTTAATCTGTACTTGGGGTTTCGCTTCGCTCCACCCCAGGCCGGGGTCCCCAGCCGAGCATCTCGGCTGGGGTGGAAGTCTTTACGCTTGCGCGTGCTCCGCACGCTTGAGAGGCGCGACATCCATTTCGCTCCTAAAGGAGCTTCGTGTTGTAATTAACGTTCTTTGGGCTATAAATATTCCGGTCCTGTACGGACCTGAGAATTGGAACTGCTTGGTTATGAAAACCTTCAAAACTCGATTGATTAACGCGCGTAATTATCTTCTCCTCGCGGCTTTCGTCATTGCCTCAATCTTCACGACGCCGGGCGCTCAACAATCGGCAGCGATAACACAACCGTCACCCGACGATCGCATCGCGCTTTATCAGGCACTGCTGGATCTGACGAATCCGTTTACAGTGATGTGCGTCGCCGCGCATCCGGATGATGAGGATGGCACTTCTTTGATAGTTATGCGACGCAAATATGGCGCACATACCGTCAGTTTGTTTTCGACTTTTGGAGAAGGCGGACAAAACGCGATTGGACCGGAGCTTTATGAAGAACTGGGCGCGATTCGTGCGCGCGAGACGATGGCCGCCGCCGAGATCCAGGGATCAGAACCGCATTTTCTCGGCTTAAAAGATTTTGGTTATTCCAAATCTTTCGAAGAGACTTTTCAAAAGTGGGGTCACGACGAAGCGCTCCGCCGGATGGTTCTGGAGATCAGAAAGCTGCGGCCTGACGTCATCATTACGAATCACTCGGTCACGAATAACGATCACGGTCATCATCAGGCCACGGCGCGACTCGTCGTGGAAGCCTTTGATGCTGCCGCGGATCCAAAACGCTTTCCCGAACAACTAACAAATGGTGTAACCGTCTGGCAAGTTCAGAGGTTGTTTGTCCGCGCCCGCGGAAATCAGAATCAGACTGGCAACACACCGATCCTCACAATCGATCCTAATGAACGCGATCCGATTCGCGGTACCGTCTATGCGGAGGAAGCCTTAAACGCTTTGCAGAAACACGCGACCCAGGGACCATGGCCAAGGACCTTTGCAGAATTTGCCGCGCGCTTTCGCGGAGCTGGCAGTCAAAATGCGGCGCCGGGCCAGCTTCCAGTGATTCGATACGCGCTGGTGAAAGAAAAAGACTTTCTGTCGCCCCTACCCCCAACTGCGCGTAATTTTCTTGATGGCATATCCTTGACGGGACAGTCCGCAAAGCAACTTGCACCGCCAACAATCGACGGCAAGCCCCTGACCGAATTTGTCGATCAACGTGGAAAAGTGCTCGACGCTCTGATTGCCGCCAGTCAACAACACGTCTTTGGCGAGGAAATGAGATCTACAAAAGACGTCTTCGCTGACCTCCGTCGAGCCCGAATGCAGGTGCGGCTTAACAAGGCACTGGCAAGGGCCGACGGCGTCTCGGCGACGTTGACGGCTGCGAATGATGTCCTGATTCCCGGACAATCCGCATCGTTCGAATTGACCGTCACGAACAAAGGAAACAACCCCATCCGCGTTGACTTGATTGCCGAGGGCGCGGGCGCGAATGCCGGAGGAGACGTGTTGTTAACCGCTAAGCATCACGTCAACTCTGCGGTGCCACCCGGAGAAACTATCAAGATTCCGGCGACTTACAAGATGCCGGATTACTCATCATTCACTGTGCCTCACTCAGCGCATCTTTATGAGAAAGACTTTGCCGGGATGACGGTCATCGGAGCGGTGCTCATTGAACTGAGGGGAATCAGCTTCCCGTTAGTCCTGAAACGATTCTTAGACATGGTGCCGCCCGTTGAAATCGCGAGCGTCGCACCGTCACCTGCGCCTCTTTCATCTCAGAAAGCAAACGATGGATCGCTACGGGTGGAACATCCATTTGAGGTTACTGTGATTAACCATCAAGCCGTCCCGTTCAACGGTCGCTTAGCGGCACTCGATAGCACGTTCGGCAACCCGATCAACGAAATGGCTGTAAAGCTGGCCGCGGGCGAAAAACAGACCGTGAGATTCATGGTCGCAGGATCGCTGTCAGCCATCAGGAACAATTCTGTGACCTTCCTGATTCCGGACCTTAAGGGGTCTTCTTCGCAGACGACAGTGTCGCTGTTCTCTACCGAGGCTCAGGTCGCACCCAACGTTCGTGTAGGTTATGTCCGCGGCTTTGACTACAGCCTGCCTGACGCGCTCACCGCACTCGGAGTGGAATCGAAGGAACTGACAGTCGATGAAGTCAGGACGGCGGACCTATCAAATTACACTTCGGTCATCGTCGACAATCGCGTCTATGAATCGCAGCCGGAATTGATCGCTGCGAATCAGAGATTGCTTGATTATGCCAATGCCGGCGGCAACCTGATCGTTTTCTATCACAAATCGTTTGAATGGAATCCCGATCCAAGGCGCAGCCGTCCGCAGCTCGCTCCTTACAAATTAATCCTGGGCGATGAACGAATCACTGACGAGAACGCGCCCGTGACTTTCCTCGAACCGGATCATCCGCTGCTCAATGTTCCGAACAAACTTAATCAGGATGATTTCAAAGATTGGATCCAGGAGCGCGGACTTTATTTTCCGAAAGAATGGGATCCGCAGTTTCACGCTTTGCTGCAGTCAAATGATCCGGGCGAAGGGCCTTTGAAAGGCGGATTGCTGGTCGCGGATTACGGCCGCGGGCGTTACATCTATACGAGCATAGTCTGGTACCGGCAGCTCCGTGCCGGTGTTCCGGGCGCCTACCGCATGCTGGCGAACATGATCAGTTATGGGAGAGCATCGAAATAACCCACGCTGCTTTCGCTCCGTTAGGAGTGAAATATTTATCCTAAATCCGGCGTGAAAACAATGTTTTCAAAGACGTAACTTTTCAATTTTATGCAACGCGAATTTCCAAGCCTGTTCTCGTTGACCGCTATGGGGCATGACCAGCCGAGGGCGGTTGTCGGCGCGAACCAATTGCGCCGGCATCAGAAAGATCTGGTTG
>WNGR01004640.1_pt1 | contig 16292 bp, 13 predicted proteins | sample 5407581 | NCBI WGS metagenome assembly WNGR01 (sample SAMN13153383, study PRJNA577476) | soil metagenome | isolation source: 80 cm soil or saprolite under Garry oak tree replicate 2 | place: USA:California | collected 2016-06-15 | reverse complement strand
ATAGCGCGATGTGGCGGCAACAGGTGGGGGAGGGCCGAGAGAAGTTGCTCAACCCTGCGTGACCGACGGAACGGCCGAAGATCCTGGTTTGAAGTTTCCTGCAAACCTCTTAGGCGCAACATCGCAACCAACTCCGGCGCATCTCAGCCAATTTTTGGTGCACTCTCGGTGCACTTTAGCCTGCAAATGAGGTAATTCGGCGCAAATGAGAGCGCCGCAAGTCGTTCAAAACAAATGAAAGGGTGTGAGTACAAACAGGGCAGAATGAATTAGCAAACCGCCGCATTCAACATTTCATTTCTGGCAAAGTTTGAAGACAGCAGGAGGCTTACCTAACAGTGTCAGCTAGGAGAAATCGATGAGCGGGAGCTGACCCTGCGGCCCGGCCGTGACAGTGGGGGATTCTAACCAACGACAGGGCAGCGTTCTAACCAACTGAACTACGTCCCCAACCGTGAAATCAACAACTTGCCGTAAAGCCTTAAGGAATAAGGCTGTTGCAAGCTTCGCATATAGCGCACCTTTCGCTTGCGGTGCATACGGTAGCAGCTGTCCCTGCCAAAACCGCCAATAAACCGCTAATAAGAACTCGTGCGCTCATGCGAGATTCATCCTAACACAGATGCCTACGGGACGTGAACCAGCATTGCGAAGCAGATCCCGACAATTCGAAGCAGCCGATTCGTAAGCCGTAGCAAGGGCCAACAGGTGGGCAGCACGCATGTGCTGCCCACCTTTATGCGCGTACCGTCGCCACACTACAGTCTTATTGATGGCCCTGTCCGTTGCCGAAATTGAACAGGTCGAAGAGGTCGCCAATGGCACGCATGTTGGATGGCACGTAAGGATTGTCATCGTCAAACTGGGGATTGGGCAGATTGTCGCGGCTGCGGTCGCTGAGCGTTGTATTGAGCATCCAGTTCCGTTCAACGAACTTAACGAAGGAGGAATGCTCGGCGTAGACGTGGCTGATATGACCGCCCCTCGAGAAGGGCGAAACAGCAATCATCGGAATGCGCGGCCCAGTGCCGAAGAAATCGACAGGCTGGATAAAGCCGGAGTCGTAGTAGCCGCCGCCCTCGTCTACAGTGACGAAGATGGCGGTCTCGGCCCATTGCCTTGGGTTGCTTTGCGCGAGCTCGATGATGTTTTTAGCGAAGGCCTCAAAGAGCCCCCACTTGGAAGAAGCCGGGTGGCCGTCCAGCGCGCCGTCAGGCTTAATGTAGGAGATCGCCGGTAGCGTGCCGTTAACGAGATCGGTGAAGAGGTCGGTTACGTCGCGCATGTGATCGGGGACCATGCTGGGATAGTTCGCTTGATACTCAAACGGGTTGCAGATATTGCAATAGAGGCCGTCCAATGGCGCGCCCGTGCCACTGTCGTTGAAGCCACCGCCATAATATTTCCAGGAAATATTGTTGGCGGTTCAAAAACGCGCTAGTGTTGACCGAACCGATCAACTCCCGCATGGTCGACTCGGAACTAAAGCCAGCAACTCATTGAGTTGGGCTTGTACAACCCCAAGCTCGGCAGAGAAGGCATTGGTTTCGTTGGTCAAGACTTCGAGATAGCCAGTGACGCCCCCGCTATAGCGCAGGTGAGAGAGGCGCGCGGAGTCCTGTGCGGATTGGAACAGGAGTTCTTCTTGAGACCGGAATTCTCTTGTCTTGCGATATGCGATCAGCGCGTCGGATACGCTGCGGAAGGCGCCTTGAATTGTTTGTTGGTAGAAAAGCAGGGCCGTCTGCTGCTGCGCTTCCGCCAGGCGAACATTGGAACGGATTCTTCCCGCGGTGAAAATAGGTTGGCTGACCGCTGCGCCAAAGTTCCAAGTACCGGAGGGGCCGCTGAACAGGTTGGTAAGCGCTGCCGTCTGGAAGCCTCCGCTCCCGCTCAGTGAAATTTGAGGAAAATAAGCGGCCCTCGCGACCCCGATCCGGGCGTTCGCGGCAATCAATTGTTGCTCCGCTTCGCGAATATCGGGCCGGCGTTCCAGCAAGGAAGAAGTTAGGCCCGCTGGGACTTCCGGAGGATGAGGTTGTTCTGTAAGCTTTTGTCCGCGGGGAACCACATCGGGGTTTTTTCCGAGCAAGATGCTGATGAAGTTTTCCTCCTGCTCGATCTGTTGCTCCAAGGCGGGAATCTCCGCGCCTGCCGTGAAGACCAATTGTTCCGCCTGACGCACATCGAGCATTGAAGTGGAACCGCGGTCAGCCAAGAGGCTGGTGAGCCGGAGAGATTCCTGGCGCGACGCGAGAGTGCGCCTCGAGATTTCCACCTCCAGGTCCAATGCACGCAGCTGGAAGTAGGCGCCTGAGACAGCGGCCACCAGAGTGACCATAACCTCCTGACGCGCCGATTCGCTGCCAAGAAGATTCGCGCGCGCGGCTTCGGTTGCGCGGCGATATTTGCCCCAAAAATCGAGCTCCCAGGCAGCGGACAAATTCACATGCCCGGTGCTTTCCTCGAAAGCCGGAAGGAACTTCGATTTGGCTGAGCGGCTATCGCTGATTCCCGCTCCGGCATTCACGGTTGGGAATTGATCGGCGCGCGTGATTCCGAGTTGTGCCTGTGCTTGTAAGATGCGCGAAGCGGCAATTCGCAGATCGTAATTTTGTTGAAGAGCTGTTCGGATGAGCGAGCGGAGTTGTTCGTCTTGGAAGACGTCCCACCATTTCTGATCGCCGATGGAGGCGGACGGAGTTTTCGTGGCCTCCTCAGGCGTCAGCCCACGATAGGTGTTTGGGACGGATACGGCAGGCTTCTTGTAATTCGGTCCGACGGCACAGCCGGAAATCAGGATCACGGCACTCAGCAGGGCAACGGCCTTGTTCATATCAGTTACCCTCAGCGGGAGTGGGCTTCGGCAAGCGAGCCGCTGCGGGTTCCACCCCTGCACCAGACCACTTTTCCACGAGGTAGAAAATCACAGGAATGAAAAACACTCCGATGAGGCTCGCAGCCAGCATGCCTCCGATGACGGTAGTGCCCATGATCTGCCGGGCAACAGCGCCCGCTCCCGAGGCTGTCCACAGCGGGACGGAGCCAAGAATGAACGCAAACGAAGTCATCAAAATCGGGCGCAGGCGCAAACGGGCTCCTTCTAACGCAGCATCGACTAAAGGCTTACCCTGCTCGTATTCGTCTTTCGCAAACTCGACAATGAGAATCGCGTTTTTGGCAGCCAAACCAATGAGCATCACCAAGCCGATTTGCGAATAGACATCACTTTCGATTTGCACCATGTAGCTCGGCAGGAAGGCGGCCAGAACTGTTCGGCGCAGCCACAGAATTGCAAAGGCTCCAAAAACTGCGACCGGTGTGCTCAGAAGGACGCTGAAAGGAAGCGACCAACTCTCGTACAAGGCCGCCAAGATAAGAAAGACGAATAGGAGCGAGAAGCCGAAAATGGCGGCTGGTGGCACACCTTGCTGAGCTTTCTTTTCTTGAAAGGATATCCCCAGGTAATCGAAGCCCATTTCGCGGGGCACCGTTTGCGAGAAAACCTCTTCGAGAGCGGCCATAGCTTGGCCGGCACTGTAGCCGGGAGCCGCTGCACCATTGATCTGCGCCGAACGGTACTCATTGAAGCGCATGGTGAACTCCGGGCCCGAACGCGGTTCAAATCGCGTGAGAGTCGCAAGCGGCACCATCGCGCCCTTATTGTTCCTTACGTAGAACTGGCCGACGTTCTCCGCCCTGGTCCGATAGTCGCCTTCGGCTTCGATGTAAACCTGCCATTGCCGCCCGAACCGGTTGAAATAGTTGATGAACAGGCCGCCCATGAACGCCTGCAGTGTTTTGTAGACGTCGCCTACGGCGACGCCCTGCTTAATGACCTTGTCGCGGTCTACATTCACAAACTGCTGAGGCACGCTGGCCAGAAACGTTGTGCTCAGGCCGGCAATCTCCGGACGTTTCCGCGCAGCTGTCATGAAGGTTTGCAGATTCGAGGCAAGAAATCCGACGTCTTTGCCGGCGCGATCTTCCAAGACAAACGTAAAGCCGCCGGAAGTGCCAACGCCCGGAATGGCTGGGGGCGAAAAGGAAAAAGCGATGCCTTCGGGAATGGTGGACAGTTCCTGATTGATGCGGTGCTTGATAGCTTGTAGCTGCTGATCGCGCGACTTGCGGTCGTCCCAAGGCTTCAACGTCACGAAAAAGAAAGCGTTGTAACTGGTACGCACGAAGCTAAGCAAGCTGAAACCAACAACGCTGGTCGTGTATTGAACGCCCGGCGTGTTGGCCAAAGCGCTTTCGATTTTCCTGGCGACTTCGTCGGTGCGTTGAAGAGAGGCTGCGCTGGGGAGCTGCAGATTGATGTACAGATAACCCTGGTCTTCGTCGGGCAGAAAGCTGGAAGGCACTTTGCTTCCAAACCAGCCGGCTGCGGCGCCAAAAGCAGCCAGCAGAATCAGCGCGATCGCACTCTTCCGAATGAGAACACCGCACGTTCGAACGTACGCGTTAGTCGCATTGGCAAAGGCGTGGTTAAACCACCTGAAAAAGGCTTTGAGAAGTCCGCCAGTGGAAGTTCTCGGCCGCAGCAATAAAGCGGCAAGGGCTGGACTCAGTGTCAGAGCGTTGAACGCAGAGAGAATTACGGAGATGGCGATCGTCACAGCGAATTGCTGATACAGGCGGCCGGTGATGCCGGGTATGAAAGCTGTGGGAATGAAAACTGCCGAAAGGACCAGAGCGATGCCGACCACCGGCCCGGAAATCTCTTCCATAGCTTTGAGCGCAGCTGCTTTGGGCGCAAGACCTTCCTCGATGTGGCGTTCAACGGCCTCAACGACGACGATGGCGTCATCAACGACCAAGCCGATGGCAAGCACGAGTCCAAACAACGAGAGGGTGTTGACGGAGAATCCGAAGAGCGGAAAAAACATGAATGTGCCGACTAAAGAGACGGGGACAGCAAGCAGCGGGATCAGCGTGGCGCGCCATCCTTGGAGAAAGATGTATACAACGATGATCACCAGGATGATCGCAATGACTAAAGTGAGAACGATTTCCTTCATGCCTTGCGTGACGGCCCGCGTAGTGTCCAGCGAAAGGACGTAGTCCATGTCGCTCGGCAAACGAGTTTTCACATCTGCGAAAAGTTTCCTGACCCCGTTGGCGGCCTCCACGGCGTTAGAACCCGGCAACTGGTATACGGCGATGATGGCCCCCGGCTTCCCATTCAAGCGACCCACAACGCTGTAGTTCTGCGCGCCAAGCTCTACGCGTGCAACGTCCTTTAGACGGACGATTGCCCCACCGGGGGACTCGCGTACAACAATTTCTCCGAATTCCTCGGGCGATGACAGGCGGCCCTGAGCCCGGACGGAATAGGTGTACTCCTGGCCTTTCGGAACAGGTTCGCTACCCACCTGACCCGCAGGGTTGACGGTGTTCTGTGACTGGATTGCGGTGACAATCTCCGGAACGGTGATGGCCAGCTTGGCCAATTGGTCAGGCTTGACCCAGAGCCGCATGGCGTACTGGCCCGCCCCGAAGATCTGGACACTTCCAATGCCGTACGAGCGTGTGATCTGATCGGCAAGATTGATGTAGGCATAGTTAGCCAGGAATCGTGCATCGTAGGTGCCATTGGGCGAGTACAACGTGATCAGCATCAGGGGGGCCGTTACGGTCTTCTGTACGGTGACGCCAAAATTGGTGACATCGCTCGGAAGTTGTGAGGCCGCCTGCGTTTCTCGTATTTGGGTGAGGATGAGATCCGTGTTCGGATTGGTCTTGACGTCGTAGTCCACAATGAGCCGCATTACGCCATCTGCCGTTGAGTTCAGCGAATACATGTAGTTCAAATTGTCAACGCCGCTCATCTGCTGTTCGATTGGGGTTGCCACAGATTGCTCGATGGTTTGCGCATCCGCGCCGACATACGTGGCGACAACTTGAACCTCTGGCGGTGCGATATCAGGAAAGAGGGCCACGGGAAGACTGGTAATGGTAACCGCGCCTACAATCACCATCAGGATGGCGATTACCATCGCAACGATGGGGCGGTTGATAAAAAATCTAGACATAATCAGCCGCCTTTCGTGGGAGCGGCCGGCTGCTTAACCTTGACAGTCGCACCGTCGCGGACCTTTTGCAGGCCCTCTACAATCACGAACTCGCCTGGCTTGACGCCACTTTCCAGGATCCACAGTGCCTCTACGCGTTCGCCGACTTTGACAGGCCGGATGCTTACCTTGTTGTCGCTGCCTACCACGGCCACTTGATAGCTTCCCTGGAGTTCCGTGACCGACCTTTGCGGCACGAGAAGCGCGCCGCTTCGAACATCACCGGCCGCCCGCACTCTGCCAAACTGGCCGGGCCGGAGAATATTCTTAGGATTGGGAAAAGCGCAAACCACGCGGATGCTGCCGGTAGTCACGTCGATTTGGCGGTCGGTGAGCAAAAGCGTTCCTTTGTGAGGATAGAGAGACCCGTCGGCCAGGATTAGGTCGAAGGGAGGAGCATCGGACGGCACTTCTTGTTGGTTATGAGAATTAATTCTCTCCGCGAAGTGCATGTATTCCTGCTCACTGATCGGGAAGTACGCTTTAATGGGATTCACCTGCGAGACCGATGTGAGCACTGCTGTTGGACTGACAAGATTTCCGATTTGCACCTGAGCGATTCCCGCGATCCCATCTACCAGGGATGTAACATTGGTGAAGCCGAGATTGAGGTCCGCCTGTTCCACTTGAGCCTCGGCAGCCTTTACCGCCGCTTTCGCGGCGAGGTTTGCCTGGATGTCGTTGTCCAATTGGCTCTGAGCAATGGCGCGCTCCTTGGCCAGCGGAGTGTCGCGGTCGACATCGAGCTGGGTCTTGCCCAGGTTGGCCTGGGCTTGCGCAAGTTGCGCTTTGGCCTGGTCGAGTATGGCTTGAAAGGGTCGCGGGTCAATACGGAAAAGAGTTTGACCCTTGCGCACAAAAGAGCCTTCCTTGTAGCTTTGCTGGGTGATGTAACCACTCACTTGAGGCTGGATCTGCGCGTTCACGTAGCCGTCGAGCGTAGCAACCCACTCGCCGTAGATGGGGACATCTTTTTGCACCACGGTGGCAACTTCCACCTCGGCGGGTGGTGGAGGAGCAGCAGCGTTTGGGTTTCGACAACCCGAGAATAGCAACGAAGCCGCCGGGAGCAGAGCCACAAGGGGCCAGACCCCTCCAAAAAGAGAGCGTGATTTCTTATTGCCCAGAGTTCGAATCGTGATTTGCATAGCTGAAATTCCTTGTCTGAACCTCGCCGGTCTTTCCTTACTTGCAGACTCACAACTGAAGGGTATGGCGCATATGATGCCCCAAATCCTCCCTGAGGTACACACGAAGCCTGCTCAACGATCCCGGCGGCAGCTTGGTAATTCGAATCGAGTCGGCACTCAATCAGATTGGACAGATCACGCCGTGGCGAAAAGAGACCGGGCTGCTCGAGCGATCCCCTTGAGAACTCGCAGGCCATCCTCCTGTGAGCCGGTATCGAACTGCGCTCCCGCATGATCGACGGCATTGCTGACCATGGCAACCGAGGCTATGGAAGCTTGCTTGGCGACGCCAAAAGCAAAAAGCGATGCGGCCTGCATCTCGACCGCGAGTGCGCCTTCCCGGGCCCACTTATTGAGTTGTGCTTCGGTTTCGCGGTAAGGGGCATCCGTCGTCCACACCTTACCCGAGCGGACGGCCCATCCAGTGGCGTTCAACTCCCGCTCGAGAAGCGGGACCACCGGCGACTTGCACGCGACCTCACTGTCTGGCGGCAGGTAGTGATAAGAAGTTCCTTCGTCACGAATCGCGCTGGTTGCCACCACAAGACACGGGAGCGGTAAATCGGGAGACACACGGCCGGCGGAGGTCAGCCCGATGATGAGTTTGGCCCCCGCAGCTTGCAACTGCTCGGCAATCAGTACCGCGTAGGGTCCGCCGATGGTTCGCGCGATGATTCCGCAGGTAACGCCTTCAAGATCCATCGTGAACATCGAGGTGTGAAAACATGCCCAGGGCCCGAAGGGCTTGGCTATGCCATCTCGAACCAGCCAGTCGGTGATATCTCCATCGAACTCAAGGATGCACACGGGAGGAACGATTCCGGCCGGTATCTGCCGGCTTCGTCGCACATCGTCGATCAAGTTCTTGGGGGTGAATGCGGACGGTTGATCGAGCGCATGGCCGAGGAGCGGAGGAGCCGAATCTTCCGTCATACCCTGGATCCCTCAGATCGCCGGGTTCGGTTTGAGATAATCTTCATTCCACGGTGAAGCAGTATAGACGACGTCGATGGACGGAACGAGTCGCGCGTTTCCTATTGCGCGTCCCGCCACTTGTCCGAGCCCACTAGCTTGACGGACACATTCGAAAAGAAGATTCGCGCCGGCTTGCCATCCGCCGTCCCGCGATGGTCGGTTGAGATAAGGAGAGGGCCAGCTTTCTTGTAGCCCGCCCAAGTTGCTGGGAGGAGACTCGGCTTCTTGGGTCCACCCCGATGATAGAAGAACTGCACAATTCGTCCATCCTTCCCGACATACAGATCCCAGGTGTCCCCCGGCGTGTAACCGCCAACCTCCGCCGGATATTTCACCGACACCAGCTTTGCCGTACCCTGTCCAATCGGCAATTTTTGCTTGTCCTTGACCGTCACATTGGCGCTGGTGTCCCAGTACGCGTGGAAAGGGAAGATGAACCAATAATTGTCGTTCACGAAAGCGGGCTCAATTTCGTCTTTCACGTTGGCTGGCGCGCTGTTGAGCTGTGACCGGTTGTACGTAACCTTGACCGGCTTGCCATCCTTGTCTTTTGTTTCGTAAGTGATCTGGCCAGTCTTGGGCTCCCAAGTCCAGGTACGGGAGAGATTCACTTTCAAAGCCGGTAGATCGAGGTTGAATGTATAGCGCACCGCCTCAATTTGCCCGTAGGAATCCAGGCCATAGGTCTTGGCAAGCTTTTCGATTTCGGGTGGGCGTGTTTGTGCCCAGAAGGGTGCCGCAAGGACCAGCACCCCAAAAAACAACCAAAGGATCGTCGTGGAACGGCGCAACTTGATCATGGAGATCCTCCTCAGTGAATGAAACGAACGAAGTCTTGGATGACGTAAAAAGGTCCCTGGATACGAGAATTTTATGTGGTGAAGTTGCCTTCACTGTGCCTGGTCCGCTGAGCATTGTAGTGTGGCCGATCGTGTGATCCTACGTAAAGCGATAATAGCAGCAGCCACTGCTACCGATCCGTATTCCAGCATCATAATCCAGCCAGGAACTAACCACGGACGTCCAAGTGTGCGCAGATGCCAGACGTAATAGGTGGGAATAATGCTCAGAGTCCAGATCATGATCGGCACCGTTGAGGTCGACCTTATGCACGGCAGCAGCCACAGCATGTACCATGGATATACAACCGGCGCACACAAAAGCGACGCAGCCATTGGCCAAGCAAACGCGCCCAAAGACCCTTCCGCGCACTTTCTTCTCATCCAGATCGCGGTAAGAAAGCCGACGAGCACTGCTAGCCCAGCCACAACCTGTGGAGCCGCTACTCGCTCGAGCGTTGCAAAAACGGGATCATTAAAGCGGAACCTCTGCACGTAGGTTCCGAGCGAGCCGATCGGAATCCGGCCGTGGTTGAGAAATGGTACGTAGAGGAGTCCGACCACGATTGCCGCCAGCGCGGCGTCGCGCATACGAACACGCCTCCAGTAAAGTGGCAGCAATACAATCGGAAGCAATTTCACTGAAACAGCCAGCCCAAATGCCAGGGCTGCAACCGCACGCCAGCGGCGCACCAGCGCGGCGACGGATACCAACAGCAACAGCACCCCGACGATATCGACGTGACCGCTGCCTCCCACCTCAATCGCCAGAAGCGGGTGCCACGCATAAGCCAGAACCCAGTGCTCTGCCTGCTTGGTACGACGCAAAACATCGAGTAACACAAACACAATCGCCAAATCGCAAAGTACGAATGCTACTTTCAGCGCGAATGTAGACTCCTGAATCGATGTTACGGCGCGGAAGAATAGCTGCGCCCCCGCTGGATAGGGGCTCGGCACCTCCGGATTATTCAGCGAACGCGTCTCCGATGTGTGCAAGCCGGCAAGTGCGGGGTCGCTCGGGACGACGACATAAGGGTTATAGCCGAGCCGCTGCACGCGGCCGTCCCAAACATAGCGATGAATGTCGTCGTCTAAACCCGGTGGCATTCGTAGGAATTGAAAATGCCACAGAGCAGACAGGACGAGACCGTAGACGATGACGCGCTTCGGAAATTCTGGCGTGGAGAAGAGCTCACGAATGGCGAGAACGTACGCGATGCCAGCAACCGCCAGAGGAATGATGAAGGACGGTTCGCCCACGCTGTTGAGCTTGCGTGAGCAGGTCGTCAGCGCCACAAGCAAGATGGCGCCGAGTCCGTACAGCCTGCGGGATGGCGTGAGCTTCACGGGTCTCCCGTGCCCGCCCGCAACTGTGCCACCGCCTGTCCCCACTGTTTCAGCCAGACCGCCGTTCGTGGCGCCCTAGCTGGAGCGAGCCGCAGTTCCGCGGCAAGCCGAGTTAAGTCGCCCTCCACGTCGATGTCGTAGAACGGATCGGTCAAATGTACCGAAAGCTCTAGCGCACGGGCGCGCGTCAATAGCGCCTCAAGCGCATTCGCTGTTCCCATCCCATCACTGGCGAACAGATCTGAATGGGACGCCCTCGCACCGACAAGATAATAGCCGCCGTCGTGCGTGGGCCCTACAACCAGGTCGCGGGCTTCGAGTACGTCGAACGCGGTCTCCAGTACTGATGCCGGCAGGTGCGGGCTGTCGCTGTTGAAGGCAATGACCCGCTGTTGGCCCGAGGTTGCAAAGTGATTGAACACGGAGGCAAGGCCTGCGGCGAGGCCTTGGCCCGTCTGAGGCACGATGCGCACTGTTTTGGCCACCGCGCGCGACAGGTCGTCAACGTCGGACGCGGGGCACATAACAGCAATTTCCAAATGATCGAGTGCCTGCGTTAGAGCTATTGTGTCGTTTAGTAGGCATCGATATAACTCGGTGACCGCTTGCATTGAAAGACTCTCAGCCAGCCTAGTCTTCACCGAGCCCAGTCTGGGTGCTTTGGCCATGACGACTAATGTGCGATTCGCTGATGTCATCGAAGGTCGTCACCGTTCGTTCGAGGTTCCATAGTATTGCCGCGTGGGATTTCACGCCGACCGTGGCATGCTGCTTTTTCGTCGGCGGAAATAGTAGCGCGCGATTCGACTGAGAATGAACCACGTCGCTCCAACAGTGCCTCTGAACGTGCCGCTGATCTTCGATTTCCCGATCCGTGGATGATAGCTTACCGGGACCTCAACGATGCGGAAACCTTGAGTGGCTCCCTTTAGGATTAATTCCACAGCCCATCCGTAAGTGGTCTCTTTAAGTTCAACTGCGCGGAGGGTATCGGCGCGTGCAGCGCGGAACGGACCTAGGTCGCTGATCTTTAATCCGTAGAGGTTCGTGATCAAGCTGGCCGCAAGCCAATTACCGAACAGGGCGTGCCAGGGAAGCGCCCGGGCCGTGCGCGGACCCGCGAGACGCGAACCGATGGTGATGTCGGCGCGCCCCTCGGCAATCGGAGCAAGGAGAAGCGGAAGCTCAGCAGGCCGATCGCTGTAGTCACCGTCAAGGAATACGACAACATCGGGCGCGGTCGCGCATGCGACTCCCGTCAGGCAGGCCCGGCCGTATCCACGACGAGCTTCGGAAATAACTCGGGCACCCATGCGTGCAGCAATCTCAGGCGTCCCGTCTGTCGAGTTGTTGTCGACGACGATGACCTCGGTGGCGAGATCGGCGGGAAGATCACCTATGACGCGGCCGATGGCCTGTGCCTCGTTGCGCGTAGGAATGATGACTGAGACCCGCACTCAACCTCCGCTTGGTTACCACCAGAGAGAGGTTGGTCGTCTGCGCGCCAAGAACGAATCAAGGCCCCAAGTGCGGCCTGCTCCCCCTATGGCCAGCGCAAGAGAGGCCAGGACGGGAACGAGCAGTTCCCAGATCCACGAGGTACCCCACTCCGAAACCCAAAGGCTGGCGAGGAACCCGAACGCCACAAGAGCTACCGGGCGTGTGAGCAGACCGATGATCAGCAGGACTCCGAGTGAGATCTCTGTCATGGCTTGCATCGGAGCCACCATGGCCGCGTGGCTTGCCATAAATCCCATGATGGCTTTCCACGCGGCTGGCGAGTGACTCCCCTTGATGTAGTAGTTGATCACGCCTGCGTAGCCCGCCGGAGTGTAAGCCCCCTTCCCCAGGTTCTCAAAGAAGACCCAGACGAACATCGCACCTATCGTCAGCCGCACCAAAGCAAGCCCCTTTCGGGCATGGGCTTGGTCGGCCACCTGGGATGGGTTGTCTCGCGGTTGGGTCGTGGTTGTTGTCATCATGATCCTCCCGGTCTTCGATTCTAAATCATGCGAATGAACAACCTAGCATCTCAATCACGCGCAATCACGATGGTGGTACATGCGCTTTCGCCTTTGGGGAGCTCGCGAGCGGCAGCCAAGCGGATCTCCAGCTTTTGCGCTTCTCCGCGGACAATCGGGCAATAGAAGTCCGGCTGATCGAGAGCGTTTTGGATGCGGCGCCGCCCGGCACACCCGCCATAACAAGACTCGAGGTAAACGCAGGAACGGCAAGCCTCTGGCATGGTGCGCGCCTCCACAAAGGGCGGAGTCTCTACAAGTCCAGAGCGGATCGACAGTAGAAGTGAGAGGGGTTCGCCAGCTCCCGGCCAGTACACACAAGGCTGACTAGTAGCGCGGGGCGAAACTCGCACGGTACTCACTCCACATCCGCCGGTCCTCGGAGGCAAACCCGCCATAGCCCGAACCAGCGGTTCCCCGATGCCGATCACATCAGTTTCCGCAAACAACGCTCGAAAGCCTTGCCAGTACTCTTCGTAACTCAAGGTGTAGAGATCAGAGCGTACCGCTTGGTAAACGTTGACGCGCAGCGACGCCTGGTAACGCTTGACCACGCGCGCCACCTCGGCCAGGCGCAGATAGTTGGACTTCATCATTACAGCAATAAAGGTAACGGGAACCCCTAACCCGACGCAGCGTGCTGCCTGATCATGGATCAGGGCCCAATTGCCGCGGCCGCGTTGGGCATCCTGCTCGCGTTCAGTTGGATAATCCAGGGAGAACTCGATGTCGTGGAAGGCACGCAACTCGTCACCTGTGAGCACAGCCGCGCTGTGACCGTTCGAGGTGATGGTGAGCTTCACCTGCAGAGTTCGGAGGTAGGCTAAGATCTCCCGGAATTCTGGGTGCATTCCGTTCTCACCTGTGCCCAGATTCACGGAGCGGATAGGCAGGCTTTCCATCACAGATCGCACCTGCTCGAGGCTAAGCCGGTCGGTCCGCGCCGGATCGCGATAGCAGAAGGAACAAGCCAGGTTACACTCGTTGGTAAGCCCGAGTCCGAGTGCAAACCCGTCGGACGCAGCAGGTCGGATCAACGCAGAGTGTGAAGCAGACTGGGTCTCGGCCTGTGTCATGGCCCCGTTTCCTTGCTCGATGACGCACAGGAATGGCGAGCGATTGCCTGTATGTAGCGCGCGACCGCAGCAAACTCCGGTCGACTGCCTAGCTTACGCTCCAGTTCAAAAATCCGCTCGTACTCCTCGTGGCGGGAGATCTGCGGCGGCAAGTAATCCGAAATGACGCGCACGCCGCGCTCGGCAGCCACTGCGAGCGACGCACCTTTCGTCATGACTTGCAGGCTGTCCAACGTAAATAGCCGCACTCGGCCGCAGAAGAGAGATTCATTTCCCCGCATAGTTGTAAGGTTGCGTTCCGCCTCCCCCAGATCACCTGCCTTGACGCCAGCCTTGAACACTTCACCGGCCCAGTTGCGGACCAGGATAGATAGAATCCCCGTCGAATCGTTTTGCAGCACCGTTGCAGCGGCAGAGAGGACGGGATTTGGATCGTCGACGTATTCCAGGATGTTGTGGCAAAGAACGACGTCGAACGATCCTGCCGGGAATAGGTTCGCCACCTGGGCCGCGTCGCCGTGGTTTAGAACGATCCTCCCGTCAACGCCAGCTTCCCGTGCCGCGCGTTTCGCGATACCCAGCATCGCTGAAGAGGAATCCAGCAGCGTCATGTGAATGCCAAGACGCGCCAGACGCACGGCGGTCGCTCCCGTGCCGCACCCGAGATCCAAACCGCGTAAAGACCGCCGGCTCTGCGGCAGGACCAGAAAATCCTGCAGATTGGCGAAAGCCAAGCCACAGCGCAAACGGCCCTCAGGTGTCTCGAGGTAGGCGGCGTACTTGTCCGCGCCGCCCTGGAAGCGATCGCTGTCGGGTTTGGCGGTCAGCTGCATGGAAAACTCAGGCGAGATCGATCCTCGATCCAGTAGCTGGCGGAAACAAAGGCGTAGCTTAATAGAATAAGCCTACTGAGGCAAACGTGCGATGCTTCCCACATTTTCGGGGCGCGCCACCCAGTATGAAATTACGTCGACGGAGATCTCGCCTACGAACGGCTGACGAAAACGGACGTAGAAGGCCGTTCGCGCGCGGCACATTCTGCGGATATGAGCACCACATGCAATTGCGAAACGCCCGAACTCGAAAAGTCTGGGCTTGTCGTTGTTCAACCCAAAGCGAGCACCAGTACGTGGGCGATCGATCGCGTTCAGTCCACGGCCCAATTCAAGGTCAAGCACATGATGATCTCGAATGTGTTGGGAGAATTCACTTCGATCACCGGCGTCCTGGAACGTGATGAAAATGACGTCAGCAAATCCAGAACTCGAGCCTCCATCGACGCGGATACCATCAACACCCGGGAGCCTCAACGAGATGCGCACCTGAAGCGGATTTCTTCCACGTAGAAAAGCATCCGGCCTTAACCTTCAACTCGAGGAGCTGAAGGTCAGCGGCAACCTGACGATCCGCAGAGTGACCCGAAACGTGGTTTTTGATGTTGAAGGACCGAGCCCAGCGCAAAAGGACCCGTGGGGAAATACGCGAATTGGGCTTTCTGCCACGACGCGGATCAGCCGGAAGGACTTTGGCCTCACCTGGAACGCAGCTCTGGAAGCCGGCGGCCTGCTCGTGGGCGACGCAGTGACAATCACCTTGGACGTTCAGTTTATTAAAGAGTACTGACCGCAAAGCTCATAATTGAGCGAACCGGCAGCGGAGGTGCCTTCTCATCCCTGATAAGTGCCCGAAATTCCGAGAACTTTGCCACGCTGAGATCTTTCTGAGCGGCTTGACCTCATTGAGCCAGCCCGCTGCCAAATATGCTTTTGATCCACTCCGGGAGGTGCAGGCGGGGATTTTTGAACACGTCGCGCCGAAGAAAGCGTGGCCCCCAGCCGGGTCGACCGTGACTGTGTGGGATTCCAACCAACGACAGGGCAGCGTTCTAACCAACTGAACTACGTCCCCAACCGTGGAACCAACGACTTAGCGTAAAAGCTTGCAAATAAGGCCTTTGCAAGGTCCGCATATAGCGCACTGGTCGCTTGGATTGCCTACGATGGCAATCGTTCCTGGATGAACTGCCCATAAACTGCCAGTAAAAAACAGTGCGCTCATGCGAGACTCATAGTAACACAGATGGGTGCAAGAGGCGAAGCAGCGTCCAACAAATCCCTGACGAATCATGGCGCAGTTTCGCAATCGAAATTCCGGAGTGTGAGTGGACCAAAAAATGGACTCTCCGCGAAAGGCGAGAAGCCACGAGTGAAAAAAAGAATGAGTTTAGATCGCACCCTTCCAACTTTGGACGTGGGTTCGACTCCCACCTCCCTAACGCTATCCTCCTTATTATCAGCACACTACGGGAAGATTGAGGGAGCTTTAAAGGGACGTTAGGAAACTCACCACCTTCCCTATTACTCCAAGCGCGACTTGCTTCAGCCGTGTGAACGTGGACGGATCTCTGAGGAAAATAAGTTTGCACCAATATTGTGCAACTTCCGGGGCCTATGGCCTTTTCAAGGCGCGCTTCACGTTTGGGCGCGACGGTCAACCGACACGTCGTCAATTCGAGCAGTACTCGTCGGGCTGTCCAAGCGCTGCAAAGAACGACAACCCACTACCATTAGTCGAAATGACCAACGACGTTAAAAGGTAGCGCCCCTGCCTCGTGAGTAGGAGTGCCTACGGCCGGAGAGTTCTGTCGACGCAGAGACCCATTTCAGTTCGTTGGGAAGATCGAACCACGCTCTGCGGACTACGCGGTCATTGGCGTCATTAGTGTTGACATCATCGTGGCATCTGGTCAAAATCAGCTTCGGCA
>WNGR01003865.1_pt1 | contig 16296 bp, 17 predicted proteins | sample 5407581 | NCBI WGS metagenome assembly WNGR01 (sample SAMN13153383, study PRJNA577476) | soil metagenome | isolation source: 80 cm soil or saprolite under Garry oak tree replicate 2 | place: USA:California | collected 2016-06-15 | reverse complement strand
GACCGGCCAGTACGTGTTCATCAGCTCCGCCTCGGCGTATCAGACGCCGCCGGCGCGGATGCTGGTCACCGAGTCGACGCCGCTGCGCAACCCGTTCTGGCAGTACTCCCGCGACAAGATCGCCTGCGAGGACCTGCTCGTGAGGTCCTACCGGGAGGAGGGATTCCCGGCCACGATCGTCCGCCCGTCGCACACCTACGACGCGACGCTGGTGCCGTTCGACGGCGGGTGGACGGTGCTGGGCCGGATGCTCGCGGGCAAGCCCGTCATCGTGCACGGGGACGGGGCCTCGCTGTGGACGCTGACCCACCACGACGACTTCGCCCGCGCGTTCGTCCCGCTGCTCGCGCACCCGCGGACCCTCGGTGAGGCCATCCACATCACCTCCGACGACGTGCTCACCTGGAACCAGATCGCCATATCGCTCGCCGCGGCCCTGGGGGTGACGCCGCGCTTGGTGCACGTGCCGTCGGACGCCATCGCCGCCGCCGACCCGGACTGGGGCGCGGGCCTGCTCGGCGACAAGGCGCATTCGATGGTGTTCGACAACGCCAAGCTGCGCGGCATCGTGCCCGGCTGGCGGGCGGTGATCCCGTTCGAGCAGGGCGCCAGGCAGATCGTGGACTGGTACCTGGCCGACCCGGCCCGGCAGGTCACCGACGCGGCCCTGGACGCCGTGATGGACAAGCTCGCCGCGGCCTGGACCATAGAGGCGGTTTGACCACCACGGCGCGGGACGTCCTCGCGGCGGCCCGCGGGCTCGCCGATGACCTGCTGTTCCCGGACGCGATGCGGGTCGACGGGCTGGACGTGCTCCCGGCCGCCCACCTCGACGCGCTCGCCGCGCTCGGCCTGTACGGCGCGCCGGTACCGATTCAGGCCGGCGGCCTCGGCCTGGACCTGGCCGCCTACTGCGCGGTGGTCGAGGAACTGGCCAGTGGCTGCCTGGCCACCACGTTCGTCTGGCTGCAGCACCGCGGCCTGGTCATGACGCTGGCCGCCGACGGCACTCCCGCCGCGCTTCGCGACCGCTGGGTTGGCCCGGCCTGCCGGGGCGAGGTGCGCGGCGGCATCGCGCTGGGCGGCCTGATGCCCGGGCCGCCGCGGCTCCGCGCGCGGCCGGACCGCGGCGGGTGGCGGCTCGACGGCGACGCGCCGTGGGTCACCGGGTGGGGGCTGATCGACCTGCTGCTGGTCGTGGCGCGCGGCCCGGACGACAGCGTGGTGTCGCTGATCATGGACGCCTCCGCCCGGCCTGGGCTCACCGTGACCCGCGAGCGGCTGGCCGCCGTCAACGCGAGCGTCACGGTCCGGCTCGGCTTCGACGACGTCCTCGTGCCGGGGGAGCGGTGGGCCGGCCAGGAATCCTTCGATCCGGCCGAGAGCCTGCGACCCGACCGGATGCGCGTCAACGGGTCGCTGGCGCTCGGCCTGGTCCGCCGGTGCGTTCGGCTGCTGGGTCCCGGGCCGCTCGACGACGAGCTGGCCGCCTGCCGGGACCTGCTCGACGACGCGATCACCGCGGACGCCGCGGCGATGTCGGAAGCCCGCGCGGCCGCCTCGGAGCTGGCGGTGCGGGCGGCTGCCGCCCTGGCGGTGCGGGAGGGCAGCCGGTCGGTCACCGTGGAGCAGCAGGTGCAGCGGCTCACCCGTGAGGCGCTGTTCCTGCTGGTATTCGGGTCACGCCCGGGAATCAAGAGCGCCCTGCTGCGCCGCCTGGGCGCCGCCCCTTAACCACCCGCCGCGAATGCCGTCTCATCCTTGTGGGGTGATTTTCGGCAGCTGGATGGCGTGCAATTGTGTAGCGAGGGGACTCCCAGGAGGTTCACATGTCTGTCCTGAGCAGAGAACGCGTAGCCGACGCCGAGGCAGCGGAGACGCGCGGGCGCATGCAGCAACTGGCCTGGCCGGTCGTCCTGGTCAGGGCAGCCGCTCCGAGGGCGAAGACCGCCGGGCTGGCCGCACGGGACGGCGCCCGGAGTGCCGCCAATTGGACTGCGCCGCGTATCAACCAGGCGCGCGCCTGGAGCGCGCCGCGCATCGAGCGGAGCGGCCTCGCCATTAAGGACACCGTCGCGCCGAAGGTCTACGAGACGCTCATGGCCACGGCACGGTACGTGGATGTCGCGCCCCGACCAGATGTCACTCCTCCCCGGCGGCGCTGGCCACAGGTTGTGGCCGGAACGGGCATGCTGGTGGCCGTCGGTGCGGCTGTGGCCGTCGTGCTCCGGCGCCGGAAGAACGACCAGGCCTGCGAAGCACCAGGGAAACCAGACGAGGCGGTCACCGGTCTGCAGGCCGCCCAAAACGGCCAGCCGGGCGTCGACAGCAGTGGCGCGGAAGATAACGTCAGCACGCAGTCCCCGGTGACTTAACCAGGAGAAACGAGGCTTGGTAGCGCCGCGGGTGCGGGTCAGGCGCAGATCAGGCAGCCGCTGCGGGTGGTGATGCGGAGGACGGCATCGGGAGCGGCCCGCAGCCTGCTGGCCACGGCCTCGACCAGCGGTCTGGCATCGGGCAGGCGAGCGGTTTCCCGCATGCTGCGCACGTAGGCGGCGACCGGTTCCGGGTCCGGTACCTGGAGTTGGCCTGCAAAAACGTGCTTAGTCACGGACGTGAACTGGGAGCGCAGCATGGCCTCGCCCTGATCCAGGCTGATCCGCTCGCGCAGCAGCGAGGAAGGCTCCCAGCCGAGGCTGGCCAGGGCCGCCGCGACCACGTCACGCAATTCCCGTAGGTGATCTTCGCCGTTCAGTGCGACGATCACCTGGCCGCCCGGGCGGGTGATCCGGCGCAGTTCGCGGACCGCGTGTTCCGGCTCCGGGACGTGGTACAGCATGTGCGTGGCCAAGGTGAGGTCGGCCGTCCCGTCCGGAAAGGGCAGCGCGGTCGCGTCGGCGACCAGCAGCGCTGCCTGTGGCGCCCGGCTCCTAGCGGCGTGCAGCATGCCCGGCGACAAGTCGGCTCCGACCACTGGGCCCGCGTGCCCGCGCCGGGCCAGTTCGGCCAGGTAGGGCCCGTTGCCGCAGCCGATATCGGCGACGACCTCATGGCCGCTCAGCCCGGCCAGGCTGAGTATCTCGCGGGCCAGGTCGATCGGCGGCTCCTGATAGGCATAGATGGACTGCCGCGCGGCCAGGTTGACGTCGGTCTTGTACTGGACGTCCCGCAGGAAGGACCGGTCCGCCCAGAGTCTCGCGGCGTGGGCGGGGTCGGTCATCCGGGCCTCACCGCGAGGATCCGCCGGCCACCTCGTAAGACCACAACTCGCTGCCGATGCCGACCGGCGGAGGCGCGTCGCCGCCCGCCCGTTCGGCCGCGGACCGGTGCCCGTGGGTGAACGCCGGTGAGCTCACCCACGCCTGGAAGGCCGCCTCGTCGCGCCACCGCGTCACCACCAGCCAGGTGGTCCGCCCGTCGGTCGGCTTGAGCAGCTCGAAGCCCTCGAACCCGTCCTGATTGTCCACCGCGCCGGCCCGTGCGGCGAACCTGCGGGCGAGCTCGTCGCCGCTGTCGGCGGGCACGGTAATCGCGTTGATCCTCACTACCGTCATGCCACGATCATGCCAGTATCGTCATGTGACGTTGGTGGTTAAAGTCTGGCCCTGGGGGTAACGAGCGCAGATGGCCCTGGCTGGAGCGGTACTTGGCGGACGTTACGTACTCGACGAGCAGATCGGCGACGGCGGGTACGGGGAGGTGTGGTGCGCGCTCGATACCGTCCTGTCCAGGCCCGTGGCGGTCAAGCTGCTGCACCCGCGCTACACCCAGCGGAGCGAGGTCCTGGCCAGGTTCCGCGCCGAGGCGAGGCACGCCGGGGGCCTGTCCCACGAGAACATCGCGCAGGTCTTCGACTACGTCGAGCCAGCCGACGGGCAACCGCCGTACCTGGTGATGGAGCTCGTCGACGGGCCGTCGCTGGAGACCGTGCTGGCCGGCGGCCCGCTGGACGGCAGCCGGACCATGGACATCGTGGCCCAGGCCGCGGCCGGCCTGCAGGCCGCGCACGCCGCCGGGATGATCCACCGCGACATCAAGCCTGCCAACCTGCTGCTCGCACCCGATGGCACCGTCAAGATCACCGACTTCGGCATCGCGCACACGATCGGTTCGGCATCGGTCACGGTCAGTGGGGAGCTGGTCGGCACGCCCGGCTACCTGGCACCCGAACGGGCGATGGGGGAGCAAGCCACCCCGACCAGCGACCTGTACTCCCTGGGCATGGTGGCCTACGAGTGCCTGGCCGGCACTCCGCCGTTCCGGGGCACGGCCCTGGAGGTGGCGCTGGCTCACCGGGATCGCCCGCTGCCGCCGCTGCCCCCGACGGTAGCCGCCGGCGTGTGCGCGCTGGTGATGCGGCTGGGCGCGAAGGATCCCGCGCGCCGCCCGGACGACGCCGCCGAGGTCGCGGTGTGGGCGGGCCTGCTGCGCGACGGCGTCGGCGTGGCCGTCATGCAGGCATGGCCGGATCCGCCGCCCGGGCCGCCGCCGGCCGCGAGCCGCCTGCAACGCCGCACGGTCCTCGCCTATGCCTGTGTCGCTCTGACCGCGGTCGTCATCATCGTGCTGGCGAGTGTCATGGGGTTTGCCTCTACCTCGCGTCCGGCCACCGCGTCCCCGGCCTCGCCGTCGGCGGGGTCAGGCGGCGACATCGCCGCCCCGCCCGCCCGCGGTCCCGTCACGAGCCCCGGCCGGCAGCCTGCGGTCAGCCCGGTGGCCGAGCAACAACCCGCCAGTGCCAATCCCGTGGCCAGCATCGCCCCAACCGTCGCGGCGTCCGGTCCGGGGAATGGTCACGCGAATGGCCACGGGAACGGCAGTGGGAATGGGGACGGGCAGGGCAATGGCAACGGGAGCAGCCAGGGAAAGGGAAACGGGAACGGCAAGGGCGGGTGAGGCTGACGACGCCGCCTGCTCCGCGCGTCCGATTCCGCGCCGCCACCAGCGCCTAATTCCCAAGGCGCCTACCAGGATCCGGCCGCGCGGGTCGCGGAGGCCTCATCGTCGCCGGCGGTGAGGGTCTTACGGAACTGGCGCGCGGTCAGCCCGAACCAGCGGTCGGTCGTGCCCTCGTCGCTCATGCCCAGGCGATCGGCTACGGCCTGGGAGCGCATGACGTCGTCCCGCGAGTACAGGTCGTAGAACGCCTGGAGATCTGATTCCTCCCAGTGCCGGAGCACCAGGCGCGGGGTTCGCAGCAGTTCCATCCGGGCTACCGTCGAGCGTGACGTTCGTGGAGTCGCGCGAACCGCGCGCGCTGAGATTCGAGCATGTCTGCTTCCGTCGTCACCCCGTCGTCGTAGGCCGGCGATACCAGCGGCGCGGCGTGCCGCACTTCGATGACCACGATCGCCTCGACCCGTTCGGTCAGTTTCGAGCCGTCCGCCCGCATCCGTGCGACGCCCTCGGAGAACACGACCGACCCGCGCTCGTGGACTTCCGCCCGGCCCTTGAACCGGTAGCCCTTGCGCACGAACGGGTCGACCACGTTGACCTCGATCGGCGACCCGGCCCTGATGTTCGCGGTCGTCTGCGGCGAGCAGATGTCGGCGAAGAACAGGTGGTCGTCATCCCACACGCGGGTCGACCCCCGCGGCGAGAGGTTCGGTGATCCGTCGGGACAGACGGTCGCGTGGAACGCGAGCTTCTGCTCGGTGACCAGCCGCTTCATGTCGTCGGTGAGGATTGCCATCAGTTGCCCGCCTCGTTTTCCATCCCCGGGCCCACGGTATAGCGCCGGGTCGTGGCCGCGCTGCCGCCTGGGTTACCGGCCAGCCGCGATGCTTGAAGGGCCAGGTAGCGGCGCTCGGGCAGGCTGGTCGCGCGGCGCGCCGCGTCGAGGTAGTCGGCCGCCGCCGCGGCGGTGTCGCCGGCCAGCTCGCGCATGTGCGCGCGGGCCGCGATCAGGCGGTGGTGCCGGGCCATCCGCTTGTCCGCCTCGAGCGCCGCGATGACCTCGAGCCCGGCTTCCGGCCCGCGCACCATGGCCACGGCCACCGCGCGGGCCAGGGCCGTGAACGGGTTCGGCGCGGCGAGCTCCAGCAGGTCGTAGAGACCGAGGATCTGCAGCCAGTCGGTGTCGGCCATCGTCTTGGCCTCGTCGTGGACGGCGGCGATGGCCGCCTGCAGCTGGTAGGGGCCGACCTCGCCCCTGGGCAGCACGGCGCTGATGAGCGCGGTTCCCTCGGCGATCTTCACCCGGTCCCACTGCTCCCGGTCCTGCTCGGTCAGCGGTACCAGGGACCCGTCCGGCAGCGTGCGGGCCGGCCGCCGCGCGTCGGTCAGCAGCATCAGCGCCAGCAGGCCCGCCACCTCGCCGTCGTCCGGCAGTAGCCGGTGCAGCCAGCGGGTCAGCCGGATGGCCTCCTGCGACAGCGCGGGCACGGTCAGCGTGTCGCCCTCGCTGGCCGTGTAACCCTCGTTGAAGACGAGGTACAGGACGTGCAGAACGGCGCGCAGCCGTTCGGTTCGTTCCGCCCCCGAGGGCAAGCTGAAGTCGAACCCGGTGCCGGCGATGGTCTGCTTGGCCCGGCTGATGCGCTGGGCCATCGTGGCCTCCGGGACTCCGAACGCCGCGGCGATCTGCGCCGTGGACAGGCCGCCGACCGCGCGCAGCGTCAGCGCGATCTGGCTGGGCGAGGACAGATCCGGGTGGCAGCAGCCGAACAGCAAGGCCAGCGAGTCGTCACGGTCGGCGGGTTCGGCGTCGGCCGCGGGACCGAGCAGTTCGGACGGCGGGGTGGCCACCGCGACCAGTTCCTCGCGAGCCCGTCGCGACTGCTCGCTGCGTACCTGGTCCATCAGCCGACGCGAGGCCACCGTGATCAGCCAGCCGCGCGGGTTGTCCGGGAGCCCGTCGGACGGCCACTGCTGGGCGGCCGCGAGCAGGGCTTCCTGGCTGGCATCCTCGCACAGGTGAAACTGCCCGTACCGGCGCACCAGCGAAGCGAGGACCTGTGGCGCCAGCTCACGGAGCAGGCCCTCGACGTCGCTCCGCCCGACGGTTGCGGGGCCGCTCACAGATCCGGCTTGGCCTCGTGCATGATCGGCCAGACCTCGACCGGATCGACATCGGCGAAGGGCATATCCGCCGCGATCTGGTGCGCTCGCTCTTCGCTCTCGCAGTCGAGCAGGTAAAAGCTGGCGATGTACTCCTTGGTCTCCAGGTAGGGCCCGTCGGTCACGGCCGGCTGGCCGTCCTCCCGGCGTACCAGCCGGGCCTGGATCTCATCGGCCAGCCCGTAGGCGCCGATGAGCTCGCCGGTCGCCCGGTACTTGCGGTTGAACGCGTCCTGCCTGGCGATGACCTCCGGCCACTGGTCGGCCGGTATCGAGGCCCACTTCTCCTGGTTCCCGTAGATCAGCATCAGGTACTTCACTGGTGTTACCTCCGTTGTCGCATACACCCGCGGCATCGCACGGAGCATAGTCCGCACGTCATGATTGTCTCGTGATCCCAGAAACTCCGCCGGCCGGCGGCGGCGAGCCAGCCGGCGTGGCCTTTCCCGTCGCGGCGGACGGGCGCAGGAGCACCTCGGCGCTGGGCCGGGCGGTGGTCGCCGACGCGCTGCGCCGGGTGGACCCGGGCGGGGCGAGCGCGGCCAGCCGCGAAGCCAACTGGCGGGCCGGCTATCTCACGCACTTTCGCACGCTGATCGAGGCTGGGCTGGACTCCAGGCAGGCTGCGATATCCGTGGCCAGGGACGGGCTGGCATCGTTGCACGGGCGACTGCGGGTGGTCAGGCAGGGCGAGCCGGAGACCGGGCTCGGCGCCTTGCTCTCGGCATCGGCCCGGCACGAGCTGACCGCGGTCCACGTGGCGGGCGGCGGAGCGGCGGAACGCGAGCTAGCCGTGCCCTACCGCGGTGAGCGGCTGAGCGGTAGCGCCCTGCTGCGCCAGCTGGATGTGTGGGTCGCCGCGGGCGTCATCGAGTCGTCCTGCGCCGAAGCGGTCCGGGCCGTCGCCGCGTCACCCGAGTGGCTCGCCCTGCCTGGCCGCACGGTCGTGGTGCTCGGGGCGGGCGCCGAGGTCGGCCCGCTCCCGGTGCTGCTGAACTGGGGCGTACGGGTGATCGGGATCGACCTGCCCCGCCCGGCCATCTGGGACCGGGTGCTGGAGACGGCACAGCGCAGCGGCGGGACCCTGCTCGTACCGGTCGCTGACGCCAAGCCGGGCCGGGACGGCGTGGATTCCGGCGGTGACCCAGGCCCCTTGGCCCAGCGGGCTGGCTTCGACCTGGCCGACGACATCCCGGCGGTCGCCGACTGGCTGGCAGGCATGGACGGGCCGCTGGTGCTCGGCAACTACGTCTACGCCGACGGCGCGGACAACGTCCGCGTGGCCAGCGCCGTCGATGCGCTGACCATACGCCTGCAAGCCGAACGCTCCGACCTGGCGCTCGCGTTCCTGGCCACGCCGACCGACGTGTTCGCCGTGCCGCCCGACGCGGTCGCCCAGTCGGCTCGCGCCTACGCGGCCCGGTCGCCGGCGGGAAAGCTCGGCCGCGGATTGCTGCAGTCGCTGTCCGGCCGTCGGCTGCTCCGCTCCGCCTATCCGGCCGGGTCCGATCCCGGCATCTGCGACAGCCTGGTCGCCCAGCAGGGGCCGAACTACGCGCTGGCCAAGCGCCTGCAGCGCTGGCGCGCCACGGTCGCCCGTGACGGCGGCGCGGCCGTGTCGATGAACGTCGCCCCGCCCACCCGCACCAGGTCGGTCACGAGGAACCGGGTGCTGGCGGCCGCGTACGCGGGCGCCGGGCGGTTCGGCGTCGAGGTGTTCGAGCCCGCCACGACCAAGGCGCTCATGGCGGCCCTGCTCGTCCACGACCTGCACGCCGGCCGGCCGGCGGCCGGGCATCCCTGGCAGGACGAGGCCCACGCGGCCGCGCACGGCGGGCTGTGGCGGATGGCCTACACGCCGCGCAGCGCGCTCAGCCTCGCGGCCCTGCTCGGCTACGCCGCGGCCAGGAACCAGGCGCGCGGCTCGTAACGGGAGCGCCTTGTTACCCGCTCAGGGGCAGCCGGTTGTCCGGGTGCTCCGCGCGGCCCGAGGCGGCCAGCACCCAGGCCAGGTCGTCGGCCAGGTCGGCGGGACGGCGGCCCAGGGTACGCCGGGCCAGCAGGTCGTCCAGGATCGACGCGGTCAGCGCGATCCCCTCCGGCGTGGCGATCGGGGCCCGGCCCAGCGCCAGGGTCAGGTCCAGCCCGTGGACCACGGCCTCGACGACCCGGCTGGCCACGAACTCGTCCACCTGCATGGGCGCGAAGTATCCCGGCCCGACCGTGCCGGCCGGCACCGAGCGGGCTTCCTCGATGGCCTGGCCGAACGTCTCGGCGAGCACGTCGGCCATCTCGGCAGGTGTCTTTTCCCCGACCATGGTGTAGGCGTACTGGTAGACGACCGGGCCGGTCTCCGAGCGCGGGTTGATGAAGAAGCTGGTCCGGTCGCGGGCGGGCTGCAGGTCACCGCGACCGTCGATCAGCATCCGGGTCAGGCCGATCGAGATGTCGAAGTGGCCGGCCAGCTCAAGCACGGTCCAGTGCGGGAGGTCCGGATCCACCGGGACCAGCAGCGTGGACGTGTCCCATTCCGGCCCGGTCAGGCCGCGGAAGACCGCCTCGATCCGGGTCAGCTCGCCGGCGAGCGTGTCGATCGTGGTCTCATATGAACCCATGCCCATCTTCTATCACCCGCGGAGATCGGTGTCAGGAGCTCTAACTGGTCACAGCCGCCTCAAGTTTCCGTCGCACGGGTGTCCGGTAGCGGCCCGCGGCTCCGACGTCTCCGGTGAGGACGCCAGAGGGGCGCCACCCACCCTTAGCTACCGGGTGATCAAATAGCAGGGCATCCCTGCGGACGGGAGAATCGTGAAGTACCTGATCTTGATGTACGGATCCCAGCAGGACTACAACGCAATAGCGGGCAGCGCCGGAGCCGGCGGGTCGGCCTGGTCCGCGGCCGACTTCGCGGCGATGGGCGCGTTCATGGAGTCGTTCGGCAAGGACCTGGCCGAATCCGGGGAACTGGTCGACGCGCAGGGCCTGACCGCCCCGGTGCACACCCGCAGAATCCGCCTGCGGGCGGGCGCTCCGGTAGTGACCGACGGCCCCTACGCCGAGACCGAGGAGGTCCTGGCCGGTTACTGGCTCGTCGACTGCGACAGCTTCGACCGGGCCACCGAGATCGCCGCCCGGCTGACGGCCTGCCCCGGGCCCGAGCACGTCCGGGACCGCGCCTACGTGGACGTCCGGCCGGTCGCCGAGTCCCGGGCCGAGCTAGAGCCCTGACCGTGAGCCGTACCGAGGCCGGGGACCTGCTCCGCCAGCTGGCGCCGCAGGTCCTCGGCGCGCTGGTGCGGCGGTACGGGCACTTCGACGCCGCCGAGGACGCGGTGCAGGAGGCGCTGCTAGCGGCCGCCACCCAGTGGCCTGCCGAGGGTGTCCCCGGTAACCCGCGCGGCTGGCTGATTACGGTCGCCTCACGTCGGCTGACCGACCTGCTGCGCAGCGAGCAGGCCAGGCAGCGGAGGGAAGAGGCGGCGGCCCGGCAGATCCCGCCGGGGGAGTGGCTGGCCCCGCCGGCCGACGACCGGGCCGCCGAGTCGGACGACACGCTCATCCTGCTGTTCCTGTGCTGCCACCCGGCCCTGTCGCCCGCCTCGCAGATCGCGCTGACCTTGCGCGCGGTCGGCGGCCTGACCACCGCGGAGATTGCCCGGGCGTTCCTGGTGCCCGAGGCGACCATGACCCGGCGGATCACCCGGGCCAAGGCACAGGTCGCGGACAGCGGGGTCCCGTTCAGGATGCCGAACGGGCCGGAGCGCGAGCAGCGGCTCACGGTGGTCTTGCACGTCCTCTACCTGATCTTTACCGAAGGGTACGCCGCCACCTCAGGGCCCCGGCTGATCCGCGCGGACCTGTCCGCCGAGGCGATCCGGCTCACCCGGATCGTCCGCCTGCTGCTGCCCGGTGACGGGGAGGTCGCCGGGCTGCTCGCGCTGATGCTCCTCACCGACGCCCGCCAGCCCGCGCGCACCGGCCCGGACGGGGAGTTGATCCCGCTAGACGAGCAGGACCGGCGCACCTGGGACCAGGCGAAGATCGCCGAGGGGGTGGCGCTCATTACCGGGGCCCTGCTGAGGGGCGACGTCGGCCCCTACCAGCTCCAAGCGGCGATTGCCGCCGTGCACGACGAAGCCGCCAGCGCCGAGGCGACCGACTGGCCGCAGATCCTGGCGCTCTACGAACTGCTCCTGCGGATCAGCGACAATCCCGTGGTGGCGCTCAACCACTCCGTCGCGGTGGCGATGACCCACGGTCCCGGCGCCGGCCTCGAACGGCTGGGACGGCTCGAAACCGACCGGCGGATCGCCGGTGACCACCGGCTCGAAGCGGTACGGGCGCACCTGCTGGAGATGGCCGGCCAGCACCAGGCCGCGCGGGCCGCCTACCAGGCTGCGGCCCAGCGGGCCATGAGCCTGCCGCACCAGCGCTACCTCAATGCCCGGGCCGCCCGCCTGGCCCAGCACCGATGAATGCCAGCGCCGACGGTGCCGGTAACGACAGTGCCGGCACTGACAGGGACAGCCCGAACTGATTCGCCGTGTCGGTCCACCATGAGCGCATCGTGAACCCGGCGGCGGCCAGTTCGCCCGCCACCCCCTCGCGGCGGAACTTGGCCGACACCTCGGTGCGCATCTCCTCGCCGTCGGCGAACTCGACGGTGAGCCCGATGCCTGGCAGCCGAACGGTCTGCGCCATGCACGAGCGCAGCCGCATCTCGATCCATTCGGCGTCCGCGTTCCACACCGCGACGTGCTCGAACGCGTCCAGGTCGAAGTCGGCGCCGAGCTCGGCGTTCAGCACCGCCAGCACGTTCTTGTTGAACTCGGCGGTGACCCCGGCCTCGTCGTCGTACGCGGCGACCAGCGTGGCCGGGTCCTTGACCAGGTCGGTGCCGAGCAGGAAGAAGTCACCCGGCCGCAGCTGGTCCCTGACCCGGGCCAGGAAGGCAGCCCGCTGCCCGGGTTCCAGGTTCCCGATCGTGCTGCCGAGGAAGGCGACCAGCCGGGGCGCCGGGGCCTCACCGTCAGCGGGGAACCCGAGCCGCTCCTCGAAGTCGGACACCACGGCGCGGACGTCGAGCCCGGGATACTCGGCCGATAGCGCCTTCCCGGCGGCGGCCAGCGCGGGCTCGCTGACGTCGACCGGCACATAGCAGCGCAGCGTGCCCGCGTCGCGCAGCGCGTCGAGCAGCAGCCGGGTCTTGTCCGACGACCCCGAGCCGAGCTCGATCAGCGTCCGTGCGCCGGTCTGCGCCGCGATCCTGGCCGCGCTCGCGTGCAGGATCTCCCGCTCGGCGCGGGTCGGGTAGTACTCCTGCAGTTCGGTGATCTTGTCGAACAGCGCGCTGCCCTGCGCGTCATAGAACCACTTGGGCGGCAGCGACTTCGGTTTCGCGGTCAGCCCGGTCCGGGCGTCGGCGCGGAGTGCTTCCTCGAGAAAGCCAGGCGGTAGCCGGCGGTCGAGGGTTGTCATCGGATCGCGATCCTTCCGTTCGGCGATTTGTCGTCCCGCGGGCTGGCGTCGGCCAGCCCGGTCACGCTGACCTGCTGCGGTGTCGCGACGACGACGGAGCCGTCGGGTACCTCGGCCCAGCCGGGCTCGTCGTCACCGGGCTCCGAGGCGACGAGCACGGCATCGTCGCGGCGGCGGTAGAACAGGGTGTCACCGGCCGCGGTGGCCGCGATCACCTGTCCGTCCGTCAGCAGGAAGTTGAATCTCCCGTCCAGGTCGGCCGCCCGCACCGCGGATACGGTGCCGGCCAGGGCCTGCGCGGCGGGCAGGCCGGTTTCGAGCCGCTGCCGGACCAGCGCCCACAGCAGCGCGGAATCCACCCGGGCCTCCAGCCCGAGCAGCGCCTCGGCGGGCAGAGCCGCGGCGAGCCCAGCGGCGGCCGCCGGCCAGCCCGCCAGCACCCCGTTGTGGCTGAACAGCCAGCTACCCGAGGCGTACGGCGCGACCGCGGCAATCCCGGGATCGGTGCCAGCGGTGGCGCAGCGTACCGCCGCCAGCAGCGCACCTGCCGACGTCACCCGGGCCACGTCGGCGAAGGACTCGTCGCCCCAGATCGGGACCGCGCGCCGGTACCTGGCCGGGTCCGGATCGCCCGGCGCGTACCAGCCGACCCCGAAACCATCCGCGTTGACCGTCCCGTGTCGCTGCAGGCGCGGCGCCCACGCCTGCCGGTACAGGCCGTGCGGCGGATCGATGAGCACCGAGCGCAGCGAGGCTGGCGGCCCGAGGTAGGCCAGGTGCCGGCACATCAGGCGGTCTCCGGCCCACCGGACCTGGCGGTACGGAAGCCGGAGAAGATCTGCCTCCTGATCGGGTAGTCCCAGTTGCGGAAGGTGCCCCGGCAGGCCACCGGGCTGACCGCGAACGAGCCGCCGCGCAGCACCTTGTACTCCGGGCCGAAGAACACCTCCGAGTACTCCTTGTAGGGCCAGGCCTCGAATCCCGGGTACGGCAGCAAGTCCGAGCTCGTCCACTCCCAGACGTCGCCGATCAGCTGCCTGGCCCCGCACGGCGCGGCGCCCTCCGGGTAGGAGCCGGCCGGCGCCGGGCGCAGGAAGGCCTGGCCGACGTTGGCGTACGAGGTGTCCGGATCGGCGTTACCCCACGGGTACCTGCGGGTCAGGCCGGTCGAGGGATCGAACCTGGCCGCCTTTTCCCACTCGGCCTCGGTGGGCAGCCTGCGCCCGGCCCAGCGGGCGTACGCGTCGGCCTCGTACCAGGACACGTGCAACACCGGCTCGTTCGGCGTGATCGGCTCTTGCCTGCCGAACACCCGGAGGGTCCACTGCCGGCCCTCACGCCCCCAGTACAGCGGCGCGGTCAGCCCGGCCTTCTGCCGGTGCTCCCAGCCGGCCCCGGTCCACCAGCGCCGGTTGTCGTACCCGCCGTCGTCGATGAACTGAGCATAAGCGCCGCAGGTCACCGGGGTGGTGTCCAGGTAGAACGGCGCTACCTGGACGGTGTGCGCCGGGCGCTCGTTGTCTAGCGCCCAGGGCTCGGTGGAGGTCCCCATGGTGAAGGGGCCGCCAGGCACCAGCACCTCGGACGGCAGCCGGAACGCGTCCGCGGGCGCCGGCCCGGGGGCGGGCGCGGCGAGCACCGGCGCGCCGGCCCGGATCTGGTGGGTGATCAGCATTGTCTCGTCGTGCTGCACCTCGTGCTGGGCGATCATCCCGAACGCGAATCCGTTGCCGAGCAGCCGCGTCCCGCTGAACGGGGCGCGGTCGAGCAGGTCGAGGACCCGGCCGCGCACCTCGTGGCCGTAGGCCTTGGCCTCGGCGGGCGGCAGCAGCGGCAGCGTGGGACGTTCGGACCGCGGGTGCTCGAACGCGTCGTAGAGCGGGTCGATCTCCGGGTGCATCGGCTCGCGGCCGCCGACCTCGCGCAGCAGCCAGAGCTCTTCCTGGTTGGCGATGTGCGCGAGGTCCCAGACCAGCGGGGACATGAGCGGCGAGTGCTGTCTGACCAGGTCGGCCTCGTCCACGCTGTCGGTCAGCAAATAGGTCCGCTGCCGTGCGCCGATCAGTTCCCGCGCGATGATCGCGCGCAGGGTTTCCGGGTCGAGCTGTACCTCCGTCATCGGGCTCCCTCCAGTTGGTCGTCGGCGGGACATCGGTCTTTCTGCACGTAGCGCTCGGTGAAGTCGGCGACTGCCCGGCGAATGGTGGCGGGCACGCCCAGCCGGCCTAGCGCGGCGCCGGCGGCCTCGAAGCACCGCTTGCTGGCCTGGCTGATCTGCGGGTCGGCCGGGCCGCAGCGGGCCGCGCGCAGCCACGGGTCCTCGGCGTCCGGCGGTCCGTCCCACACCGGCTCGGCGGCGGCCAGCGCGGCGTCGGCCGCCTGGTCGTCGTCGGCCAGCGCCGTGACCACGGCCGCGGGCACGATCCAGCCGTCACCGGACTGCGCGTCGATCATCCGCAGCTCCATGTGCCCCCGCGGGCGGACCGGCGGGAACAGCGTGGACAGGTGATAGTCCAGATCCTCGGCGGTGGGCGCCCGCAGCGTCCCCGAGCCGCCGTCGCGCAGCCAGTCGCGGAAGGTCACCCCGGCCGGCACGGTCCAGTCCTGCGAACCGGGCTCCCGGACGCACATGAGCTCCGCGTCCAGCGCGTAGGCGGCCCAGGCGTCGCGCGGGTCCCCGTCGGACGCGTCCAAGGCCGGGGCCCGGGTCCGTCCCGGATCCATGTTGGACCACACCTGCTGCCGGGCCGAACGCCAGCCGGTCGGCTTGCCGTCGCGCAGCGGGGAGTTGGCGAACGCGGCCACCAGCACCGGCCCGATGGCGTGCAGCATCCGCCAGCGCGAGCGGTAACCGGACATGGCAGGGGTGTCGTCGCCGGCGTCCACGCAGACCTGGACCGACGCGGTGCCGCACATCATCTGGCGGCCCCATGGGCCGTCGCGGTCGAAGAATTTCTCCATCGCCGCATACCGCGGCAGATCGAGCAGGCGGCGGGGCGGGCGCAATGGGTCGAGACCGTAGCCACATAGTTCCAGGCCGGCCGCCGCGGCTGCGTCACGCAAGGCGGCCAGGTCGCGCCCGGTAACCTCGACGAGCTCTTCGAGCGTAGCCGCGGGGGCCGAGCTGAGCTCAAGCTGCCCGCCAGGCTCTACCGTGAGCGAGGCACCAGAAGGAAGGGAAAAAGGTTGATACCGAACGGCCTGGGCTTCTTGCCCCGGGTAACCTTCTTCGCCCGAGCGGGCTTCGGGTCCGAACCCGGCCAGGGTGGCGGTTACCTGTTCCGCCTGGACCGGGAGCGCGGGATCACGGCGATCACGCGCTAGCCACTCGAGTTCAACGCCTACCCGCTGCGGCGGGCCTGTCTTGAAGCAGATACCGTGCACTTGCGCTTCCGCGTCGGCCTCGGTAAACCGCGCCCCCTTGATCACGATTTTAACCCTACCTGACCCCTCTGACATTACCGCGGAGCCGGGTCAGCAGGTCCTCGCCCCGAGCCCGGAAGAACCCTCGATCCCTGCCCAGGGCCCTGGAGGCTAACTGCCCTCCCAGCGAAGTTTCAGATTCAGGTGGTACCTTGCGACACACCGCGCGCGAGCGCTGGTGACGGTAAGTCGCTAAATCAATGACACGCCGTAGTGACCAACATGGCCGTTGGCGCGTTTCTGCTCTGGCAGGATGGAACTCGATGAAGGCGCCGTCCGTGAAGCTTCCGCTGCTGCACCGGGGTAAGGCTGGGGAGCCGCCCGGGATCGTGGCTG
>WNGR01003864.1_pt1 | contig 16297 bp, 12 predicted proteins | sample 5407581 | NCBI WGS metagenome assembly WNGR01 (sample SAMN13153383, study PRJNA577476) | soil metagenome | isolation source: 80 cm soil or saprolite under Garry oak tree replicate 2 | place: USA:California | collected 2016-06-15 | reverse complement strand
AGCATCCCGCCCGCGCCGGTCAGCGACGGGTCATCCGCCCCGATCTGAATCCTGCCGCGTACCCGGCCATGCCCGGCTCTAACCACCATCTGGGTGACCCTCTCCCTAATCAGGACATAACATAGTCACCCATCACAATGCCAGATAAACGCGGCATCATACGAGAACCAGATCGGCGTGTCACCCATCTACTCGTTGATTCGGGTCTGAATCTTCCCAAGCCCATAGTCCCCACTCCTTGCTCATAAGGGCTTTGGCTTGGGGACCCGTGGGTTATGCGAAAGCAAGGCAGCGTTACCCCCCGAGCCCGGGACCCCAAACCCTCTCCCCCCCGGCGACCCGCGAGAGTTCGTCTAGCCCCGGGTGCCGTCCCGGCCTCTACATAACGCTGCGTAGAACCGACAGACCAAGCTCCTGCACCGTATGTCCGCTCTGACCTGCATGTCAAGGTTTCAGTGGATGCTGGGTAGACACGTTAAGTAATCAAAGTCCCAATTATCATGTGATGGACCTCACACCCACTGCCCTGACGGAGGACCGATGCGGCGCGGCAGGGGATAACGGGGAAGGGCTCAGCGGGACAGTTCCTCTGCCACTGTGAGCCAGCGCTCCTCCAGGCCCGCCTTCTCGGCCTGGACTTCCCGCAGCTGCGCACCCAGGTCGATCAGCCGGGCGTAGTCACTGGCATGAGCGGCGAGCTCGGCCGCCAGTTCGGCTTCCCGCCCGCCAAGCCGGTCGATCCGCCGTTCCAGGCGCTGTAGTTCCTTGCGCGCTGCCCGCTGCGCACCCGCCGATCCCCCGCCAGGCCGCGCCCCGTCACCAGCCCGCTCCTCGTCCCCCGCACGGCCCGGCTCCTCCGCTGCGGCCCGGCGCTGCAGGTACTCCTCGATTCCCCCGCCCAAGTACGACAGCTTGCCGTCGCCAAGCAAGGCGAGCACATGGTCGGTGACCCGCTCAAGGAAGTACCGGTCGTGGCTGACCACAAGGAGCGACCCCGGCCACGAGTCCAAGAGGTCTTCCAGTTCCGTCAGGGTGTCAACATCAAGATCATTCGTGGGCTCATCCAGAAACAGCACGTTCGGCTCATCCACCAGCAGCCGCAACATTTGGACGCGCCTGCGCTCCCCGCCAGACAGTTCCCCCGCAGGGGTCCACTGAGTGTCGCCCCGCAACCCCAGCCGGTCCAGGAGTAGCCCCGCCGACCCGGGCCCCTCACCAGCGCGCACGTTCCCCCGCACAGCCGCCACCGCCTCCCGCGCGCTCAAGGCAGGGTCCAGCCCCTCACCACCCTGCGGCAGGAACCCCAGCCGCACCGTTTTCCCCCGCACGACCCTGGCCTCGACCTGCAGACCGGAACCAGCACCAGGGCTGGCATCCCGGGTCCGGGTGCCCGGCGTTCTGCCAGCCGGGCTCTCGAAGCCGTGCTGCTGGCCCTCTTCCCCCGCCGGAACCGGACCAGCCAGACCCGGAGCCGGACCAGCCAGACCCGGAGCCGGACCAGCCAGACCCGGAGCCGGACCGGCCAGACCCGGAGCCGGACCGGCCAGACCCGGAGCCGGACCGGCCAGACCCGGAGCCGGACCGGCCAGACCCGGAGCCGGACCGGCCGGCAGCATTCCCGCCAGTACCCGCAACAGCGTGGTCTTCCCGCTGCCATTCGGCCCGATGAGGCCAACCCGGTCCCCCGGCCCGAGTTGCCATGTCACCCGGTCAAGCAAGACCCGCTCACCGGCCCGGGCGGAGACGTCCTCGGCGTCGATCACGGTCTTGCCGAGGCGCGCGGTGGCCAGCCGGGAAAGTTCCACCCCGTCCCTGGGCGGCGGCTCACCCTCGATGAGCGCGTTCGCGGCCTCGATCCGGAACTTCGGCTTGCTGGTCCGGGCCGGCGGCCCTCGCCGCAGCCAGGCGAGTTCCTTGCGGAGCAGGCCGCGCCGCCGCCGCTGGGCCGCGTCGGCGATCCGCACCCGTTCGGCCCGGGCAAGCACGTAGGCGGCGTAGCCGCCGTCGTAGGCGTGCAGCCGCCCGTCCGCGAGTTCCCAGGTGCGGTCGGTCACGGCGTCCAGGAACCACCGGTCGTGCGTAACCACCACCATGGCCGTCCCCCGCTCGCGCAGGAACCCGGCCAGCCAGTGGATCGCCTCCACATCGAGATGGTTGGTGGGCTCGTCGAGCAGCAGCAGGTCATGACTTCCGGCCAGCAGCGAGGCCAGCGCCACCCGGCGGGTTTCCCCACCCGACAGGCGTTTGGCATCCGCGTTGAATCCGATGCCAGGCAGCAGTGCATTCAAAACGGAACGGACGCGCGCATCGCCAGCCCATTCGTGCTCTGGGCGGTCACTGAGCACCAGATCGGCAACCGTACCGGACAGCTGGTCCAGCTGCGGAAGGTGACCGACCCGCAGGTCACGCGTGCGGGTCACGCGGCCGCTGTCGGGTTGCTCCGCCCCCGCGAGGAGAGCGAGCAGGGTGCTCTTCCCGGCGCCGTTGCGGCCGACAACGCCGACCGTTTCCCCGGCCGCTACCCCAGCCGAGACAGCGTCCAGCAGCACCCGTTCCCCGTAACCCTTGACCACCTTCTCCAGATTGACCAGGTTCACGCGGGCTCCGTCATGACGGCGACAACATTCGCGCCCGGCGCCGGGCCGGTCGCACACGCGACGGTGCGGCACACCCCGGCGCCCGACAGCGCGACCGCCAGATCCCGCGCATGGCGTTCGTTCCTGGCGAGGTACGCGCACGTCGGGCCGGAACCGGAGATGATCGCGGCAAGCGCGCCGTGCTCACGGCCGGCCGCCAGGGCCCGCCGCAGTGCGGGCAGGAGCGAGATCGCGGCCGGCTGCAGGTCGTTAGAGAGCAGCGGCGCGAGTTCCGCGGGGCTCCCCGACCGCAGCGCAGCCATCAGCCTGGTATCCAGGGCAGGCCGGGCCGGGCTTCCCGCCTCCCCGTCGCGGGAAGCCCGGATGCGGTCACACGCCGCGTAAACCTGGCCGGTGGACAGCCCCCCGTCCGCGAACGCCAGCACCCACTGATAGGAACCGGTGGCCAGCGCCGGGGTGACCCGTTCCCCCCGGCCCACGCCGATCGCGGTGCCGCCCAGCAGGGCGAATGCGACGTCACTGCCGATGCCGCCGGCCAGCTCACACAGTTCGTGCTGGCTGAGGCCCGCCTGCCACAGCTCGTTGCAGGCGACCAGGGCGGCCGCGGCGTCCGCGCTGCCGCCCGCGAGCCCCGCCGCCACCGGTATCCGCTTGCGGATCCGGATGGCCAGCCCCGGCGAGTCCTTGCAGCCCGGGCCGACGGCGCGCACCAGGGCATCCGCCGCCCGGACGGCCAGATTACTGCTGTCGGCAGGGATGATGGCGGCGCCCTCGCCGGTGATTACCACACTGTCGCGTTCGGCCGGGGCGACGGTCACCTCGTCGAACAGTGACACTGCGTGGTAGACGGAGACCACATCGTGGTACCCATCGGCACGAGGAGGCCCGACGGCGAGCTGGAGGTTCACCTTCGCCGGCACTCGCGCTGTTACAGCGGTCACAAGCGTCACGATGCCCTGATCGTAGCCGCGATTCGGCGGCGAATCACCGCGGGGATCATCGCGTGCCCGGCCGGCCTGGCGTTCCCGGCGGCTCATCACCCCGCCAGTGATCTGCCAACCCGCTCACCCCCGCCCTTCACCGCAGCAGCGCGGTTCGGGCCCGCGCGACGCGCGCGAAGGCGGCCACGGTCAGCGACTCGCCGCGCGCCCCCGGATCCACATCAGCGTCTCGCAGGATCCGCTCAGCCAGCTGCGGCGTGCCTGCCCACCGGGCCAGCGCCGCCCGCAGCGTTTTGCGCCGCTGCGCGAACGCGGCGTCGACCACGGCGAACACCTCGTCCCGGCTCACGGCGTCCGCCGGGGGTGGGCGCCGGGTGAAGGCGACCAGTCCCGAGTCCACGTTGGGCACCGGCCAGAAGACCGTCCGCGGCACCGGGCCCGCCCGCCGGGCGGACGCGAACCATGCCAGCTTGACCGAGGGCACGCCGTAGACGCGGCTGCCCGGCGGCGCGGTCATCCGGTCGGCCACCTCGGCCTGCACCATGACCAGCCCCCGTGCCAGCGACGGCACGCTGCCCAGCAGGTGCAGCACGACCGGGACCGCTACGTTGTAAGGAAGGTTCGCGACCAGTGCCGTCGGTGGCTCACCTGGCAGCTCCCCAATCCGCGCCGCGTCCGCGGTCACCACGTGCAGCCGCCCGGCCAGGTGCGGTGTCCGCGCGGCAACGGTGCGCGGCAGTTCCGCTGCCAGCGCGGCGTCCACTTCTACCGCGACCACGTGGCGTGCCGCCCCCAGCAGTCCCAGCGTCAGCGAGCCGATCCCCGGGCCCACCTCAAGCGCCACGTCATCGGGCGAAAGCCCGGCCAGGGTCACGAGCCGCCGGACCGTGCCCGGGTCCACAACGAAGTTCTGCCCGAGGCGCTTGGACGGACGGACGCCCAGCCGGGCAGCGATCTCCCGGACATCAGCCGGCCCCAGCAGGCCGCTACCACGGGCCAAAGACGCGCTCGCCGGTCGCGGTCACCTGGGCGCACAACTCCGCGACGCCCATCCCTTTGACGTCGGCGAGACACCGCACGGTGTGGGCCACCATGGCCGGTGAGTTTGGCCTGCCCCGGTGCGGCATCGGGGTGAGGAACGGGGCGTCGGTCTCCACCAGCAATAGGTCCGGGGGTGCGGCCGCGGCGGCGTCCCGCAACCCGGGCGCGTTGGAGAACGTGACGTTGCCGGCAAAGCTCATCACGTACCCGGCCTCCGCGCACCGCTTCGCCATTGCGGCGTCACCGGAGAAGCAGTGGAAGATCACCTGCTCGGGCGGCCCTTCCTCGTCCAGGATCCGCAGCACATCGTCGTGGGCCTCCCGGTCGTGGATCATCAGCGCCTTGCCGGAGCGTTTCGCGATCTCGATGTGGGCACGGAAGAACTCCCGCTGGATCTCCGGGCTGGCATGGTCCCGGTAGTAGTCCAGCCCGGTCTCGCCGATGGCCCGCACCTGCGGAAGTCCCGCCAGGGACGCGATCTCCGCCAGGACCGATTCGCGTCCGGACGGTGAGTGGGCGGCATCCGCCGTTTCGTTGGGATGAATCGCGACGGCGGCGTAGACGCCGTCGTGAGAGGCTGAGCACTGCGCTGACCAGCGCGACGAAGCGACATCCACCCCGACGGTGATCACCCGCCGGATGCCCGCGGCACGCGCGGCCGCGAGCACCTCGTCCGGCGGCTGCTCGATCAGGTCCAGATGGCAGTGAGCATCCAGTGCGTCGCCGGGCAGGGGGCCGGGCGCGGGAACCTGGCCGGGGCCGGGCGCGGAAACCTGGCCGGGGCCGGGCGCGGAAACCTGGCCGGGGCCGGGCGCACCGTTCCGGGCCGCTCGGGCAGCGGTCACGACTGCTCCAGCCGGGCCAGTTCCTCGTCCACGACAGATGTGTCCAGCTTGGTGAACAGCGGCTTCGGCGGGGCGAGCGGCGTGCCCGGGCGGACCGGGACCGGCTCCCACCGGGCGGTGCCGGCGTAGTCCCCGGTGATCACCGGGTAGGAGGGCCCGCCGTCCTCGCCCACCTCATCGATCCGCGGCACCCCCGCCCACGGGCCTTCGCCGCCCAGCATACGGAACACCTTCTCCGACGACCGCGGCAGGAACGGCGTGAGCAGCGTCTTCGCGTCGTCCACCAGTTGCAGCACGACGTGCAGAATGGTCCGCATCCGTTCAGGGTCCGATTCCCGCAGCTTCCACGGCGCCTGCTCGGACATGTATTTGTTGGCTTCCGCCACGGTCCGCATCGCTTCTGTTGTCGCGCTTTTGAAGCGTGAGCGCCCAAGTTCCCCGCCAATAACGCCAAACGCCTTCCGGCTGCGCTGGAGCGCCTCGCGATCGAACTCAGAGAGCGTGCCGGGACCAGGGATCTCGCCGATGTTGCGGGCCGCGAACGAAACCGCACGGTTCACCAGGTTTCCCCAAGTGGCCACCAGCTCGTCGTTGTTACGGCGGACGAACTCGCTCCAGGTGAAGTCGGTGTCCTGGTTCTCCGGGCCGGCCACCGCCACGTAGTAGCGCAGCGCGTCCACGTCGTAACGAGCCAGGAAGTCCCGTACGTAGATGACAACGGCGCGGGAGGAGGAGAACTTGCGGCCCTCCATCGTGAGGTACTCGCTGGAGACCACTTCCGTGGGGAGGTTCAGGGCGCCCAGCGAGCCTGGCGTGCCGTTCTTCGCGCCCTTGCCGCTGTAGCCGAGCAGCATGGCCGGCCAGATCTCGGAGTGGAAGACGATGTTGTCCTTGCCCATGAAGTAATAGGCCTCGGCGTCTTTCGACTGCCACCACGCGCGCCAGGCGTCCGGGTCGCCGGAGCGCCTGGCCCACTCGATCGAGGCGGACAGGTAGCCGATCACCGCGTCGAACCAGACGTAGATGCGCTTGTCCGGCCGGTCCCGCCAGCCGTCGAGAGGAACCGGCACGCCCCAGTCGAGGTCCCGGGTGATCGCACGCGGGTGCAGGTCGCCGAGCAGGTTGAGGGAGAACCTGAGCACGTTCGGCCGCCACTGCCCGCTCTTGCTCTGCAGCCAGCCGCCCAGCACCTCGGTGAACGCGGGAAGGTCGAGGAAGAACTGCTCCGTTTCGACGAACTTCGGCGTTTCCCCGTTGATCTTCGAACGCGGGTTGATGAGATCGGTCGGGTCGAGCTGGTTCCCGCAGTTGTCACACTGGTCGCCGCGCGCGCTGTCGTACCCGCAGATCGGGCAGGTGCCTTCGATGTAGCGGTCGGGCAGGGTCCGGCCGGTCGACGGCGAGATCGCCCCGAGGGTCGTCTTGGCGAAGATGTAGCCGTTGTCGTAAAGCCCGGTGAAGATCTCCTGCGCGGTCGCGTAATGGTTGCGCGTCGTGGTCCGGGTGAAAAGGTCATAGGACATGTCGAGGCCGAGCAGGTCCTCGGCGATCACCCGGTTGTAACGGTCGGCAAGCTCGCGTGGCGTGGTGCCTTCCTTGTCCGCTTGGACCTGGATCGGGGTGCCGTGCTCGTCGGTCCCGCTCACCATCAGCACCCTGTTGCCCGCCATCCGCTGATAACGGCTGAACATGTCGCACGGCAGCCCAAAACCCGAGACATGACCAATGTGACGGGGGCCGTTGGCATATGGCCAGGCCGGTGCGGCGAGGATGTGACGGCTAGTCGCGGACATGGGGAACAGCCTAGCGGCGGTGACGCACAGTCCCCGCCTGGTTATCCCACCCGGGTAAGCTCGCGCGCGCAAGGCCGTCCGGAGCCGTGAGGCGGCCCGGAGCCGTCGGGCGGCCCGGAGCCCCGGCGCGGGCGCCTGCGTTGACCCAGTGGAGCCCAGATTGGCGGACGTTCCTTCGCACGGCAGCCCGCGCGCATGGTGGCGGGCCCGGCCGGCGGCCCTACGGAGAGTGGCGCTCGCCGCTGCGGTGCTGGTGCTGGTCCCGGCATTGCTGGCCATGACGGGCTTCCTGGCGCTGCTGCGCGAGGACGCCGGCACATTGCCGGGGACGGTCCCGGTGCCGCGTGACTGACCTCGACTACCTCAAACTGGTATAAACCGGACACTGAATGACCGGAACCCAGACTGCCTCTCTCAATTGCGACAATGTGGCCCGGCTCAGTCGCGATCAGCTTTGTGATCATGGGAGAGTGGGGGCCCTGACCCCCGTTTTCCCATGATCACGAGCTTCGTCACTCGCTCGGGAGGCGGTGATCATGGGTTTTGGTGGGGTGCGCGGCCCACCAAACCCATGATCACAAGTTCTCTCAGGCTACCGGGGTGAGTGGAGATCCAATAAGGGGGTTTCCGCATCAGGGTAGGCTCGCCCGCGCAAGGCCGGCCTGTCGCCGTAAGGTGGCACCTTCATGCCGGCGCTGGCCCCGCGTCATCGCCAGCCGGCACGAGGTCTCGCCGTCTCCCGATGGCTTCTGCTGCGGCATCATCGCCGGTTTCTAAGAGATTCTCCGCCGCGCCAAGCTGTCCGGTCCCAGCGAGGGCGACTGCTCTCGTGCCACTGCGGAGTCCCAGCAGACCGCCAGCCGCGGCAGCAAGCCCCGTCTCAGCCAGGGCGCCGACGCCATCGTCATCCTCCCGGTCAGAACTGGCCACGAAAACCACCTGACGGGTACGGCGGATGCCGAGAATGCTCAGGAAGAAGGTCGCTGAGATCAGCTGGCAGCTCAGAATGAGCGCCGTCACAGACGGCAGGACGATGCGGAGCGCCTGGTTGAACTTGAGGTCCCCGAATCCGTACCCGTGCCAGTAGACAACCGAACTTACCAAGCCGACGAACCCGGTCGAAGCGAGGAGAGCGCCGATGAGCAGCCCCCGCTCCAGGCCCCACTTGCCCAGAAGGCGGTGGATCCGGACGTTGTCAGGCAGGAACCCCTCGGCCGTGGCGTAAACCATGGTGAAAAGGGCGAAGAGCACGGACTGGAAGCCGATCACGATCATGGCCCCTGCGACCGCGAGAGTTCCCACATCGAAGCTGACACGGTGAACGTGGAGGGGGGCGGGCTCCACCGCGAGGCCGAGGACGAGGCCGAGCGCCAGCAGCACCAGGCCCGGAACAAGGAACAGCCAACGCGGGCTGAAAAGGAGCAGGAAACGCAGGTGCCGCCAGCCGTCTCGCCAGCTGCGAAGGTGCGGCCGGCGACTCCGGCCGGCCGGGGACAGTGTGGTCGGCACCTCATCCACCCGCTGGCTCGCCAGAGTGGCCTTGACCACCATCTCGCTCGCGAACTCCATCCCCGAAGCCTGCAGGCCGAGCGCGAGGATGCTGTCGCGCCGGAAACCTCGCAGCCCGCAGTGGAAATCGCCAATTTGGCTGCCGAAGAACAGCCTCCCGACGAAGCTCAGCACTGGATTCCCAAGGTAACGGTGAAGCGGCGGCATGGCACCCGGGGCGATCCCTCCCCGAAATCGGTTGCCCATGACGAGGTCCGCGCCGTCCCGCAACCGCTCCAGGAGGGGCATTAAGGAGGTGAAGTCATAACTGTCATCGCTGTCGCCCATGATGACGTATCTGCCGCGGGCGGCTACGACACCACCCATGATCGCATTGCCGTAGCCGGGCTCCGGGACGGCGACCACCCGGGCCCCCGCTTCCCGCGCCAGATGCTGGCTGCCGTCTGTGCTGCCGTTGTCAGAGACGATCACCTCGCCGTTGACGCCATTCTCCGCAAGGCACGCGCGTGCCTTGCGTATGCAGGTCACGACAGTTTCCGCCTCGTTCAGGCAGGGCATAACGACCGTCAGTTCCACGCCATCTCCCTGTGGGCGCAGCGCCGAGCGCACAAGCCCTGCCCGGCCATTTCGGCCCCCCCGCAGCACCGCAGTCTAGGACACTTGGCAGCGCATAGTGCGTCATTTCCGCTTTAATCAGACACATACCGCCGGCTGCGGCAAACAGAGCGTGGTCGCACCAGGTCCCGGTACCTTACTTATGGGCGCGCGTCAGACCGCCGCTCCACCACCGCGTTGTACAACTCGCGCCGGGCCAGGCCGGATTCGCGGGCAATGGCCGCGATCGCCGTGTTGCGGGGTGTCCCTGTCGCTTCGCGAGCCGCCACCTCGGTCACGGCCGCGAGCAGGCTCCGGCCCTCACCCGCCCCCGCCGCCCCGGGGATGGAACGGGCGCCAGCAGGAGCACCGGCGACAACCAGGGTGACCTCGCCAAGTACCCCATCAGCCGCCCATTCCGCCAGCTCTTGCAACGTTCCGCGGCGGATCTCCTCGTACGTCTTCGTGAGTTCGCGGCAGGCCACGGCGCGCCGGTTGTGCCCAAGGGCCCCAGCGAGTTCAGCAAGGGTAGCTGCGGCGCGGCGCGGCGACTCGAAGAACACCAGGGTCCTTTCCTCCGCCGCGAGCTCGGTGAACCGCCGTACCCGCTGCCCAGCCCGCCGGGGCGGAAAACCCTCGAAGCAGAACCTGTCGCTAGGCAGCCCGGACACCGCGAGCGCGGCGGTAACCGCAGATGGCCCGGGCAGGACCGTCACAGTGATTCCGGCCGCCGCGGCCGCTTCGACCAGCCGGTACCCGGGGTCACTTATCGCCGGCATGCCTGCGTCGGTCACCAGCAGCACGTTGCGCCCCTCGCGGAGCATGGCAACGAGCGCGGCGACCTTGCTCTTCTCGACAGCGTCGTAATAGGACACCACCCGGCCGACCAGCCCAACCCCGAGCGCATCCGCGAGCCTCCGCACGCGGCGGGTATCCTCGGCCGCTATTACCGGCGTGGCAGCGAGAGCCGCGGCGAGCCGCGGCGAGGCGTCTTCGGGCTGGCCGATTGGAACGGCCGCGACGGTGAGAGTGCCGGTGCTTTCTTTCATCCGTGACCACGGTAGGGCATCTCACCGCCGGGTCACCGCCTACGATGTGGCTCGATGATGACATCACGCGCCCAACCGGCGGCAGACGAAACCGGCGCGCGGCACGCTGCTCTCCGCGCCCGGCTGGTTCCGCCTATGCCCAGCGGCGCGTTCTGGGGATGGGCGGGCCCGCTGCTGATCACCGCATTCGGGACATTCCTGCGGTTCAACCGGCTCAGCCTGCCCCACGCGGTCATTTTCGACGAGACCTACTACGTGCCGGATGCACTCGGCGTCTTGCGATTCGGCGTGGAACACAACTATGTCAGCAAGCGAAACGAGCTGATCACTCACGGCAACCCGCACATCTTCGCCAGCGGCGGCGAGTTCATCGCCCATCCGCCGGCTGGCAAACTGCTGATCGCAGTCGGTGAGGGGCTCTTCGGCCTCAGCCCGTTCGGCTGGCGCTTCGCCGTCGCGCTCGTCGGGTCGCTGTCGATTCTGCTCCTCGCCCGGATTGCCCGCCGGATGACGCGGTCCACGCTGCTCGGTTGCGCTGCGGGACTGCTGCTGGCACTCGATGGCCTGGAATTCGTCATGAGCAGGACTGCCCTGCTCGACATCTTCGTCATGTTCTGGGTGCTGGCGGCGTTTGGCTGCCTGGTGGCTGATCGCGACAGTTACCGCGGTCGGCTAGTGGAAGCCGCGACTCCGTACGGGCACAGCGATTCAGCGCCGCCTCTGGGAATCCGCTGGTGGCGCGTGGCTGCCGGGATCTGCCTGGGGCTCGCCTTCGCGTCGAAGTGGAACGGCATCTGGTATGTGCCCGCGTTTGGCGTCATGTGCCTTGTCTGGGATGCGGGGGCCCGCAAGGCCGCCGGTTTCCGGGTCGCAGGCCGTGTGCTGGCCCGTGACATGGCAGGGCTGGCCGGGTCGTTTGTGGCGCTGCCCGTGCTTGTCTATCTCGCCACTTGGAGCGGATGGTTCGCCACCAAGACCGGCTATGACCGGAACTGGGCCGCGCAGCACGGGATCCACATTCCGGTGCTCTCGGACCTGATCTCGTTGTTTGAGTACCACAAGGCGATACTCGCTTTCAACACCGGGCTGAGAGTCCATCACCCCTACCAGTCGAAGCCATGGACCTGGCTGACGATCGGCCGCCCCGTCGCGTACTTCTGGTCCTGCCCCACCTCCGGGCATGCCGCCTGCAGCGCAGGAGATGCCCAGGAGGTCCTCGCCATCGGCACACCGCTGATCTGGTGGACTTCGGTCCTTACCTTGCTGGTCTGCCTGGGCTGGTGGCTCGCACGCCGGGACTGGCGGGCGGGGGCGGTCGTGCTCGGTGTCGCGGCAGGCTGGCTGCCCTGGTTCATGTTCGCGAACCGGACCCAGTTCTATTTCTACGCGGTTGCGTTCCTGCCGTTCCTGGTCCTCTCGATCACGCTCTGCCTCGGGGTGCTCATCGGCCCGGCGGCTGCGTCGGTTGGGCGGCGAACCGCGGGCGCGGCGCTGGCGGGGGCATACCTGCTCGGGGTGCTCGTCAACTTCGCCTACCTCTACCCGATCCTTGCGGCGAAAGTTATCCCTTACTCCGACTGGCTGGAGCGGATGTGGTACCACGGCTGGATCTAGCGCCGGATTCCTGTCTCGGGTTGCCGCCCGGGCCAGCCGGCGGGCAGCACTAATGGCCCCGCAGGCTGCACGGCACGCGGTAGGCCGCCTCGCGCTGTCGCGCCTCCTGCGTCGCGTGGCCTCGTCCCCGCCCGTGGGCTACCCGTTAATTCTGGGCTGGCACCAAGGCTGGCTACCCAAACCCACGAGCGAGGCGACGGCTATCTTGGCCGACGGCCGCGTGCTGCGGTGCCAGCTTGCTGACAGAACCCAGCGCACCATGTATCTCGGGCTGTTCGAACCCGGTGAGAGCCGCCTGTTCCGGCAACTGCTCAGACCGGGCGACATCGTCGTCGATGTCGGCGCCCACATCGGGTGGTTCACGACCATCGCGGCCAACTGCGTGGGCAGATCCGGCCAGGTGGTTGCCTTCGAGCCATACCAGCCGAACGCCGCGATGCTGAAGCAGAATCTGGTCCAGAACCGCTGCACAAATGTCCGAGTGCTGGAAACGGCCCTCGGCAGTGGGCCGGGGACGCTGGCGCTGGCCCGCGGCCACGGGGACAGCGGCGCGGTTACCGCTCTCGACTGGGCCCGCGACGGTCGCGCCGTCGTCCCGGTGACAACTCTCGACGAGGTGATGGACGGATTCGGCGCCGTAGCGCTCGTAAAGATAGACGTGGAAGGCTGGGAAGCCCACGTCCTGCGGGGCGCCGAGAGGACGCTGTCCCGAACAAAGCATGTCCTCATAGAGATCAACCGGCCCGCCCTCACGAAGGCAGGCACATCGCCGGAGGAGCTTTTCGGCCTGCTGCGGAGCGCTGGTTTTGCCCGGTTTGTGCCGGTGGCCCAGTCCGGCCTTCGGCGACTCCACTCCAGTCCCGTGAGTAATCTCCTCGCCACGAGGGCGGAGCAGGATTAATTTGGAGATTCTCCGATGAGGCAACCTGCTCAGCTACCTTTCATGAGCGTTGTCGTTTGTGCCTACAACAGCGAGCGAGTGGTAGCCCGGGCCATTGAGTCACTCCTCGCCCAGGACTACCCGGGCGAGCGTTACGAAATAATTGTGGTTGACGATGGAAGCTCCGACCGCACAAGCGCAGTCGCCGGACAGTACCCAGTTCGCCTGGCGCGGCACGAGAAGAACCAAGGACTTGCCGCTGCCCGCAACACCGGGCTCACCCATATGAAGGGAGACGTCTATGTATCCTTCGATGACGACTGTGTAGTAGATCCGGACTGGCTTGGCCAGCTGGCTCTGGGCTATCAACACGACAACGTAGCGGGCGTGGGCAGCTCGATCCAGGAACCAGTTCACCTGCAAGGGATCGTCGCCCGCTTCATGTCTGCTGCTGGCAGCGCCGATCCTCCATCATTGCGACTTGGCGCCAGCCGGAACCCCTTTCGCCGGTTCGCTGCTTACGTTATAGATCAATTTGCAAGTGATCAGCCAGTCACAGGTATTTACCAGGTGCGGTCTCTCAACGGAGCGACAGCCACGTTCTCTGCCGACATCCTGCGTGGTGTGGGTGGGTGGGATACGTCATTGCGCGCCGCCGAGGATAACGATATCTGCTCTCGCATCGCGAAGAAGTATCCCGACTTGCATTTCTTCACTGTTTCGGCCGCTCGCGTTGTTCATGATCCCAGAATGAGCCTCCGGAGGTTCCTTTACCGCCCCTACTCCCGGGGCGCCGACACGCTTAGATACTATCGCCGGAGCCGACTCATTCCACCCATCTTTCCGTTCCCCTGCTGTTGGTTCGCCGCTACGGCACTTATTTGGCTTATAAACCCCATTATGGGCCTGGTCACGGCAATCACGCTCCCACAGTTGCTGTACATTTGGTGGCCCGCACGCGCAGTAAGGGAGCGCAATCTCTGGCATTTGCTCTACGCCTACCTTCAGCTTGCGGAGGAGTCCGCCACGCTCGCTGGTTTGTTGCGCGGGCAAATAGCCTTCTGGCGGACGGCCGATCGCATTCAGCACGTGAGTGGCCAGCCTCGGCCCGCGGCGCCGGACTCTACGGCGCCAATAAGGTAAGCGTGCTGGATCCCCCCGGTCCAGCCTGGTCATCTCAATCTGGACAGGATCAAGCGATGAGCAGAGCTGAGGCCGGACGGGGCCCACGAATGCTGCACGTCGTGATCGGACACGGTTCCGGGAAGTGGCGAGAGCACGCCGCCCGCGGCTGATGAGAACGGAGGCGGCTCCAAGCCAGTTCAATTCGGCTGCGCGCGCCGCCATACCACGGTGAGCCCGGCCAGCCGTCCGGCGAAGTACGCCGCGAGCAACGCGCTGTGCACCACCACGGCGGGGACGACCCGGAGCCATTGCGACACGGGTGTCTCGAAGCGGCTCCTCACATGCTGCATACTCGCGGCCAGGACGAGACAGATGGGAAGGGCGCCACCGAGAAACGGCTGTCCTAGTGCCACCGCCACGATGCCGAGCGCCAGTGCCCCCACGAACACGCCCGTCACCACGTCTGGCTGCCGTACCTCGTGACAGGTGAAGAGCTGGCGCGTTGCGCCCCGGCCGATGTCGAACAGCCACCGTAGGGATGCACCCAGGGACTTGTTCTCCTGGTGCAGCACGAGCAGCCCAGGCACTGTGGCCGACGACAGGCCACGCCGGCGCATCGCATGGTTCAATGCGCTGTCCTCTCCCTCACGCAGCCCTGGGTCAAAGCCAACAACATCGAATACCTCGCGCCGGTACAGGCCGTTATTCCCTGTCACCGCTGTTGTGCCGTTCACGATGCGTGGAGCAAGCCGGAATCTTTTGTAGATATATTGAACATCCCCATCTGGAACCGCGGTGCCACCTACCGCGTCGTAATCGCGCAGAGCTGAACCGGCCCGGGAGAGCCAGTCGGGTGGCAGAAGGATATCGGCATCAACGGTGGCGATGAGCTGACCGCGCGCGGCCGCGATCCCTGAGCTTCGCGCGTAGCCGCGGCCGCAGTTCTTCGCGAGATCAATGAGGCGTACGCTTGGATTCTGGCAGGCAATCTCCCTGACAATCTGCGCTGTGCCATCGTGCGAGCCGTCATCAACAACGATTACTTCATGCTTGCCCAGGCCAGCAAGGGCCGTTATTGAAATAATGGTGCGCGCGATATTCTCTGCCTCGTTGTAGGCGATGACGACAAAACTAACCAAGCTGTCTTCTGGCACCGGGCATCCCTTCTCGCCGCGCAATAGTTCGCACGTTGCCCTGGTCGCACCGTGTCAGGGACGTACCGTGCCTGGGGTCGCACCGTGCCTGGCCAACCGCGCGACCGTTCACCTGCCCAGGTCCCGCTGACGTTGGCGGGCGGAATCCGGCGCACCGGAACTCCCGGGCCCGGGCACGTTTTCCGCGGAGGACCGCAGCAGGCTGTGTATGAAGAAGCTGACCATGGAAACGCCGAAGCAAGTCTCGCCGAACGTATCCTCATGCGGGAATTTCGTGAAGTGCGTGAGCTGCAACCTGAGTGTGTAGGGGTGAACCAGCGCCACGAGTGCGATGTAGACCCATCCCGCGAAGCCATAGACGGCAAGCGTGCGGCTCACTCCGATCGCGATTCGGCGCTTCATCTCTCAGCCCTCCTGCCCCCGCCGCTGCCGTTCCGGCTGGTGCCCGTATACGGCCCGCAAGAGACGTCGAGGGCTAATCTACCGCCGAGACGCACGCCCGTGCCGACCAATCTTCAACCCCACCTGGTGCCGTAACCGTGATCACGGCGTCCCCGGACACAGCCTCTTCAGCCGGCAGTGGCTGCTCCCGGCACCACATAGGGCGGGCATGATGACCTAACTGGCCTGGATCGCCATCGTCTCCTGCCAGCCCCTCGGGGCGGCGTGTATTCATAGCTATCCGGCTGCGAGGCGTCTTTATGAGAAAGGCTGGCTCAGCCACCAGCAATGGTTTGCTCCGAGCAAGCTCGCTGATGATCATATTATGGCAATCCTCACCGTCGCGGCCGGTTTCCGTCTCGCAGATTTTGGCGGCCCCGCAGATCCGCTTGCACTGAAATGGCATGGACTGCCCGCGCACCCAGCGGACCTGCTAGCCAACGGAAAGCTGATAACCCATTCCGTTCGGTCATGGTGCGAGCTTGACGAGCAGCAGATCCGCGGAATCTTCGCCGCTGCCCGCGGCGGACTACGCGGTTAGCTGTACCGGGAATCAGCGGCCGGCCGGGTAAACCCAATGCCGCTTAGCTTGAGTTGATCTTGGTCTGTCCGGCGTGTCGCTGCCGGGTGTTCTGGCTGGCAGTCGGCAAGATCGCGGGTTATGACGCAGACTGGGCTGGTGGCTGGCGGCCGTCTGACCGACTGGATTTCCCT
>WNGR01021873.1_pt1 | contig 16303 bp, 13 predicted proteins | sample 5407581 | NCBI WGS metagenome assembly WNGR01 (sample SAMN13153383, study PRJNA577476) | soil metagenome | isolation source: 80 cm soil or saprolite under Garry oak tree replicate 2 | place: USA:California | collected 2016-06-15 | reverse complement strand
GCGCGTTCATGGCGGTGCTGAACATCCAGATCGTCAACGCCTCGCTCGCCGACATCCAGGGCGCGATCGGCGCCGGCATCGACGACGGCGGCTGGATCTCGACCTCCTATTTGATCGCCGAGATCGTGGTGATCCCGCTGTCCGGCTGGCTCGCGCAGGTGTTCTCGATCCGGATCTATCTGCTCACCAACGCGATCCTGTTCCTGTTGCTCTCCGCAGCCTGTGCGCTGGCACAGGACCTGCCGCAGATGATCGTGCTACGCGCCGTGCAGGGCTTCACCGGCGGCGTTCTGATCCCGATGGCCTTCACGCTGATCATCACGCTCTTGCCGCGTGCCAAGCAGCCGGTGGGCCTGGCGCTGTTCGCGCTGTCGGCAACGTTTGCGCCCGCGATCGGCCCGACCATCGGCGGCTATCTCACCGAGAATTTTGGCTGGCAGTACATCTTCTACGTCAACGTCATCCCGGGCGCGATCATGGTCGGCATGCTCTGGTACGCACTCGACGCCAAGCCCATGAAGCTGTCGCAGCTCGCGGAGGGCGACTGGGCCGGCATCATCACCATGGCGATCGGCCTCTCCGCGCTTCAGACCGTGCTGGAGGAAGGCAACAAGGACGACTGGTTCGGCTCGTCCTTCATCGTCAAGCTTTCTGTCATCGCGGCAGTCGCGCTGACGGCCTTCCTGATCATCGAGCTCACGGTCAAGAAGCCGCTCCTGAACCTGCGCCTGCTTGTGCGCCGCAATTTCGGCTTCGGCATGCTCGCGAACTTCCTGCTTGGCGTCGCGTTGTACGGTTCGGTGTTCATCCTGCCGCAATATCTGTCACGGATCCAGGGCTACAATGCCGAGCAGATCGGCATGGTGCTGGCATGGACCGGATTACCGCAACTCGTGCTGATCCCGCTGGTGCCACGCCTGATGCAGCGTTTTGACGCGCGGATCATCATTGGTACCGGCTTCGTCCTGTTCGCGGCCTCCAACTTCATGAACATCTATATGACCAACGACTATGGTTCCGACCAATTGCTCTGGCCCAACATCGTCCGTGCGATCGGCCAGGCGCTGGTGTTGGCGCCGCTATCGGCGGTCGCCACCGCCGGCATCGAGCCGGAGAATGCGGGCTCTGCCTCGGGTCTCTTCAACATGATGCGCAATCTCGGCGGCGCCGTCGGCATCGCGCTGCTCCAGACCGTGCTGACCAAGCGCGAGCAGTATCACTCCAACGTGCTGACGCAATCGGTCTCGGTGTTCGAGCAGGCCACCCGCACGCGGCTGGAGCAGCTCACGCAGTATTTCATCAATCACGGCGTCCTCGACCGCGCCGACGCCGCGCATCGTGCCTATGTCGCGATCGGCCATATCGTGCAGAAACAGGCCTTTATCCTCGCCTTCAGCGACACCTTCTATCTGCTCGGCATGGCGCTTATCGTGGCCCTGATCGCCGTACTGTTCCTGAAGAAGGCTGGCCATGTTTCGGCCGGTGGAGCCCACTGACATCAACCCAAGAAGCAAGGAGAACGACCATGAAACCCCGCATGAACTTCTACCAGGCAGCCCCCGACACGATGAAAGCGTTGATAGCGCTGGAAGAGCAGATCCAGTCGACGGGATTGGAGAAATCGCTGATCGAGCTCGTCAAGATCCGCGCGTCGCAAATCAACGGCTGCGCCTTCTGCATCAACATGCACACCGAGGACGCCCGCAAGCGCGGCGAGACCGAGCAGCGCATTTATCTGCTGAATGCCTGGCGCGAATCCCCGCTCTACACCGACCGCGAGCGCGCCGCGCTGGCCTGGACCGAGTCGGTGACGCTGATCTCCGAGACGCGCGCGCCCGACGACGTCTACGAGCAGGTCCGCTCGCAATTCTCCGACGCGGAGACGGTGAACCTGACGATGCTGATCGGGGCAATCAACGCCTGGAACAGGATCGCGATCGCGTTCCGCGCGGTGCATCCGGTGAAGGTGAAGGCGTCGGTGGCGTGAGTTGATCCGACCCGTTGCGTGCGACTCCGCGGCGGCAACCCCTCACCCCACCCTCTCCCCGTAAGAACGGGGCGAGGGAGCGGGAGAGCGAGGCGTCCCTCACGGGAGGAGTCCAAAAAAGAGAGTCCATCGAGATGCTCTTAACCTCTCCCCGCCCTTTAGCGGGGAGAGGTCGGATCGCTCCCGGCGATGCGAAGCATCGTCCGGTAGCGATCCGGGTGAGGGGCAAGGCAATACGTGGCCAGACGAAAAGTCCGTCCGACTCGTAAGGTCGCCTAATCCGCCGTCGCCTTGGCGAACTCCACGTAGATCTCGCGCAACCGCGTCGCCATCGGGCCCGGCTTGCCGTCGCCGATCGTCTTGCCGTCAAGCGCGACCACCGGCTGCACGAACGAAGAAGCCGAAGTGATGAAAGCTTCCTTCGCGGCCAACGCCTCGGCGACCGTAAAGGACCGTTCCTCGACGCGGAGCTGGCGCTCTTCCGCGAGCGCGATCACCGCCTTGCGGGTGCAGCCCGGCAGAATCGCGTTGGAGTTTTTCCGCGTCACGATGACGTCGTCCTTGGTCAGGATGAACGCCGACGACGAGCCGCCCTCAGTGACATAACCGTCTTCCAGCATCCAGGCCTCGCTCGCACCGGCTTCGGCCGCCGCCTGCTTCGCCAACACCTGCGCCAGCAGCGCCACGCTCTTGATGTCACGTCGTTCCCAACGGATGTCAGGCACGGAAATGACGTTGATGCCAGTCTTCGCCGAGGCGGCATTGATGATGTCCTTCTCGGACGTGAACATCACCAGGCTCGACGTGACGTCGCCCTTGGGGAAGGGGAAGTCGCGGCCCTTGTCGGCACCGCGCGTCACCTGGAGATAGACCAGGCCGCTCTCGACCTTGTTGCGCGCGATGAGCTCCTTCTGGATCTCGGTGATGCGCTCGACCGTCTCCGGCAGCTTCAGCTTGATCTCGCCGACCGAACGTTCCAGCCGGGCCAGATGCGAGGCATTGTCGACCAGCTTGCCATCGAGCACGGCCGAAACCTCGTAGATGCCGTCGGCGAACAGAAAGCCGCGATCGAGAACCGAGATTTTAGCGTCCGAGAGCGGGACGAATGAGCCGTTGACGTAAGCGATCGAGTCCAAGGCAGGTCTCCTGGCGGGAATGGGGATTTGCCGGTCCCTATACGGGATTTGTTGATGCCACGAAACCCTCAACTAATGCGACAAAATCTTCGACAAGAACTTCTGCGCGCGGTCGCTGCGCGGCTTGCCGAAGAAGTCGTCCTTCGGCGCGTCCTCGACGATCTCGCCGCGGTCCATGAAGATCACGCGATTGGCGACCTTGCGGGCAAAGCCCATCTCGTGGGTGACGACCATCATGGTCATGCCCTCATGGGCGAGGTCGATCATGACGTCGAGCACCTCGCTCACCATTTCCGGGTCGAGCGCCGAGGTCGGCTCGTCGAACAGCATGACAATGGGGTCCATGGCGAGCGCGCGCGCGATCGCCACGCGCTGCTGCTGGCCACCGGAGAGCTGCGCGGGAAACTTCTGCGCCTGCTCCTTCAGGCCGACGCGCTCCAGCAGCGTCATACTCTTCGTCACGGCCTTGTCAGACGACCGGCCCAGCACCTTCTGCTGGGCGAGGCAGAGATTGTCGATGATCTTGAGATGCGGAAACAGCTCGAAATGCTGGAACACCATGCCGACGCGCGAACGCAGTTTCGGCAGATTGGTCTTGGGATCGTTGACCTTGGTGCCGTCGACCGAGATGTCGCCGCCCTGGAACGGCTCCAGCGCGTTGACGCATTTGATCAGCGTCGACTTGCCCGAGCCAGAGGGTCCGCAGACCACCACCACTTCACCTTTGGTGACGCTGGTGGTGCAGTCGGTCAGCACCTGGAAGGTCGGGCTGTACCATTTGTTGACGTGGCTGATTTCGATCATGACCGACTTGCTCTAGCGGATGATGGCGATGCGCGCCTGGAGGCGGCGGACGCCGAAGGACGCGATACAGGAAATGGTGAAGTAGACGACGGCAGCGAACAGATACATTTCGACCAGACGGCCGTCGCGCTGCGCAATCTTGCTGGCCGCGCCGAGGAAATCCGTGACCGAGAGTACGTAGACCAGCGAGGTGTCCTGGAACAGCACGATGGTTTGCGTGATCAGCACCGGCAGCATGTTGCGGAATGCCTGCGGCAGCACGACGTAGCGCATGGTCTGGGCGTAGGTCAGGCCGAGTGCGTTGGCCGCGGCCGGCTGGCCGCGCGAGATCGACTGGATGCCGGCCCGCATGATCTCGGAGAAATACGCCGCCTCGAACATGATGAAGGTGATGAGCGAGGATGCGAACGCCCCAACACTGATCGGACGCGCCGCGCCGGTCAGCCACTGCCCGATATAGGGCACCAGGAAGTAGAACCAGAAGATGACCAGCACCAGCGGCAGCGAGCGCATGAAGTCGACATAGAGGCCGGCAATGCGCCCGAGAGTCTTGTAGCCGGACAATCGCATCAGGGCGATCGCCGTGCCGAAGACGAGCCCACCGAGCGCGGCGAGCGCGGTCAGCGTCAGCGTGAAGGTCATGCCCTCATAGAACAGATAGGGCAGCGCGCGGCGGATGACGTCGAAATCGAGATTGCCGAGCATCGCGCTATTTCCCCGTGATGTAGCCGGGGATCGCGACCCAGCGCTCGAGGAAGCGCATCGCGGTCACGACGACGGCGTTGACGAGGAGGTAAAGGAGGGTCGCGGCCGAGAAGGCCTCGAACACCTGGAACGAGAATTCCTGCATCGAGCGCGCCTGGCCGGTCAGTTCGAGCAGGCCGATGGTGATAGCGACCGCCGTGTTCTTGATGGTGTTAAGAAACTCGGAGGTCAGCGGCGGCAGGATGATACGGAACGCCATCGGCAGCAGCACGTAGCGGTAGCCTTGCATTGTCGTCAGGCCGAGCGCGGTTGCCGCCATCTTCTGCCCGCGCGGCAACGAGCCGATGCCGGCCTGCAATTGCACGGCGACGCGCGCCGACATGAAGAAGCCGACGCCGATCGCGGCGGTCCAAAACGGCGCGTTGGGCAGTTGCTTCAGCCAAGTGCCGGCCGATTTCGGCAGCAATTCCGGCAGCACGAAGAACCACAGGAAGAGCTGCACCAGCAGCGGCATGTTGCGAAAGAATTCGACCCAGCAGAAACCGAACCAGTAGGCGCCCCTGGATGGTAGCGTACGCATGACACCGACGATCGAGCCGGCGATCAGCGCAATGATCCAGGCGAGCACTGCCGTCTTCAGGGTCAGCACCAGTCCCGACAACAGCATATCGAGATAGGTGCCGGTTCCCATCGGGTTCGGCTCGAAGAAAATTCCCCAGTTCCAGTGGTAGTTCACGTGTCCCCCGCGCGAACATCACAGCTTAGGCTGGATGAGACGACATTAAACAAACTGCGACGGCGCAGTCGGTGCGCCCCCTCTCCCCGCTTGCGGGGAGAGGGTTGGGTGAGGGGGGCTCTCCGCGAGGGAGGTGATAGTCGGACTCGTGGAGAGTCCCCCTCACCCGGATCGCATCTTGCGATGCGATCCGGCCTCTCCCCGCAAGCGGGGAGAGGCGAAACTTGTGGCGCCGCTCATGCAATGATCGGGCCAGCGTAAGGATTATCTTACTTGTAGTCGTCCGGGTTCGGCGAGTCCGAGGGCTTTGCGAACTCGTTCTTCAGCTCGGCAGAGATCGGGGTGTTGAGGTTAAGGCCCTTCGGCGGGATCTTGGCCGTGAACCACTTCTCGTAGATCTTCTGGCCCTCGCCGGAGGTGTAGAGCGCGGCGGTCGCCGCATCGACCACCTTCTTGAACGGCGCGTCGTCCCTGCGCAGCATGATGCCGTAAGGCTCGGGCTTGGAGAACGCGTCCTTGGAGATGACGTAGTCGTCCGGCGACTTCGAGCCGGCAACCAGGCTCGCGAGCAGGATGTCGTCCATCACGAAGGCCACCGCACGGTCGGTCTCGACCATCAGGAAGGATTCGGCGTGGTCCTTGGCGGGAATGATGTTGGCGCCAAGGCTTTTCGCGACGTTGGCCTCGGTGAGCTGCTTGATGTTGGTGGTGCCGGCGGTGGAGACCACCGTCTTGCCCTTGAGATCGTCGATCGACTTCAGGCCGCTCGACTTCTTGAAGACGTAGCGGCTGGCGGTCAGGAAATGGGTGTTGGTGAAGGCGACCTGCTTCTGGCGCTCGGCATTGTTGGTGGTCGAGCCGCATTCAAGGTCGATCGTGCCGTTGGCCATCAGCGGGATGCGGGTCGCCGAGGTCACCGGGTTGAGCTTCACCTCGAGCTTGTCGAGCTTGAGCTCTTTCTTCACGGCGTCGACGATCTTGTAGCAGATGTCCATCGCGAACCCGACGGGCTTCTGGTTGTCGTCGAGATAGGAGAACGGGATGGAGGAATCGCGGAAGCCCAGCGTGATGGCACCGGTGTCCTTGATGTTCTTCAGCGTGCCGGTGAGCTCTTCGGCCCCAGCCTGGCTCACGGCAAAGGTCGCGACGAGCGCGAGGCCGATGTGACGGAAATGTTTCACTTTTTCTCCCCTTTCAGGATGATGCGGCCGGATGCAAGCACAAATCAGACCGGAATAGTAATGTGACTTTCGAATGGATCGCGTCTCAGGTTACTGGGCTCAGGTCAGCGGTCTTGGCAATTCGCCGAGATCCCAGAACAGGCCGGCCATCACCGTCAAGGCCTCTTCGGTCAAAGGCAGCAGGATGTGCTCATTGGGCGCATGCTGGGAGCAACCGGGATAGGAGTGCGGGACCCAGATCGTCGGCAGCCCCAGAATCTCGGAAAACACGTCGTTGGGCAGCGAGCCGCCGAAGTTCGGAAGCACGGCCGGCGTCTTGCCCGTGGTTTCCTGCACCGAACCCGCCGCCCATTTGATCCAGGGGCTGTCGAAATCGGTACGCGAGGCAGCAAAGCTCTGCGCCGCCCGCACCTCGACCATCGGAAAGCCCCTCTCGACCAGATGCGCGCGGACGGCTTCGATCAGACCATCGACCTTGGTGCCAACCACAAAACGCAGTTGCAGCACGGCATTGGCATGGCCGGGAATGGCGTTGGCCGGCTTCTCGATATTGCCCGATGACATCGCCAGCACTTCGAGCGTGTTCCAGGCGTAAAGCCGCTCGGCCGCCGATAGACCGTCCTCGCCCCAGTTCTCCGCGAGCGCGGGCTCGTCTTCTGTCGGCACCACCTGCACGTCGGCAAGATAGCTCTTGATCTGATTGGTGAGCCGCGGCGGCTTCAGCGCATCGAGCTGAAGCCGACCGTGGCCATCGACCAACGTAGAGATGGCGTTGACCAGAATGGTCGCGGGGTTGGCGAGCACGCCGCCCCAATTGCCGGAGTGGTGGCCGCCGTCGCGCAAATTCACATCGAGATGGATGCGAATGCCGCCGCGGCAGCCGAGGAACAGCGTTGGACGGTCGGCGGACAGACGCGGTCCATCAGAGGCCATGAACAGATCGGCCTTGAGCGCGTCGCGATTGAGATCGCAGACCTTGCCGAGATCTGGCGAGCCGATCTCCTCGCCCATTTCGACGATGAATTTGGCGTTGAAGCCGAGCTTGCCGCCTCGGGCCTCGCGCACCGCACGAAGTGCGGCCATGTTGATGCTGTGCTGGCCCTTGTTGTCGGCGGTGCCGCGGCCGTAGAGGCGATTGCCAGCCGTCGTCGTGCGCCAGGGATCGCGGCCTTCGCGCCATTCGCCCTCCATGCCGTCAACGACGTCGCCATGGCCGTAGATCAGCACGGTCGGCAGCGACGCATTCTCGTGATGCTCAGCGAACAGGAACGGCGCCTTGCCGCTCGGGGATTCAACGAGGCGGCTGGTAAAGTCGAGCGCGGCGAAGGCGGGCACCATCTCCTGTTCCAGATAGCCACGCAGCTCGGCGCCGCGCGACGGATTCTGGCTCTCGGTCCGGTAGGCGACGCGGCGGTCGAGTTCGGCGAGGAACGCGCCGGATTTGAAGTCGTCCCGGGCGCGGGTGATGGCGTCGGCTCTGGTCATTATTTGCTTTTTCTGGGTTTCGCGGCGGGCGAGCGTTGCAGGCTACACTGGCCGTCGAAAGTGGCGGGGACTTGGACAGTTCTTTAGATCGTTCTTGGGATTTCGTTCTTGCTCTCTTGAGATTGGCTTGCCAAGGGCTGGAGCCGCTGATTTTGGCCTTGCCAATACCAAACCATATGCAAGAACTTCGCCAAGTTCGGGCGCACGTCTATCATTCGAAGAGCGCTCAGTACAGGGCGCCGGGGGACCAGCATGGCCAAGCAGATCAGGCTCAACGCGTTTGCGATGAATTGCGTCGCGCACCAGTCACCGGGGCTGTGGACCCATCCGCGCGACCGCACCGCAGAATATAACCGCCTGCCCTACTGGATCGATCTCGCCAGGACGCTGGAGCGCGGCCGCTTCGACGGGCTGTTCCTCGCCGACGTACTCGGCGTCTACGACGTCTATGGCAACAGCCCTGACGCAGCCTTGCGCAATGCAGCACAGACGCCGTCGAACGAGCCGCTGCTGCTGCTGTCCGCCATGGCGGCGGTGACGCAGAATCTCGGCTTCGGCGTCACCAGCAATCTCTCCTTCGAGCCGCCCTATCCGTTCGCGCGGCGGATGTCGACTCTGGATCATCTCACCGAGGGCCGGATCGGCTGGAACGTCGTCACCGGCTATCTCGACAGCGCCGCGCGCGGCGCCGGCAAGGAGAAGCAGACGGGGCATGACGACCGCTACGACATCGCGGACGAATATATGGAGGTGGTCTACAAGCTCTGGGAAGGGAGCTGGGAGGACGGCGCGGTGGTGCGGGACCGCAAGCGCGGCATCTTCACCGATCCCACAAAAGTTCATCGCGTCAATCATGAGGGCGCGAACTACCGCATCAACAACACCATTCACCTCAGCGAGCCGTCGCCGCAGCGCACGCCCGTGCTATACCAGGCCGGCACCTCGCCCCGCGGCCGGCGGTTCGCGGCGAAGCATGCCGAATGCGTATTCATGTCGGGACCGTCGGCCAAGGTGATCGCGCCGCGCGTCCGAAGGCGCCCTCGCACTGATGTCGGGATGGACCGGCGTCGACTTCTCCGGCTACGACCTCGACCAGCAGGTGCGCCACGTCCAGAACGACGCCGGCCGCAGCGCGATGGACAACGTCACCCGCGCCGATCCCGACCGCATCTGGACCGTGCGCGACGTCATCGAGCATGTCGGCGTCGGCGGCGCCGGCCCTGTCGTGGTCGGCACGCCCGAGATGGTCGCCGACAAGATCGAGGACTGGTTCGAGGCAACCGATGTCGACGGCCTCAACGTCGCGTTCGCGATCTCGCCCGGCGATTTCGAGGATATTGCCGACATGCTGGTGCCGGAACTGACGCGCCGCGGCCGGTACAAGCCGGAGTATGCGAAAGGTACGCTGCGGGAGAAGTTGTTCGGCGCAGGCCGCGCGAGGCTCGATGCGCCGCACCCGGGGGCGGGGTATCGGGTGGGGAAGATGGGGTAGGCCCGCTGCCGCCACATCTTGCGAGCGCAGCGAAGCAATCCAGTATTTTTCCGCAGGGGCAGTCTGGATTGTTTCGTCGCTACGCTCCTCGCAATGACGACGGTGGGTGTGCCTCACACCTTCCCGTCCACCATCACCTCGATCAGCTTCGTACCCGGCCGGTTGAACGCGGACGACAGCGTTGCCTTCAGCTCGCGGGGATCACTCACCTTGATCGCCTCGCAACCGAGCGCCTTTGCGACCCCGGCAAAATCCACCGGCGGATCGACGAAATCCATGCCGACATAATTGTCGTCACCGTGGAACGCGAGCAGGCGCTGCTTGATGATGCGGTAACCGCCATTGTTGGCGATGACGACATTGAGCGGCAGCTTGTGATGCGCGGCTGTCCACAGCGACTGGATCGAATACATCGCGCTGCCATCTCCAGAGAAACACACGACCGGGCGATCCGAATTGGCGATGCTCGCGCCGACGGAGGCCGGCAGGCCCCAGCCGATGCCGCCGGAGGCAAGGCCGTGATAGCCGTAGCGGTCGCGATGCGCGCGCAGCGCGGTGATCTGGCGGCTGGAGGTGAGACCTTCGTCGACGAGGATGGCGTTGTCGGGCATGGCCTCGACCATTTGCAACACCAGCCAGTCCGGATCGATGGGGTTGCGATCCGCGGCTTTGCCGATCTGCTCCACAAGCGCCGCACGCCGTGCGGTCCAGTTCTTCGGCGCGAGCTCGGCGAGACGTTGCTTCGCCCGTTGCGCCAGTGCGGCGCCGCCCATCTCCTTCAACACCGGGATCAGCGCGCGCAGCGTCTCCTTAAGGTCCGCCTTCAGCGCGATCTCGACGCCGTAGTTCTTGGCGATTTCCCAATCGACGAGACCGACCTGCACGATGCCAAGGCCGTCCGGCAGCGCGTCGACCTCGCTATAGACCGACATCCGCAGGGGATCGCCACCGAGCGCGACCAGCAAATCGTAGGGTGCCAGCGTATCGCGCGCGACCTTCTGTACGCGCGCCAGCGTGCCGACGAAGCTCGGACTCTCGGAGAGGAAGTGCGAACCGTAGGGCGTCGAGGACTGATAGGCGGCAGCGCCCAGCAGCTCCGCAAGCTCAGCCGCCTCCTTCAGCGCATCGCTCTTGACCACCTCGTCCATGGTGACGATCACAGGACGCTCCGCTTTCAGCAGCCGTACTGCAAAAGCCTTCAACGCTTCGTCAGACGGTTTTGTCCGGGCGTCGATGCGGGTGGAGCGGCCGAGATCGATGCCGGCTTCGCTGTTCAGGATGTCGCCCGGCAGCGAGATGAACACCGGCCCGGTCGGCGGCGTCATCGCGACCTTGGCAGCGCGGCGCACGATGCGCGGCAGATCTTCCAGCCGCGTCACCTCGACCGCCCATTTCACCAACGGCTCGGCCATGCGCACCAGCGGGCCATAAAGCACCGGCTCCATCAGCCCGTGGCCCTGCTCCTGCTGGCCCGCGGTCAAAATCATCGGCGTTCCCGTGAACTGGGCGTTGTAGAGCGAGCCCATCGCGTTGCCGAGGCCGGGCGCGACATGGACGTTGCAGGCGACGAGTTTTCCAGAGGCGCGGCTGTAGCCATCCGCGATCGCGACCACCAGGCTCTCCTGCATCGCCATCACATAGGTGAGGTCGGGATGGCCCTTCAGCGCATGCATGATCGGCAGCTCGGTGGTGCCGGGATTGCCGAACAGATGCGTGATGCCCTCGTCCTTGAGCAGCGCGAGAAAGGCTGAGCGGCCGGTGATCTTGTTCTTCATATTTCCTCCAGGTCTCGCGGGCGTTGCCGCGAGGCAGGAGGCATGATGGCCGAAGTCGGAGGAGGCGCGCAAGGAAGCCCGCTCATGGCTGCCTTGCGCGGACGAGGCAGACTTCGCTCTCGTGTCCCGGACGCGGCGCGTCACGTAGTGATGCGACGCAGAGCCGGGACCCATCGCGCACCAACACCGCCGTTGCATGGGCCCCGGCTCAGCAGCGCACCGCCGAAGAGGCGCTGCGCTGCATCCGGGGAACGAGAGCGGAGCGCGTCACGTCTCCTCGCGGCCCAGCTCGAACGGATCCTCGCCGCTCGCGCGCTTCTTCTTTTTCGAGCGCTGCCAGACCACGCCCGGAAAACCCGTCAGCGGCACCAGCGGCTCGCCGGTATAGGCCCATTCCTGGAGCTCTTCGATGGCGATGTGATAGAGCGGCTGGCGGCCGGTGCGCTCCTTGAACAGTGCGCGGGGGATGTTGACCATGTGCGGCCCGCGTGGGCGCTCATAGGCGATCGGCGTGCCGCAATGTGCGCAGAAACTGCGCGCGGTCTTGGTCGTCTTGTCCTCGTAGCGGGTGAGCGCGGTCTTGCCCGAAATGATGCGGAAGCGCTTCTTCCAGCTTCCGACATAGGTCGCATAGGCCGCGCCGTGCGCGCGGCGGCTGGCGGCCGAATGATCATGCCAGGCCCAGCGGGCGGGAATGTCGATCTCGAAGGTGACCTTGCCGCAGAGGCATTGGCCGGTGGCAGTTCCTGCGGCGGCTGCGGCTTTGGCCATGATGTTTCCTCATCGTCATTGCGGAGACAACAATACACGATCGTCATTCCGGGGCGCGACGAAGTCGCGAGCCCGGAATCCATCAGGCCTCACGTTCAGTGGCCTGATGGATTCCGGGCTCGACGCTCCGCGTCGCCCCGGAATGACGGAGGAAAGAGCTTACGCCGGCGTCAGCTCGTTGTGCCCCGGGTAATCCGTATACCCCTTCTCCTCGCCGCCGTAGAACGTCGCGCGGTTGTACGGCGTGATCGGATAGTCGTGCTCCAGGCGCCGCGGCAAATCCGGGTTGGAGATGAAGATGCGACCGAAAGCGATGATATCGGCGTGGCCGTCGGCGATCGCCGCATTTGCGGTCTCGCCGACAAAACCGCCGGCCGTCATCAGCACGCCGCTGTAGAGCGGGCGGAACAACACCATTGCCGACGGCACGTTCTGCCAGTTCACATCCGCCCGGCCCGCGCCGCTGGAGCGCGGCTCAATGAAATGCAGGTACGCCAGACCGAGCTTGTCGAGCGCCTTCACCACATGGGTGTAGAGCGGCATCGGATCCGGCTCGCCGGAATCGTTGGCGATGCCGTGCGGCGACAGCCGCACGCCGACGCGATTGGCGCCCCAGACGTCGATCGCGGCCTGCGTGACCTCAAGCAACAGCCGCGCGCGATTCTCGATCGAACCGCCATATTGATCGGTGCGCTGGTTGCTGCGCGACTGCAAGAACTGCTCGAGCAGATAGCCGTTGGCGCCGTGGATCTCGACGCCGTCGAAGCCGGCGGCGAGCGCGTTCTTGGCGCCCTGCCGGAACGCCTCGACGACGCTCTTGACCTCCTCCGTCTCAAGCGCGCGCGGCGTCTCGTAGTCGCCGATCTTGCCGTCGGCGGCCATCGCCTTCATGCCTTCCGCCTTGATCGGGATCGCCGAGGCCGAGACCGGCAGCGCGCCGCCATGGTAGGACGAATGCGAGACGCGGCCGACATGCCAGAGCTGGAGGAAGATGATGCCGCCCTTGGCATGCACGGCATCGACCACCTTGCGCCAGCCGGATACTTGCGCCTCTGAATAGATGCCGGGCGTGGAGGGGTTACCGCGACCATGGGAGAGCACCGGCGAGGCTTCCGCGATGAGCAGGCCGCCTTGTGTCGCGCGCTGGCCGTAATATTCGGCATTGAGCGGACGCGGCGCAAAGCTGTCGCGCTCGGCCCGCATCCGGGTGAGCGGCGCCATCGCGACGCGATGCGCGAGCTTGTACGGACCGACCTGCAAGGGTTGGAACAACGCCGGGAATTTCATGCTGGCCCCAATTGGCTATGGAAGGATACCGATCATATAAGGGGAAATGACGCCATGAAAAGACGCCCCCCGATCTCCCTCTCCCCGTTCTTACGGGGAGAGGGTTGGGGTGAGGGGCTGCCTCCACGAAAATGGCGAGAGTTAGACTCGCGGAGAGTCCCCCTCACCCGGAATTCAAACTGCGTTTGAATTCCGGCCTCTCCCCGCACGCGGGGAGAGGCGAAGGGGCACCGCGCGCGGGGAACGATGCGTTACGCCGTCTTGATCCAGACGGCCTTCACGTTGAGATATTCCTCGACGTGCTGCTTGCCGGACTCGCGGCCGTAGCCGCTCATCTTGTAGCCGCCGAAGGGCATGGCCGGGTCCATGGCCTGGTAACAGTTCACCCATACCGAGCCGGCGCGCAGCGATTTCGCGACCGCATGCGCCTTGCTGACATCGCGCGTCCACAGGCCGGAGCCGAGGCCGAAGGTGGTGGCGTTGGCGCGCTTGATCAGTTCGTCCATGTCCTTGAAGGCGATCGCGGAGATGACGGGACCAAAGATCTCTTCCTGCGCGATCCGCATGTTGTCCTGGACCCCTGCGAACACCGTCGGCGAGACGAAGAAGCCCTTCGACAGCGCGCCTTCGGTGACGCGGCCGCCGCCGGCAAGCGCCTTGGCGCCTTCCTTCTGGCCGATGTCGAGATAGCTGGTGACACGCTCGAGCTGCTGCTCGGAGACCAGCGGGCCGATCTGGGTGTTGGGATCGAGGCCGTTGCCAACCTGCAATTTCTTGCCGAACTCGGCGACGCGGCCAACGAACTCCTCGTAGATCGACTGCTCGACGAACAGCCGCGTGCCGGCGCTACAGATCTGGCCGGAATTGGCGAACACTGCCATCGCGGCGCCCGGGACGGCGGCATCGAGATCGGCATCGGCAAACACGATGTCCGGCGACTTGCCGCCGAGCTCGAGCGAGACGCGCTTGAGGTTGCCGGCGGAGGCGCGGATGATCGACTGGCCCGTGACATGCGAGCCGGTGAAGGCGACCTTGTCGACGTCGTGATGCGAGGCGAGCGCTGCGCCCGCGGTCTCGCCATAGCCGGGCACGACGTTGACGACGCCGGGCGGAATGCCCGCCTCCATCGCCAGCTCGGCGATGCGCAGCGAGGTCAGCGGCGCCTCCTCGGCCGGCTTGAGCACGACGGTACAACCGGTCGCGATCGCGGGACCGATCTTCCAAAGGGTCGCGGTCAGTGGCCCGTTCCAGGGAATGATGGCGCCGACGACGCCAACCGGCTCCTTCAGCGTGTAGGAGAAGATCTCGCCGGGCAGCGAGTTCTCGACGGTCTCGCCATGGATCGCGGTGGTCTGGCCGGCATAATAACGGAGCATGCCGATCGCGCGCAGGCGATAGGCGCGGGTGCGACTGACCGGCGCGCCCATGTCGAGCGTGTCGAGCTGCGACAATTCGTCGAAATTCTTCTCGACGAGGTCGGCGAGCTTGAGCAGCAGGTTCTGCCGCTCGAACGGCTTGACCTTGCTCCAGGGTCCCTCGAAGGCACGACGGGCGGCGGCAACCGCACGGTCGATGTCTTCCTTGTCGCCCTCGGCAACGGTTGCGAGCAGCTCGCCGGTCGCGGGGTTGTGGGTCTCGAAGCGCTTGCCGGACGCGGCGTCGACCCACTTCCCGTCGATCAGCATCTGCTTGTAGGACCCGTTGGCGAACGGATGGCGCGTGATCGGAATAGCCTGCGACACAGCCATGGCTGCACTCCCTAGGTAGGATGATTGATTGGTTCGATCTGAGCGGGATCGTTAGGTGAAATAGAATACAGCGACGGCGGAAGGGCGTAAAGTCGGCGCGGAACGAAGACCTCCCATGCCGACTTGTGCAGGGTCGCGCGAGCGCCATGTTATGGCTCGAGCGCCCCTCCCGGAGAATAGCCATGCCGCATCCCGTCATCGCCAAAGGCAATGTCGCCGTCATCACCGGGGGCGCGTCCGGCATCGGCCTCGCCGCCGCCATGGCCTTTGCGCGCGCCATGGCCTTTGCGCGCGCCGGGATGAAGGTGTGCATCGTCGATGTCGACCAGGGCCGGCTGCAAGAGGCCGCAACAAAACTGTCATCCGTCGCGGGTCCCGCGAATGTGATGACATCAGTGGTCGATGTCAGCCGGGCCGAGAGCGTGACGGAACTGGAACGCGCCGTCGGCGCGCATTTCGGCGGCACCGACATCCTCATGAACAACGCCGGCATCCAGCCCGGCAGCACACTGTTCGGCGAGCCGGACAATTGGCAGCGCGTCATCGGCGTCAACATGTGGGGCATCATCAACGGCTCGCGCATCTTCGCGCCCAACATGATCGCGCGCGGCAAGGCCGGCTTGATCATCAACACCGGCTCGAAGCAGGGCATCACCACACCGCCCGGCGATCCCGCCTACAATGTCTCCAAGGCCGGCGTGAAGGCGTTCACCGAGGCGCTCCAGCACGAGCTGCGCAATACGAAAGACTGCCACATCACCGCGCATCTGCTGATCCCCGGCTTCGTCTTCACCGGCTTGACCGCGAAGGGCCGCACAGAAAAGCCGGCCGGGGCCTGGACGGCGGAGCAGACCGCCGACTTCATGCTGGCGCGGCTCGAGGCCGGCGACTTCTACATCCTGTGCCCGGACAATGACGTGCCGCGCGCGCTCGACGAGAAGCGCATGCTGTGGGCCGCCGGCGATATCGTGGAAAACCGCCCGCCGTTATCGCGCTGGCATCCCGATTATGCGGATGCGTTCGCGAAGTTCGTGAACGGGAGCTAGGGCGCGGGGCACCGCTCTCTCACTCCCTCGCCCCGTTCTTACGGGGAGAGGGAGTGAGGGGCTGCCTCCGCAAACTGCGGTCTGAATTATCAAAGGGGATTTCGTAGCGGGCGGAAGCGGAGTCGATCAGACTTTTATCGCGGCAACTCA
>WNGR01005442.1_pt1 | contig 16313 bp, 9 predicted proteins | sample 5407581 | NCBI WGS metagenome assembly WNGR01 (sample SAMN13153383, study PRJNA577476) | soil metagenome | isolation source: 80 cm soil or saprolite under Garry oak tree replicate 2 | place: USA:California | collected 2016-06-15 | reverse complement strand
CTTCATCTCTCAGGCTTTCCCGGCCGTGTGGCACTACTACCCAAACTTTTAATAAAATTGAGATTGTAAGCGCTCGATTCCCTCTTTTTGCATCGCTGCCAATAGATAGCTGATCCTGCAGAAAGGCTTGGAGGGCTTCTTTGATCTCATATCTTGTAAGCCCTGCAATAAAAAGATTAGCTGTTCGATCTAACCAGCTAAGCTGAATACGCTGACGGAAGCCCACTTCCCCATTTCTATTCATGTAGTTTCCCTCCTCACTTGAACGTAAGGGACTATCAATTCCTCAATTGATATACCACCATGTCCAACAACTCGTCTTCCTTCGGCTATAAAAGCTGATCGATCAGGGGCTAGAAGTGGCAGAAAGTTTTCTGGCAACCCAATGGGTGGCCAATCGATAGCACCTGGAAAGCGCTTTTGGACCTGTGCTCTTAATATTTTATCAGGATACACGCGGGCACGTATTCCAGGTAAATCTACAATAGCCCCCTCTGATACCTGACCGCATCCCCTGGCTTCGATGTTACCATGATCAGATGTGATAAAGATATCAAAGTAATTTTGGAGGAGGAGATTGAGCAATCCTATCATAAAACCTTGAGTAGCCCACTGGCGAACCTGGTTATGTATTCCGGCTGTTCCAAGCTCCATCCCATGCACAATTTTATCAACTTTATCAATAATAAACCCTACCACACGAATCTTTGGATGTGATAATACCTCCTCAATTTCTGTGAGGCTCGTTCCCTCTCCAAGTCCCTTTTTGTACACAACCTCTATCTGGGAGACGCCCTTGTCATTCCATAACGGCGTCCAGAGCGTTGCTTCTTTATTGGTATTGAAGATGCTTTCTGGATAGTAAAGCGGCGGTTTACCTGCAAAGATGGACTGTCGCGACACTGATGTTATAGTTGGAAGCCATGCGAATACCATATTCTCGCGGAATTTTAAGTCCGGCCGTTGTTGTGAAAATACCTCACGAAGTACAACCCATTGATCGAAAGCCAGGCCATCCATGATGATAAGGGCTACTTTCTCTTTGGCAGCAGTTTGGATGTATTGTGCTATATCGTGAGCAATGTGATGCAACATAACTGGTGGGGTTGGGGGAAGATTATGTAATGAGCTATAGCGCTTCATGACCCATGCCTGAAAGATTGTGTCTACTTTCTTTTGAACGCTATACAATTGCTGCTCTAATGTACCTTGCTTCTGCACATTTGCCTCATGCCATAGGACGATAAGTTCCGACCAACGATGCGCAAATGCGAACCAGTCCTGATACCTGGCGTCACCTGTAGGAATAGCAATCTCGACCGACTTGATTAGTCCCTCTAAACGCCTTATGCGGTCTGCTTCAGGATCCAGTCGAACCCCTGCTGTGATCCATCGTTGAGAAAGCTTGCTAGCTTGTGGATATGCGACAGGTTGCAGCAGGCCATCAAGGAAAAGGGTGTCAATATAGACCAGGACATCTTCATCGTCAAACGGAATATTAGGTGGTCCTGAATAATTCAGCACATAGGAAGTAGGGGATTCGTGAACAATTTGATCCTCATTCATGGTGATATGTTCGAGGAAGATCGGCCACCGCTCCTGGAGAAAGCTAAAGAATGCCTCGCGATCCGGGATAATTGTTTCCAGGGGCCAATCTTCAAACTTTCCATATTGGTGGAGAATTTGAATAAAGCGTTGGTCCAGGATTTTGGGTATAGGCTGATCTCGGTAGTGCCTCCGCAAGAGAACACGCAGGAGATCAGCAGGTTGTTGGATGAATTCGACATCAAGGTCGAACACACGCGATAACAAAAAATCTTTGGTGGCATTATCTCCTAATTTCCCTGGTGTGTGCTGGAGATATGCGCGATAGAGGAGCTCCAGGTCACTGCGATCCAGAAGCTTGATCATGGAATAGCTTAAGTTGGGGAATATATCACCTAAATTGAAGGATAACTTTCGATTCGTTTGAAAAATGTCATAAGGCAGTGAACGCAGATTCGTAGCTTCTTCATGTACAACGACAACTAATTCTATTGATGAATCTCCGTTGTCCCACTTCGAGCGATACTTAGATTCGTAGGCAAAACGAAAGGCTACAGGATCTTCAAACAGGAGAATATCGAAACCTCGTTCTCGAAGCCTCTGGAGAATATCTTCTTCTGTAAGAAGGTAGTCTGGATCAGCCACTAGCGTGAGCCGGTTTACTTGTGGAATAAACTCCTTCAAAATACGTTCTTGCCAGCTATTCTGCATTGGTAGGTTCCCTATAGGTCGTTTAGCTCATACGCTGAATCAATTACCATGATAAATCATAAGGTCATCCAGGTCCACTCACATATCCTGATTATGAACTCTTTCTCCTTCAATGCGGATGATAATTAGCGGATGTATCTCTGGTACGACTTTGGCTCTACTTGCGAGATGTTCGCGCCAACTTTGTTCCTCCTGCAAGAGCTGTGCAGCCCGGTGGGTTCGTGCCGTAGAAAGCCCAATTCGTTCTACTGCTTGCCGGCGTGCTAGAAATGTACGCTCTCCTTTTTCGCGTTCCTGAGCAAGTCGCTCCTGGTGAGATTGAATGAGTTCCTCATAAATAGGTTTCCCCTGGATTTCTGCAGGGTTCCGAAGGCGTTCAAAAGCCAGTGTGGCATCCTGTCCAACTATATGGTTTTGGAGTTTAATTTGATCTGAAATGAGTTGTTCCCATACATGCCTGGCTGTAGGTAATAAAACTCGACCATTATCATGGAGGAAGATTGGCATGATACGCTGCCAATTCCAGCCTGATTCATCGATTGCTATGCGCCACAGAGACCAGAAACCTTGCACATCAGAGGGAATTCCGGGGAGAGTGAGGCAAGGGACAGGTTGTCCTTTGGCGAAGTGAGGTAGATGCCTTACCAAATCCTGTAGCCTCGAGTCTTCAAGGGTTAAGTGAAATGCCGAAGGGGTGGTATCTACGTCGCGAGAGGAGAATACAATACCTTTCGTTTTCTCACCGGTCGGCCAGGTTAAATCCCAGGTTTTCTCATGTCTCTTAGCTATACCGCCATGTGCCTCGAGGTAAGCGACCACCATTCGTTCTATCCAATACGACAGAGGGTGATCTAGCAGTCGCTGAGCCTCAGTCGGATCAAGCTTTTTTTCCGATTGTAAAACAGATGTTGCCTCAAGCGCATCCTTTACCTGCTCTTGTACCTGCTGTACAAGTGATTCAACACTGCTGTCGAGTTTTTCAGGATGGAGTACCGTTTCGACATAGAGATCATCAAAAACCTGTCCTACTTGCGCTGAGTCGAGGACATCTCCGGCCTTGTCAACACCAAATTCTTTGAAAATGATAGCCAGTTTGGTCTCAAGTACCTCGCGAACCCGATATTCTACCGTATCTTCAAGTGCAAAGTTGATGGCTTGAACCGGATGGGACTGTCCAATACGATCAACGCGTCCAATGCGTTGTTCGAGGCGCATCGGATTCCAGGGAATATCGTAATTGACAACTACATGAGAAAACTGAAGATTGAGTCCTTCGCCTCCGGCCTCTGTTGAAATAAGGATCTGGGCTTTTGCTGCAAAGGCTTCCTGTGACCGTTTGCGCTCTTCCATATCCATGGAGCCATTGAGAACGGTGACCGGGAAACCGCGATCATCCAGGAATTTGTGCAGCATCTCCTGTGTAGGAACGAACTCTGTAAAAACGACTATTTTAAGGTTGGGGTTGGTCTCTTCCTTCTGCAAACGATAGATCCAGGCGAGGAGGGCCTCTGATTTAGCATCAGGTCCGGTTAGTTCAGCTCGTTTAGCAGTTTCCAAGAGGCGTTCTACTTCTAACCGCTCATTTTTTAATGCTGAGATGTATGTTTTGAAAAGTGTATCAACTTGCTCTTGTCCATCCAGATCGCTCCAATCATCCTCGGAGAGCGTTGAGAAAAGCGTTACTTGCTCTTCAGGTATCCGAAGTACTTCTAGCCTTCGCTCAAGAGTCATGCGTATTGCCTTGGGTCGACGATGTGACCAGCCGCTGCATAAGGTTCATTAAAAAACCGATATAGTTCTTCTTTTCTTTGATAGCCTGATTGTAACCCTCTTTTACATATTCGGTCACGGCCAGGTATAGTAAGCGCTGTTCGTGATGATGTTCCTTCCAGGCGATAGGAACAAGCTGTGTACGTCTAGGCTTGAAAAGTGGTTGCCCTTGTGCATCAATAGCTCGCCGTTTTTCTGTACGGATGATATAAGGTTGTACCTTATCCCTGGTTAAGCCACTGATATTTGGAAAAGCCTTGGGATCCAAAAGCGAAATAAGTCGATGAAAAGCGTCTGATTTACCTTGATGGGGCGTTGCAGATAAAAGTAAAAGATAGGGAGTGGTTTCCGCAAGGCTTTGACCGAGTTTGTATCGTGCGACCTGATCCGTACTGCCAGCGAGGCGATGGGCTTCGTCTACAATCACTAGATCCCATCCTGCCGCAATCAGGTCTTCAAAGCGTTCGCGATTGTATTCGTCTATTTGTTCTTTTAGCCATCCACGCCGTTTATCAAGAGGTTTCACCGAGTCCATTGGACAGACAACCTGGTCGTAGGCCTTCCACCGGTTCTCATTCAATATGGCTCTGGGGGAGGATAAGAAGTCTCCTGGTATCAGAGGATAAAAGACCTCCTTAAAGTGAGTGTACATCTCGGAGACCCATTGCATCACTAATCCCCTGGGAGCGATTACGAGAAAACGCCGCGCAAGCCCACGCAGCTTTAGTTCGCGCATGATTAGACCTGCTTCAATGGTCTTACCCAGGCCTACTTCATCGGCTAATAGATAGCGTACGTGATTGCTGGAAGTGGCCCTTGATAAAGCCCAGATCTGGTGGGGTAATGGAATAACAGATGCCTCTATGGGAGCAAGTATTACATTCTGGGTTAATGTGTGGGCTATCCGAGCCGCAGCAGCTATATATGTCAATTTTGCCGGGTGCGAAAATCCTGAATCCATCGAGGAACTTAGCTGATTGGAAGGAATGCGTTCGACCCTATTTTGCGTAGGTAGCCAGACTTTACAGACAACCTGACCCCATAATTCCTGGACATCAATGATCTGGCCGAGCTCCTGGTGTTCTACGCTATATGCCCAGTCGCCTGATTTTATGTTAACTCTGTTCAAGTTGGAACCAATCCTCGACTGTATTAATCACATTTGCGTCTTTGCTTCTTCAGCCAGTTGCCTCAGATGTTCTTGAATATAAATTCTGTTGTCTTTCTCAACCACAAGAGCATTTCGTAAGAGCGCCTTGCAGACTTCCGCAGCTTCCGATACATGCATCCCCTGTGAAGATGCTATTTCTTCGGCACTGGTACCGGAGGGAGCCGAAGAGAGTAGCAGCGCTGCCGATTCTTGAGGGGTTAAATTGACGCCAAGACGTTTTTTCCAGAATTCATCGGTAATAACTGGGAGTTCCCGCCAGTTCAGTTTCAGAGTAAACGTATTGGCTTCGGGATTCGACTCGATGGTTGGAGGATAACGTTTTGCTTCCCGCCAGGCGCGGTGTACCTCTCTCAGTCCTGAGCCCGCGAGTTCTGCAAAACCGATCAATCGCAACGCACGACTTATCAGGGGATTGCGCGATTGACTTTTCCCTCCGTCAACGAGTGCGCTATTGCTAACCAGGGACCTGCCTGCATTAAAGAACATCGTTTGGTCCGGCGAAATTTCGATCTGGGCAACTGTAGTTGGATCTCCATAATCCTGGTGAATACAAAGATTGACCAATCCCTCTCGCATTGCAATGTAATTGGCAGAGCCAGAGATTGCTTTTAATCCTTCCAGGGTCACTCCATCTATGCCTACATGCCTACCAAAGAAATCGATAGCCAGTTTCAAACATTCAACCACATTCTCCGCCGATTCGCGGCGTTCATCCCAGCGCGCATCTGGATTTTTTTTTGCTCGGCAATCGATCATGTTTCTCGTCAAGAGTTTCTTAATGGCTTGCTCGCGCCCGAAAAGTAAAATAACTTGTCTAATCTCTTCGGGCGTTAACCGGTCGCGACCATCGAAGAGGTATTTTATAATAATTTGATGAACCTTTTCTTCGTATCACTTGCAGTTACCTCCAGTTGCTGTCCGTACCAACGAACCGTCTCGTTTTTAAGTTCATCCCAGGGAATATGACCGCTGATAACGCGCCTTGACTGTTCGATAGCACTCTTCTTTTCCTGCCACTCTTGCAGAAAGCTTGCCCCGTTCTTTAGAAGAACTATCTCTTTGGGTATGATGGCTCCACTAAGCGACCCCTGAATCTGGCTATGAAGTTCACTATTATGTTCCCAATGATCACTACTGATAGTAGTGTACTTCAGGTTCTTCTTAGGAATTGAGTGGATGAAATAGATGCTATAGTTGGCTTTCGCTGTCACGAGTTCCCAGATCAAAAACGGATAGAGACAGAGCACTCTGTCTGGAAGACCAATATAAGGCGAACAGCTACGTAGAATACCCGAGTTGATTTCTATCTCTTCGGGCAAAGGATCTTGAGACTCGCCCATGAGCAGAAGACGGCGTGCAATAATTTTCCCACTCTCGAGATGCTGTTCTTCAATCACGAACAACGGAAGGCGAAAAATGGAATCAAGCGCTCCCAAGGCTACTTTAAGGTCTTCGTCCGGTGCTTGTTCTTTAAAAATGGAAGTAGCTTTCGCCTCGGAAATGCTCATCAGGTCATGCCCCAACTGATTGCGGAGCTTGAGGAGTGCAATGAGACTTGTATCTGCTGGTCCAGAGCCACTCTTCTTAGTTTTGAATGCAGCATTTAAAGCGTCCTTTAAAGGATGGGCGGCATTGATACTGGCAATTCCCTGAACGGCGCTTAAAAAGTGGCCGAAACTTAAGTTCCCAGTAAAATTGCTGAGCCCTTTTGGCACGGCAATACTTGCATCTTCACGGGCGGAGAAAGAGCTAATGGCGACAGCGGCGAGATAGCGGGTTACTGTCTCGGCACACTTTAGGATTGCATCTAGCTGCTCTTGGGAGTTTCTTGCGCGACAAATCCGGCCACAACTTAATGCGATAGGTTGTGGATAAATCGCAATGCCGTTTTCGAAAGGTGTATTATCAAATTTCACGATTCATCACCTGTTCTTATTTTTGCCTGGTCATACCACATGAGCAACTGTCTATCTTCTAGCAATATATTTTCGGGAATATTGCGCGCTACGTCAAGGACTGTTTGGTAATCGCGCTCCTGCCAGGCTTTCTTAAACCCTGCGCGAATTGCTTCTAGACGGAATAGCTTAAGTTGCCTGCTTTTGGAAGTCTTATATTCCTCAAACTCTTTAAGTAGTCTCTTTTCTCGCAATCTTTCCAAATCGATGCTTTTGTTTAGATCTGGAAAATACCAGCGGTCCTTTGCTTTAGCACGCAGTACTGGATCATCCTTACTCAAATTTCGTAAATCTTTGAAGTTCGTAGAGAGATAGCTGTGGATTTGGCTAGGAACTTCACTTAGACCATCATAACGGAGAAAGTTTTGTTCCAGGAGTTCGAGAAGTTCTAATTGCCTTTCATGCTTTTTTTGCCAGCCTCCTAGCTCTTTTATAAAGTCAGGGTGAAGCTCCTGGAAGGTCTGAGGTTTTTTACTCAGTTTCTGCTTAAGCCATTGAATGGCACTCCACTCGTCCGTAATCAAAAGTTGGAGTTGTAGAATGTCCTTAGCTGTTATGCGTTTTTTATCGTATTCAGCTACCTGTTCAGGAAGAAAGTACATTCCATCGCGCTGAGGAAAATACAGATCTAGCCCCGCTTGAAAGTCTTGACTGGAAAGAGGGACCGGGAAACCATGCTGCACAAAGTAAGCGACCATGCGGTCGTACAATATGCGTGGGTCGCGCTCTGCAATAATTTCCATCTCACCCTTTGTAATTTTAAAATTGGGGAGATATTTCAAATGGGAACGGACAAAATCCCAAACACCGTTCTCTGTAGAGGCCTCTGTGGGAAAACGATCTTCCAGACCTCCATTTGGTTTGTAGGCCGAGATGACCAAATCTTGCTTGACTGCGGTGGTAGTAGTGACTGCTTTGAAGCTTCCTTGCTGCTTGTCCAGGGCTGATACATTTGCTACAACAAAGCCTGCTTCTTGCAAAGCAATCTGAATAGCATTCCATACGCTAGCTTGTGTATTAGAAAATTCTACTGTTATCCAACGACCAGGCTTAAGGATACGGAACGCTTCCCCCAAACAGATCGTCATCAAACGACGATAATCATCCAGGGTCTTACCCTGAGCGGAGTTCTCAATAGCTTCTGGCTTGCTGTCGGTGAACACCTTGAGCCATGTCTCCCATAGAAAATTTAACTCAGAGTACATAAAGTTAGCGCCGAATGGAGGATCCAGAAAAATATAATCCATGGAGGCATCGGGCAGCAGAAAGTTGGAAGACGATTGTGTGGATACTACACTAGTTCTTTGTGGCTTTGCAAGGGTAGCAAAGACTCTGGAGAGCTTGGGTAGACGAGTCGATAAAGTCTCGATTACTGAGTTCTCGACTGAGAACGATGGTATATAGAGGGTGCCTAATAAACCCGCATTGACGGCCCCCCCTCCTCCATGAAGGTAATAAGTAGTTCCGAGCTTAGATAGTTTTGACAAGTAACGGATTGCTGCAGTCATCCAAAATAGCAACTGATCACCTTTTATTCGAGATCGAACTGCTCCCAATACCCATAAATTTCTCTTTATATAGAATTGATGTATATGAGTTATTCCAACATCGTCGTTGCGTCTTGACTCATCACCTTCTGGCATGCGATCTGTTGGGAACCAGAAAGGAATGTCTTGATCTTCGATACTCTGAACAAGTGACAGGTCAAAATCGTCCGGTACTTTTTCAAATCGCTTGTTTGCTACCTTATAGTTGATTAGTATAGGCACCTGTTTACCCTGCTTTATAATTTGATTCGTGGCCTTATCAAACGTGCTTTGCCACGCACGGCTCATGCTGCGTTTGGTAAGATAGGTTTGACAGTGGGGACATGGAAACCTTTCATGAACCTCTTTCTTTTGAAGGTCCACTACAACTTCCCATAATACTATCTCTCCTGAACACTCATTGCAAACAAAAACATCAGACCAAACAGTATAGTTAATACGTCCCCAGGTCAATTTGGATTCTTGAGAAAAGAACGATGTTCCAGAGGTTTTGAACCCTGATATCGCCTCAGCGATTTGAGCAGGACTTGGTTGATGAAGAGTTACATACATCCAACCCAGTTCTTTCTCTATCTTTTTTAGAATTTGAGAGGCTTCCTGTTCAAACTCTTTTGCATCTACTGAGGTAGTATAGTTGTGAGTAATAAATGTTGCGGCAGGTGAGAGATCATTCAAAACAGCATTACGAGAGCCCAATCTTGAAAATGGATTGTCATTTTCATCTAAGATGGTACCATCTTCTCGCACCTTGTATCCGAGAGTTTCGATGACCTTACGATCATCACACATTTGCGCAGCCACTCCAGTCATACCGGTACCACAGAAGCCATCGAAAACGACATCACCTGGATCGGTATAATGGAGAATATAACGCATGATGGCCTTGTGAGGTACCTTTGTATGGTACGAGTGAGCATTATAAATGGGATCAGTTTTCCCTTCGCTAACATCTGCCGCGAATGGTTCCCTTCTGTAAGGAATATCTGGGTCAAAAGGTTTACCGTAGTACTTAAAAAAATCATCAATGAAAGGATTCGGGCAGGCAGTGTAATATGGGGGATCGGAAAGTGCCAGGATATCCTCATCATCGCCAATCGGGAACCCTTCAATTTTACGAAACTCAGGATCCCTAAGTTTCTCTCGCAGGATTTCCAAGAAATGAGCTCGGCGCGCTTCATCACTTTCAAAAGTTAGCCCTAAGCATTCAACCGATCTTTGGACATTCGTATCCTGCTCGTTTAAAAGCGAGGGTTGTTCGTGCTTTGTATCCATCGTCAATTGTTCCTACTCTAGCACAACGCGAACTTTGTCGAGATCTTTGCCTTTTGCGAGGCTACGCAAATATTCACTGAAGCGTTTCTCCATTTCTACCGGTGTGGCGGGGGATCCATTGGCAAGAAGCGCCTGGTGCAATTCCTCTTTCTTTACAACTACTTTAGTGAGACCGGCGAGTATCTCGTGCACCGCGTATATAAAGTCTTGACTAAGATCTACAGGAAGTTTGCCAGCCTTGAGGAATGTATCGATCAATCTCCTGTGTTCGGTTGAAAGCAATTCAAGACCATCGCGGGCAGTAGGATCCTCTAAGTTTTCCAATAGAGTCGTCGTCCAGCTCTCTTGTAGCCTATCTAATTCACTATCCAGGGCTGCCAGGCGATTTTCCACCGAGATATCCGTTGCCTCATTTGTTGGTTTGAATCCACAATGGGGGCAGATAGGAGCTGCCTGCAGTTCTTGTTCGGTAAGGGCAAAGCAACTCTTCAGTCCGGCTAAACGATTCTGAAAGTCGGCCAACTGGCTGGCCGGCATCAAATCGATGGTAGTCAGCTGCTTTAAGGTATTGAGGCGCGCATCACGTAAAAGGACCGCCTTGCGTTTATCATCGTTCATGCCCAGCCTGACCCTGCTGTGCAGGGTCATATAGGTAATGATATACTCTCTCTTCAACTCATTCAAGCATTGAATGGTCTGCTGACGGAAAGTAGCTGCACTACGTCTGGTGGGAGTACTCAGCCTGGCAAGAATTTCGTTACGATTTTCCTCCAATTTTCTCGTTAGAGGATGGTCGGCAGGCAAAGCCATTTCTGCCTGGGAAAGATAACTTGCCGACGGTCCCAGTTCTGTGATGAGCCCTTGGAGATCCAAGAGCTCACGCAACATTTCCAGAGGTGCCCGTTGCGAGGCTATCTCAGTCAGTTCATAGCGAAAATTCTTAAGCTTCCCGGATGAGGAATATGCCTGGAGCGACTCAAGAAATGTTTTGAGTGCGTTTAGTTTTGCCTGATACTCAGACTGTTCTTGCTCTGTAAGTAACGTATGGTTCCAGAAAAGGAATTTACTTTGTAAGTACTGCTGCGCAAGGACCACCTTTTCAACAGTCAGGCCGATAGTCTTCTGAAGTTGCTGTACAGGCCCATCTTCTCCCTGGGTTACCAGTTGGGCCATACCTGGAGTAAGATCAAGTAGTTCAAAGAGGGCTTTGAGAGCCGGCAGATTCCATTCTCTTGGTTGCTCTATATGTTTGAAGTAAACAAGTTCATTAATCGGCGTGGCTACCAGGAGGTCCAGGTTATTGGCATCGAACTTTTTCCCAGGGATAGCCAGAACTATATCACCGCTGTACACCAGGGCCGCGAGGAGGACAACTGCCCATTCGGGTTCCAGGCGGTATTTCTCAGGCACTATATACTCAACCCCCTGTATGTCCCTGACGAGTTCATCCCGGTTTAGTACCTGACCATGGCCCTTCTTCTTAAGAAGCTCTAAAATATAGTTGGCGTACCTGGAGTGGTAGGGAACGAGTTGATTGCCGTCGAGGAGTTCCAGAGCATCCAGCACTGCTGTTCCCTGTTGTGTTTTCATCGTACCTTTTAGCCACCGCAACGCATCCTGTGCTGCCTGCGTCCTATTGGCACTTGTGATAAGCACTGAGAAAGTAGGATATTCTGGCGCTTGATCTTCAAAATGCGTGGAAAGGCATCCTGAACCAATAGCGTTGACAATATCGCGTACATTGGTACGCGTGCTACTTATTGAGGTAACCTTTCCCTTTACCCATTCCAACGGCAACTTCGTTTTTCCCTGGTAGGTTACTTCGAAAGCTGTTAATATATGCTCTTGAAGCCATTTGACCAGATTAAACAGGAATGTATCCCCTTTTCTCTCATAAGTAGCTTTGGCCTGCCCGGAGGACGTGGATGCAAGTTCCAATGCGGCAGCGTATCTATGCAATGTTTGAGTGAAAGTTTCATCGGGCTTGCTTAAGCGAAAAAAAACCTCATCATCTTTTTTCTCATCCCTATAATAGGGCGGATGGTATGGCTGTAAGAAGTAGAGGTAAAAATCGCGTGGGGGGTGAGCCGTGTTTCTCTCGTTGGGAGCACCAAAGAAGAGATAACCCAGGCGGGCAGCTTTGTGCTCGCGCCATTCTAACTCGTGTTGCCAGATGCGATATCCTGTAAATAACGTTTGGTCCGTGCATTCCATCACTCTTTTAAGAGCATTGAAGTAGTAACGGTTAAGCTGTTCTTCCTCCAAACTTTCCGCACGCTTCTCGATAAGCGCATCGTAATCGTCGGTTTTCTTCAGATCAAGAAAATATTGCCCGTTATTTGGGTTGGAAGAGATAAATTGACCACTCACCGTTCTATGAATTTCTCGCAGAACTGTTTCAACCTGGGATAGTAAATCGTCGGCGGGATCTCCCCCCAGTTCGGCGACTATTGGATCGAACAGGCATAAGCTATCGCGGAGTTCTTTTGCTGTTGCGCCAATGGGTAAGTAAATATCACCTGTAGTTAGCCTGTGAATCGACAGGGCATGATTAATACGCAGGGCCATCGGTTTATAAGATGGTCGAGTAAAGGACTGCTGGATACGTGACTCTAAGATTTGACTACATTCAATAACTGCTCGCATATCCGGGATTGCTCGAAATGCTGGGTTTTCGCGAAGGACGAGCCAGTAGCTGTCGTAGGCAATTAAACCTGGTTCCTGATCAGGAAGATTCTGGTTAAGCAGGCGCTTCATTGTTTGTGAGATCGTCTTAAGTACTTCGCGCTTTTCGATTGCAGTGATTCGCTCGAAGGTGTCGATGTAGTCGGGGTGTACCGGGAAGAGACGTACGAACTCATCCATCCTCTCGTTCATATTCCCATAGAACCTGGCAAAGGGAATGAGATGCTCTCTAATCCTGGTCTGCTGATCAACAGTTTTTTTGAGAAGCCGCTCAGCAACGACAAACTTTACGTCATTTCGCGCTATTAAGACCTGCTCGAAACGATCTTTCACTCGGCGAATGGTTTCCGCAACGAAGGAGAACCTCGGATTATCAAAGAGCATTTCTTGTACGCCTGCGATAAAGCGAAAGCGAAGACTCTTGCTTACTTCTCCTACTTCACGGAGAAAATTAAGATCAAGGATTAATTCCTGGTCTCTACGAGAACGCAAGTAATCCAGGAGCTCATCAACGAAGAGGAGTAAACCGTGGTCTGGGTAGTGTTCGTGGAAAGCCACCATCATTTCTTGGAATGCTCGCTTATTATTCGTGAGCTGGCTCGCATCAGGAAATGTATAGCTAATTCCAAGGTCTGCCAGGTGTTCTTCTAGTTCAGCTACCAAAATATCGCGGAGCGACATCGTTGTGGCGCCGATTTCTGTGCGGATCACCTTGAATTTTCCTGCAATAGCGGCGGCACTATCTGCGACCTTTGGGTTTCCAAGCGCGGTGGTCAGGCTAGCATGTTCGGCAATTGCTGAAATAACGGACATCAGGTGCGATTTACCAGTACCGTAGTTTCCTACCACAAGAATGCCTTTATTGTCACAAGAATGCCTTTATTGTCTGCAGGCTTCTCGAACTGTAGTTGGGGAAACACAATCGTAGTAAGTTTTTCTGCCATCTCCTCTGAAATAACGTAGGTACTGACAAGCTGCCTCGCCTCGCTCATTTTGTCTGCATCGCGAAGCTGGATAACAGTTTCAATAGGATCAAACTGTATCAGATTTCCGTACTTCATAGCGCTACCTTCATTGTTATTTATTGCTAGCCAACTTTAAGTCCGTTGCTCTACACCTATCACCAACAGGCCAGTTGTTGGATAACGGCGATACTCAGGGTGGTCTGGCTGCGCGTAGATGAGATGCTCATGTTCAATACTGCCATTCCAACTGGCAACCACAGTTCTGTTGCGAGAGCTTCCTTGAAGAAGGCGTAAAGGGTCTTGCTTCAGTGAGGAATCAAAGAGAATTTCAATATTATCTAAGAGGACCACTTGAGTGCCATTTTCTTCGACAATCTCGTTGAGTAGCCGAAATACCTGCAAAGACCTTTGTCGCTCTGTTAAACCCAGTAAACGTTGGCTGAGTTCTAAATTTATATTGATATACCCGAATTTCGTCCGCTTAGCAACCTCCCGAAGAGCCATAGTCTTTCCCATGCCACTTGGAGCTACCACAAAAAGAAGTCGATAGTAAAGCTGCGCAGCCTGGTCAATCTTATGAATGATCTGTTCAACCAATGACTCTACCATCAACTATTCTCCACCGTTATAGGGGTTCGGGTTTTAATTAGGGCACTATTGTAACGTATTAAGAGCCTAAACTCAAGCCAATTATTAGGAAATCCTCCAATTCCGTTTCGCTAATCGCCGCTCTCCTCTAATGCCTGAATTCAGCAAAATTTCAGTTTCTCTCTTTGGAGACGCTCCAAGTGAGCTGACCTGGATTATATCTCCAATGTCAACGCAACCCCCACTTACCGCATTAATGTCAATAATTGTTCAAACAATTTTATGTTTTTCCGCTTTTTGTCCTACCAGATGTATTTAAGAATGTAGCGAAAGCGTCAGAACTCATCTGTTCGAGGCGCTCATCGAATGGAAGGAAGAGACAGTCAATTCCTCAAAGGAGTTTTCTCGTGCCGGAGACCGTCTCTTGTATTCGGTTATAAAGAAAGGCGGCTTTTTATGCGTGTAGATTTTCTTGATCAAGAGTACTACGGAAACTTCAGGTTCACGGTTGATCTTGATACTGGTTCAGAGACAAGTTGTCATCATCTCACGGTCTGGGTTGCGGAGAAGGCAAACATTGATTCCGTACCGCTCTCAAAATTTACTTCAGAGCAGCTTTTTCTTGCCTTGATAGAACCCCAGAAGTCACGCCTTCATGCACAACTGGAGGAGGAGAAAGCCGCATGCCGGGAACCATTTGATGAGGAAATTGAACACCTTAAATCCTCCTTTAGGGATACACAGGGCAAAGAGCAACATATTCCGGCTAACGTCAAGCGACAAATACGTGCGCTGCAAGACCAGAAGAAAAAATCTGAAAAACGCCTTGAAAAGGATTTTGCGCGGCGAGAGCTTTTCATCCTGGATAGGCAATGCTTCGACAGCACGGTACTTCAGGAAGAAAATCCCCTCTTCGAAGAAGACTACTTCTTACGAACTTTTTATTTTGACGAAGCCAATCACTGGGATATCGATGATTTCTGCCGTAACTTTGCCTTAGACCCTGCTTATCAACAAGAAGTACTCTCAGGGAAGGCCAGGTGGGCAGAAAGAAATGAACTCTTTCATCAGAACCTGACCGGTATGATAGTTATCAAAAATGCTACATTAACGGGAAAACAAGCATATGATGACCACCTGTGTGAACTATTCACATGGATAGATAGACATATCGATGAAATTCGTGCTCGTGATGACATTATGGATATTATTTTGCCGGGTAACTGAAAAGGTTGATACCCTGTTTCCGTTCTACGCTCGTGAACTCTTGAAGGAACATCCCTCCTACAAACGGCTAGAAATGAAAGCATACCGTGGTGGGTTCAGGATCGTCATGACGCATTTGCCAGGCAGGATCGAAGAGGATGCATAGGGGTAACAATGGCCCGTCCTTGCCAGTGGTATTGTCTAAAAAGCAGGGCAATTTTGCAGTCATGAGGATCACTCTCGCTTTTTTGTATGCCGAACAACGTAATAGCTAATCTGCTCATCTGCGCTCTTGAGTACATCTACCACCTCATAGTAGTGCAGTTCTCGCCACAGTTGTGGAGCAATACGCAGGACCCCTTCATCAGGCAAATACTCTATGAAATTCTTGATGAGGAAACGCTGAACGGGCATATCGATAAGGAGTCTTTTAATTTCTTCATTGCTCGCTTCGGTTGGACGCGCCATGATAGAAGCATCTTGTTCCAGTGGTTCACCTGCAGCGAGCCGCCGCACATAGTAGTCTCTGAACTCTCTCACCAGATCATCAATCTTTACTTTGCCTTCACGATCAACCAGTTTGAAAAAGGCTTTCACCATTACAGGCTTATAAGACCTCGACAAATTGCGACTTTTCGCGAAATCAAGAAATTCCTGTTTCCATTCGTCACTCGACGTTGGAATATTTTCCAGGCCGAGACTCTCTCTGATCTGCTCAATGCGGTTACGCCTAAAATAATAGATGCTCCGTTCGCGCAACATTTGAGAGGCATCAGGACGCAGTTTCTCATGTTCAATCCATCGACGGACTGTATTGGGGTCTACGCGCAGTGCATAACCCAACGCATTCAAAGAAATAAGATCGTTTTCGGGTTTGAGCTCAATGGTCTGTTCATTT
>WNGR01003855.1_pt1 | contig 16322 bp, 23 predicted proteins | sample 5407581 | NCBI WGS metagenome assembly WNGR01 (sample SAMN13153383, study PRJNA577476) | soil metagenome | isolation source: 80 cm soil or saprolite under Garry oak tree replicate 2 | place: USA:California | collected 2016-06-15 | reverse complement strand
CGTTCGTCCAGAAGATGTTGACCAGGTCCATCTCGTGACCCTCCCGGATGAACCAAGGCCCGGCTGCATGTTGTCATCTCCAGCATCGCTGTCTCACTTTCTTGTGTCCCATCCTCTGGAGATAGTGGGTGTTGTGTCCTAATCACGGTGTTATCCGATGGAATCACGTACCGCGCACGCCACCTAAATTGACCCACTATATACCTTTACATTGTGCACGGAAATGGAATCGAAAAAAAAGCCTTTACATTCATCCGCACCTTCCTGAACATCCTCATCGAATATTTCGGAGAAGTAACCGCCCCAGTGCTCAGGGACAACTTTGATATTGTTATTTTTTCATCAACTCTTCGAGGAGACTTTAGATGCTGGTGGTCACCCTCTCACAACAGCCCCAAACGCGCTGCGCGATATTATTCTCCCTTCATCACTCATCGGCAAAATACTCTCTGTTACAGGCGTCACTTGACCCTCCTGACCCACAACGAGCAATGTTCTCCAGCACGATCCCATGGCGCAAGCTGGTCTTCGCTACAACCACAATGATATCTACGTTGACATCATCGAGACGCTGGACGCGGTCGTGAACAAGTGAGTACGCTGCCCCTCCTCCGTACAACCGGTAAACTCAACCACTCATTCAGGAACGGAACCACCATCACGAACAGCGTTCTCAGCAAGACCGATGTAAACTGCAAGCTCTTCGGTGCGGCTTTCCTGGCTGCCATATTCCTGTTAGCCCTGCCGGCTCACGACTTACACGCCAGCAGGAGCACCGGACCTACTTGTCACGTTGACCAATTCACACACGATCTCCGAGCCGTCCTCCCATCCCTGTGTCCTGTTCGTACCCACCTACCCTTCCTGATTTATTTCTCCCCCCGTGCTCCACTCCGACTGACGAGCGCTCTTCCCCCTTCTACATAGACTAACCCGCTTTGCCCAATCAAAAGCGCTCTCCTTCGTCCCGCCAGGTGGGCGTTTCACGCTCATTGAATACCGCTTTGATCCCTCAGCAAGCAAACCCGGCGCAGCGCCGGCTCTGACAGCCGCTGCCGCTGCGCAGCTTCAAGTGCAAGTACCTTTCACGCTGCGCGCTTCGCTCTCCCTCACCGACCACGGCGGTCCGTCCTTCCACCCTCTGCTCCGAACAACCATCTAATTACTAACCTCCCCGACAACAGGCGCGTTCGAGCAGTCGTTCACCCTGCGCACAGGTGCGCTCGACGACATCGCCGTCGAGCTCTATCTCGGCTCCAGCGGGACGGGCGCAACGTGCGGCGGCGAGTGGATGTACGTGCTCGCGCGACCCACGCTGCGCTGGTCACTCGCCCCCTCCGCTTCCACGATCTCCGGTGCCACCCGTTCCGCCTCGGCGCCGGACCGGACCGCGACGCTGTGGGGGCACATTCGCAACCGGCGATGCGCACCCGCGCCCGGCGCAGATCTCGTTTGCGCTGCATGCGGGCGCACTGCTCAGCGCGCTGAAGATCGACCAGCTTAAGCTGAGCGGGGAGACGTACAAGCCGTACAAGGGCGTGCGTGGGCGCGCGTTGGGGCGCGTCGAGTGGAGGGTCGAGTGGAAAGGAGGATAATGAATAGGAATTTCGATAAAGAAAGAAAGAGAGGGCGCCTGTGCGCGCGTGCCGCCCCGCTCGCCCACCACGACTAATTACAGTAACAGACGTTCTGTTGGGTGTTGGACGCGGTCAGACCCCGCGCGACGAGATGGGATGTAGGACATAGAAGATGAAATCGAGAAGGGCCTGAGTGTGTCAAAGCGTAGCAGGATTGAGAGTGCATGTTGATGTCCGGGTTCCATTACTGCCGACACGCGAGGGGGACGTGTATGAACTGAAGGTGGGGCTGAGCACAGAGATTGTGCATAATCCCTTTCTTCACCGCGACCCGGACTTCAAGTAAAGAGTGGAGCGTGGTAGGTTCATCTGAGGTGAGAAGTGTGCATAACTTGGTACATAATATAGTGTTCAACGTCTCCGTCCGTCTTGAATTGGTACCCCTAGGCGTTTTGGAGCCCGAACACGCATCTCACCAAATAATTGTGCTGCTGTAAGTTAGTCACGTTTACTGATGACTTTGGAGGCCTGAGAAAGTATGCCTCATGGTCGCTGCCTGTTTCAACATGCACAGCCTACAAAAGCGCCCTCTGCACCCTCAAGCAACCTCTCATGTCTTTCCTATCCGTAGAACCTCAGTCCAGAGTACTTTTAGAGAACTACTCAAACAGTCTACTCGCCCAATTCGATACACAACTCGGAATCATCACAGATCGGTATTTGGCATTCTTCCAAGAAAGGTCCCTCAACTTCGTTCGAGTCCTACATTTTACACTAACCGTTCGACCTTCAGGCGACGCATTGAGGCAACCTAGTCAGTTGTCATCCGATAAGTTGAACCTGCCACGTATCTAGGTTGATTTGTTTCTCTTGAAGTATCGATTCCCTACGGGAACTCCACCGCAAGGCAAAAACCGTCGATGCCTCATTTGACCCACTTGTCGAACCAACTACGACGAGAGAAGCATGGGATAAAGTAAGAGACGATCTAGAAAGAGGTACGCGTTTGCACATTCTGAACTGTGGCTTGGAGCCCACAGCCGTTGCAGAGGCCAACGCCCAGCAGGCTTTCGTGGATGTTTTGGATATCGACGTGATTAAACCGCTTTCAGCATTGAAGGCAAGCCATGAACATCTCGTTCGGGACTGGATCCCTGTTCTGATGATAGGGCGATCTGGAAGGAAACAAAAGATCAGACAAGAAAGCGGATGAGGAAGATCTCAAGAAATCCGCCGCGAATTATGCCAATCATTCAGAGAACACGGTCTCGAAGCTCCAGCAGGAATATTTCGAGAAATATCACCCTCGGTAATATACTCACTCTACCGGCGTATTCAATGTTCTTAGGACTTTCCGAACAAAAGGTTTCGTAGTCGGCGGGAAGATTTACAGGAATCTGAGCCTGCCGAGTCTGAAGAAGGTTCGCCGATATCGTCCATTGGCCCCAACTTGATTTACTGAATTACCCCTCTGAATTAGTGTCCGACGATGACTGCAGGAGGGCTGTTTACATACTCAACAGCTTTCGATCAATGAGGGTAGAGTATCTGGGAGACGGATATGATGTGAGTGATATTCTATGATACGATTTTGATTGATGTCAAACCAGTCGTTTCTAACGCAGTGTCTTGAAGAACTCGTTTTCGCGCCAACCGTCAAGGACGTTCTTGTCAAATATATGGACGGTATGATGTCAGCGCTATTAAGCCCTCGTGGGATCTTCGAGAATTTGACACGAAATGCAGCACAGTGTACGCAAAGTATGACAACCTGGCGATGAATACTAGGACAGAAGTCGAGAAAGCCTTGGCCGGAACAGATACGTCCGGTCTGAGAGCGTCTTTCCGTCGCGCTCTTTCCTTTTCTATCCCTCCACTCACTCTCTATCGCAACTATCGTCCCGGTGCATATTCGGACTTGATTTTCGGTGTTCCCTTGGGTGTACCCCCAGTGGAGCTTGAGACCAATGAAAACAAATTAGATAATGTTCCGAAAGTGATGAGAATGTGCATCGAAGAAGTCGAGAAGAGGGGTCTGGATACGAAGAAAATATATTCGGTAAGCTGATCGAGGTGTGTGTTGGGATTCATGTTTAGTGTCGCAGGTGAACGGCGCAGGAGTACTACAGGCCAGTGGGATCCACCCCAATGAATCTACTAGCTGACATGAATTCACAATCAGTTGCGGCGCAGGTTCGAAAGTGAAAGGTCATTTTCGTTCAGCTCTACGGACGACATCCGTTCCATTGCGGTGCTTCTCGAGGTCAGCCATTGCAACCCTTGCAAACGAGTCAAATCCTAAGTTCATTTCTAGCGCTACCTCTGGGATCTTCCAGAGCCATTGTTTAAGCTCTCTTTGGAAGATTATAGACACTACAGACAGAATAGAGGTAAGAGGTCTTAATACTCTCGCACATTTTACCAAGACCCACATTTTTATGTCATGTACAGCCAGATATACCGAAAACGATTTCTCCCTCTTACGATCGAAGATCCGTGAACTACGACCGGTTCACAGGGCATCTCTAGGAGCTCTTTCGCGGCATCTCTTGCGTGTTGCCTCCCATTCAGACAAGAATGCAATGACCGTGGAGGCGCTCGCTGCTGAGTTCTGCTATGCCGTCCTTCGTGGGAATAGGGTCTTGCAAGACGGTGTTCACGTGAAGGCACGTTGCAACGACTTGTTGTAATTTTTTCCAACTGATTTCCTCAAAGAAACTGGTTATGGAGGATCTCATTCGAAATGCGCATACCCTGTTTGACGAGCGCCCTCCTCCATCCTCACCTATTCTCTCACCCCATGTGGCGGAGACAACGTCTACATAAACTTATAGCTCGTTTTTGAGTCCCGCCCCGGTTGCGCCTTCCTACAACCCTCTCCCGTCGTCCTCAATGCGTACTGAAGGAGTGGAGATGCCCACACAATAGCAGGTCGTACCTGAGGTGAGAGGCACCCAGGCGGTGGAGGCATTGGCGAATAGTACACCGCCGGACGTTGTGTCCGTTCTGCCGACATCTGTCGCTGAGTGGCGGTTACGTCAGTCGCGACTACCCCCACACCCAGAACCTCCGACGATCCCCCAAAGCCCATCCGAGAGCGTGCTATCCAGTACGTCGGATTTTTCCCTCTCTGTTACGAGCTTGCAAACTGGAATGGGGACATTCTCCCCATGATATGTACATTTCTTCCGTATCTTGTATTTCTCGGCGCCGCCATTTCATGGGCACATTCGTATTTCGGAAACACTTGTCACTTTACTACGGCTGGTCCACCAGCACCCCCAGATATAGTGACACGACCCGCGACAGTTGGGTTATGATGCTACGTGTTTCAAGGCCTTGCCAAACATTTTGTCTGGCGGGGAGTAATGTTGGGTTGGCTTCGACTCTGCCCAGCCGGTCGTCGCTGCGAACGATACATCCTTTCGAGGGATCAGAAGTAAGCTGCTTAGCGAACCTTTGGGACCTTTGGGTCATGCTTTGGGCGATATTGGCCTGGTTGCTCATCACCATGAATCATATGAATCGTATTGTTTTTATTGCACACCCACCCGAACGAATTAGCGAACAAACGATGAGCAGAGAGATAATACAAGCACTCGAAATTCGCTCTCTAAACTCCTCTGCTTACTTGCGGAACGCGTACTGCGCATACGCGTTACGCATGGCCGCCCAGTTCAAACACGCCCAAAAGCGCTCCAAGTACATCTCCACGCCCCACACGCCGTATCCCGCGACTATCCACGCGTGCTCATACACGATCACACAGAAGAGCTGGTACAGCGTCCGCCCGCGCGCGTCGAGCGCGTGCGGCGCCTCGGGCGCGACATACATTCCTGTGCCGCCCGTAACTGCCTGCCCCCGCGTCCGAAGCAGGGAGCGGCGGGTCGGACCACATATTGGCGGGCTGGACGGGGCCGGACGCCCGTGCACTCGTTGACAGCGCGCGCGGCTGTGCAGGCGCCAGCGCTGGTGCTGCTTGCGGCCGGACGACGACGACGGGAGCGGACGGTCCGGTTGGTCCGGTCCCTGCCACGGCGGGGGCGTAACGGGCTGCTAGACGCCGCCGAGCTCGGCACCATCCGGCATGAGCAGGGACTGCCTACGCTCTGCGACGAGGAGCGTGCCGGCGCCATAGGTGGCGACTACGCCGAAGCGGCCGAGCGCGTCGGTGACCAGCCAGACGAAGGCGCCGGCGCCACCTCCGGAATCCATGCCCTTGCGCGGCGATGATGCCGACGAGAGTGAGTGTGCTCGGGGTTGAGTGGCTTGTCGGTTAGCGCGAACTCGTGGTTCTGGGCGGGGGTCGTTGGCGGTTTCTGTCCCACAGGCGCGGCGCAAGAGGTGTGAGTGTCTTTAATTTGTTTGTTGGGGCACGTTCGAGGTGATGGAGGAAGAAACTGTTGTTGAGCGCGAGGCTTGCGCGCGTAGTTGAACGCGAGCATCGGGCTATCGTGCGGCGCGATCGAGATGACGATCTGGGCGATGCTCTGTTTTTCGGTCCTTGTGCCTGCACACACCACGCCGAACTTTCGCCAGAGCGCGCATGTTCCCGTCCGAATCCCATCACTACTGACACGCGAGGGGGACGTCTATAAAATCAAGGCATCTGCAGGTTGGGCTGAGCACTAAGAGATCATGCATGGTCCTTTTCTTGGTCCTTTCTCCGCCCGCGACCTGCCCGCGACTTCAAGTCGTCGAGAGTGGAGCAGGTTAGGCTCATCTGAGGTCAGCAGTGATTGATGCAGAGTTCAATGCCCCCGTCCGCTGTCTTGAATTGGTACCTCTCAGTGTTCTGTAGTCAACTTTTACTGATGTTTGGAGCTTGGTTTGGAGGCCTGAGAAAGTATGCCTCATGGTCGCTGCCTATTTCGATATAGGGGCCTACAAAAGCGCTCTCTGCACTGGCACCCTCTGGCAACCCCCCATGTCTTTCCTATCCGTAGAACCTCAATCCAGAGTTCTTTTAGAAAACTACTCGAACACTCTGCTCGCCCAATTTGATACACAACTCGGGATCATCGCAGACCGCTATTTGGTTTTCTTCCAAGAAAGGTCCCTCGACCTTGTTCGAATCATACACTTTACGCTAACTGTGGGATTTCCAGGAGAAGTATTGAGGCAACCTAGTCAGTTGTTTTCCGATAAGTCGAACCTGCCATGCATCTAGGCTGATTTGTTTTTCTTGAAGTATCGAATCTTTACGGAAACTCCATCGCAAGGCAAAAATCGTTGATACTTCATTTGACTCACGTGCCGAACCAACTACTACGAGAGCAGCATGGGATAAAGTGAGAGACAGTCTAGAAAAAGGTACGCGTTTGGACATTCTAAACTGTGGTCTAGAGCCTACAGCGGTTGCAGAGGCCAACACCCAGCAGGCTTTCGTGGATATCTTGGATAACGATGTCATTAAACCCCTAACACAATTGAAGGCAAGCCAGGAACATCTCGTTCTGGAAGGCATCCCTGTTCTGATAATAGGGCGATCCGAAAGGAAACGAAAGATAAGACAGGAAAGCGGATTGAGGATGATCTCGAGAAATCCGCCGCGAATTATGCTGATTGTGCAGAGAACACGATCTCGAAGCTCCAGCAGGGATACTTGAAGAGATATCACCCTCGGTAATATGCTCACTCTACCAACGTTTCAACGTTCTCAAGACAAAAGGTTTCATAGCCGGCGGAAAGACTTGCGGGAACCCGAGCCTGCCAAGTCTGAAGAAGGTATCGTCGATATCACCCATGGGTTCCAACTTGGTTTACTCAATTAGCCCTCTCAATTAGTGTTCGACGATGTCTGCAGGTTGGCCGTTGGCCGACTCAACCACTTTCGATTTATGAGGGCCGAGGATCTGGAGGACGGATATGATGTGAGTAATATTCTATTAGTATGCAACGATATTGATTAATGCTACACCAAACGCTGCCAATGCAGTGTCTTCAAGAACTCGTTTTCACGCCAACCGTCAAGGACGTTCTTGTCGGATATATGGACGGTATGATGTCAGTGTTATTAGGCCTTCGTCGAATCTTCGAGAGTTTGACACGCCATGCAGCACATCACGCGCAAAGTATGGCAACCTGGCAATTAGTACTAGGGCAGAAGTCGAGAAAGCCTTGGCCGGAACAGATACGTCCGATCTGAGAGCGTCTTTCCGTCGCGCCCTTTCCTTTTCTATTCCTCCACTCACTCTCTATCGCAACTATCGTCCCGGAACATATTCAGACCTGATTTTCGGTGTCCCCCTGGTGGACGTTGAGACCAATGAAGACAGTATTCCGAAAGTGATGAGAATGTGCATTGAAGAAGTCGAGAAAAGGGGTCTGAATATTATGGGAATATATTCGGTAAGCTGATCGTTGCGTGTGTTGGGATTATGTTTATTTTCGCAGACGTATAATCCACTCGACGCAGAAGTACTACAGGCCAGTGGAATCCACCGCAATGACCAACCTACTAGTTGACATGAATTCGCATTCAGTTGCGGCGCAGGTTAGAAAGTGAAAAGTCATTTTCGTGCTCTACAGACAACATCCATTCCGTTGCGATGCTTCTCGAGGTCAGCCATTGCAACCATTGCAAACGCATCAATTCCTTAAGTTCGTTTCTAGCACTACCTCTGGGATCTTCCAGAGCCATTGTTTATGCTCTCTTGGGAAGATTATAGCAACTACACACATAATAGAGGTACACGGTCTTAATGTTACACATTTCGTGTACATCCACACTCTGATCTCATGTATAGCCAGATATACCGAGAACGACTTCTCACTGTTGCGATCGAAGATCCGTCAACTACATCCGGTTCACAGGGCATCTCTAGGAGCTCTTTTGCGGCATCTCTTGCGTGTTGCCTCCCATTCAGACAAGAATACACTGACTGTGGAGGCCCTTGCTGCTTTGTTCCGCTATCCTGTTCTTCGTGGTCATCAAGTCGTGCAAGACGGTGTTCAAGTGAAGGCACGTTGTATCGACTTCTTGTAATTGTTTCCAGCTGATTCCCTCAGAGACCCTGGTCTTCGAGGATCTCATCCAAAATGCGCACACCCTGTTTGACGAGCGACCTTCTCCGTTACCGCCTGTTCCTCCACCTCACGTGGCAGAGACAACGTCTACGTTCATTCCCGGCTCGTTTTTGAGTCCCGAGTTGCCACAACCCGCTGAGGTTCAAGCCATGGGCTCTACTACCGGAAATCGTCTATGGCTTGTTGGTGGCATTCCCACATCTACCCAATCCTCTTTCTCTTCATTACCTTCGGACGCTGATATGGAGAGTCGCCTCACACCATCATCGACCCCCTTGCTCAGCCCCCTACAGGGACCTCCGTTGTCGAAGATCCTTACTGAAGGAGCGGAGACGACTACGCAAGAGCAGGTCATACCTGAGGCGAGAGGCACTCAGGCAGTGGAGACATTGCCGAATAGTACTCCGGCGGAGGTTGGGTCCGTTCCGCCGACATCTGTGGCTGAGTGGCGGTTACGTCAGTCGCGACTACCCCCACACACAGAACCCCTGACGATCCCCCAAAGTCCTCCCGAGAGCGTGCTATCGAGTACGTCGGATTTTCCCTTCTCCTCTGCCACGAGCTTGCACATTTGTATGGGGACATTCTCCCCGTGATATGTACATTTTTTGCGTATCTTGTATTTCTGGACACCCTGGTTTCATGGGCACATTTATAATTTGGAAACTTTACTGCGACTGGTTCACTTGCAGCCCGCATGAATGCCCAGATGTAGTGACGTGCAACATGATAGTTGGGTCGTATTGCTACCTGTTTCGAGGGCTTTCCAGCAATTCAATCCCGCGGGGAGTAATGTTGGGTTGGCTTCGACTTGGCCCAGCAAGTTGTCGTTGCGAACGATTCGCCCTCACCTTTTATCGAATATGATCTTTTGACGAGGGACAAGAAGTAAGATGCTTTTTGGGCGATATTAGCGTCCTTTCCTCATCACAATCAAGGAACACTTCAGTTTTCGCGCGTTCTCCATTGAATTTTGTGGGGGGGTGACCGGTGGCCGGTGACCGGTGACCCTTGGAGGCGTTATCCCAGGATGGTCCGTGCCGAGAGTCGCCGGGGCGCGCTCCCCTCGTCGGGATCTCCTGAAGGTGGAATTATGGGTGCGATGAATCGCCGATGATGTGGCTGCGTCAGGCGATTGCGTACAACATTGGGGTTTTCGGTTCGGCTTGCGGGTCAAGTCAATGGCGGTAGTATGTCGGGTTGTTCGAGTTGTTTTAAATCGGTCCCTTCGACTGGTCGATATATCATTCCAATAGTTAGTCCTGCTACTTGTAGTGCTTCTGGTACGAAGTTCGCCGATTCGACGCTCCGCGTAAGAGGCTCAAGATCACGTGTGCTTTCCCGCACCTTCCTTTTATATCGATACTTTTTTTGATACCCCGGAATATAGGCCAGAGACCCAGACCGGACGTGGCTAGCACGGATATCCTAAGAGACCGGGGCGGTAACAAGGTGCCCCCTAAAAAACTACCAGAGTTGAGCGAGGATAAATAGCTTGTCTAAAAGACTTAGGGCTTCCTAAACGGTTGTGCCAGGTTTCCCGCTACGCTCAAAGTAAAACAAGTCCTGGCGTCAGACGCTCAAGTGTCGTGTGCCCGTCCTTAGGGCTGTGTACGAGGCCCATGTCCTCCTTCCATCCCCTCCTTCCTAATCGGGTTCGGGTGGCTCGTAGGCTCGCGGACCGGATTCGGGGCGTGACAGCGCTCGGCTTTCCTGTAAGGTTAATAGGCGCAGTGCTTGTTTTTTGGTCTTCAACACCTCATGGAAGGAGGTGGGGTTGTTGAGGACAAAGAGGACATTCGCTTTGCATCGCTCAGTGGCGTAGCGGTGGCAAGCGTGGATGATTTGGGTGGAAGAGCGGATGTAGTAGCCGCACGGGCATGCGCATGCTTCTGGGGGGTCTGTCGGGCGGAACCGAGTGACGTATGTGCCAGTGAAGGCGTGGTCCACCGCGACCTGAATGGCGGTCGAGGTCGTGCGTCGCGTGAAAAGGGCCTTTTTGGTGTTTTTATATCGATACTTCAGCCGCGTCGTTACGCTACGCAGTGAGCGTAACTACGCACAGCGGCGTAGATCTCGTTCGCGCTGTCCCCTGGTGCGCTGCTCAGCGCGCTGGAGATCGACCAGCTTACGCTCAGCGGGGAGACGTACAAGCCGTACAAGGGCGTGCGTGGGCGCGCGTTGGGGCCCGTCGAGTAGAGGGTCGAGTGGAAAAAAGGATAAATGAATGGGACCTGAGCTCGCGTGCCGCCCCACTCACCCCCACGACTAATTACAGTTTCAGACGTTCTGTTGGATGTTGGACGCGGTCAGACCCTGCGCGCCGAGATGAGATCGAGAAGGGCCTGAGCGTGCCGAAGCGTGGTAGGATTGAGCGTGCATGCTCGTTCACGTTCGAATTCCATCACTGCTGAGACGCGAGGGGGGCGTGTATAAACTGGAGGTGGGGCTGGGCACTGAGAAATTGTGCATGGTGGTCGCTTTTCTTCGCCGCAACTCGGACTTCAAGTACTGTAGTCAAGAGTGGAGCGTGTTAATTAGGCCCAACTAAGGTCAGAAGTGTATTTGATGCTTCCCCCGTCTGCTGTCTTGAATTGGTATCTCTCACTGGCAGCTTCTGAAGCTCCGAAGGCCGAACGCGCATCTTACCAAAATAACTGTGTTGCCATAGTCAACTTTTATTGACGTTCGGAGGCCTGAGAAAGTATGCCTCACGGTCGCTGCTAGTGCCTATTTCAACATGAGCAGCCTACAAAAGCGCCAATACGGCGCCCGTCTGCACCCTCCGGCAACCCCCCATGTCTTTCCTATCCGTAGAACCTCAATCCAGAGTGCTTTTAGAAAACTACTCGAACACTCTGCTCGTACAAATCGATACACAACTCGAAATCGTCGCAGATCGTTATTTGGCTTTCTTCCAAGAAAGGTCCCTCAACCTTGTTCGAATCCTGCACTGTACACTAACTGTTCAATTTTCAGGCGAAGTATTGAGGCAACCTAGTCAGTGGTCATCCGAAAGATCGAACACGCCATTTATCTTGATTGATTTGTTTCTCTTGAAGTGTCGATTCCTTACGGAAACTCCATCGCAAGGCAAAAACTGTTGATGCCTCATTCGACCCACGTGCCGAACCAACTACGACCAGAGCAGCATGGGATAAAGTGAGAGACAATCTAGAAAAAGGTATGCATTTGCACATCTTAATCTGTGGCCTGGAGCCCACAGCCATTGCAGAGGCCAACACCCAGAAGGCTTTCGTGGATTTTTTGGACGATGATGTGATTAAACCCCTTAGAACATTGAAGGCAAGTCAGGAACTTCTCGTTCGTTCGGGTATCCCTGTTCTGATAATAGGTTGATCTGGAAGAAATCGAAAGATGAGACAAGAAAGCGGATTGAAGAAGATCTCAAGAGATCCGCCGCGAAGTATGCTGATCATGCGGAGAACACACTCTCAAAGCTCCAGCAGGCATACTTGGACAAATATCACTCTCGGTAATATGCTCACTCTACGGACGTTTTTCAATGTTCTCAGGACGTTTCAAACAAAAGGATTCGTGGACGGTGGGAAGATTTACGGGAACCTGAGCCTGCCAAGTCCGAAGAAGGTATCGTCGGTATCACCCATAGGTTTCAACTTGGTTTACTGAATTAGCCCTCTGAATTAGGGGTTGACGATATCTGCAGGTTATCCGTTGGCCTACTCAATGACTATCGGTCGTGGAGGGCCGAGGATCTTAGGAGCGGATATGATGTGAGTAATATTCTATGCTACGGTATTGATTGATGCTACACCAAACATTGCCAACGTAGTGTCTTGAAGGACTCGTTTTCACGCCAACCGTCAAGGATGTTCTTGTCAAATATATGGACGGTATGATGTCAGTGCTATTAAACCTTCGTGGAATCTTCCAGAATTTAACACGCCATGAAGCACAGCATGTGCAAAGTCCGACGACCTGGCGATGAGTACTAGGGCAGAAGTCGAGAAGGCCTTGGCCGGAACAGATATGTCCGGTCTGAAAGGGTCTTTCCGTCGCGCCCTTTCCTTTTCTATTCCTCTGCTCAGTCTCTACCGCAACTATCGCCCCGGCGCATATTCAGACTCGGACTTGATTTTCGGTGTCCCCCTGGTGGACCTTGAGACCAATGAAGACAATGTGCCGAAAGTGATGAGAATGTGCATCGAAGAAGTCGAGAAGAGGGGTCTGAATACTCACAAAATATATTCGGTAAGCCGATCGAGGCGTATGTTAGGATTCATGTTTAGTGTTGCAGATGGGTAATCCATACGAGGACGCAGAAGTACGACAGGTCAGTGGAATCCACCCCAATGACCCCTACTAGCTGACATGAATTCACGTTCAGTTGCGGCGCAGGTTCGAAAGTGAAAAGTCATTCTCGTTCAGCTCTACAGACAACATCCATTCCGTTGCAATGCTTCTCATGGTCAGTCATTGCAACCATCGCAAATTCGTTAATTCCTTAAGTTCATTTCTAGCGCTACCTCTGGGATCTTCCAGAGCCACTGTTTATGCTCTCTTTGGAAGATTATAGACACTACGGACAGAATAGAGGTAAACGGTCTTACAACTCTTGCACATTTCCTCCGCGTTCTGATGTGACGTATAGCCAGACATACCGAAAGCGATTTCTCGCTGTTGCGATCGAAGATCCGTGAACTTCATCCGGTTCAGAGGGCATCTCTAGGAGCTCTTTTGCGACATCTTTTGCGTGTTGCCTCTCATTCGGATAAGAGTGGAATGCCCGTGGAGGCGCTCACTGCTCCCTTCCGCTATGCTGTCCTTCGTGGGAGTGAAGTCTTGCAAGGCGGCGTTTACGTTAAGGCACGTTGCAACGACTTGTTGTAATTTCTTCCAACTGATTCCCTCGGAGGACCTGGTTTTGGAGGACCTCATTCAAAACGCGCATACCCTGTTTGATGAGCGCCCTCCTCCATCCCAACCTGTTCCCTCACCCCGTGTGGCAGAGACAACGTCTATCTTTACTTTCGGCACGTTTTTGAGTCCTGAGTTCCCACGATCCTCTGAGGCACAAGCCGTGGACTCTACTACCCGACATCTCCCCACGTCTAGTACTCTAGCGAGTAATAGACGTCGACCCAAGGGGAAGCGTAGATAGAAGTAGGAGAGAGGAAAGTAGGAAACACAATCGAGTCAGACAATGTCACGGGCGCATGGACACGGACCAGACGGAAGTCGTTAACGCAAGAATAAAGGCACGTTTGTTTTCCGTAATCAACGCAATCAACCATAGAGTATCTTACGTGTGCTTAGTAATCGAGTAGCACGGTTTTACACTACCCAATCCTCTTTCTCTGCATCACCCCTTCGAGTTCTCATGTGGAGAGGCGCCTTACGCCGATAGACTCGACACCCTTTCTAAGCCCCTACTGGGACTTCTGCCGTCACAGACTCTTAGGGAAGGACAAGTGGAAGGAGTGGAGACGACTACGCAAGAGCATGCCATACCTACCTGAGGCCTTCAAGGCATTGTTTCCAGGATGGTCCGTGCTCGGGGTCGCTGCGGCAGTCGACGTTCTACTGCTCCAGTCAAGCTCCCGTCATCGGGATCTCCTGAAGCTGGAGCTATGGAAGCGATGATGTGACCGCGTGAGGTGGTTGCGTGCAACATTGGCGTTTTCGGTTCCGCTTGCGAGCCAAGTCAATGGTGGTAGTTTGCCGATTGTTCGAGTTGTTCGAAATCGATCGATCCCTTCGACTGGTCGGTATATTGGTCCAAGAGCTGGTCGTGCTACTCGTAGTGCTTCTGTCGAAGTTCGAAGCAGGAGCCCCATTCGTATTCGACGGCCACTCGACTGCTTTGTATTTACAGTAGCGTGGTATCCGGCCCAGCGGACTGGCCTTCGTCCTTGGTAATACGTCTTGGACTCGACCAATACCAGGCTAATTGTGCAGACTTCCTCTCCTTTCGCTCTTTTCCACCCGTGTGTCCATTTCTTCATATCAACGCTTGCAGCACCGCCGCCCTCGCAAAGGCTGTTCGTTCAGAACATGTTGACTCGATCCTTATCGTGACCCTCCGACTCCCAGATGCACCGACTGCATGTTGTCATCTTCAGCATAGCTCTCACTTTCTCGTGTCCTATTTGTGGAGATCGTGAGGTTTGTGTCCTAACTATGGTGTTCAAGGCTTATACGATGAACTCACATGGGTTACGTCCCACGCACGCCACTCAAGTTTACCCGCTATATGCCTTCACATTCATCCGCACCTTCCTGAACATCCTCATCGAGTATTTCGGAGAAGTAATAGCGCCAGTGCTCAGAGACAACTTTGATATTGTTCGTCAATTGCTTTAGATGCTGGTGGGCACCCCCGACAACGGCCCCCAAAGCACTGTTCTCCCTCCATCACTCATCAGCAAAATAGCCTCTCTGGACCCCCCGGATCCACTGCGAACAATCTAAGTGCGCTTTCCAGCCCGATCCCATGGCGCAAAGCTAGCCTTCGCTAATACCACAATGACATCTACTTTGACATCGTCGAGACGCTGGACGCCATCATGAACTAGTGAGTACGCTCCCCCCCCTTTCCCCCGGTACAAACGGTACTCAACCGCCCTGTCAAGGACGGAGCCATCATCACGAGCAGCGTTCTCGAGATCGACGCACTCCGGTGCAGCTTTCCTGGCTTCCATGCTCCTGTTAGTCCTCCCAGCTCGCGACTTAGGATCACCCGACCTACTTCTCACGCTACCAATTCACACACCATCTCCGAGCCATCCTTCCGTCCCTGTGTCCGGTTCGTACCCCTGATCTATCATCTCCCCCCCGCTCCGACTAACGAGCGCTCCCTTCCACACAGACTGAACCGCTTTGATCAATCAAAAACGTTCTCCTTCGTCGCGCCAGACTGGCGTTTTACGCTCATGGAATACCGCTTCGACCCCTCAGCAAGCAAGCCCGGCGCAGCGCCGGCTCTCACAGCCGCTGCCGCCGCGCAGCTCCAAGTGCGAGTGCCGTTCACGCTGCGCGCATCGCCTCCATCACCGACCACGGCGGTCCGTCCTTCTTCCCACCCCTCTACTCTCAACAACCATCTAACTACTAACCTCCCCGGCAACAGGCGCGTTCGAGCTGTGTTCACCCCGCGCGGAGGCGCGCTCGAAGACGTCGCAGTCGAGCTCTATCTCGGCTCCGGCGCGACCGGCGGCGGCGAGTGGATATATGTGCCCGCGCGACGCACGCCGCGCTGGTCCCTCGCCCCCTCCACCTCCACGACCTCCGGTGTCACCAGTTCCGCCTCGGCACCGGGCCGGACCGCGACGCTGCGGGGCACATTCTCGATCGGCGATGCGCACCCGCGCCCCGCGTGCGCGGCGCAGATCTCGTTCACGCTGCCCGCGGGTGCGCTGCTCAGTGCGCCGAAAATGGACAAGCTCAAGCTCAGCGGGGAGACGTACTAGCCGTACAAGGGCGTGCGCGGGCGCGTCGGGGCGCGTCGAGTGGAGGATGGAGTGGAAAGGAGGATAGATGAATGATAGTTTCGAAAAAGATAGAAAGGAAGAGCGCCCGAGTGCGCGTACCGCTCCACTCGCCCCCCACGACTAATTACAGACGCTCTCTTGGATTTTGGACGCGATCAGGCCCGAGCGCCGAGACGGGATACGGGACATGGAAGATGAGATCGAGAAGGGCGAAAGCGTGGCAGGATTGAGCGCATATGTTCAC
>WNGR01010405.1_pt1 | contig 16325 bp, 15 predicted proteins | sample 5407581 | NCBI WGS metagenome assembly WNGR01 (sample SAMN13153383, study PRJNA577476) | soil metagenome | isolation source: 80 cm soil or saprolite under Garry oak tree replicate 2 | place: USA:California | collected 2016-06-15 | reverse complement strand
CCGTGCATTGTCGGCGTCGTCCTTGTAGTTGATACCGACCAGCCGCAGGCGGGAATCCTGCGCGAGCTGCATCAACAGCGGCGCTTCATCATGGCATGGCACGCACCACGACGCCCAAACGTTCACAACGCTTACGGCGCCCTTGAAACTTGCCGGGTCGAGACCGGGAACGGGCGCGTCGCCGCGCTTTAATCCGGCGACCGGCGGCAGCGCGGTTTGCGGCACCGGACGACCGATCAGGGCGGAAGGAATAAGCGATGGATCGCCGGAATTGAGGCGGAACAGAAACAGCGCCGTGAGGCCAAGAAACACGACGAGCGGGAGGAGGACCACGATCCGCCGCAGCCTAAGCGCGCTGCTATGGCTTGTCGTGCCGCTCATGCGTCTTCTCTCGCCGCTTGGGAGGCTTCGCGCACTGGCGTGGACCGGCGCGCGAGTCCTTGTCGTTCTAGTTCGGTGAGGATGCGGCGTTGCGAGCGGTAATCAAGCATGACCCAAGCGATCAGCGCCACAATCACGATCAAGCCGGCGGCATAGGCGGCCACAATGAAGTCGATATGCGCCGTCGCTTGCATTGTCAGCCTGCCGCGCTCGCCTGCAGTAAGCGGAGTGTCCGCACGCGCCGCCGTAAAATTTCGTTACGCATGGCCGCGAGTAGCAGCGTCACAAATAACAGCGTGAACGCAGCGGCCATCAGCAACAACGGCACCAGGATCGCCGGATGGATGGTCGAGCCGCCGAGCCGAAATACCGAAGCGCCTTGGTGCAGCGTGTTCCACCAATCGACCGAGAATTTGATGATGGGCAGATCGATGGCGCCGACGATTGTCAGAATCGCCACGGCGCGCGCCGCGCGCGAGGTGTCCTCCACCGTGCGCCAAAGCGCAATGACGCTGAGATAAAGAAGAAACAGGATCAATTCCGAAGTCAGGCGCGCGTCCCACACCCAATAGGTTCCCCATTCGGGCCGTCCCCACAGCGAGCCGGTAACCAGGCAGAGCAGCGTGAACGCGGCGCCGAGCGGCGCGGCCGCTTTGGCCGCAACATCAGCCAATGGATGGCGCCAGACCAACGTGCCGAGCGCGGCGACGGTCATCAGCGCCCAGCACAACATGCCGAGCCAAGCCGACGGCACGTGCAGAAACATGATCTTGACGGTAGCGCCCTGCTGATAATCGTCCGGCGCCAGCATGGCGCGATAGAGCGCGAAGGCGAACAGCAAGACGGTCGCGCCGCCAAGCCATGGAATGGCAAGATTGGCTGCGCGCAAGAATCGCGACGGATTGGCGAGTTCGGCGACGCGCATCGGCAATCTCCTATTCAACATTCCGTTTGCACCGCGGCGCTATTCCATGTCCAGCCGCAAGGCTGCCGCGGCGGCAAACGGTCCGATTACGAGACTAGCCAAAGTCAACGCGCACAACACGGTGAACGGCGTTCCGAACGGCACCGGGCCGGCAACGGCGGCATTGGCCGCAGCAACGCCGAAGATCAGGACCGGCACCGTCAATGGCAGAACGATAATCGCCAGCAGCAGTCCGCCACGCCGCAGCGTCACCGCGATGGCGGCGCCGATAAGACCAATGAAGGTGAGTGCCGGGGTGCCGACCAGAAGCGTGAGCACCAAACCCGCTTCGGCCGACCCGTCGAGATCGAGCAACAAGGCGATCAGCGGCGCCGCAACGACCAAAGGCAGCGCAGTCGTTAGCCAGTGCGCGATACCTTTCGCCGCCACCACGAGCTCCAAGGGTGCGCGGCCGGTGAGGATGAGATCGAGCGAGCCGTCCTCGTGGTCGCTGGCAAACAAGCGATCGAGCGCGAGCAGGCTCGCCAATAGCGACGCGAGCCAGAGGATCGCCGGTCCGATGCGCTTGAGAAGTGCGAGATCCGGACCGACGGCGAACGGCGTTACTGAGACCACGACCAGAAAGAACAGCACGCCGATGAGCGCGCCGCCGCCGACCCGAACGGCGATGCGCATATCGCGCAGGAGCAGAGCAGCGAGCGGGCTCATAGCAAACTCATAGCAAACTCATAGCAAATTCATGGCGAACTCATCGCAGACTCATGGCGCGGCTGCAGCCGGTTGCTCCATCCCGGCAACATCAGAGTGGACCTGGGAGCGAACGGAGCGGTCGAGCGACAATTCTCGGATGTTGCTGAGCCCGAGCGCGCTGTGCGTTGCCGCAAGAACAAGGCCGCCCTCGTTTAGATGGCTTCGCATGAATTCGGCCAAGCGATGTTGGGCAGCGGCATCGAGCGTGCTGGTAGGCTCGTCGAGAAGCCAGATCGGCCGTTTGACCGCGATGAGCCGCGCGATCGACAGACGCCGGCGCTGGCCGGCCGATAGATAGCCGGCCGGCAAGGTCGCGATGGCGCCAAGGCCAACCGATTCGAGCGCGTCGTCCACCTTGATGACGCCAGCAAAAAAGGCGGCCCAAAATTGCAGGTTCTCCAGCACAGAGAGCGACGGCTTCACCGGGTCCTGATGGCCGAGATAATGCACTTGTTCGGCGAGGCTAAGCTCGGGGTCGCTGCCTTCGAGCCAAAGCCGGCCGCCGACCGGCCGGATCAATCCGGCGACGATCCGCAACAGTGAGGATTTTCCCGCACCGTTGCGGCCGGTGACGGCCAAAAGCTCCCCGGCTCCGACGTTAAAGCTCACGCCGGAAAATACGTCACGGCCGCCGCGACGGCAGGCCAAGTCGACCGCGCTTAAGCGCATCGCCGCAATCCCAAGTAGCAAAAGGAGCCGCCGAACGGCGTCGATCGCCCGTGCAGTTTTTGTCGGTATTTGGCCATGCGCCGCATCATATCCGACCATTCGTTGCTGAACTGGCACAAGGCGGCAAAAGTCCCTATAAGCCGCGAAGCCGGGCTGCGGCGCGATAATAGCGCTGCCGCGCCCGGCGCCCCTGCACGACGCGCAGGCGGAAATGAGAGTTTCTAGGCCCGTCTCGGTCTTAAATTACCTCTGCATTGCGTCCGCCGAAGCCGGCAGAATGGAAAAAGATCATGGATTTCGTCGATAGCTTCAAATGCCTCCGGCCGCTGAAGGTCGGCTCCAAGACCTACGCCTATTTCAGCCTTCCGGCGGCCGAGAAAAACGGGCTGAAAGGAATTTCCCGACTGCCGTTCTCGCTCAAGGTGCTTCTGGAAAACCTGCTGCGTAACGAGGATGGCCGCACGGTGATCAAACAGGACATTCAGGCGGTCGCGCAATGGCTTAAGAATAGGACATCGGATCGCGAGATCGCGTTCCGCCCGGCGCGGGTCTTGATGCAGGACTTCACCGGCGTCCCTGCCGTGGTCGATCTCGCCGCCATGCGCGACGCCATGGAGCATCTTGGCGGCGATCCAACCAAGATCAATCCGCTGGTGCCGGTCGATCTCGTCATCGATCATTCGGTAGCAGTGAATTTCTTTGCTCAACGCGACGCATTCAAGCGCAACGTCGAAGAGGAATACAAACAAAACCTGGAACGCTACCGTTTCCTCAAATGGGCGCAGCTGTCATTCGAGAATTTTCGCGTCGTGCCGCCAGGCACCGGAATCTGCCACCAGGTCAATCTTGAATATCTTGCGCAGACGGTTTGCAGCAACAAGGCCGCGGTCAAATTCTCCGACAAATCCACCGCGAGCGAGCTTGCTTTCCCGGACACTGTGGTCGGCACCGATTCGCATACCACGATGGTCAATGGTCTCTCCGTGCTCGGCTGGGGTGTCGGCGGCATCGAGGCCGAAGCGGCGATGCTCGGCCAGCCCTATTCGATGCTGCTGCCGGAAGTGATCGGGGTGCGGCTTAACGGCAAGCTCAAGGAAGGCGTCACCGCGACCGATCTGGTTCTGACCGTGACGCAGATGCTGCGCCGGCGGGGCGTGGTCGGCAAATTCGTCGAATATTTCGGCCCCGGTCTCGCCAATCTGACGATCGCCGACCGGGCCACGCTCGGCAATATGTCGCCGGAATACGGCGCGACCTGCGGCTTCTTTCCAATCGATGACGACACGCTTCGTTATTTGCGCGATACCGGCCGTCCCGCCGAGCGAATCGCGCTCGTTACCGCCTATGCCAAGGCGCAGGGCATGTATCGCACCAAGAATACCGCCGATCCGGTCTTCACCGATGTGCTCAAGCTCGAACTCTCCTCGGTCGAGCCGTCGCTTGCCGGGCCGAAGCGGCCGCAGGACCGCATTGCGCTCAAAGAAGTCAAAAGCGGTTTCGTGCAAGCCATGGACAGGGAATTCAACAAGGCCGGCGAGATCGACAAGCGCGTTCCGGTCGAAGGCCGCAGCCACACGCTCGGCCATGGCGACGTTGTGATCGCGGCGATCACCTCCTGCACCAACACCTCCAATCCAAGCGTGATGATCGCGGCCGGCTTGCTGGCCAAGAAGGCGGTGGAGAAGGGTCTCACCGTAAAGCCGTGGGTCAAAACCTCGCTGGCGCCCGGCTCTCAAGTGGTGGCGGAGTATTACGAGAAGTCGGGCCTGCAGAAATCGCTCGACGCGCTGGGTTTCAATCTGGTCGGTTTCGGTTGCACCACCTGCATCGGTAATTCAGGTCCGCTGCCCGAGGAGATTTCCGAGGCGATCAACAAGAATGACCTCGTCGCGGCGGCGGTGCTCTCCGGCAATCGCAATTTCGAGGGTCGCGTGAATGCCGATGTACGGGCCAATTATCTGGCCTCGCCGCCTCTGGTCGTCGCCTATGCGCTTGCCGGCTCGATGCTGGTCGATGTTGCCAGGGCGCCGCTCGGCACCGACAAGAACGGCCGCAAGGTCTATCTGCGCGATCTCTGGCCATCGAGCCGCGAGATCGCGACAGTGATGGGCAAAAGCATCAGCAAGCAGATGTTCACGCGCAAATATGCCGACGTGTTCAAGGGCGACGCGAATTGGCGCAAGATCGCTGTCAAGGGCGGCCTGACCTACAAATGGGACGACCGCTCGACCTATGTACAGAACCCGCCGTATTTCGAAGGCATGCAGAAACGTGGCCAAGCGATCGAGGACATTGTCGACGCGCGCGTTCTTGGCCTGTTTCTCGATTCGATCACGACCGACCACATTTCACCGGCCGGATCGATCAAGGAAGAAAGCCCAGCCGGCGAATATCTCCGCGACCATCAGGTGCGTCCGCGCGACTTCAATCAGTACGGTACACGCCGCGGCAATCACGAAGTCATGATGCGCGGCACGTTCGCCAATATCCGCATCAAGAACCAGATGGTGCCTGGGGTCGAGGGCGGCTACACGATCCATTATCCGTCGCGTCAGCGCATGACCATGTACGATGCAGCGATGCGCTACAAATCCGAGCACGTGCCGCTCGTGGTCTTCGCCGGCAAGGAATACGGCACCGGCTCGTCGCGCGATTGGGCGGCCAAGGGCACGGTCCTGCTGGGCATTCGCGCGGTGATCGCGCAGTCATTCGAACGCATTCATCGCTCGAATCTGGTCGGCATGGGCGTGGTTCCTCTGGTATTCGAGGAGGGCACGTCGTGGCAGACGCTCGGATTGAAAGGCGACGAGCAGGTCACCATTCGCGGCCTGCACGGCGATCTCAAGCCGCATCAGCGCCTGCAAGCGGAAATCGTTGCCGCAGACGGCGGGCTTAAACGGGTGCCGCTTGTCTGCCGGATCGATACCGCGGACGAGCTCGACTATTTCCGCAACGGCGGCATCTTGCAGTACGTGCTGCGACGGCTGGCCGCTTAGCGGCTATCACATGGTTTTCGTGTCGCTTTGGCGCCGATTTTCGCGGGTCACATTCGACTATCCGCAGGACTCTCCGTACTTCGGGATTTGCCAGTTCTGCCTCACCGTGAAGTGAGTGGCGGGTGAGGTGAGCGGGCGCTACAAACGCCGGTCATCGAAACTGTAGCGAACGCCATGAGGCGGAGGTTGTAATGGCAGATCGCCGCATTGCGCCGGCACTCCTCATCGCGGGCTTTGTGATCGCAAGTTTTGCAGGCGCGCGCGCCGCCGAGCCGCGCGCGGTTCTCGAACTGTTCACCAGTCAAGGCTGTTCGTCCTGCCCACCGGCCGACCGGCTAGTTGGGCAGTTGGTCAACGACCCGGCGCTCATCGCATTGAGCGTTCCCATCGATTACTGGGACTATCTCGGTTGGCGAGACACGCTCGCCAATCCCGCGCACTCGGCGCGCCAGCGCGCCTATGCGCGCGTGCGCGGCGACGGTCAGATTTACACGCCGCAAATTGTGGTCAATGGCGCGGCCGACGCGCTCGGCAGCGATCAAGGCGCGATCGAGCGCGCGATCACGCAGACCGACCATAAGTCCGGAGTGATGTCGCTGCCGGTCTTGCTGTCGGTCGGCGACGGCGCACTCAACGTCAAATTGTCCTCCGCGGACAAGACACAGGTTCCCGCCGAGGTCTGGCTGTGCTCGCTCACCAAAGCGGTTCCCGTCGTCATCGGCCGCGGCGAGAACCGCGGGCGTACAATCACCTACCATAACGTGGTGCGTAAGTGGCTCAAGCTCGGCAATTTGACTGGCGAGCAGTCCACTTGGAGCGTGCCGCTCGCGCAGATCAAGGCGGAGGGTATCGACGCCGCCGCGGTCATGGTGCAGGAAGGCACCCGCGACAAGCCCGGCATTATTCTCGGCGCTGCTTATACGCCGCTGAACTGAGGCCAGATCTCAGCGGCCTGACATCTAGCTGCCATTCCGAAATCAGATTCGGCGAGAACGTTCGGAATCCGACTTGGATACCGGACCTCCGACTGGCTTTCATTTGAGCCCCGACTTCGTCTGCCATCGGCCCCTTCGAAAAACAAAAGGCCGGCGAACTGCCGGCCTTAAAGGAAGGGGGGAACAAACGCAAAGGCGCACAAAAAACTCTGGCCCGGTCCGCCCGCGCCCCGGGGGGCTGGGGGGCTGAGGAATCCGGAACACGATCCGAACCGGGCCCTGAGGCAACGGTTGAGTGTTTCGCAGGGTAGCTTGGCGCGTGCTTGGCCGAAGTTTGGCTGGATTATGATTAGTCCTAACGAAGCTGTGATTCCCGCCCGTTCAAATTGACGCACCCAACTCCGCGCAGCCACGCAGCGGTTCGTTGCAGAAGTTTCGGCCAAGTTTCGGCCAAGACCTTCTGACGCCTGACCTTGACCGGCAATCGACCGGGGTCACGCGATCGGAATGGCAATTCGCGTTGAAAAGTTGCCGCACAAGTGGGGCTTGCCGCAACCGCGTTCCGGCGCGATCATGACCCTGCAATAACATGGGCCCACCAGGCGGGCTCAACGCACAGGAGGCGCCGTATGGATTTCGGCGATACCGATCCAAGCGCGTGGCGCGGGGACGAGCATCGTATGCGCGTCCCCGCCAGTGAAGTGACCTTCAGCCGGCGCGAGCTAGATCGGCTCTTGCGGCTCTATGGCCGCAAAGTCGCCGCCGGCGAGTGGCGCGATTACGCCATCGATTTCCTCAAAGATCGCGCGGTTTTCTCGGTGTTCCGCCGCGCCTCCGAAGTGCCGATCTACCGTATCGAGAAGAACCCTAGGCTTGGCCGGCGGCAGGGCGCCTACAGCGTCATCTCGGCGACCGGGCACATCCTGCGACGCGGCCAGGAACTCGACCGCGTGCTCGGCGCGCTCGACCGCTCACTGCGCATCGTGGTGGGGTAGCGTCACTCCGCTCGTCCCCGCCAAGGCGGGGACCCAGTCGGGTTTATGGCTAATCGAAATTAGATCGGATTCCCGCTGTCGCGGGAATGAGCGGCGCGCTGCGCCCTCCGTTCGAAGCATCCCCGGCCGGGACTACCGCTGGCCTTCACGGCGGCGTCGTATCGCCCTTGCCTAGCGCTCGCTGCATCAGCACGGTGTCGAGCCATTTGCCGTGCTTGAATCCGACCGAGCGCAGCGTCCCGATATGGTTGAAGCCGGCGCGTTCATGCACTGCGATCGACCCGATTTGCGCGGAGTCGCCGATCACCGCGATCATTTGTCGATAGCCGCGTTGCTCGCTTTCGGCGACGAGCCTGGCCAACAATAATCCGCCAATCCCTTTGCGATGCATCTGTGGCGCCACGTAGATCGAATCTTCGACGTTCCATTTGTAGGCTGGCCGGTTGCGGTAGGGCCCGGCATAGGCATAGCCGGCGACCACGCCTCCGCTCTCGGCCGTCAAATAGGGATAGCCGTTGTTGAGCAGCGCCGCTTGGCGGCGCGCCATTTCCGCTTGGTCCGGCGGTTCGATCTCGAACGATGCGGTGCCGTTAAGAACGGCGTCGGCGTAAATGCGGGTAATGGCGGCGATATCGTCAGGCTTAGCCGGGCGAATGATGATCTTCTGCATCGGAAAACGAAACTGCCAGAAAAGAAATCGCCGCGAAATACGCTGGAAAAGAAAACGCCCCGGATGTGCACCGGGGCGTTTGATTCGTCGTGACGCGTTTGCGTTAGCGGCGGTCGCCCATCAACCGCAACAGCATCAGGAACAAGTTGATGAAGTCGAGATAGAGCGACAGCGCTCCCATGACCGCCTTGCGGCCGCCGACCGTGCCGTCGTCCATCGGACTGTACATTTCCTTGATCCGCTGCGTGTCCCAGCCAGTCAGGCCGGCGAATACGATCACGCCGATCACTGAAATCGCCCAATCGAGGCCGCTCGAACGCAGGAAAATGTTGACCAGGCTGGCGATGATGATGCCGATCAGGCCCATGAACATGAACGAGCCCATGCCGGAGAGATCGCGCTTGGTGGTGTAGCCCCACAGGCTCAGCGCGCCGAATGTTGCGGCCGAGATGAAGAACACCCGCGTGACCGATTCGCCGGTGTAGATCAGGAAGATCGATGCCAGCGACAGCCCGAGCAAGCCGGCATAAACGAAAAACAGCATGAGCGCTGTTGCCGGCTGCATCCGGTTGATGCCGAAGCTGATCGCGAAAACAAGCCCAAGCGGCGCCAGGACCAGAACCCACATCAGTGGGCTCTGGAATACGGCCTGACCGAAGGCAGTCAGTTGCAGGCCGGCGCCGGTCTGGACTACCGCGGCCGAGAAAGTGAGCCATGCAACCACACCCGTCAGCGCCACGCCCGCGGCCATGTAATTGTAGACGCGGATCATGTAGGCGCGCAGGCCTGCGTCGATTGCGACCTGGTCCGTGCGATAGCCGGTCCGGGCGGCCGCGTAATTCCGATCAAAGTCGGACATGGAATAACCCCTGTTTTGTCCCGGCGCTCAGGCCGGGGCTGTATCCGGCGAAAGCCGGAATTGGTGTGGCAGGAATCTAATGCGAAAGGGCAGTCCGCGCCAGATGGGCGGGCGGCCATATTTTGCGGCTGGTTACAAGTTTTTCATGCTGTTTTCATGGTTCTAACGTGCCTTTTCCCGAATGCGGTGCAGCACGCGTTGGTGGCTAGGCCCGGGGAAGGCTTAGAGATTGCGCAGCACCTCGGCCGGCTTGCGGCCGAGCGCGCCGAAGGTGCCAGCGAGCCCGATCGCCACGGTGACCGCTAGCGCCGCGGCGGCCGTTTCAATGGCGGCGGCCGCCTCCCATTCGAAGGGAAATTCCATGATGCCAGTTACGACAAAATAGGCGGCGAGCGTGCCGGCGCCGACCGCCAAGCACCAAGGCTGCGGCGACGAGCGTGATCGCGCTCGCACCCCGCAGCGCCAGTACGAGTTTGCCGACCAGCATATCCACCGCGTCGAGCGCGTCCTTCACCCGCACTGTGGTGACGGTCGGAAAAGAAACGGCGAGCGCCTTGATGAGCGTCGCCTCCTCGGCTGTCGTGCCGCCGTCGGCAAAGGTCAGCGTGGCGATATCGCTGTGCGGCGCGCCGTCGAAAATGCCGGGCGAGAAGACCAGCACGAAATTGATGCCGAGGTTCTCCCAATCGACCGCGCGCAGATTGGCGATCCGCGCCGTGACGTTGCGGCCAAGCACATTGACGGTGATCGTGTCGCCGATTTTCAGATCGAGGTCGCGCGCGGTTCTCGCTTCAAGCGAGACGAGCGGCTCGCCCGAATAGGAGGCGCTCCACCATTGACCGTCGACGATTCGCGAACCGGGCGGCACCGCACGCGCATAGGTGATGCCGCGGTCGCCGCGCAGCACCCAGCGCGAACGGTCGGGAGGCTTGAGCTCGTCGGCATTCACGCCTTTTGCAGCGACAATGCGCCCGCGCAGCATCGGCACTCGTTCGAGTTTTGCGCCCGGCGCCTGTTGGCCGATGAAAGCATCGAAGCGATCCGCCGGCGCCGCCGGAATGTCCAGGAAAAAGAACGACGGCGCCTTGTCCGGCAGCGCGGCGGCAAATTCGCGATGCAGATTGCCGTCGATCTCCACCACGGTCACCAGGATCGCGAGCCCAAGGCCGAGCGACAGCATCACGCTCGGCGTCAATGCGCCGGCGCGATGCATATTGGCGATCGCCAGCCGCAGCACAGTCGATTTCTGCCGCGGCGCATGCCGCGCAATCCACATGACGAGCGCCGCGGTCAGTCGCAGCAGCAAGAACACCGCTGCGGCAGCGGCGAGGAAAAATGCCGCGATGCGCCGATCGTAGGTGGTGAAGACGGCAAGCGCCGCAAGCATCGCAACGATCAAAGCGCTGGCGGCGATGTAGCGTGTACGCGGCCACCTCCGCTCGCCGGCGACCTGATCGCGGAACAACATTGATACCGAGACGTCGTGGGCGCGGCCAAGCGGCCACAGTGAAAAAGCCAGCGCGGTGAGCAAACCGTAAAGCACCGCCAGCGCCAGCACGTCCGGATGTAGCGCCGGGGCGACGGGCAGTGGAATGACGGCGCCAAACAAATGAGCAATCAGGAAAGGCAGCGCCGCCCCCGCGGCGGCGCCTATGATCGCGGCGAACAATGCGACTGCGAGTATCTCGGTGCAATAGACGCCGAAGATGCGGCTGCCGGTTGCGCCGAGCGCTTTCAAGGTCGCGATGCTCTCGCGGTTGCGCGCCAAATGACTGGCGACCGCATTGGCGACGCCGACGCCGCCGACCAGCAGCGTCGCCAGCCCGACCAGCGTCAAGAATTGCGAGAAGCGCTCGACATTGCGTTCGAGCTGCGGCGAGGCTTTGCCGCGGCTGCGGATCTCCCACCCGGCGTCGGGAAATTCAGCTTGCGCCTGTTGGTCGAGCGCCGCCACTGCGCCATCGCTCGACCGGGACTCTGGTAATCGCAGCCGATATTGCCATCGCACCAGACTGCCGGGTTGCAGAAGACCGGTTGCGCGCAGCGCCGTCTCGCCGATCAAGAGGCGCGGACCAAGGCTAATGCCGCCCGCGAGTTTGTCCGGTTCGCCGGTGAGCGCGGCGCGCAGCTCGAATTGCGCATTGCCTACTGTTATGCGGTCGCCGATTTTCAAGCCGAGCCGCGCCAATAGCAGCGGATCCGCTGCGGCGCCGAACGCGCCGTCGCTTTGCGCAAGCAATGCGGTGCGCGGCAGTGCGGGATCGGTCGTCACCGCGCCGAACAGCGGATAATGATCGTCGACGGCTTTGATTTCGACCGAAGTGGCCGGAAGGCCGGTGGCGGTCGCGGCTGCCGGGCGGCTCGTCAGCGGCCGCGCCATCGCCCGCAAGGTTGCAGCAGCGGAAACCGTACCATGCGCAGTGAGGAACGCGCGTTCGGTGTCCTCCGCTTCACGTTGAATGAACGAAAAGGCGAGATCGCCGCCAAGGATTACGCGGCCCGCCTTGGCGATGCCCTCATTGAGGCTCGCTGCCACCGAGCCGACGCCGGCAATCGCCAAAACGCCGAGCGCGATGCAGGCGATGAAAACGCCAAAGCCGCGCAAGCCGCCCCGCAGATCGCGCCAGGCGAATCGCACTGCAAATCCGGTTGGGCGTCCGCCTGCGCCGGATAGGGCCAGTGCCGATCGCGCGTTGGGGGCCACAGTCATTCGACTTTACTCGCCACGCTTGCGGGGTTCTCGATGTGACCCGAACGCATATGCAGCACGCGACTGCAGCGCGCGGCGAGCGCGGAATCGTGGGTAACCAGAACAAGCGTGGTGCCGCGCTCAGCCTGGCCGCGGAATAGAAGTTCGATGATGTCGCGTCCGGTCGCCTCGTCGAGATTACCGGTCGGTTCGTCGGCGACGATGATGGCGGGATCGGGCGCCAAGGCGCGGGCGAGCGCGACGCGCTGTTGCTCACCGCCGGACAGTTCGGCCGGATAGTGCTGGGCGCGTTGCACCAGACCGACCGCGGCGAGTTCGCGTTCGGCGATGGCGTCGGCATCGCGAATGCCGGCAAGTTCGAGCGGTACTGCGACATTCTCCAGTGCTGTCATGGTCGGGATCAGATGGAAGGCCTGAAAGACGATGCCGATGTTCTTGCCGCGAAAGCGGGCAAGCCGGTCCTCGTCCAGGCCGAGCAAATCCTGCCCGGCAACCACGACCGAGCCGGAATCCGGCCGCTCCAGTCCGGTCATCACCATGAGGAGCGTGGACTTGCCCGAGCCCGACGGGCCGAGTAAGGCAACGGCCTCGCCACGACCTATATGAAGATCGATGTCTTTTAGGATATGGACGCGCGCGGCGCCGCGGCCGAGCGCAAGGTTGACCCCGCCGAGCGTTACGGCTTCGCCGGCTAACAGATACCCGGAAATGTCGTTCATCCCTGCGACCGGTTCAGCTCACTTGGCATGTCGGTTGGCATGCGTGCGCTCATATGGGTGGCGGCAGGCTTTCTACCAAATCACCGTGCTTTGTAGTCTCTTGTTCTTCGCCGCGACAACGGCGCAAACGGCGCATGGCGAGACGCCGATCCATGTCGTTGCGCTGGGTGATTCCCTGACCGCCGCCTATGGACTTCCCGCCAAAGACGGCTTTGTGCCGCGCTTGGAGGCGGCGCTGGCGGCGGACGGCGTCAGCGTTGTGATCGCCAATGCCGGCGTTTCTGGCGACACCGCTTCCGGCGGGCTTGCGCGACTGGATTGGTCGCTGCCGCCGGGCACCGATGCGGTGATTGTCGAACTCGGCGCCAATGACATGCTGCGCGGCATCGATCCGCAAGTCACGCGCGACGCACTCGATGCCATTTTGGCTCGATTGGCACAGCGTCACATCTCTGTCTTGTTGTGCGGCATGAGGGCTGCGCCGAACCTGGGTGCCGACTATGGTCGCGCCTTCGAGCGTATCTATCCCGAACTCGCGGCAAAATATGGCGTGCCGCTCTACCCGTTCTTTCTCGATGGCGTTGCCGCCGATCGGACGCTGACTCTGCCGGATGGGCTGCATCCAAATACGGCGGGCGTCGGCGTCATCGTTCGCGGGATTTTGCCGAAAGCCGAGGAACTCATTGCCCGCGTTCGGGCGCAAAAACAGTCCTGATGGGTTGCGCACACGCGGCGATCCGCCCATTCTCAGTGTGTTGCGAATCGCCGGGCGGCAAAGTCGGCGCAACCGCCGCAGGCGGCCCGAGCCCTCGTTGCCGCCTGTGCGGAGGTTGTCATGCCCCGCTTGTTCACCGGAGTTGAAGTCCCGCCCTCGATCGGCCAGTCGCTTGCCATGATGCGCGGCGGCCTGCCTGGAGCGCGCTGGATCGACCCGGAGAATTATCATCTCACGCTGCGCTTTATCGGCGACATCGATGACGCATTGGCGCGCGAGATCGCTGGCGTACTCGGACGTGCTCATCGTAGCGCCTTTGATCTCCGCCTTGACGGGCTGACCTCGTTCGGCGGCCGCAAACCGCGGGCCGTGGTCGCAGCCGTGGCGCCGGTCGCGCCGTTGATGGAGTTGCAAGCTGAGCACGATCGGCTCCTGCAACGCCTTGGGCTCGAGCCCGAGGGACGCAAATATACGCCGCACGTGACGCTGGCGCGCTTGCGCGATTCATCGAACCGGCAAGTAGCCGAATACCTGGCGGCGCGCGGCCATTATCGTTCCTCCTCGTTCGAAGTCTCGCGTTTCGTTCTGTTCTCGTCGCGCGCCTCGATCGGCGGCGGGCCTTATGTGGTCGAGGAAGCTTACCCGCTGTCCGACCAGGAGCTGCGGCGCACGCAACGCGTCGGCTGAGACCGGGAACGATTTGCTTGTCTGCTGGCGCCGCCCAGAGCGCAATCGATCCAGATGGAAACGATTACCGTTCTGGATTTTGGTGGAGCATGGTCTTTTCGGAAAACCGGTTCCCACTTTTCCGGATCATGCTCTAAGCTCGCAGCATGCGCGATTGCAGATCGAGCATGGCGGTGGCGAAGCCGTGACTGTCGGACATCATTTCACGGATCAACGACAGTGGCGTCGGGCGCGACGATTCGACCTCGCCGACGACACTTTCGAAATCGAAGGAAAGCTCCGCGTCGAATTTTCGCGCGAGCTGCTGCATGCGCCGGTTGTCGGCGAGGCACGCCATATGCAGATGCCGAAAGCCGCGGTTGCGGGCGGCGAGCAAGGTGCGGCGAAGCAATGCCGAACCCACTCCGTAACTCTGCCACGCCTTTTCGACGCTGATCGCGGCCTCGGCCTCGCGCGGAAAACCCGCGCCGAGCGGACGCAGCTCCGCCGCGCCGCGCATTGTATCGCCGACGAAGAAGCCATGCACAACCGTATCTAAGCCGGACGTGAGATCGACGTATTTGCTAATGAACTGATCGGAGACGCCGCCTGAAAACCGGTTGCGCCGGCTTTGCGGGTCAAGACGCAACAAATGCTCGCGGTATTTGGCCGATTCTCCGATCCACAATTTGCGGACCACGCCACCTTCGGGAAGGACTTCCTTCATTGGGTCTCCTGACATTGTCGTCGACGTCGTCGACAAGACCCTCCTTTATTCGCTTCCTCCCTGAAAGCGCGCGAGCGCAGCGAATGATTCGTGCGCTCGCGAATCACACCGTCATGTTGTGCGGCGTCGACAATTTGGCAAGGCGAAGGATTGAGCAGCATGCCTATATTCCGTATACGCATGGCTCCAGACACGTTTGCGACCGTTTGTTGACGAAGCGAAGACTTGCGCGAAGACTTGCGCTTGGCATCTCGTCGGCAACGGCGCTGATGCAGCCCGTCTTCGACCAAGCAGTCCCGCCACTTTTCACCCAAAGCGTTGATCACGATCCGCAGCGCAAACGCCAATCTGATGGCTGAACTCTGATGGCGAGCTCCGTCGCAACGCGTTACGCCGCCAATGTCGCCGCCGGCCGCATCGAGTGCGACGATGCTCAGCATTGTTGAAAAAATGACGGAGCTCGAAGCGCGCATCGCCGAATATCGCCTGGCGCGAAAATCTTCGGCGTTAGGTTGGCTGTTCGCGAGCCGCGAGCGGGCGCTGCCGCCGATCAAAGGTATCTACATCTACGGCGACGTCGGGCGCGGCAAGACGATGCTGATGGATCTGTTTTTCGAAAGCAGCCCCGTGGCGCGCAAGCGCCGCGCACATTTCCACGAATTCATGCTCGATGTGCACGAACGCATTCACGCGATCCGGCAGAAGATGAAGTTCGGCGAACATGCCGACGACGATCCGCTCAAGCTCGTCGCCGAGGAACTGGAGGCGGAGGCCTGGCTGTTGTGCTTCGACGAATTTCACGTCACTGACATCGCCGACGCCATGATCCTTGGCCGACTTTTTGCGCAACTCTTCGAACGCGGCATCGTCATGGTAGCGACGGCAAATGTGCCGCCCGACGAGCTTTACAAGGATGGGCTCAACCGAGCCTTGTTCTTGCCGTTTATCGATATGCTGAACGCGCGCATGGACGTCGTTAAGCTCAATGCCCGCACCGATTTCCGCTTAGAAAAGCTCGCCGGGCAGCCGGTCTGGTATGCACCGGACGATGCGGCGGCCGATACGTCGCTCGATCAAGCCTGGCGGCGGCTTACCGGCGGCGGCGAGCGCGGCGGCGCGTTGGAATTGGCCTTAAAAGGGCGCTCGGTCCATGTGCCGCGCGCCTTTATGGGCGTGGCGCGGTTTTCATTCCACGATCTATGCGAGCAGCCGCTCGCTGCCGCAGACTATCTGAGGATCGCGCGTGAGTTTCACACCGTCATTCTCGACCACGTACCGGTGATGACCTACGACGACCGCAATGCTGCGAAACGCTTTATCATCTTGATCGACACATTTTACGATATGAACGTGAAGCTGATTGCGTCTGCCGCCGCCGCGCCTGACGTGCTCTACCGTGCCGACGAAGGTTTTGAAGCGCGCGAATTCAATCGCACGGCGTCGCGCCTGATCGAGATGCGATCGCAATCTTATTTGGCGCGCCCGCATGGCGCGGGGCACGACCGACTATCGGGTTCGTCGAGCGGGATTGTCGAGACTTAGGGTGGGGAAGGATCCTCGGCCCGATCGGGTGATTGCTCTATCCAGTGAAATTCCCAAGCAGCATCG
>WNGR01003852.1_pt1 | contig 16326 bp, 26 predicted proteins | sample 5407581 | NCBI WGS metagenome assembly WNGR01 (sample SAMN13153383, study PRJNA577476) | soil metagenome | isolation source: 80 cm soil or saprolite under Garry oak tree replicate 2 | place: USA:California | collected 2016-06-15 | reverse complement strand
GCGCGAGGGCCTTCTCAAGACGGTGGTCGACCAGTCCATGATCGTCGCCCCAGCGGATGAACTGGCGAGCAGCTGTCACCGCGAGCGACCGACTGCGCGGGCGCCACTTCCGCTCCACCATCGTGTCCTGCCAGTCCTCGAGCATTTCCCGCGTGAGCTCACGGATGTCATGCAGGCCGGCGGTTTTCATGCCTCCGAACAGATCCTGCAGGCTCCAGCGGTAGGTCCGCACCGTCGCCGGCGAGAGTTGCCGGCGCAGCATGGCGCGCTCGAAATCTTCAAGCACCTGATCGAGCCAAGTTGACGAAGTTACGACCTTGAGAGCCACGCCCATGACTTCAAACGCCCGTTAAACGACCGCTGATCATTTCGTGTGCGTTAGGCCGCCTTGAGGGCCGTCTCGATGCGCGTCACGATCGTCTGCACGTTGGCCACCACCTGCTCGAGCGGTGCAAGGTCGATCGGCGTTCCAGTCGGGCCGGCCGTCTTGAGAGCCGCCACGTCGACCTTGAGGCTAGCAATCTGTGCTGCCAAGTCGATGAGCGCCTGATCGACCGCCTTCGTGTTGAGGCGGGAGCCGGAAAGGATCGTGTCGTCCCGAAGCAACGTCTGCCGTTCGTCTGGAAGCATGTCGTCTCCTGTCAGATTGCCGGGCGACGGCCCGAAGGCCTCCGTCAATACCGGGACTGGATCTAGCGATGTTGATGGCGCGTTAAGTGCCCCCTCTTGGACTTCGAAATGTAGATGGGGGCCGGTCAGCGAGCCACCCGCCGGCACTTTGGCCCCCGAGTAGGCCACCAAGTTGCCGCGATCGATCGGAGCTCCGATCGGCACGTGGGCGGAATCAATATGCACGTACCAGTCCGTCTGCGTGGGCGTGGCTTTGATCGCTAGCAAGCCATAGCCGACATAGAGAACGGTTCCCCCCCTGGCAGCGTGGAGCGGTGTCCCCACGTCGAGAGGGATGTCGATGCCGCAATGCCAGTGGCACTGAGCCTGCAGCCAATACGGCTCCACGAGCAGGTCCGTGCATCCAAACGCCTGGCTGGGGGAGACGTCGCCGGGCCACACAATCGAGTTCACTCGGCTAGTTCCCCTTAACTGCAGGGCGCGGAAGCCTGAATGCGTCGTAAGCTTTGAGCGCGACCGGAGCGTCCGACAACTCTTCAAAGCTCCATTGCCTCGCCGTGAGGGCGGCCCGAATCTGCCGAAGAGTCAACCTCTCTGGACTCGTGATCTCCACGCAGACACCGTAGCGATATGACCTGTTAGCCATGAGCACCTCGAGGTGCACATGGTGCGAGTGTTTCAATTTGACCAGCTCGTCCACTTCGGGAATATCCGTGGCCCGGTGAACGGCCAAGCGGATCGCGTCCCCACGCCGAATGCCCTCGAGCAGCCCTAGCGCCGCAAGACGATCCCACTCGCGATCGTTGAAGCCCACGGACACGCGATGTAGGTAGCTGCTATTAGCCACGGTAAATCACCAGTGCGCTGTAGAAGGGCGCGTGACCCGGTAAGCCGAGTGGTCCGGTGAACCTCACGCGGCCGCGCAGGAACCGAACCTCAGCTACGCCGTCGACGTCCTCGTGCCAGTAGTCGCGGCCAGTGTGCGCAGGGATCAGGCAGACAACCAGCGCGCCCTCGGCGGCGCTCTGACGTGCCTTTCGCAGCCACGCCCCAACGTTCGAATAGGGCGGATTGCAGAACACCCGGCCAGCCCAGGGCTGCTGCAGGCCGTCGATCGATTTCTCAAACCACCGGGGAGCCTTGGCCGTGCGCTCGGTCGCGCAGGGATCCAACTCGAAAGGGCCGAACTCGGCCTCGAGCTGTCTGATCAAATCCCATGGGGTCGCCCAGTCGTCGTTCGTCCATTCGTCCTGGGTGAAGCCGGGTAGGGCTACTTGCGTCGACGCTTGGCGCAGCCGCGCGGAGCGGACTTTCGCCCGTCCGCGGCCGGATTCAAAGCGTGTCAGATCGCGTGAAGTCACCACGCCTAAACCTCGTTAGCCCGGTGGAATTCAATCGACGGAATTCGGAACAACCGGATGGACCTGAATCTAGCGAACTAGCCGCGCTCGGCCGGCTTGATGATTACAGTGGCGAAGCCAATCCAGATCTCGTAAGCGTGGCCGGGCGATGAGCTCGCCATGGTCGACCTCTTGCTCCTCCGGGTAGCGATGCGCTTGACCGGGATAAGGAGGATCCGCGTAAGCGAACCTCACGACCGAGCACCTACGTTAAGCGCCACTACGCGCAGCGCTCCAGGAGCTCTTCGACGGTCAGGCGGTCGCGATACTCATCCACTGGGCTAGTCAATACAAGTCCGGTGGATTCGGGGGCGCCGGCGATCTCAGGCGAGGGGTCTCGCGGATCGCCGGACGCTCCGGAGGCCGCCGAACCACTACGGGTAGGGGTAGGCTCAGGCCGCATCAGGGGGTCTCTTGTGCCCCTTCTGGCTGTCAGACGGGGCCGTCATCCAAGTTGGCTGATCGCGCTCGAGCGTGCCCAACAGATGCGCGATCGCGTCCTCGAGAATGGCGGTATCGCTCTTGCTCGGGAGCCGACGCGCGAGCTTGTTCAGGCGTTCCAGCGTTCGATCGTCGAAGCGATAGCTTCGCGTGACTCGTGGCAATTCGAGAATCCTTATCTCCGCGCCCATTATTACCCGCGCCGAAGTGTATGCGCAACGTCCGGCGTTTGTCAAGCCTTCGTTAATACGCCTTAGGGCGCGAGGTCGTACTCAACGGCGAAGGTCGCCGGGCCGCCCGCCACTGTCACTGTAATGCGCGGACTCTGCCCTAAGACCACGCTGGCGTTGAAGTTGGCGAGAGGCGTGATTCCCGGATAGATGCTGATGATTACTCCGCTACCGACGGGGATGGCATTGGAGGTCACCTGCGGGCCGCCGATGACATTCAAGGTCAGGTCGGCCTGTCGCAAGTCGAGCGTCACCGTGCCGGCCCCGCCCGTAACGGCCATATAGACGATGATCCCGCGGGCGAAGCTTTGTGCGGGGACATCGAAGGTATAGACCCCATTCGCGCGCGACAGGGACGGAAACGCAACCCCGCGAGTGGTGCCGCCCGGGGCGGCGCTCCCGAAGCCCGGCGGGACGGCGGCGGCAAAGAATGTGACTTGGGCGGCCTCGGTGGGCACCGGCGCCGGCTGGCTTTTACCGGGCGGCGCGCTCCAGTTGATCCGCGCCCGGCTGATGTGGCCGAGAATCGGAAACGCTCCGGGCTGGCCAGGTCCGACCCATCGACCCGTGCCGTCTTTGGTCGCATCTGGGGCGTTCATAAAGGCCGATGTGTTGTTGTCGATGATGACCGACCCCACGACGAAGCCGAGGCGTACATCGAGGCTGACGCCGTTTACGACTGAAAACGATGCGCTGTCAGTGGGCTCATCCGGTGCGGGCTCCGGCCCGAACAGGTTGGTACCGGCCGGGGCGACCGCATCCGGTACCCCGGCCTCGAGGCCCAGCTTCTGTAGTACGTCATCAAACGACGGCAATCGCTACTCCGTAGGGGGGGCTGCCTCAGGCAGCACCTGTGCGTTCGCAGGCGGCGGCGTCTCGGCCTTCTCTTCCTCCGCTTCGGCTGCCGGCGCCTCAGCCCTCTCTTCCTCCGCTTCGGCTGCCGGCGTTTCGGCCTTCTCTTCCTTGGCCGCTGCAGCTGCGTCGCGCGATGCCTTCCCGGCCGCTGTGATCGCCAATGCGAGCTCGTCGGCTTTGTCCGCCGTCAGGACCGCGGCACCCCGGCCGAAGGCTCCCTGTGATGTCTGCGCGACCGTCACGCCATCGATGGATGCCTGGACCTGAATTCGCGATCCGTCATCGCCACGGTATTCGTAGAAACCCGCCGCCGCTCTCTCTTCTGCCTCTGCCATTTCATTGGCCTCCCTGTTGTGAATCCGCGTTGCTAGTGGTCACTATTTGCGATCCTTGACCATGGTCGGCGCCACTGTGTATGTGACGGTGATCGCTTCGCTGGGTCGCAGGAAGGTCGCATCGTTGGCGGCCGCGCCGCCGTGCGAAAAGAGGTTGTTTCCATCCTTCGCAACGGTGGTGACAGTGCCGCCGAAGATATTGACCATTTCGTCCACGTTGTCATTGTTGGTGTAGGTGAAGGGTGAAGCGGTCACCGCTATGTTCGCGGTGCCTTGAGGGTTGAAGCCTTGGTTGTAGCGTGCGACGGTATGCGCACCCACGAACGCCAGGCCGAACGCGCCCACGATGTTGTTCGATACGACGTTGAAGTCGCTGGTCCCGGTTTCCTGATATGCCGGAGCCCCGCCGACAAGGTCGCGGATTGTGTTGCCGTCGATGAGGCAGTGGCTAGCCGAGTCCAGCTTGATCGCGGCGTTGATCGTCGCGCTGCCGCCACGCCCGTCCCGTATCTTGTTGCCCCTAACCACCGTGTAATCCGACTGCACGTGCACGGCGATTTTCCCGACCGTCGCCGTGCTCCCTATGGTGTTGTCCGCAATCAGGACCTCCGAGGCCCCGGCATCGATCTGAACGGTGTGGTCGTCGTTGTTGCCCACGATGTTGTTGCCCACGATGGCCACCCGGATGTTGCCGGTGCGCACCTCGATTACTCCGGAGAAGAAGTTGTTGGCGATCAAGGTGTCGGTGTTGCCGGTGATCTGGCCGATTTGCAAGTCGCAGTTATTCACGTAGTTGGCTACAAACTGACCATTGCTCGCCGCGTCGAACCGAATCGGCACGCCGCAGTTGTCGAAGTGATTCCCGATTACGATGTCGTTCTTGCTGGAGAAGATAGGCGATACGGTGGCGACGAACGTGCCGAAGTAGTTGTTGACGGTTCGCACGTCCAGGGACACAAACGAGTTGAGCGATCGCCCTAAATTGTTGAAGGTGGAGTTGGCGACCACCACATCCGTGCAGAAAGACCAGCTCATCACATCGATGAGCGTGGAGGTGCAATCCTCTACCACGGAATCCAGGAAGCGGACGCGCTGGACCAAGCCGCCGAAAGCGCTCGCCTGCTGGGTGTCCCAGAAAATGACCGCCCACCCGTTCGCGGTCGCGCTGTTGTTGTGAATGCGACAACGTTGCACGGTGAAATGCCGACAAAGGGTGCCGCCGCTCGAAGTGACGCCGAGAATTTTGTTGGTCTGGAGGTGCCCGTCTAGGTCCAGATCGAACATGTTGAAGTTGGAGTGGTTATCGCAACGAATGAGTTGGTCGATGGCCGCATTGGCTCTAAGCACGCTGCTGCCGCGCCCGGTTCCCTGCAGGGTAATGTTGTCAGCCGAGATCGTGAGGCCGTTCGCCCCGGCCGTGTTGAACAGTTGAACTCCAGGCGGGTAAAAGACGATGCCGCCGCCGCCCGTTCCGCAGGCATTGATAGCCGCTTGCCCGGGAGCGCCCGCGGCGTATGCCGGATTGGTCACGTCGTACCAGGGGTCCGGGCCTAAAAAGGAGCCAGAGCCCGCTCCGACTGGCAGATCTTGAGTCCACCAAGGGCCTGTCCCGGGCCCGGGGGCCAGGGGATTGATTCCCCCGATCAGAACAGGAACCGAAACGTGCGGCAGGGCAATCAGCGCTACCAACGCAAGCGCCACAAACAGCCGCCTCCAATGCGGCATTCGCAGCAGGAGATACGCCCCACGGGCCACCGGCGCCGGCAGCCAGTGGAGGTGGGCCATTAATTGATGGCTCCAGGTGCAGCGTTGGAGTACTTCATTACGTTGGACTCGCGCTTGGCGCCTCGCGCGCGACACATAAGCAAGCTCCTTCAGTGCCTTGGCAGCAGCCTTGCGGGCGGCGGCGAGCGCACGCACCACTGATGTCCCGATGCGAACGAGGACCCGCGCTAGGGCGACCCGATAGCGCCAGTCAGTAAGCGGCCAGTACCACCGCCCTACGAGCCGCGGCATGAGTGCGCCGCGCTAGTGACGTTTAGGCTCGTGGCGCGACGGCGCTTGATGCGGCCGTTGATCGCCGACGTCGCGGGCTGAATGAAATGGGTGCTCGTCATAGACCGCCGCTCACCTCGAGGACCCGGACGTCTTGCTTCGTCGTCCCCGATACGGCCCAGAGCTCGCCGACGTTGCTGTCGAGCACAAAGCCCGTGTTGGTCGCGATCGGGATCCCGCCGTTGGGATCGTTGATTCCGCCCGTGGTCACGGCACGACTGCCTATGTACACGGTCGCAGCTCCGAGGTTGTAAATGATTGCCTGGATGCGCCATTCGTCTCGCTCGAGGATCTTCACGCGGCCGGCATCGCTGGCGGTCGGCGGATCCGTTCCGACCGAGAACGACCGCGAGTCGTTGCGGCGCCCCTTGGCGACAAAGCGCTTGATCGCCTCTACGATGTCGGGCTCGAAGATCGGGCCGAAGTAGGCGGCGATCGCACGGGTCAACGCCTGCGTGAACGCGGGCGTCTGGATGACCGCGTGTAGGCCGTCCTGCTGCGCGAAGATGTCGTCCTGGTTTTGATCCAGGCGCACCGGTCCGCGCAGCTGTTCGGGGGCGACGCTCACTTGCGCTTTCGCTTCTTGAACTTGCCGTCTTTACGGCGGGGCGGTAGGCGTTTCTTGTGCTTTTTCTTGGCCATGCGTTCTTTCCTTTCGATGTTCTGGAAGCGACGGATCGCGCCGCTAAGGTGTGACAGGAGGTTTTACCGGGGGCGCGGCCTGGCTATCGAGGGTGCCCTCGATGCCGACCCGCGCGATCAGGTTGTAGACGAGCTGGACGCCTCCCGCGATTGCGGCCACCTTGAGGCTCTGACCCTGCTGCAGCCCGGTCAGGAACGCCAGGGCGCCAGCAAGCACAGCGGTGATGATTCCGCGAATCAGGGCAACCTTGAGTTGATCGGTCATAGTGCGTACTTCCCTCCGCCGCCCCCGCCGTAGCCACCCGGCAACGCGCCCGCCACTGGGGTGGGAGGCGAATAGGCGGGAGGCGCCGGCGCTCTGTAGGCCGGTAGCGATGCCGCGATTTGCTGAGCGGCGGCCGCGATGCCGGCGAACACCGAAGGGCCGGGCGACGGCTGCGCAGGCGTCGCCTGATACGCCGTTTGACCGGTGAGTGACGCGGCGTATTGACCCGCGAACCCGCCGATCGACACGGCAGGGGGCCCGGTGAGCCCTGCAGCATATTGACCCGCAAAACCGCCAATCGACACAGCAGGATCGCCAGTCGATGTCCCCGGACTGTTGGTGGGCGCGGCATTGGCGAGGGCCGGCGGCGCATAGACCGCGCCGGCATTCGAATAGGTGAACACGGGCGGCGCGGTCGACGGAGTTGCTCCATTGAGCGTGGAGAGGCTGGGATCGGGGAACCCTCCGGGAAGCGACGCGGACCCCCCGCTCGTGTCGGTCGAGGTGCCCGGAACCACGGTTCCCGCGACAGGCTGGCCAGCCTTGTAGAGAAAGAACACTCCGACCAGCCCGGCAGCCGCGATCAAGATCGCGTCCCAACTGAATTTATGCCCAGCGATGGTGACGGACGCGCCCTTCGCTGGAAGGATGGCGGACGTCATCGGCGTCGCAGCTGCCATCAGATCGCCTTTGCCGGATTCGCGGCGCCGACTCTGCTCTGTATCGGAGGCGCCGGCGGCGCGCTTGCGACCGTTGGAGGCGGCTGGACTCCGGCGCCCGTGCCGGTGAATCCGGTCAGGCCGAGGTTGAAGGACTTCCCGGTCATTTTGCTGTACAGACCGAGGCCGATGACGAGAATGCCGATCACCACGCCAGCCTTCTCAAGCGCCGTGCTGCCTGGAATCGAGACGCTTGGAACGCTCGGCAGCACAACGTCTCCGCCCTGTGACGGCACTGGCCCGTTGGCCGCAACTGGGGCGCTCGCCGGAGCTGGCCCGTGGGACGGAGCCGGTCCGTGGGACGGCGCTGGCCCGTGGGACGGAGCGGACGCTCTGAGGGCTGCGGGCGAAGGAGTGCCCGGAGGCGGTCCCTGCATTTTCGACCGCGGTCTCTGCGCGTCGTAGCCCACGCCAGGCGCATGGGCCATCTACCCCATCGGCGACGTGGTCGCCGGTCCTCCTGGAGGGTCAGAGCGATAGCCTGGAACGAGCGCAGAGCCGGCGCTTCCGACGCCGCCAGTCAGGCGCGTGCCAGCACCCCCGGCGCCGGCAGTCGCGCCTCCCCTGCTTGCATTGTTGAAGAGCATCAGGACGGCTGCGATGATGATGACGGCGATGATCAGGCGGACCATCTGCTTACCCGCCAGGCCGCGCGTAGCCGGCTCCGAAGCCGATCCCCTGCGGCGTTGAGCTCAGCTTGAGGTTGCCGAAGTTGAGAAAGGCTACGCCCCCCAGAATCAGCAGTAGCAGCAGGAGCAGGGCGTCAACGTCTTTCACTTCCGCCCTCCAAGCAGGCCGCGCTTGCGGCGCTCAAGCGCCCAGATCACGATCGCGATGATCACGAATGGGATGTATGTCGAGAGCGGCGTCGGCGCGGGTTGCGTCGACGTGGCGCCGGTCGTACCGGTGGGCAGGTTGCGCGGCGTCTGGCCGCTCTCGGCGTAGTAGCGCTGCGGGTTGAACTGCTCGACCGCGGCATAGCTCGAGGCGAAAACGTTCGTGCCGTACGGGGGCATGAGTCCCATGGATGCCCCCTAGGCCGCCTGGAGCTTGGTTCCCTGAGCGACGCCGGAAGCGATCCACTTCCGGGCGAGGGGCGACGGCACGATCGATTCCTGCATGACGCGGTTGATCGCGCCTGTGCCGGGCGACGTGAACGTCGGCTGATTCTTGAACAGGGACACGCGCTCAACAGGCAGCCACTGGGTGCGGTACATGGAGGATCCAAAGTCGGCGACGTAAGTGCCGGCCGGGAGAGCGACCGTGTAGCGCCGCAGCTGCATTTCGAGAATCGCTTGCTCGGGCACGTTTTCAAAGAAGTGCAAGTAGTCCTGCAGGTTCATGTCCCACAGCGTCTGCACGCCGTTCTTGTAGGTCGCCGCGTTCTGCGGCGCCGCGGCCTGCTCGCTATAGACATTCCAGATGCGCAGGTAGACGCGCGGTTCGTTGGTCGGCATCAGGTACGGGTTCTGCGCCGGCCCTGAGTCGTTGCGCTCTTCGATGACTTGGTGGATCCAGCTGATCGCGGCCAGAAGCATCGGGTCGCGGTCGGGGTTGGGTACGTCGTACTTGAAGCTCGTCACCGTGATTGTCCCGGCGACAACGGCTACGGCCGCGGTTTGGTTCGAGAAGATCGCGAACTCATCGGCGAAGGTCAGCGTCAGATTGCATGTGACCTGAGGGTCGCCGGTGAAGATGGAGCCGAGCAGATCCGTCCACTGCGAGTAGAGATCGCCGAGGCGGATGCAAACCGGCACGAAGAGCGCGAACGTCATCACGTTCGCAGTGCTTGCCGTCAATGGGACGCTGGGGTCGTCGACGTAGTCCGCCTCGCGCGTGCGCTCGGCGACGTTGAGCTCGTAGCCGCTGATGTCGATCGTTTTGCCCACGCCCCCACCGGTGGAGAGGTTGACGCGGCTGATGACGCCGTAGGGCGACGCATTGGTCGCCACCGGCGCGGTCGCGGTCGTCGTATTGGTGCCCTTGAACGTGAGCAGCAACCCACCGAGCAGACCTGATGGGTCTACACGAAGCGGGTTGCTGGTCGTGTTCTTGGTGAAGGTGATCGTCCCTTCGACGTGGGTTATGAGCGGATAGCGCCGTGGCAGCGCGAGCGGTGCATACGGAGGGGCCGCGACTGCCACGCTAGGCCGCCTGGCCGGCTGCCGTGTTCACCTGCCGTATGAGCGGCACGCGGTTCCCGATCTGTCGGAGGACGAAGCCACCGACCAACATGACGAAAACGATGGCCAGCCAGTTGTACGGCTTCGTTAGGTCGATCACGTTTTGAACCTTGCGGGAAGTGCTTTGGGAATGTCAAAGCACGCATGTCAACCGTCTAGGAAGGCTCGCCAAATAGAGACTTGCACACAAAAGCACGATTTTTAGGCTCCGACGTGGAAGCCGAATACTCGCTCTGCAACTGCTGCGGCGACGGCGCCGAGGATGATGAGGCCGATCCCGCCGACAATGGTGGCTTGCGCTCGGAAGCGCTCCAGGGCGTTTAGACGATTCTCAAAACGTTCTCGCAAGGCGATGTTCTCCTGCATGACGCGCCCCATCATCTGCGAGTGCGCGTACGCGTCTCGCCGATGCGCGTCCAGCTCGTCTCTCAGGTCCTTCACGCTTTAGACCTTGTGCGGGCCAGACCATTCCGTCGCTCCCTGACGCCAGTACATCCACTCATGATCCCCGAGCTCAAGGAGCGGACGACATGGCACGCCGATGTCGCCCTCAAGCGCGGCGCGATCGCGGCCGCTCTGCACGCGAAAGCTGATCACGTGGAAGGCGTCGCTGAAAAGGTTCGGGTAGACCTTGTATCGCGTTTGCGTGCCCGCCCATACCGCGATGCCGCGACCCATGCCGCTGAACACAATGCGCGCCAGCAGAGGCACCGGCTCGGTAGGCGCGGAGTGCTTGGCCTCATCGAGTAGGAGCACGACAGCCGGCTGGCCGGCGGGATCACCGCGCGATTCGTAGACATACTGCAGACCGCGTTCGTAATCAGCGATGCCGGCTTTGCTGTGGAGGTCTACTTGCCACACCACCCGCGGCTCATAGAGGATCGCTTTGGGATCCGCGCTGATCACGCCCCAGCGTTCGTCCGCGAAGTCCTCATGGACCTGCTTGGTGTCGACGATCACGTAGGACTCGATGGCCGGGAGTAGCAGTTTCGTGAGGGTCGTTTTGCCGCTGCGGCCCTGGCCGAGGATGGCTAGGTTTTCGCCGGCTCCGAGGTCGATGCGTTGAGCTGCTCGACCCGGTCGCTCAGCTCTTCGACTTGGTTGAGCGACACGTCCATCGCTTTCATGATCGACCCCAGGCCGTAGATCATCACGCCGACCCCGATGAGTATCAGGATCATCGCCCAGAACCGTTGACCCTCCAGGTCGTGCAGGTCGCGGATCTTCGCGTCCGGGCTTTTCGTCCTCACGGGGCAACTGCGGGTTCCTTGGTAGCGCGCTTGAGGTCGGGGTAGATGTCTAGCGGCTCGATCTCCATGGCAGCAACGACCATGCACAGTGACTCGGTGAGATATTGGCGCGCGCCGGTCGGGTCCTGCGCGACGCGTTTCTTTGCCTGCCACAACATGCCGCGTAGCGCAGCACGCTCGGCCTTGCGAACCATGCCGCCACCATCAGGCACGAAGATAAGCTCGACCATGCCGAAGAGTTTTTGCCAATGCGCCTCGACGTCGACCGTTTGAAGGTCATCCTCATCGGCTTGCCGGACAAGGTCGGGATCGTCCTGCCACCTCATCGGTGCTCGTCCGGAATGTCACCGGACTGACCCACGTACATCGAGCCGTAGACCTGCTCGCGTCGGCGTTCGTCGTCCTGCACGTTGCCGTTAGCTCCGAATAGCTGGGCGTCATAGGCGTCGGTGACGGGCGCCGTCTCCGCGACCACGGGCGGTGGCGTGCCGGCAGGCGGGCCCTGCATGACAGGCTGCGCCGCCTCTTGCTCTGGCTGCCCTTTCGGCTTCCAGGGCTTGATGATTCCGTGCACCTCGAGGATGTCGGGCAGCCGCAGCGCGACAAGAATCGCGAGCACGACGCCGAGCGCAATCAGATTCGCGGTTTTGTCGGAGCTGGCGCCGACGCGCATCGGGAGCCAGTCATTGAGCACCGCCGCGGCGGGATCGCCGATGAGCTCTAGTTCCCACTCCGCAGCCTTGACGGATGGGCCGTAGAACTTCGATCCCGCGCGGCAGATTTGGGCGACGACGTGCTGCGCTTTGTCGGGGGTCCAGTAGAGGTGCGGGACCTCCAGCTCTTCCGCCGGGACGTCAGCGTGCGGCAACGGGGGAGGGGGCTGACCTTCCTCGAGCAACCGCGGCGTGTTGCTGCCGACGTGCAACGTGGCGCCCTGACTCATACAGGCACCGGCACAACTTGCGGCGCTGGCTGCTGCACGGTTTTCTGGCCAGTACCGAGCACCACGAGGATGATCAGGGCGGCGATTACGAGCGGAATGATGTTCGATTGCAGCCACTTCTTCGCACTGGTGACGACACCTCCGGCATACTGGCCGGCAGCGACATATCCCGGTTGGCTCTGCGTTATGGCTCCAGCGCCGAGCGCACCAACAGTACCGGCCGCTCCCGGCAGTCCCGCGGCATTCTGGAGACCGGTGACAATCCCGAGCAGCCAATCGCCGGGATTGCCGGATAGAGCTCCCGATCCGATGCCAGGCGCGGCCTGCGGACCGCCCGCGATCGCGACCCGCGGGTCGATGGCTTGACCGGCCGGTCCGAATAGCCCGACTTCGATGTGAGGCCCGGTCGAGTTATACGGGCTGTTTGGCAAGTTACCGCCGGAGAGCTGACCACCGGACAATCCGAGCAGCTGGCCGGCCGTCACTTGGCTTCCGACGTTGAGCCCGGGCGCGACCTGATCGAGGTGCTGGTAATACTCGACAATGCCGCCGCCGCTGCCGAGCGCAATGTCAACTCGAGCGCCGTAACCGCCGGTGCTGACCGACTGCACGCGGCCGGGCGCAAGCGCCGTCACCGGCGTGTGGAACGGCGTCCCGATATCCTCCCCCGGTTCCACCGGCGGATTGAACGCCTGCGTGATCGGGTCCTGCCACCACGAGGCCATCAGAAGCCCAACACGCGATCGAGCAGTGGCTTTCGCTCGGGCGGCGTCGACGGCGCGGCAGGCACGGGCTTAGGAGGCTTCGCTTTGGGCGGGACTACGGCCGCCTTCGGCGCCGGCTTGCGGCTGCCATTGACGGCGACCACCGTCACCGGCGTGGCGGGCTTCCGTGCCGGCAATGCTTTGCTTTTCGAGTGCTCGTCCGCGAGCAACTGGATGCCTGCGGGACCCTCCTGGACTCGATGGCAGAATGGGCAGGTCAGGCGCAGCCCGCGGCGCGTCCAGGTCGTGAAGTGTCGCTCGCAGAAGCGGCACGTCCATTTCAGGCGGCGCGGCTTGGCGACCTCAAAGTCAGTTGTCTCTGTTTTCACGCTACGCCCCACGGTGCGCCAACCCCTATGGGCGTGTCAAAGCGGACATGTCTCTATTTGGCGACGGTGGGTTTTGATCTCGTGGTGTCCACAAAAACACGATTTTCAGTTGATCTTGCGCTCGGCCCGATAGGCGTCGAGGATGCGTAGGGCGGCCGACTGCGCCCAGCGCTGCTGCGCGGTTGACAGTGATAGCTCGACCATCCGCGGATAGACGCTCGTCATCGTCTCCCAGAACGTGACCGCGAGTTTCGCCTCTGATGGCATCACCCGCAGACGCTCGAGGATCCACTTCGCCGCCAGACGCGCCGCGTCGTCGTAGCGCTGCTCGCTGCGGTCGGCCGGCGGCAGCTGGTCGATGGCTGGCGCGCTGGATACGTACGCCTCCAGGTCGGCGGCTGAGTTGTGTTTGTCCCACGGCTTCCGACCGAACAGGTACTCGGCTGCCTCGTGCGGGAAGAGCGGCATGTAGGCCGGGTCCTTGAGCCCCACGCCAGCCTTGAAGCGGTCCCCGAAGATCCGGTGTTGGATTTTCTCGAGCTCGCGGTTAGAGGGCATTAGCGACACTCCTTTTTCGTAGGCCGGTTCTCTCCAGCAGGTCACGGAAACGAGACGGTGAAATGGACGCAGGCGAAGGCTGGCTGGGAGTCGGGCCGCCAGTCAAGGCGGCCGTCCTATCCCCCGATCCCCCGACGGTTACTGTGTAACCGGAGGGGTTTGGTGTACCCGCAGAGGTACTGTTTGGAGTTCGGGCGGTTCGCGAATACAGTACCCGGCCAGGTACTGTTAACCGTACCTCTGCGGGTACTGTTAAGCCCTCCCCGAGTTGGTAGACATTGGCCCTCCCAGTACGGCTTCCGGCGAGCCGGCCACCGCCGCTGATAATGCTGAGCAGTCGGGCCTGGACGAGCTTCTTTTCGTCCTGAATTACATGGTGTCTCAGGACGCCCAGCTCGGTCGCCAGTTGATCCAGGCCGACGATTACCTCGGGATAGAAGGATCGCCCGCGCTGATGGTCACAAAGGGCCGCGCAGAGACGTAGGGCGCGCGCAGGCATGCCTGCTTTGATTGCCGCCGGCAGGAGCGTCAGGCGCCAGTCGTGTATCGGCGCTTGGCGCGAGCGGGAGCGGTCCCGCATCCGTTCGACGTAGGTCTGAGCATCAGGCGGCGTCGGGACCCTCGGACTGGGATCGGTGCAGGCGTTTCGCGGCGAGTGCGTCGACTTTGTGTCGGGAGGGCCGCGCGGGCGGCCGGCCGGCCACGGTGGACGATCCCAGCGGCGAGGGCCCCATATAGGGCGGTACCAGCACATCGGCCTGAGCGAGCAGCTGCTCAACAGGCGTCGTCAGAGGGTCCAGGACGGGCAGGGCGAGGTCGGGGACGCGCGCGAGCTCGCCATGCCATTGCTCGCGCGCGCTATGGCGGGCTGAGAGCCCGCGTTTGTCGAGATCCTTACCGGCATTCGCGACCAGCAGAGCACCGAAGCCGACGAAGATGGCGGTCGCAGCGATGCCGGTCACCATGCCGACCGCGAAAGAGTTGAGGTCGAGGTACATCATCGGCTGAACCACGCTTGGAGTTCGGTGTGGAAACGACTGAGTGCGATCCAGGCATCTTTGTCGCCGGAGCCACGGACTTGGGCGACCAGCTCGCGCCAGCGAACTTCCAAGCGCTCCTCGAGGCTGATGACGCGATCACTCGGGAAGCGCGGCGGATCAGGGTTGTAGCGCTTTGGGAGTGGGCCCGGGTCGCCTTCGATCAGTCCGAGCGCGCGAAGGCGTGGACCGTTGTATCCAACCCTCACGAGTTGAGCCAGCGCTCGAGCTTTCGCGAGAAATCCACCGTGCGCATGTCTAGCAGTTCGGGATCGGCGCCCAGCTTCACGCCGCTGTGTGCTTGTCTCACTAATTGCCAGGCGGCATAGACATCGTCAGCGGTGACAACTTCGAACAGAGAGCGCGCGCGATCCCAAGCCTTGACCCGGGTCAGGTTCTGGCGCGGCAGGTGTCCGCGGGCGCGAAGGGATTCGATGATGAGAGGGACAAAAGGATTGTCGGAAGGCTCGGATTCTGGGCTAGACTTCCCCTGTGGGACTCGCACGACCGCCAAAACATACGCCGAAAGTTTTGACGCGTCAAGAGCTAAAGGCACCCCTCCGGCTTTTCGCTCGGGACGATCCGTTGCTCACCATGTCCGAAGTCATGGACGCTTGGGAGGTCTCGGCCTGGACGGTGCGAAGAAAAGTAATGGCAGGTGAACTTCTGCGAGTAAGGCGCCCTGGATACCAGCCGTACTATCCACTTAGCGTAGTGGTTGCCGTACTCGGCGAACCGAAGAGGACTCCTACGCCCGCTAATCCCAGTGGCTTCGAATACGCCGTGGCCGCGTGATAACTCTGCTGCTATCCACGGATCCGCGCTGGCTGATCGAAATCGCGGTCGCTGGCATTGAGCTCGCCGCCGGCGTCGCGCTCGGTTGCGTCGCGATCAGCTTGTGGGGCGTCCCCAGCCGGCGCTAATAGCGTTCGTGCCGGCTGATCTTCGGGAGTAGCCGAGCCCGGGGCGGCTGCACCAAATTGTCCATGACGTCGACGGCCGCCTGCCGCTGCTTGTTGCGGACCTGGCCATAGATATGTAGCGAGCCGAGCCCATGGTGGCCGAGGTGCTCTGCGATGACGAGTTCTGGCACGCCGGCCTCGAGCAACTCGGTCGCGCATGTGTGCCGCAGCTGATGGGTCGTCCAAGGCGGAATGTCCAGCTTCCTGGCTAGCTTGCGCCATATCTCGCGGACGCCCGGCGGATTCAGCCGGTTGATCGGCGCGTTGGTCTTGTGAGAGATCCACAGCCACGGCTCCCGGTCGATGCGAGCCCGTAGATAGTCGTCGATGAGCTCCCGAACGCTAGGAGGCATCAGGAGCACCTTTTCCGTCCCGCCTTTCTGTCGCACCACGGGACCCTCCAGGTCGTCACGCCTGACTTGCAGGGCCTCGGAGACACGCGCTCCAGTGGTCAGCAGATAAAAGAAGAGAGCACGATCGCGCAGCGCCACGATTCCCATGTGCGGTCGCCGCGGTAGCAGGTATGCCTTGATCTTTTCGAGGTCATCCTTTTTGATCGGCCGCGGCCGCCCGTCGGGCGTCTTGACGTGCGCGAGGGCCTTCTCAAGACGGTGGTCGACCAGTCCATGATCGTCGCCCCAGCGGATGAACTGGCGAGCAGCTGTCACCGCGAGCGACCGACTGCGCGGGCGCCACTTCCGCTCCACCATCGTGTCCTGCCAGTCCTC